>JACLAD010010880.1_pt1 | contig 18453 bp, 20 predicted proteins | sample 8027901 | NCBI WGS metagenome assembly JACLAD01 (sample SAMN15725071, study PRJNA655200) | protist metagenome | isolation source: fluorescence activated cell sorting (FACS) single amplified genomes of... | place: Spain: Blaines Bay Microbial Observatory, Mediterranean Sea | collected 2016-07-05 | reverse complement strand
GCAAACCAGGAAATTCAATCAAGAGAAAAAACGACCAAACCAGAATTTGAAACTAATTAATTATGAAATTTTTCTATGAATCATAAGTCAAAAAAATAACATGACATTTGTACAAAAACAATCCAAACATATCATTTTTGCGTTTTTTGTCAACAAAAAGATTGAAACAGAAAATCATGATTTTTGACAGTTTGACGAGGCTTCAATTTTCTAATTGTGAGCTCGCCCTGACCCAATTATGACAAAACCAGCAGGAAAAACCAAACACAAAGAATAAACACTCATTTCTTGAACCCTCGGCATTCTGTGGCACAATCTTCGCGAAGCAGGGACGTGATGTTGCCACGATCAGCATTGGTGGCAAAACAGCTTGAGCAAAGCTGATTCGACACCTGAAAGACGAAATTAGTTGAAATAATTCTGCGCAAAAGTGATGAAAAATACCAAAAAATACATTTTTGCATTTTTATGGTGACAGAAAACTTGGAAAATCAATTCTGTAGTTGAAACCATGTGGACAAACGATGGGAATTCATTATTTTGATACTTTCATGAATCCTGCAACAAATCGTTTTTGGGCTCGAAAACACCGCACTAAGACCATGATTTGTCTTCGAAGGCTAGCATTTCCCGCTTTTGAGCTACGGCGAATCACATTTGTGCGAGTGCAGAAAAAATAATTCCCCGTCGTCATTTCAATTATACACACCCCTTTCGTGAACTTCCAGGCACCAGTTTTTGTTCTGGAATTTCGAAAATTCACTGCAAGATTGGGCGTATAATGCCGGTATCAATGTGCCAATTACCTGAATTAAAAAAAACGCTTTTTTTCAAAAAACAAATTTGATTGACATTTCATAATCTTGAGGCAAATTCGCTGATTTTGTGATCAGAATTTTTTCTTTTTTGGCATCGTTTCTGGGTTTGAAAATTTACGTTGTGATTTTTGTCATCATTTTTCTATTTTGTAAAATTCCGAGAGGAAAACCCGTTACTTGGGGCGTGGACCAATTCAAAAAACAAAACAAAACAAAAGATGCGAAATTCTTTCCACCACAACTCCAAACATGATTTGGACCAGCTTTGTGCGACTACCTTTTGGATACACGTCAATTTGAAATAATTAATTATACCTAAGGAAAAACATGAAGTGATAAAACTGCAACATTGATTGAAAAAATAATGAAAATTGAAATCAGTTTATAGTTCCTTTCTCAACCGTGATTATTTGTGGAAAAGAATGAGTAAATAAATTATTATCCGACCTTACCAATAAATTGAACAATTAATCGTAAAAACAACGCCTACTGAATGAGCGCCTTCTCGCTCAACTTTTTTGGGGTGCGGCCCGCCTCTGCCGCTGCAAAAGCATGGGCATTCAATCATTATCATCGGATGAACCATAATTACGATATAGTTAAGCCAAAGGGGGGCACACATATAAAAATACAATGATCTGCTGATCTTCTGCTGACAATGATTCAAACTACGAACAAAAAGAAAACTCAACTTCTCAAAAGAAGAAATGAAAAAGAACCATGACAACATCAAAACACTTCGACCTCTATCGGGTTTCCGAATTTAGAGGGAACTTTTTTCCGTAGGCTTTGGGCCGGGTTTGCTTTTGGGAATCTTGGCCAGCGCCTTCTTGAAATTACCGAACGGCTTACCCGGTTTGTAAGGCTTTCTATCTTGCGCTTTTTTCTTCGCTTGTTCTTTCACCTTCGCAACGAATTTCTTTTGCTCCTGGTTGTCAACCGAATACCATTCGCCCTCCGGGTCCTCCCAGGAGCTTTCCGGGGATAAATCGCGAACGAGCTTATAACCGAATTGACTTCTGCTGCCAGCGCGGGATGGTAGGTGCAGATCTTCTAATCGTGGAATCTTATACCCCGCGGCGACTAATTCATGTTTAACTTGAGGGTATTTGCGCATGATTGCGTATAATTTGCTTATGTCAGGTGCGCTCAGTTCTTCCCGTTTAATCTGCTCGCCAAGCGACCGGAATTCAGCTTCAGACTTCCTCTTCTTTTGCTTTTCCTCCTCTTTTTCCTCGTGCTTTTCTTTTTTGGGCACGTTCCACTTCTGCTTTTTCAACTTGCGCATCCTCTGCCTGGCTTTGAGTACCTTGTTGAGATTGTTTCGCTCGGAGAATGGAGGTGGCTTGGGTACCGCGGGCGGGGGCATCATTGGTTTGAGAGCATCGATACGCTCTTTTGTTCTTTCAGCTTTTACCTGGTCCCAATATGACTGCGGAAGGATTTTCTCGCTCATTTCCTTCATTAATTTGTCATCGTCATCCCCATCTTCATCTCCGTCTTCATCCGATTTCTCGCTGTTCGCTTTGCCTTCTTCGTCCGCTTTTTTACCATCTTCATTTTCTTCATTATCAGCTGCGGAATCCTCTGGCACCATCTCAAGATCTTTTTTCAATTGCTTGGCGCAATTTTCCGCATGTTTCTTCACGTCTTTCCAGACCGCTTTGAGGCTCCAATCTTCTGATGGTGGCAGGCTTTTTGGATACCAGCTCGTGATGTTTTTCCTGGGGTGCAGAAAAAAATTACAATTGAAAATTTTATTTCTCGACAAATTTCATGGAATTGCACCAAAATTCAATCAGTTTGTTGCCTTTTTATAAAAAATACACTCAATTTCAATATTTTTCTACATCCAGTTGTTTTTGCATGTTGACAAAATCATCTTGACAAAGCTGCCCTGCTTCGATGTCATCGGGTTTCAGGTCATACGGGGCGAATTTGCTATCCTTGAACCACGGGCCGCCGGGAAGGGTTGCAACCTTTTTGTCGAACTGACCGGGGAAGATTAAATCGCTGACCATTCTGGCAAATGTGTTGATTCGCTTGCTCTTAATCAAACCTCGAATATTCCTATCATCCTCTTCCTCCAGTTCGACAAGTTGTGCCGTTATTCTATGAATCTTTCGATCGAAAAATTTAAAATCGTGTAGCAACCGCTGCCGGACCGAGTTGAAATAATGTGAATAATTATGATTATTACGGTCATCCCAGTTATGGATGTCTGCAATATTTTTGATGAGCTTATTGTTTGGTAAAGTCACTGGGATGGTCATTCGTTCCCATGTGTAAACAGCTGGATATTCATGGTACGGCCTCAAAAACATATAAAGAACATTCTAGAATGTATTAGCTTGAAGAAAAGCTGTCATTATTCATTGTTTGGTTCGAATAGTTATATTTTACCTGGAAAAAATAGTTTCCCACTTGAAGAGATTCACGTGCGTATCCCCGTCTACCCAAATCTCTTCAATTTGACGACGGCACTCCTTAGCGCGTTCCAACCGCAACTTAAGCATGGACTTTTTGCGGAGCATATACTCAGTTCTGCTCATATCGGTGTGGAGATCGCTCCAATGATGAGCGTAGGCCACGCCAGGGCGGTATGCTTTCATCTCTGCTTTTGGTGGGTCTGGATCGGCGCCGCCTCCCTCCTGCTGCGCTTCGTTTTCCTTGTCATCTTCATTGTCTGCCGCTTCTTTTGGTGGTTTGTACTTGAAATCCGGGTCGAAGAATTTGGTTCGTAATTTGAAGATCTCCTCGTCAACACCATCATCGTCCGAGCCTTTATTTTCACTTTCGCTTTTCTTTTGCTTTTCCTTCTTGGTCAGAAACATATTCACATTCGGTACGCCTTGCTCACCGCCTAGAAACTTTTTCACCTGCTTGATCCCTTCCTTTACTAATCCATCTTTTTGACCTCTCACCACGTTTCCCAGAGCTTTGCCAGCTTTTTGCAATATATTCTTCCTATTCTTCTTGCCCAACATGCTTTTTCCAATTTTTCCTAAATCATCACCAACCTCTTTCGGATCGCGGTGCTTCCAATAATCGAGATCCTGCAATCGTTTGCTTTTTCCAGCGCGCTGGGGGGTCGTCGCACGAGGATTCCCTAGTAATTTACCAGCTGCACTTTGAGGTTTACCATATAAAAGATCCCGCGCGGCTTGCTTGGCGTTGCCCAGAATTTTGTTCGCAGCATTATCGCTTTGCTCCCGATAATACCCTTTGCCTTGGACGCCTCCTCTGAAATCGTAACCTGGCACATCCATTAAGAAATCACGGCAGGGAATGAATGGAACACATTTATGGGCCAACGACAGCAACCACTGAATCCCATCATCGGCGGCTCCCCCAACATCGCCTGCTTCCATGGCTTCTGAATCAGAATCGGAATAAAAGGACGATTCTAACTCGTCCTCACCAGAGACATTATAATTATTAGATGACAATTCATCAGTCCGACCTTCCGATTCAAATTCCGAATACACGCTTACAGGACAATCGACCCAAGTGTTATCCGCTTGAATTTCCGTACCCGGGGCAAATGCTCCGACAAAGATGTTGTGGCACGCTGCTTCCGGTTTAGGACTACGCCGGCTTTCTCCGATAACACTGCTAGACGACGAGGGCTGGCTTTTGTCGCTTTCACTACTGCCAACCGAGGACACTTTGACTGTGAATTCTGTAAAATCACTGGCACCACTGCTAGGCCTCCCGTGACTCAGATCACCGCCGCTCGATTCCATTCTTACATCGCTACTACTACTATCACCTTCCCCTTCCCCACCGCCCGCACCGTCATCTTCTTGGCCCGAACTTGAATAATCATCTCCGCTTGAACACATCTGAATTGGAAACGGCGCAGGATGGATCGGTGCGGGAGGTTGTGCACTGTATACTGCTGGGTTGGTGGCTGGTGAAGCGAGGAAATTTCGTACGATGGATGATTGGTGTACTGGGGAAATTGCGCCGGGTGTGAAAATGCTGTACTGTGGACACTGTGCGGTCGACTCCGGGCTCGGTTGCTCTGAGAAGATGTTGAACTGCACCGGTCCGGGCAGTGCGGGCGCTGGTATTTTGGGTAGGTTTTTAAAGTAGTCATCCGTGAGCGGGTAAGAAATTGCTGGAGGTCCATTACGGTTGCCGGGATTTGATTCTATGTAATCGTCCTCAACAGAATAGGAAATATCCGGTATATCGTTTTCACAGTCTTCGGAAATCCAATCGCTTTCGGAAGAATATTCTTCTTGGCCGACACTTTCGGAAAAAAATTGGTTTTGATTAACGTCAGGGCCCTTACTGACTTGCCCAAAACTTGATGACGCAGCTCTTCTTTCAATTTGTCCAACGTCGCCGTGATGAAAAGTTGAAGCTGCTGGTTCGTTAATCTGGTGCATGTCTCCATGATTTATGTCACACCACTCATCATCACCAGCTAGTGTGGGTGGTTGAATAGGTTCAGGGGGAGGATTTTGCGTGGCGAATGCGGCGGTGATGGAATTGAAAAGGGCGATTAGAGGAGGTGGGGGAGGTTCAGGTTCTTTTGGAAGGACGACCTTCTTGTTTCGCTTGGCGCTGTCTTTGCTTTTGATGCAGGACCTCAACGGTTGACTCTCTTCTTCCGTTAAATTGCTGTCAAAGTGCTGCATGGGAGGTTCGGTTTGTTCCGCCGGCTGGAGTGGTGGTGTGGATAGGTGGACTTGATTAGGAAGATGGGGGGATGTTGGTTGTTCCGATTGGTTTGGCGTGGGTAGAAATTTATGGTTGTTTTGAGCTTTCTCCAATAAAACTGCGAGAAGCTGTCGTGCTTCGCTTTTTGCAGCCCGTTTTTTCTCCCTGCGCTCAACTTTCCGTTTCCGTTTCTCCTCCTCATAGTTAAGACCTTGAATGGGTTTTGGTTTCGGCTTCAGGAGGTCTGGAATGGTCCACAGAACACCCAAAGGTGCATGTCCAGATTTCGCTTTTTGGGATTTAGCCTTGGTTTTTGAAGAAGAGGCCGGTGTACTTCGAGATGGCACTGGGACAAAATGCCGCTCGCGTCGTCGCTTGATTTCTTTGACCTAAAAATCAAAAAAAACACAAAATACATTCAAACATCAGGAAAAAATCAACAAAACATGGAACAGGAAGAGTGTTTGCTTAACTTTGTTTATATAAGCACACAAAAGAAAAAATAAAAAACGCTATACTGTTACAATTCGAGGTTCACTATGGCAAGTGTTTGCTCGAAACCTTTCTTTGACTAAATCGCTTTCTTGGAAATCTTCGACTGACTTTGTGATATGATTTATAAACACATTGACCGGGGCTTGCGTATTGTCAACTTCCCGTGGAGGGGAAATCTCCCTTTTCGGCACGGGTGCATTGTGGCGAACTATGGCCTTTTCGACATTTGATTTTACTTTTTCAAGCGATTCATGGATCGACCCCTGCACGTGAACAGTGGCTTGTTGAATTGAATCGTGTATTTGCGATGTGGTCTCATTAACCTGAAATACGAAACAAAAAAACGATAAAAGAAATGAATTTGCTGGAAAAAACATGAAAGATGAGCAAAAAATAATTGTTTTTTTCGCAATTCTGATATTATCCAAACAAAAAATGATTTTTTGGTGAGGTTATATTTTTCTATTTTCGACTTCACTTAAAATCCTTAATGTTTTCACATTTCCACACATTGCTACCTACAACATGAACTACAGAAGTACACAATAAATTTCAAAAATCCTTTTCATGGACTTGCTCATTGACATGTTTCAGCGGCTGGAGGATTTTATCGATTTGAACTTTCTTGAGAAGGACTTCCCCAAGAAGCTGGTCGTTCTGTTTTACGTGCTGTTTCATGGATTTGATTTTATCTTCCTGAACTTTGTTTGCCCGCTTCTGCTCGGATATTTGTACAGAACGAAGTTCATGGGGCTCCGCGGAGAGAGTGTCTATGATTGAGGTGTGAATCTCCTTTCCGCCAGGATCTCTTCGCTCCTTCCATTTGGACTTCAGGCATGATTTCAGCGGTTTACATTTGTCGTATTTTTTCTTCGCCTTTTTGAGTAAATGCTGCAATAACACCTTCGCTTGAAGGGTGAAATGAATCGTTCGGTACCTGAAAAATGAAAAAATACAAATTTTGCTCAAAGAATTGGATTTAAATAATTATGTTTTGAACAAAAAAGAAAAAAAGAAAACGGAAGATTTTTTTTGAATTTTTTTTTGAAAAAATGCATCGTTTGGTACGTTTTCAACTGCCTGCGAATGAAATAGCCGCGATATGTTTTCTGAATCTTGGTTGCAGCGAAATCGCGGCTGGGCGGCTGGATGTAACTACCTCTGCGATCGAGAATCCCCGTCTTAATTTTGATCCCTAAAAATTTACAACGAACAGGATTTGAAGAAAAAAAATGAACAACCAAAACTATCAAATTTCAATTTAAATGCAAATTTTTATTTTTTTCAAAATGCAATCTTTAGCTAAAAAATCTAAAAATAGAATCTCACAAAATTTCAAAAACTATTGCGTGTGTACACACCTTTACCACAAAAATCGTGGACAAAAATATTAAATGTCGCTTTCTTGGACCACTCGCGGTATTTTTTTGGGCGTCGCTTTCTTGTTGCTTCGTGACTTTGGTTGAAACGTTGTTGCAGATGGATGGAATGATTTGCTCTTGCTGTGACGCTTTGACTTGAATTCCAGTGGCGGAGCGCTCAATTGTCTCTTCCAATGGCTTCATTTGCATGCTAACTTCATGGCTTGTTTCCTCCCGCACTACCTCTGGTTTCGGTTCTCGAACTCCTAATCGTTCAAGAATTTTCACAACCTGCAGGTAACAAAAAAATATGACCGCTACATGAGAACCTCCATCATCCATGAAGTAATTACCTGCTTTCTCTGTGTGCTTGTGAGGATGCTGACATGCGCATCATACGTCCGAACCGCATTCTTGATCACGAACTCCTCATCATTCCTTTCCCTGTGCAACTCCGCTAATAATGCGAATGTGAGTGCGATGTTCTGCCGCAGTTCGGGGGATGATTGATTTAATCTTTCTCTGGCGTGCTTTAAGGTTCGAATGTGATCAGCCAATATGTTTTCTCTGGACCGTTGCGGTGGAGCAGGGTCCGGGGCATTGATGGGCTCATCTGTGATGACGCAAGGCTGGACTTCAATGAAATGTTCCGGTTTGAGAGGCTGAACTGTGATGGCCTCGTCTGCAGGGGTTGGTTCAATGACCTAAAAAACGAATTTCAATACAAGAGTGGGATGAAAAACATAAATAGGCAAAAACAATCAATATCGTAGAAACAATATTGAAAAATATGCATACAAAACGTTTAAAGATTGTCTTGACAAATCGATTTCAATGAAAGCGAAGGTTTCGCGTTTGTTTAATCCATGTACGCAAAATCGTTCACAAAAGCGATCAAATCCATTTTGCGGACGAGGTCCTGGGGCTCAGCGTTGAGCACGGTGAAGAACTGTTCAATTTGTTGGGGAACTTCAATCTGAAAATGAAAAATAATGAATTCAATGAAAGTTGTGAATCCGAAGAAAAAAATATGATTTTTCGGCCAGTCGCAGCATCAAAAAAGTAATGATTCACTTCAGCCATTGCTTTGAAAAGATGACGACATCCATTTTTTGAACCTGCTCTCTTTTTTGCTGCTGTGCCCGCTTTTTGCGTTCGCGTTTACGCTGGTTCTTCGCCAAACGCTTCTTACCATCTGATTCCCGCCGCTCTACTACCTCAACCGGCTCGCTTCTTTCTTGCACTTATGTAAAAATAAAAAAATGTTGTATTTATGCTTGACCAATGAAAAAAAATCAAATCAAAACCAAAAAATCAATCAAATTGTAAATTTTGAAATGAATGTACAAGGTATCAACTGCGGTTCGGAGATCTCGTCTTCAATTGGGACGAAAGAACTCGTGGCAAAGCTGAGGGCGTTGAAAATCTGCGCCAATGCAGATTTATTGCTGTGGTTTTGAGTCATATCAACTAACAGATTCCATTTGCTATCGCGTGTAAGACGTGGACATAATTCTGCAATTCTATTTAATTTTGAAAGATGAACAAATATATGAAATGACAAAATGACGCAGAAAAGATACACACATATCGAATTGATTGAAATTTCATTTTCTATGCAATAATTCAGAACAGGCGAAACAACATCACATCAGAACAATTATTATTGATAATTCACTATATTTATTGTTTTGAAAATACCTTCATCAAATGACCTTCTGACGGTCCTCAAATTTCCGGTCAATTGAATTCCGCAATCCTTTCGTGCGCAAACGCTACAAAACAAAAATTGCCGTCAAATACAAATAGAAAACTAATAAATGAGAATTGTACCATATCGTGCTCGATTGAAATTCAATTTTGTTGATGCCTTCATTCTGAATGTAAACCTTGTCCCCGACGCGCACGCGTATTCGCTTCCGGGTCCAATCGAAAACTAAATCCAATTCAAGTGCAAGCGGCTATTCAGCTTTGCACCAACAACAAAATCTGCAAGAAAATCGCTCAATGGACTAAAAAACAATTCACCGTCGTCGGCTGTACCTACACTCTTTCTGCATGCTCTCTCTCGCTCGTGTACAATATATACCGGTCTTTCTACATCGTAATCCCTTCTGCTCTTAGCTACTTTGAAAATCTCTTTTCTGCATGCTCTCTCTCTCTCTCTTCTGGTGTACAATACATGATCTTCGCTGCGCCATAGCTGCCGACGACCGTAGAGCTGCGAAAAAAAACCTAATGAAATTTCCTATCTAGAAATGAAGAATACAATTTGATCGGACAAGAAAGAATGAAAAAAAATTTAGAAAATGGAACCAACATAATACAATAGATCATGATCAAAAAATGTAATGCTCAACGTAAGCTTGAGGTTGCAGAAAGACACTAAATTCAGAAAAGTGCCCCCCGCGAACGACTCATAGAAATTGTGTAAGTATTCAAATTATCGCGTGTAATGTGCACCGAGCTAGTTTCGATGAATTAGTAAGAATTACATTAATTGTTGCTAACGAGTGGCTTAACAAAATTATGATATAACGTTCACATTCTCATGGAGAATAAAAAATTAGACAAAATTAAAAAAACTTAAAGAGTGTAGCAAAACGCAGAACATACCGGATCTGCGATTGCGAGGTTGCCCAAAAATCAGGAAGTATATCAAATGTTGATTGCGACATCAAAAAATAAGTAATTAATGATATATTTTTCAAAACGAATTCAAAAAAAAGTGAAAAACGTAAGTAAATTTATTGTTCAACAGATATATTATCTCAGAGAATATGAACGTATATATCGACAAAAACTTCATATTGATTCCCAATATTTGGACAAATCATCAGAACATTGCGCCGTGCGATGCTCTGGTTTGACAAAATGGCAAAGTTTGTATTAACAGTATATTTCACTTTTATCAAAACCTCAAAAATTGTATATTTGCTTCGTCACAACATACATTATCTCAAAAATTATATAATTAGTTTGATTCTGGAATAGAAGAAATTGTACATATTTGGTTTGCACGTATGCAAAAATCACCTGGGATAGCAACAAGGAAAAACGTAAATCAGAACCAGATTACAAAATTTGAAAAAATGAAACCAAAATGAAATAATTGTCGAGTACTAGCTAACAACATCCTGAGAAAAATAACGGTCCAATGGCTTCAACGCCCGTGATGCGTAGAATATACGAGATCAATTTTTTTTATATTCGGGATGTTCAACCCATTCTCAAACTTGATAAAATCCGCTGCGTTTTTCGCAGGTTGATAAAGATACGTATAGTAAGATTGAAAAGAGATAAGACCAAACAACCTAAAAACAGAACAAATGGTCGAAAACGCATAACAACCTCAGAAATTCGTTGTGTTGACAACAATGAAAAGATGCCCTTTTGTGGACATCGATTCTACCGGACGATGATTGAAATTCTGTCACGAGCTGACTGCGGAATTTTCCAGACGCCTCCATCTTCGCACACAGTGCACATCTCCGCGGCATTGAACCCCGTGCTCCATGTATAATCTTGACAATCATCTACTGTGTAAGCGTCGCAACCGTCGCCATCATCGTCCTTGAGATCGGTATCTCCGGACCACTCGCACTGGTACGTGGAAAAACGAATCAAATTCAAAAACCATGCAACGAATGCACGATGTTGAAAAAGTGAACACAAATAAACAAAATTGAAACCACCTGGAAGAAATCAAACAATAGAAAAAACATACGCAACATGCCAATCACTACTGGAAAGACGCACTGCAAATGACGCATAACAACAAAATCCAGGTCAGCAATTACAATTCCATGAACCAGATGTATCATCAAACCACTCACCCGAAATCTATACAGCTATCAACGCGCACAATCATCCCGGAGTGTTAACTCCACACAAATCACACACCACAGAACCAAATGAAACCAGGCCGCAATCAAATATATCCATCGACGGAAATCGATGCAACCTAACCACTGCAATCGCAACGGCGTCGTGGTCGGGGCCTGCCTGGCCAGCGCACAAGCCGTCGTAGAACTTGTACTGGCGGAATTTGAAGAGGAACTCGTGGCCGGTGTTCGTCTTGTACTTGTCGTGCTCGCTGTAGTAACAAGAGCAATCACAGCTTTCACACGTTCCGGTCCAATGCGCTTTGACGAGCAACGTGTTGTTGGTGGGATGAGGACCTTGCTCCACATAGGTACAAGTGTTGTCGACCTTCTTGCAATCGCCGAGGTATGTGTTCGGGTTTTCAGGAATCGGCGTACACGAAATAGGCGTATAAGCGGTGAGAAGGGTAGAAGGATAGGCAAGATCCTTGTCAGTGGTGGAATTGACGCCCAACATGGAAAGCTGGTCGATCTTGCGTGCTTTATTCGCCTTCTTGACTTTTGATCCGCGCTCGATGAGCAATAATTCGTCCTGGTTACGGCTGTGTTGGCCGGCGACTGGAAGACGTGATAAAAAATCAAATGAAAAAAATCAAAAACAAGTCAATGAAACTGCGCTGTCAATATTTATTTTTTTCAATTTGATGGCCCTCATCCAAGAGACAGCGAAATCGATACCGGGAAGCAACGGCGTTCCAAACTTGGGTTGGGAAGAATTTTATGAAATTTCGTGTTGAAAAAATATAATAATTTGCGTGGTATAAATATCTATCACCGCGGGATGTAGTCCGCGGAATTACTATATCCTGCGGTTATGAAAATTGTTTTTGTTACACCCGTCTGCTCGCTGTCTCTTGGATTTCAAGGCACTGTACCTGTGGCAATCATAGCTGGTGCAGCAACCTAAAAATCGAATCAAAAATCAATAAAAAGAGCAACCAACAGTTTTGATATCAAAATGTTGTTTTGATCAGAATATATTCATCTTGAAATTGCGATTTCACTATTCATTTGTTGCATCACAATACTTGAAAAAATGTCCAATTCTGCACTTGTCGTGACAAAAGCATGTAAACCATTGTGATGTGAAAAAAATGTTATCATTGGGGATTGTTCCAATTCGGATATAACTGTGATTCGATTTCAAACGAAACAAATGTTTTCGCAAATTTATGTTTTCGAACTTCCTTGCTTGGACCTTCATCATGATGGGTACAGAGAATAGGGTGTGCTGTGGAACTCAGCCGCGAAATTGGTTTGGAGCTTGTTGCTTTCTATGAACCGCAAGAAGACACATTCCATTCGTACCAACCATAAATTTGTGTTCACGAAAAATAATTTATTTTCAATCAATGGATTGCAAAAAATCACGAGGTTGGAGAAGGGTGTGGGGATGGCAACATAACACGCATCGACCACACATAAAAGCGAGTTCAAATATACACTCGTTTCTTTCGATGGGATCATAATTGAAAACCCTGCTGCAAAATGGGGTGAACTTACATAAAAACTTCTGCGGAAAATATTGAACAATATAATATTTCTGTACAACACACAAAATAAAATCTGCCGAACAAAATAATTTTCAATTATTCTACGTCGATATAACACGACAAACATGAATTATTAGATGACTCATCAATCTTGTTGATACGTCAAAGAACCTCAATACGTTGGGATGGGCTTGGATTTCGGATAACTCCAAAAATCACCGGGCTCGCCTCTCTCGGGCGTGAGGCCGAAGAACGCACGAATCGCATCTTGAAATGGCGTGTAATGATCCTCTTTCTCTTTCGCCAGCGCCTCGTGGTTGATGATTGGAGGTCTGACCTTCTTACTGGGATGGTTGTGGCGAACCACACCACAACCGGTTACATCCGCCGTATGGTTCGCGTGACACGTGCGAATGTCATTCCACGCAACTTTGCTCTGGCAGAGCTTTCGGTAGTCGTTCAGTGGTATGCGCTCGTGTCCCAAGGGTAGCTGTCCGATTTTAGGATCGGCTTGGAAAAGAGGTATATGAAGGCACACCTCTTCGTCGGATACGTTTATATTTAGTTCCAAATCAACGTTCTTCGCTGTCGACGAGATCCGGTACACGTGATCCTCACAGCTGCTGTCATTCTCGCACCCTGCCATTGGACATTTTTCTGATATGAAATAGCTTCCGTTGGGAGCGTTTTTTACGGAGTTCAGTTTAACTTTCATCTTTGGAAAATAATACAACACGATGCGACTGAATCCTCGTTCGACATCTGAAACCTCCAAAATTGAAAATCAAAATTTTGATGAAAAAAAATGAAAAAAAAAACAACATAAAAACGGAGGAAAAAAATATTATCAAAAAAAATGTTATTTCACTTTTTGCAAAACGCAATTACAAAACAATGTTTTTTATCTCTTTCCTGGACGTTGAAATTATCAAAATCGAGACCGTAATCCTCATACTTCGACTGCGAGCCACTCCGTCGGCAGTTTACTTTGAACGTTTCCGGGCGTTTGCCGTGAATCGCACAATACGTGGAATAGGCCGCGTGGAAATTGTGCGTATCTGTGATGGTTTTGGTCAAAAATGCAAGTGTTTGCGGGGTTGAGATTTTCCACTGATCGAAATTTCGCCAACGGCCAACAATGAAATTCACACTCTGAGCTGTGCGGAAATCACGTAGCAAGCTGAAGAAGAATGCAAGCCGCTCGACCACTTTTTTCTTTGCCTTAATGCATTTGATATCCTTCAAATACCGCGCAATTGGGTCTGCTACGAATTCGCCCTTGTTGGGGTCGTGATCCACCGGCGTCAGGTTAAACGGTCGGTCTTGCCTATCCAAATCTAAAAATTCAGTTGTGATGGTTTTCCCGTACAACCGCCCGGAAAATGTTGAGCTGATCTTTCTCGGGTGTTGGAATAGCCATTTGGTTGAGATTGTTTCCTGCAAATCTATTATGCAAGAGAACCCATCGACCTTTCCAAAATACACTCGGCCGCAACGGCGCTCGGACTCGTTGTTGATCAAATCGTATTTGTTATTGCAGGAATGCTCGTTGACGTTGATTTTCCGAAGGAATTCTAGCTTTGGATTCCTCTTTTTGGGGTCTTTCTTTTCTTCCGGGTTGTCCCTCTTGTACTTTAATTCTTGAGCGGGAGGGGGATCTTGATTATCACCCGCTTCTGGTTTTTTGACGAACGCGCGGGCATAGGCTGTTGAAACACGCCCGAAATCCAATTTTTCTCTAATCTCAGCAAGGATCTCAAAATCAACAGACATACTGAATGTAGAAGAAAAAAATATGGGATTTATATTGTTTTTTTTCTTCATTTGGATGATTTTTCATTTGTTTGCAAATTTCTTTTGAACGGTTCCAAAAACAACTTGGAAAAAACTTACAAGCTAAAAAAACATCGAAACTACAAAAACATATCAAATTCAACACAAAAAACATTGGTTTTATCAAATTTCATTCTTTTCAACTTTTTTTAAAAAAAAATTTTTAGGACCTGATTATGCGTTCGGCCGATATCTTTCGCGGCAGTCGGCTGGGTAGGGGCGGCGGGGTTTGCAAGGTCTGGGGTGGCGCCGTGATCTGTCCAGATAGGATGGCCGTAAATGGATAAATTTCCATTGCCCCCAGGAAATAGAGGTACCTTGATGTTTTTCTTGCGATCGAATAAATCGTACTGTTGCTCCAGCTTTTTCGAAGCTGCGGCTGAGGATGCAGTAATTTCACCGAGTGTGTGTCGCTTAGCAAATATTAGACACACGTTATCTTTTTGCGGTGAGGCCTTGTACAACATCAATTGACGAATGTGTTCGATTTGCTTCTCGTTGCGCTTCTTTCCTGTTTTCCCCTTCGTCGGATTTTTCGGCTTGCGTTCCTCTAAATGGTCCGTTTTGTAATCCTTTTCATACTTTTCGATAATCTTTTGAAGCTTCTCGGCGTCTCCTTTTTTCTTGTCGATGATGCCTAGTCGCTTCTCGAGCTTCTCTTGAGCTTTGGCCTTTGCCTTAAATTCAAAATAAGAATAGTGAACATTTTATTTTTTTCGATACAAAAAATCAATCACTTTTTGTGTTTTTTCAATATTTCAGAAGTTGTATTTTTTTAATTTTTGTATTAAGACTTTATAAAATCAAAAATACAACTTTTGAAAAATTGAAAAATAATCAAATTTTCGTCTTTTGATGAAGAAATTCGATCGTTTTCATTGTTATTTTCAATTTTTTTCTACACTTTTTCAAATTTTGCCTTTTTGGCTGCTGCTTTGTTCTTGGCCTTCGCCTTGGGGTCTTCTTTTTTGAATGCAGATTTCGCATCTTCCACCCTCTTTTCAATTCGTTTCTTCTCAAAATCTTTCTTCTGCATCTCCTTTGGCAATGCTTTCGGCAACACCCATCCTCCCCATGGCGTTGGCTCGACAAACCGTAATAATTCCGGCTTTGGTGCCAGTTTTGGTTTTGGGAAGACAAAAGTACCTTCCCCGCGATCGTAAATCTGCCCCGGTTTGACTTTCGGCCGTGGCTTTGGCTTCGGAAGAGGTTTCGGCTCCGGGCCTTTGTAGAGTAAAAACCACGGGTTGAGAAAAATAATGAGAATTTTCAGAAAAAATAACAGATGAATTCAAAAAAATGATTTTTAAATTTTTTGTGTTTTTTATGTGGTCGAAGTTCGAAAATCGATCAAAAAAAAGCTAAACCCTAAAATCGGTACCGGAAACCATAACCCATAAATCCGAAAATCATGCCTCAAAAATCATGCACCAAAAACCAAACCCCTAAACCAAAAAAAACAAAATAACCCCAAAAACCGTATCTTTTGAACCCTAAACCAAAAAAACATAAAACAACATAAAAAACAATGCCAAATTCTTTCACAACTTTTTGGAATGAATACAAATTTCATTGGATATTTTTTCGGAACTCGTGGTATATACCTTTGTAGGCGCGCGCGATGCGATAATCGTCAAATTTGTAAATGCGCTTGCCAACGTGCACACCGCTGCGGTGGAATCCACTATGTGGTCGGGCCTTTGGTTTGACATAACCTATTAAAAAACAAATTTCGATCCAAGCGGAAAATCAAAAACAATCTGCAATATCTGCTGAAAATGCGTGAAAAAATGAAAAATCAACTTTTTGATAAATAGGATTTTGTTATCTTGTGGTTTTGCCGAAAAACCAAAAAACGAATCTCCCCTTTCACATGAATACGATTTTCATTAATTGACATTGTTTTCACGCGCGAACAAAGGATAAAATATTGTCAAATATTCCTTTGTCGAACTTCCGGCTGGAAAATAGGGCCATGTTCGCTCGGGTAGCGGGTAGGCCTTCGCTTTGGCTTTCATCTCTGCTTTGGACTTTGCCTTGAAATATTCGGGGCTGAATTTCGGCATTCCCGGCTTAATATCATATTTCCCCTTTGCGAAATCTTCCTTCAGCTTATCCGCTGTTTTTTTAGCCTGTGCCTTGGCTTCTTTCGTGGGCCCAGTCCAAAATTTACGCAATGATAGATCACCTTTCCACTCACCTTTTTTCAGTATGATGGGTAGTTTTGGCCTGCCCCTCAGTTTTGGATCAGAGATTGCCTGTTGCCGTTTGCCTCAAAACGTTGGTCATCTTGATGAAATTATAACTTTTTTGAAAAGATTTTTATAAATAATACTCAAACGCAAAAAAAATATTTTGCTAAAAATTGAAAACACTAATGTTTTGCTCGAAAATCATGAAATGTCATTTGAATTACTAAATATACACCCTTATTTCATCTTGATTTTTGCTTTTTTGTTTACCCTGAAGGGTTGGCAGAGGTCGCTTGTTTCCCTTAGCCTTGGCTTTTGGGTTCTTGTCGTCGAAATTCCGAGTGTCCGGATATTTCAGTTTGCCAATTTTCTTCGCTTCAGCCGCTGCAACTTTTGCGAATTTTCCAATGCGCTCGAAAGTTTTTTTAGCCTGGGCCTTGGACTTCGGCTCCTCCTCTTTGAGCTTCTTTTTCATTTCTTTCTTTTTGACCTAAAACACACAATTAAAATTTTGATGAAAGAAATGGATCTTGACCAAAACAATGTGAAAAATAACAAAAAAATGAACGAAAATGATGACATCGGAAGAAAAAATTGAAAAAAAATCATTTTTGAAAATGTGATATCTTTTTCATTTCTTTCTTTTTGACCGGTCTGGGCTTCGCCGCTGCTTTGGCGCGTTTCTTTTCACGTTCTGTCACGGTTTGCTTGTCCTGTTGTTAAATGAATCAAAAATATTAAAAATGACGGAGAAAACAAACCAAGCACGGAGGTCGATTTTTCCCGATTTCAATACGAAATCACGTTTTTCATTTTTGGAAAAAATGAAAAATCATCAAAATTTGAATTTGTTTTGAAAAAATGTGTGAATTTCATCAAATTTTGCTCATTTTCACACTTTTGTTTCATTTTTTTACTTTCTTTATCATTTTTGGTACCGGCGGCTTTTTGTCTGGATCCTCGGGGGCGATGGCTCGATATTTCATCTCTTTACATTTTGCTTTTGCCAACCTGGAAATGCAAATTAATATATTTGACACTATTTTCTAAAATTTCTAACGCGTGCTGAGCTAACGCGTGCCAGATTTATTAATTTTTGGTGAAATTTGCACAAAAAATGAAATTTTGGGTTCGAAAAATGTGCATTTTTGGTGGAAAAATTGGAGCCCAAAAAGCCTAACCCCTAAAAAACGGTGTCTGAAAACCTTAACCCCTAAACCCTAAAATCGGCTTCCAAAACCCTCACCCTTAAACTCTAAACCCTAAAATCGAGCCAAAATAAGCCTAAACCCTAACCCTAACCACTAAAAATCACTCCAAATAACCCTAAACCCTAAAATCGTGTTTGAAAAACCTAAACCCTAAACCCTAAAAATGCGAAAATTTCGTTGAATTTTCGTTAATTTCGTCAAATTTTCGTCAATTTCGTTGATTTTTTCGTTAATTTCGTTAAAATTTTGCATTTTTACCTAAACCCTAAAACCTTAAACCTTGCCAAAAAACCTCAGCTCTTAAACCCTGAACCCTAAAAAATCCAAAAAAATAGAAAAATTCATTGATTTTACAATATTTTTGATGAAATTTTGCATTTTTTTGTAAAAAATCGTCAAAATTCTGGCACGCGTTAGCTTTGTCGATAGAATTATCATGTAAAAAAAATGAAATAAAACAAAAAAGTGTACCAATTCGATTATTTCTTGAATTAA
>JACLAD010015857.1_pt1 | contig 18465 bp, 25 predicted proteins | sample 8027901 | NCBI WGS metagenome assembly JACLAD01 (sample SAMN15725071, study PRJNA655200) | protist metagenome | isolation source: fluorescence activated cell sorting (FACS) single amplified genomes of... | place: Spain: Blaines Bay Microbial Observatory, Mediterranean Sea | collected 2016-07-05 | reverse complement strand
ATGTGTATTGCATAAAATTATTCGACATTACTAATTTCTACACACAGTTTCCCCAATTGATCTCTGGCACTCGCCTTAGTTTCAAAAAATTAGCTCAAAATCCTGCAACACAGTTGTATGTGATTGATAGCGAGCCTGTTGTGGCACTTGTAAAGACAAGGTCTCTGCTCAAGAGCAATCAACTCAAAGGCTACACTGCTGAAGCAGAGTTAACCTATACAACGTGGCCTCGTTGATTAGCTGGAAGAGCCCTCAGGCTTTTATGCAACTAATTTGCTGTTCTCCCAACGTCCGCTTTCAACCTTTCCCTCTGGCCGAGTTAAGGTTCCCTCACCATTCCTTTTACCATTTTTGAATTCGCCAACGTAAACACGCCCATCCGGCCAGGAATAGATGCCTCGTCCATGAAAACTACCATCTTTGAATTCACCGACATAGATACGTCCATCTGGATAGACAAATGTACCCAACCCATTACGTGATTTACTGATTAAGCTCTTATTTTGCTTTTCTGCTACATCAATTATTCCTGACATGAGTGCCTCCTGATTGAGTTATTGGATATGTTGGTAAATGATAGGTGAGTCTTAACAATTTGGGGAGGAGGAATGGGGGAGAGAAAGCTGTGTTATGTCTTGAGCTACTATATCGATCTCTAATTGAGCAATCTATTTAAGGAGCATCCTATGAAAATAGATGGAAGCTGCCATTGTGGCAAAATCAAACTAACCGCTGAAGTAGATCCATCTACTGCAATGGTCTGCCATTGTACTGATTGTCAAATTTTAGGTGGCGGACCCTGTAGAACAGGCATTAGATCTGAAGCTGAGAAAATTACTATCGAGGGGGACGTCACCGAATACATTAAGATTGCAGAAAGCGGCAGGAAACGTGTGCAAGGCTTCTGTGGGGTCTGCGGGACAAGTCTCTACGCAGCTGATGCAGACAAACAAAAGTTTAATATTCGTCTTGGCTTCATTAATCAACGCGATCAGCTGGTGCCATCTAAACATATCTTCGGAGATTCTGCAGCTAATTGGCTCAAGCAGATTGAACAGCACCTGTGGTTTGCCAGGATGCCTTGAGGGAGAGGGCCATGGGAATTTTAGAGCAGTGGCAACAGCGAATTGGTGTTAGGGATGTAGTACTGGGAATCCGACGCATGAAAACGAAGTGGGGTAGTTGTAACGTTGGAGCAAAGCGGATTTGGCTCAACCTTGAGTTGGCCAAGAAGCCAGTAGAGTGCATGGAATTCATTTTGGTCCACGAACTTGTCCACCTACTGGAACCAAAGCACAATGATCGTTTCCAAGGCTTCATGGATCGTTTCCTACCGGACTGGCGCCACCGAAAGGACCTATTGAATAGTGTGCCCTTGGCCTATGAGCATTGGGGGTATTGATGCGCATTCAAATGTCTGGGGAAGCAACCATCACCAACTCTCACCAAGCAAAGATACTCAGTCCAAGTGGATGCTAGCGGACTCTGTGAGCGTTCGTTACGAATGATAAAGTCCATTTCATGCCCCCCTAAAACAAATTCGAATTTTATTATTTCATTTTCTGAGTTTTGTGGTACACTATTAATCAGTTTCAGTAGCGCCGATTTGATCACAGATTGCGGGCGCATTACAAATTCAGCTAAAGCGGATCAGTTTTCTTGAACCCGTTTTGGCCTGATTTGGCTGGACGGGTTTTTTTGTTTCTACCGCCGATTTGAAGAGCAGCTTGCAGGGCGGTCAATAAATTTTGCTAAAGCGACAGCCGGTCTCCAAATTTGGATCCCCGCTGTTTGTCTCTGAATCCTGAGCAACCACTGGAGACCGTGTTTTCCCTGCCAAATGGCTTCCATACCCATCTGTCAGCAGAGCTTGCCTCCTTGGGTTGTTCTCCTACTCAATTTTCAGGAGACGACACTATGTACTCGACATCCATCATTACCACTGACCCAGCACTATTACCTTTGCCAGTCGCTAAGGGTTTCATTTCTTCGGTACTGCCCCTAGACAGCTTTTCTGAGGGAACTCCGTTACTTGTTGAAATCCAATCATTCTCTGGTTTAGTCCTAACGGACCTCAATCCCCCTGAGCAGGATTCCTCTCTGATTTTGGATTCTACGCTTAGTTTCCAGACTGACCATCGCCCTGTGATTTTCTGGAGCAAGTTTCACCGCCAAGCAAGGAGCTGAGAATGGATCTAAAAGGTTACGAGAAAAGAAGAGTGCGGGAACTGTATCGCAGGATTACCAGAAACCTTAACAGCCGACGGCGCTATGCTGAACGCAAGGGGCGTAGCTTCACCCCTGACTCAGAGTCCATTCGGAAACGGTTCTATTGCTATAATTTGATGGACACTCTGGATCGATACTATCTCAGAGATCTAGCTTTTCTGAGAGATCCAAACTGCTGGGACAAGCAAGATGGGTTCTGTGACATCAGCTTTCCCGAATCTTCAGAACGTAGCGATCTGCTCGGAAGTTCATTTCCAGAAGAACTGCTACCAGAGCAATTGCCAGAGAGTGAGCCTGATGAGCCCGATGAAGAGAGTGATGATTGGTGGAGGTTCCTTCGGCAGAACGCTGACCATCTAGATAGCTTGGAGGGCACTGGCTTCACCGGATGGCGGGTAGATTTGTACGAGTACAAAGGTACCTATTACGTCTTCCATGATGCAGGAGTCGATGAGTACGATACTTATCGGGAAGCCAAGAAGCAGATCCGTTGGGCTTAGTGAACTAACTTCGAGGACAACGCTTTCCTCGAAATTGGAACCCTTATGTTAAAGCTTCTGGCTTGCTAGCTCGCATATAACGCTAATTTTTACTATGTCAGGAGTCGCAGCTCTCAATCTTCGCTGAGCCGTGACTCTTTTCAGTTCTTCCAGATGGAGACGACACAATGAATCTAACTTTCGATCAAAGACGTGAGCGCTTTTGGAAGTCTCGGGATGACGCCAAACGTCTCATCTGCAAAATGGCAGAACGCATATCAGACATTCCACCAGAACTTGCCGACTACTTTGCCGAAGCTCAGCGACTGCGCTTGTTGTTTGAAGAAGACCAAACTGATTTTATTGCAAGTCAGATGGGTCTACCCAAATTAGATGAGCGTGACCCAACGTTTTCAGACCGCTGGATCTGCAAGCCACTTCATGATGTTCACAACAACCAAGCGTTCCGTAAGCCCCTTGGAGCATCAGGAAGACTTGATAACGACCTGTGGATCAAATGCGAATATGTGGAGCCGAAAGACAAATATCGGGTTACACATCTGAACAACCGATCAGAGCCAAACTACCCTGATTTCATGCCGGTACACCTGTCACCAAGATTTAAAGTCTATGTTCGGCATTGAAGCCTGTCGGAAGGATTGCGGCTAGCTGCAACGTGACATTTTGGAAATGATTCAACAATTTACTTGAGGCTAAAAATGGACCTTGAATGGAGCGAAGGGCATCTCGAGCGTTTCTACAGTTTGCGGGAAAACTACTCGGAACATTTCGATGAAGAGCGAGCAAAAGAAATTGCAAAGTGGCTAAAAGAACATCAGGAAGAAGTCTATCTCGATAAACTGCTGGAAGAGAAGCTGTCTCATGAAGAAGATTGGGAAATTGCCAGTAAGATCACCTACTCTGGTGTTTCTATCGATGAACTGACAGAAACCCAGTTAGAGCGCTATCAGAAGTTGAGAGAGGAATACTTCAGCGAAACTGATGCGCTGGATATTGCTGTGCTGTTCACTGATGAACAGAAACAGCGCTATCTTGAATTACTTGAAAACGCCTTTGGACCCGATGACGCTTGGGGGATGGCGTTCAATTATGAAGCTGAAGAAGACGAAGAAGAGGATTTATAAGAAGACGATGAGCAGCCAATACCGGATGGATACAGTGGTGAGGGCTTTCTTGAGACTCTTGAAGAAATCGAATACGAGTTGAACAATGCTATAGCGACTCGTTCTCTTTGCAGACGCTACGGACGAAATGGCAAAGAGAAACAGGAGCAGCTCATCGAGTATGACCGGCGCATCGATCGCTTGGAATACTTGCTCAAGAATTTTGAAAATACTGACTGTACTGATGCGAGATGGTGATGCTTTAGTTTTTTTGAGTTGTAAAGCTTCCAAATAAGCATTGAGTCCCATCGGAGAATCACCACTTTCGGTGGTGATTCTCAATCATTAGGAGAAAAATGGATCCCATCAACCCCTTTTACTTGTCAACATTTCTGGACTTAGGAACCAACTGGACCGAGCAAGCACCAGTCAAGGAGAGCATCAATCAAATCTTTAGAGGGTTAATTTTTTATAGTAGCAAAAAACTTTTTTGATCGACTCAGTTGTCTATTCTGCACTTTTGCAAATTAACTTTCCAAATCATATCATGTAAAATTAAAATTTTAACTTACATTCATTTACTCTCTAAAATATTTTAATAAAATCATATTTTTTTACGAAAGAAAAATGATGAATTCAGAACAATTTGATCGACTAGAATTTGGCTACTACACCGGCAAAATCAAAAGAAGAGATTTCATCAAAAGATCTTTAGCTTTGGGAGTTGCAGCCACCACTGTCATGTCAGTAGCAAGCTGTGGTGAAAAAGCCAATGAGGTACAAGCGAACCAGAGAGAATTGAAAACGAATTATGATTACATTGTGGTTGGAGCAGGCAGTGCCGGATGTGTGTTAGCAGCAAATCTAGCCGAAAAAAGTGGGAAAACTGTACTTCTTGTTGAATCTGGTGATTGGTATGCCGAGGAGGAGGAAAGAGATCCTGACAGTGTTTTTGTAAATCTTGGTGGAAACAAATCGAACAATTATTTTTTCGAAAGTCCAGCAATCGGTAATCGTCAGATGCTTTTGGCAACTGGAAGAGGTATCGGAGGTGGCAGTAGAATCAATGGATCCTTGTGGGTAAGAGGTTACAAGCAAGATTATGATGACTGGGAATCAGCAACCGGAAGTTCCAAGTGGGGTTGGGCCAATGCTTTACAGAAATACAAATATATCGAAAATTTCGATGGGGAAACCAATGAATATCACGGTTACGAGGGGAAACTGTATGTTAAGCAATTAAACAATCAAACTGAGTTGGTAGAAGATGTTCTCAGTAGTGCAGAGACAGCCGGTTTTCAAAAGTACTCTGATGTTAATGGTGAGATGCTGTTAGGTAGTGAGGGTTGTGGAACAACACAAGGCTTGATCAAAGAAAATCAACGATTTTCGATGCTACACTCATATTTATATCCACAACTAGAAAACAGAAATCTAACAATTGTCACTGGAAAATTTGTTTCCAAAGTTTTTGTAGAGTCCGGTGGTGTGTGTACTGGCATTCAAATAGTTGAAGGTGAATCAACTAAAACTGTTTATGCAAATGAAGAAACAATCTTATCTGCTGGAGCAATTGAATCACCAGCAATTTTGCAAAGATCTGGAATTGGAAATTCAGAACTTTTATCAAAAATGGGTATTAACCCTGTAAATGTATTGAGTGGAGTTGGTGAGAATTTGAGAGATCATGTTTCTGCTGGTTATTTGTTTCTGTCACCCCAAGTTAATAGTGTTCCTGAACATAGGCTTTCAGCTTACATTATGACCAAAAGTAGAGAGGGGTTGACCACGCCAGATATGCAAACCTTCCTTTGGGGGCCCTCAACCGAGGAGTCCTTAAAAACATTTCTTCCTGAAGTGAACTTACCTGCAGAAAATTTATTTTTTTTACTTTCAACACTGAACAAACCAGTCAGTAAAGGTTCTGTAAAGATTTCCAGTACAGATCCTACTTCTAAGCCAATAGTTTCACCAAATTATTTGAATGAGGTATCTGATATACAAGCCTTAATATCTGCTGGAAAAGCTCTTCATTCAATGCTTAGCTCCATGTTCGCTGGTGGCTACACACCGCTAGCACCTTTTCCAGACAGTGACGCAGAAATTGAAGCATTAGTTCGAAGTAGCGCTAGCAGTCTCTACCATTATTGTGGGACATGTGCGATGGGCAAAGCTGGTGAAGCAGTAGTTGACCCCGAACTTAAAGTAAATGGTATCAGCAAATTAAGAGTTGTCGATGCCTCTGTAATGCCAACAATACCTCGATGTAATACAATGGCGCCATGTGTCCTAATTGGTGAAATGGCAACCGAATTTATATTGAAAAAGAGCGAAATCAGCTAATCGATCACATAACACCCGAGGGGTCTCTCAGAATAGCTTTCCCAGTGCAGATAATTTTCGCCACTCTGAGTCTGGTATGCTCCTGCTGCAACGCAAATACGTCCTTGCAATATTTCTTTGCATAATAATTCACTTTTATAATTCCTAAAACCTGACTCCAAAAGACCAGTAAGATTTTCGATTTGGCCATTATAGATCATAAAACAACTGAGAATTGATAGGCTGGCTCATGCTCACACTCTACAACTTATGAATAACATGGCGCACGACACCCCAGATCTGGAAATCATCATCAACTGAAATGGGAATGCTTGGATAGTCTGGATTCTCTGGCTGCAATTCAAAACACTCTCGTGTCTGCACCAGTCGCTTGAGGGTGAATTCACCATTGAGGGAAGCGATCACGACCTTCCCATTGGGCTTTTTCTTGGAGCGGTCCACAATCAGTAAATCCTGATCAAAGATGCCTGCGCCAGTCATCGAGTCCCCGTTAGCACGGACAAAGAAAACATTGTTGGGATCAGGAATCAGATACTGATGCAGATTTAGATAACCATCGTAGTAATCCTGAGCAGGGCTGGGAAAGCCTGCGGAGACCATTGATTCAAACAATGGGCGCTGGTACTGATCTGCAATTGGAGAGTGAACTGGCAGGACGAAGGTGAATGGAAAAAGATTCATTAAACGGCCTTGTTAGGGGAAATTAAGTGGTTAAGACCACTCAATACTTGATCAGCAAAACTTAAATTTTCCCATAAAATCCGCAAGTGCGATCAGCACTTCCGAACCCTAGCATCCGAGAAACCCTTGTAAGCTATTTGAATGGTCTATCTGAAAAAAATGAGGTCGTGTTAGTCTTGGAGGAGCATGCAGATTAATCAAGTATGAGTAGCATGGAAGTCACTCTTCAAAGTTGAAGAGAGTTTTTTAAAATGAAGTGATGCGAGAATAGGAGTTTAAATCCAGTCAGATTAGACTCCAACTAGTGGCGGGAATTAAGAAATTTTCTCAAGCGAATAGACATCAGCAACAGCATTGTTTGCTGTATTCCATTCTTGAACCTTTGGTGAAGACATGACGCTTTGGAGGCCTTCCATATCAGTCACATTCAACAGTCCAACCGCTGCCTTGTCGTTCAGTTTTGTTACTTCCCACGCAGATGTGCAGCGGCGCACATCATCTCCTACCTCAGCCAGCATTGCCGTAAACTCTTCGTAAGAACAATCAAACTTTGTCACGATACAAATATTCATGGAATTCTCCATCCGAGGATTTGGGATTCAATCAGATTGAATCCCTTTGAAGCAGTCGAGATTATTTCAGAGGTGTCGCCCCTGTTTCTAGTCGAGTGACTTGGCCATCCCTGATCGTATGAACACTCATTAAAGCCTCCTTGCTTCCGTCGGGATACTCATTGAATCTGTGAGCAACCCCAATCTCATCATTTTCGTAAATCACCCTGAAGTTGTTTGTAATTACAGCTGGTGCACCGGGTTTGAACCTATCCCAACCAAGCATTTCTGCTTTGGTGACTTCCGTTCCACTTTGATGACGTACAAAAACAAAATCATCAGCCATCAATTTATCCAAAGTTTCCAAATCTTTTGCTTTAAAAGCATCATGCAAATCGTTTATTAGTCCCATTCTTACCTATCCTCAGTTTGAGTGTGAGATCCCATTTATTGATTGGGTGCTTGATACGCAGAAACCACTTTGTTGGCAGTTTCCATTGCAGCTGTCATTGACTTGGAATCGATGATCTCAATTCCTTCAAAGTTAGTGACTGTTCCCGAGGAGGCAATAACCATCTCAACGGCTGCAAATTGCTCAGCAGTTCCCTCTCCGATTGTGACTATTTCGGCCGTACTGACGCTGAAATACATTTTGTGCATTGTGACACCGGCTGCGTTCATCAGAGCCTTGATCGCAGCCTCACGATCCTGTGGATTGCTGACATAACCTTTGAAGGCTTCATTGCTTAGCTTTGCTCTTGTCATGTAAAGTGACATTCTTTGCTCCTTAATATTAAATAAAAAAAGTTTATTGGGGTTGCTGGATGCCTAGCGCCAACATTGTATCAAAATCTCTTCTCAAACTCTAATCAACATCAATCCGACTCTTGAAAATGTAAATCTTCCAGATTAACAAATTCCATTGAGGTCATATCGACTCCAGACTTATCAAGCAGATGTTGATTTTCAGCCATCACCTTTTGAAGAATTTCCATAGATTCGATATCATGGACAACATAAAGTCGCTCGGTTTGTGGTGACCAGCCATACCCGATAATTGTGATACCAGCCTCAGAGCGGACCTTGCGAGATTCCTCATTTTCGAACTCACTTTTCCAATGTTCATATCCTTTTGTCAGTTTAGCATTCACAACTTGTTTCATATAAACCTTTCCTTCCAAAAGTAGAGACAGTTTAGATGCGCGAGTTACACTCATCAGTGGTTGCATCCCAACTAAATAGTCAGTAGCAAGAAATTTCAATAGATTTCTTTGTCAACCAATCAGATGAACAACACCCAAGGCTCGCTTTATGGTTGCGTGCTAATTACAAAGAACCTCACAGGGCACTCCATCCTTGTCCCCGTCCAAACGGCCGAGTCCACATTGATTCAGAAAAGCTCTCGCTTCTTTACAAGAATTCATTTGTCTGCAAAAGCGTTTGCTTCCACAAACGACCTCCAAACTTACTGAGGGCAATGTTAGCTGGCTAGACTGCCCAATTGCAGTGCAGTTCATCTCTGGTGCCTCTCTCGGCAACTCGACTTGATTCCCAAGTAGTTTCCGTAAAGCCATTAACTCTCTCCGATCAGCGGTCAATCCCCACTTCAGCTTCACAGCTACCCAAGCCCTCACTTATTCGGTTTGGTAGGCTGGGTTGGGTGGCAACCACTGCTGGATCCTTGGCTCCCTTCTGACGGTTTAGACGACGATCAACAGCAATCAACGTGTCTGGATCATCCAAATCATTGGCATAGGCTTTTTTGCGCTCCCTTGACCAGTTGGCAGCACCAGACTGATGTGCCTCCTTGAGAGGCACCATGTGATCAATATCCAGCTTGGTGGCATCGGTAATGGTTCTGCCACTGTAGGGGTCATTCCAGCTTCCTGAGACCACTCGACAACCCTTTGAGCTCTTGAACCCAACCGTAGAGAGGGACTCCGCGATCAACACCTCGTGACGGGCGTTCTGGCAATCGCGGTCTTCGTCAATCCAGTGACGGTAGCTTTTTCGTTCGTATTTTGGGGCAGCCTGCAGAATCTGCGAAGGCTGTTGTTGTCAGCAGTATGAAAAGTATTGTCAGCAGTGCGTGCATCATTCGTAATCTTCCCAGTTCCAGTTCTGCCCTTCGCTGGGGTCGTAGTCTAGTTCTTCTCTACGACTTTCTTGAGAAATGATTTTTTGATCTTTGTACGAAACAGCAGTGATAGAGGCATCAAAAATCTCTGCATTTCGAAATTTGCTGTATCGATGTACACAAAGAAATTCATCAGCTTCATAAATCACTCTAAATGGCCCTATTATTATTGACTCAGTGAGTGCCTTGATGATGCCTTTGTAAGCTTCAAGATCTACAATTATTCCTTGGGATTTTGCCTGAAAACTTGGGTCTGTTATCGCATCCAATAAGGTGAAATCTCCCCTACACAATTGCCTCCATGCTGTCTCAAATTGCTTTGCTTTTGTCATTCTCTCACCCTATTTGGATTCGGTAGATTGTTTCAATAAAATAACTCAACGGCTTAAAATCTCTTGTAGATGAAATGCTATTCATAATCTTCCCAGTTCCAATCCTGACCTTCGCTTGGGTCTGTTTCGATATTCTCTCTTACACTTTCTTGGGTTATGATTTTACCCTCTTTGTAAGAGACAGCACTGATAATTGAATTGTAATCGGACCCCTCACCATCCTCACTCAGAATTCTTCTGTATCTATGAATACATAAAAAGTGATTATCTTCATAAATCGTTTTGAACGGTCCCCAAGTAATGAGTTTTGCAACCGTGAATTCAATAACCTTGTCTGAGTCAATAGTTACTTCAATACCCCATCTGTGATCGATTGCTTTGTAATCGGGGTGATAGATCTTATCCACTAATGAGGTATCTTGATGAAATGCAAGTTTCCAAGCTCTGTCAAACTGTTCTGCTTTAGTCATATATACTCCTCATGCTGTTATCCGTGGTTTAATTGAAAGCGTAGTCCCCCAACTGCTGCCAATCACTCATAATCTTTCCAGTTCCAGTCTTGGCCTTCGCTGGGGTCCTGATCCAGTAGCTCTCTAACACTTTCTTGAGTTATAATTAGTCCGTCCTTGTACTTAAGCATAAAAACAATTGCATAATAAATTGGATTAGATCTTTTGTTTGCAAGATCGTATCTGTGCACACATAAAAAATCATCACTCTCATAAACAATGCGAAACAGTCCTAAAATATAGTCCTCGCTGTAGGTTGATAGCACTAGCTTTTCATCTTCCAAATTCACCGTGATACCAGTAGTTGGATCCGTTGCTAAATAATCAGGATGATAAATTTCATCAAACACAGAGAAGTCATTGTTTTCAAATATAAGCCGCACAGCCCTGTCAAATGCATCTGCTTTGGTCATTCTCACCCCTAATAATTTCTAAGCCAAGTGTTGATCATTCGTAATCTTCCCAGTTCCAGTCGAAATACTCACTTGGGTCAAAATCTAATTCTTGTACTGTAGTTTTCTGTTTTATTATTTTCCCGTCCTTGTAATTGATGGCGTGCATGAAAGTCTCAAACGATGGTTCATTTTCTCCCTCTAGTTGAGATTTTACGTACTTGTAAAAACATAGAAACTCATCATTTTCATAAATTATTTCATATGGGCCATAAGTACATTCTTCGTCTAATGTGGAAACAATAACTTTGTCATCTTCAAGATTCGCATAAATGCCTGTCCTAAAATCAAACGATTTATAATCTGGATGATAGATTTCATCTACTATGGAAAAATCATTTTTTTGTGCTAGAACCCAAGCCTTTTCATATATTTCTGCTTTAGTCATTTGCGCTCCTGATGCTGTTATCCGTGACTTGATTTCTGTGACGTCATAGCCCACCAACAGTTTGCAATACATTTCAAAATCTACCTTCCCCCGCCACCCTCCGAGCCTAGCCGATTGGCTGATATTTTTAGAAGTACAACACGTTGAATCCATCAACCAATCACGAAGAGGCGCTATGCAGTACCTGCAACCCGATAACACTAACCGAAATATTGGACTTTGGACACTCTACATCGCTATGGTCTTTGTCTCACCGACAGTTCTGGAAACATTGCTGGAGGTACCGGCTATCCAGTAAGCAGTTTATCGAATCTGAGTCCAGTTCGGGGCAAGCCATTCTCTGGATATGATTCCACTCAGAACATAGCTGTTGGATTCGGTGCGATATTCCCATCCTATTTTGTGGGCTTGGCGAATTCGTTATTTCTCAGAGCTTTTGCCGAACATTTGAAAAGAGTTGGTCAAAGGACAAGCGGAGGTTGAAATTCCTACTTCCGTATAAACAGTGCGGTGTGTAACTGTGGTGCCAAGAGTTACTGTCAGTTGACGGGCAGTTGAGGACAGAAAAGAGGGGCTACTGGCAGTTGCTGTCAGTTGAAATGAGTTGTTTTAGGGAGGATGATCAAGGCCGCAAGTAATTGAATTTACTGGCGAAGGTATGGTGGCGGGGGCAGGATTTGAACCTGCGACCTTCGGGTTATGAGAACGTCTGTCTGGTAGTACCCACAATAACTCACAACCGCCCTAGAAATATACTATCTGCTTGTAATTAATGGAGTAAATAACTATTCTTACTGGACAGATGGGGACACAACCACCTCTTATTATTCGTCGAATAGGTGGGGACAGCGGTGGGGACAGCAATCTAATCCAGTGGGAAGCAAATGGCCAAATACATTAGAGAGTCAACAAATTACCCAGGGGTCTTTTGGTTGACTATTCAGGGAACCCAGACGCTTTACATTCGCTATAAGCAACTGGGGTCGCAAAAGCATGTTGAGGAAAAGTTAGGTACCCGTGCTCAGGGATGGACACCGGCTAGGGGGAACACAGAGCGGTCCAAACGGATTAATGGTCAGGCTGAGTCGAACACTGAAAAGAGATATTCACTCGATTTAGCCCGGAAGAATAAAGAAACCAGGCCAACATTAGATCGCCTATGGCAACTTTACCTTGAATCGAAAGGCGATTCTCTCAAAGGAATTGCCACTGATAGGAATCGCTATGAACGGCACCTACAAAAACCTTTTGGCAGCAAAACGCCTTCAGAACTGGCTCCACTTGATATAGATCGCCTACGTCGGCGAGCCATTAAAGATCACAGTGTTGGAACGGTCCGCAATGTATTAGAACTACTCCGTAGAATCGTCAACTTTGGAGTTCGACATCAACTTTGCCCACCTTTGATTTGGACAATACAACTCCCAAAAGCCGATCCCGACTCGGAGAGGATTGAGATTCTGTCTGATGAGCAGTTCAGGAAACTACACGAAGTTTGGGATGCCTACCCTGATCAACATATCGCACACCTCCACCAATTCATAGCGTGGACTGGCTCACGGCCTTCAGAACCTATGAAATTGCTCTGGAAGGATGTAGATTTCCTCCGCAAAAACTACATCAAAAGGGATACGAAAAGCGGGAAGTCTCTTATCTTTCCAATGAGTGACAGGTTACATTACATCTTGCAGCAGCAACGAGAATTGCTTGAGGATTGCCCAGAAGTGATGCGAACCAGCAGGTTTGTCTTTCCAGGTCCAGCAGGGGGTCAACGGAAGTTGGATTCTTATCTCTGGCATTTCCGCAGAATACGAGATCTTGCTGGGATTCCCGAAGAATATCGCCCAAACTACTGCTTGCGAGATACGGTGGCTTCACGCCTTTTATCTTCTGGAGCTACTCTTGATGAGGTTGCTTACCAACTGGGTCATTCACCTGGTTCACCGATGACGAGACGCTATGCCCGATTCTTAGAATCTGCTCAAAGGGGGATTGCTGATCGGACACAGAGAGTGATGGATGAAATGTTGGAGAAGGTGAAACAGCCCTGAGTTGGCGTCCCTAGTCTAGGAGTATTTGTTTCTACTCTCTCTTTACAACCCCTCCCCAAATCCCCTTACCCGTTGAAATCTGCCTTAAACTGTGAGATTGAAATTTCTATAAGTTCAACCAGCCTTGAATCAAGCGAACTGTGGAGACTGGGAAATTAAAATACTGCTGATCACAGTCTGAAATTTAGAGGAGAAATTTCATTGGATAGCTTTGCGCCTATACTCAACGACATACGCAACCAAGCAGACCCAGGTGAAGCATTTGAAAAGCTCTTCTGCAAGTGGTTTCTTGAGAACGATCCATATTGGAAGACTCAAGTCAAGCAAGTTTGGCTTTGGGATGATTGGCCGGGCAGGTGGGGAAAAGATAAGGGCATCGACCTAATTTTCAAGCATAAGAACGGTGAAACTTGGGCAGTTCAGGCGAAGTGTTATAAGGAGGAATATTCGATTACCAAGACGGATATAGATAAATTCTTAAGTGAGTCCAATCGCCCTCAGATTCATAAGCGTCTGTTGATGGCCACAACAAACCGCCTTGGCCCAAATACTATTGAGGTAATGGATGGGCAAGAAAAAATGGTTGTGCGCTATCTGCTAGATGACTTCAGAAACTCGGGCCTCGAATACCCTACAACTCTAAGCCAACTGAATAAGCCTTCTGGGAGAGTTCAACTAGAGGTTAGACCCTACCAAAAAGCAGCCATAACTGGTGTATTGGAAGGGTTAAAATCATACGACCGGGGCCAGCTGATAATGGCCTGTGGAACGGGAAAAACCTTGGTTACACTTTGGGTGAAGGAGCAGCTTGAATCCACAACGACCCTTATATTGTTGCCATCACTAAACCTACTCGCGCAAACTCTTCAAGAATGGACAAAGAATGCAGATGTACCTTTCGAGGTGCTGAATGTTTGTTCAGACTCTACAGTTGGGAAGAGAGAACGGTCTGAGGATCTTGAGGTAACTGAGGCCCCTTTTAATGTAACTTCGGATGTTTCAGTAATCACAACATTTCTACAATTACAAGAGCCGAAAGTTATCTTTTGCACCTACCAATCTGCTGATTTGATTGCTGCAGCACAGGGCCAGCAAGTCATCGATTTGATGATCTGCGATGAAGCCCACCGCTGTGCTGGGTCCTCAGCATCACCTTTCACAATGGTGCTTGATAATAATGTACTCAAAGCTAATAAGCGCCTTTTTACAACTGCTACTCCCCGGATATTTTCCCTGCAGGTTTCAAAAGCAGCTGAAGAAAGAGGCGATGTGATTTACGGGATGGATGATGAAGAGGTATTTGGCCCAGTTTTTTACCATTATTCTTTTGGGCAAGCGATTGCTGATGGTTGGTTATCAGACTATCAGGTAGCAATCGTCGGCGTAGATGAACCAACTGTGATGCAATATATCCAAGACAGAGAACTATTGCGCTTATCTTCAGGGGAGACGGCAAACGCAGAAGATTTGGCAATAATAATTGGTTTGCTTAAAGCAGTCGCCGATTTCGACTTGTGTCGGGTCATATCCTTCCATAGCCGTGTAAAAGCAGCTAAAAATTTTGCCCAAGACTATTTGAGTATTTTGGGGGAGCTTGAACCATCAAAGAGACCTTCAGGGTCAATCGGGGCAGACTACGTTGATGGCGAAATGCCAACACAGACACGACGTAGTAAGCTTCAATACTTAAGTATTCTCCCAGATGTGGATAGAGGCTTATTAGCCAATGCGCGTTGTCTCTCTGAGGGGGTTGATGTCCCTGCACTAGATGGAGTTGCTTTCATTGATCCAAAAGGGAGCCAAATTGACATCATTCAGGCAGTCGGGCGAGCTCTCCGTCTGAGCGGGTCAAAAACCAAAGGGACAATTATCCTGCCTGTATTCCTGCAGCAAGGGGATGACCCAGAGGTAATCATTAACAAAAGTAACTTTAAGCTAGTGGGGGATGTCTTGAGAGCATTACGAGCCCATGACGATGAACTTGCTGAAGAGTTAGACACTTATCGCTTTAACCTCGGCAAAAGAACAGGTTTTGGGTCTCAAACTTTGAGGAAAGTTGTAGTTGATTTACCCCAAAGATTTGATGAGTCTTTTGAATCTTCGCTTGAAACCAGAATCGTCGAACTGACAACTGCTTCTTGGGAATTTTGGTATGGGTTACTGACCGCCTATGTTGAATCTCATGGTGATGCGCTTGTGCCACAAAGTTTTACAACTGCTGACGGATTCGCTTTGGGTTCATGGGTTCATACTCAAAGAAAAAATAGAGAGAAGCTCTCACGAGAGAAAGTTCGAAGCCTGAACGAGATTGGTTTCATTTGGGAGGTCATCTTTGAACAGTGGGACAAAGGTTTCGCAGCGCTGGTTAGCTTTGTCAAAGAATATTCTCACGCTAGGGTTCCACGAAGTCACGAAACTAATAGGAAATTTCCACTTGGCAACTGGGTCCATAATCAAAGAATAAAAAGAAAAAGCTTGGCCGAGGAAAAAATAGACCGTCTAAATTCAATTGGATTTAGTTGGGACCCCAATGCTGAAATTTGGGAAGAGGGTTTTGCCGCACTTGAGGAATACGTGAAAAGAGAATCCCATGCAGAAGTGCCTATGAGATACAAAACAGCAGAAGATTTCCGCCTAGGCTCATGGGTGCAGAGACAAAGAAAAAATAGAGAGAAGCTCTCATTGGAGCAGGTGGATCGGCTGGATAGATTGGGGTTTGTTTGGGATCCAATTGCGGAAAAATGGGAAGAAGGCTTCGCAGCGCTGGTTAGCTTTGTCAAAGAGTATTCTCACGCTAGGGTTCCACGAAGCCACGAAACTAATAGGAAATTTCCACTTGGCAATTGGGTAGGAACGCAAAGGAGGAATAAAGATAAGTTATCCAAAGAGCTAATTGAGCGACTAGATCGTTTAGGGTTTGTTTGGGACCCCAATGCTGAAATTTGGGAAGAGGGTTTTGCCGCACTTGAGGAATACGTGAAAAGAGAATCCCATGCAGAAGTGCCTATGAGATACAAAACAGCAGAAGATTTCCGCCTAGGCTCATGGGTGCAGAGACAAAGAAAAAATAGAGAGAAGCTCTCATTGGAGCAGGTGGATCGGCTGGATAGATTGGGGTTTGTTTGGGATCCAATTGCGGAAAAATGGGAAGAAGGCTTCGCAGCGCTGGTTAGCTTTGTCAAAGAGTATTCTCACGCTAGGGTTCTGCAAGACCACATCAATCAGGAAAATTTTCAGCTCGGGAAGTGGGTGAGTACTCAGAGGAGCCGAAAAAAGGAGCTGTCAAATGAAAGAATTGATCGTCTAAATTCAATTGGATTTATTTGGAATGCTGATGATCTAAAATGGGCCGAGGGTTATGAAAGATTAGTTAAGTACACAGAAGAACATTCAAATACACGCGTACACCTACATTACAAAACCACAGATAACTATCCCCTTGGCAACTGGGTCAGCAATCAAAGAAACCGGAAAAATAAATTGCCAAAGGAGAGGATTGATCTACTAAACTCTATTGGGTTTATATGGGATACCCGGAAATAAATCTCGGGGGGCTGGGCAATACCTCTTGAATTAATGAATATTCGGTATGGATGCACTTGCGCAGTCTGACGCTGCTCCTGACTGGATTTACGGCAAGTGACCCTATGATTCAGTATAGACAAGATAAGAGTATTTAGGGGCTCCCGGCTTCTGTAGACATTCCAGGTCCCCTAATACCAGCCTAAGCACTTTAAACACCAGCAAACTGGCTGGGATTGAATGGCCTCAATCTGCCCCCTAATGAAATCCAACCCAAACAACCGGAGCTTTCTGCATCGAAAATAAAGCTCTGTTTGTTCTGCCAGCATCAGTCTAAATAAGCTATTATGCCTGATACAACTCTACCTTACAACATTGACCCCACTAAACTCATTTCCCTCGATGAAGCTGTTCGACAGACAAAAATTTCTAGGAGTTTAATCGTTTTCCAATGTCCGGAGCTTGTGTTGGATTGTCGACCTTTGGAATCAAGTTATGCCTGGATGGGGGTAGGAATTGTTGATAGAAAGCTCCATCAAATGCCAGATTTGGGGCTACTCCTTGAAGAATCTAGACAGTTAGTTTTGAGGAGACTTCAGAATTTCCGATTGAAAAGCTTTGGGTTCTACCTAGTAAACCAATTGAGGGTCAAAACAGGTGGGAGGATCTTGGAGCTAACTAGACCGAGTCATGGCCGGGTTGGGAATATACCTGCCCCGGCGTTGCTGGTCTCAGCTGACCTCGATCTGTACAAGCAGAAAGAGCCCTCTTCGAGACAAAAGCCTGAAAGGGAAGGTGTACCCTGTTTGGTTTGGAGTCATGAACCTGAGCAACTAAAGCAACTTGCCGAAAGCCTAGAACAAGAGGGTTACATCGAAAGTGCAGATATTTGGTGTCAACACTTCAGAATGCCCAGAGATAGTGCCTTGAAGAGAACCACTGCCTTGCCAATCAATTGGCTTAAATACAAAAAGCGGATCCACATCGTTTTGGGCAAAACAGGAATAACCCTCAAAGAAAAAGATTGGAACGCCCACTTCGGGATTGATCGACCTGGTGGGCCTGAGAATGAAGACGATGTTCTTTCAGAAATCATTAAGCAGGCAATGCGATAGGCAATCTGTCAGGCAATGAGATCTGAGCGTTGGAATACTGAGATACAATCAAGTATCTAATATTAAATAATTATTTAACATACTAAGCAGACAATCCCGTAGGCCCTAATTTAGGCAACGCAATGCCTAATCAATTGCCTAACGCTCTCCACTCTCCTTAGTTATCTTGTCCGTGCGGGACAAACATGGCCTGCGTTGATCAATTTAACTAAGGAGTTGCCAATGGCGCCCCAAACCCCCTCATATCTCAACGAAGCTGAAGCAGCCCAATACCTGGGAGTTTCTGTGAAATCCCTTCGACGCTGGCGTTTCGATCGCCGAGGTCCAACCTACTCCAAAATACTAGGGAAGCTTGTCCGCTACACCCAGCAGAGTCTCGATAGCTGGATGGATGAACAAACTATTAGCCACGACCCACAATGAAAGGAGCTCCATGACACCCAAAGATAAATTAAATCCTACCAATTCTACGGAGCTTAATCCAAAAGAATCCAGTAGAGAGACCCAAGAATCTAATGAACTCAATCGAGAGCCCAATGTGAATGATCAAGC
>JACLAD010010879.1_pt1 | contig 18465 bp, 20 predicted proteins | sample 8027901 | NCBI WGS metagenome assembly JACLAD01 (sample SAMN15725071, study PRJNA655200) | protist metagenome | isolation source: fluorescence activated cell sorting (FACS) single amplified genomes of... | place: Spain: Blaines Bay Microbial Observatory, Mediterranean Sea | collected 2016-07-05 | reverse complement strand
ATTAAGAGCTGTAATGCAGCAAGGAAGTGTCATTGGCGAATGGGGTCTCGTACGGAATGAATCAGCTAGCGCGACCTGCGTTGCAAATTCGGAGAAATTGATTACAATATCGATTTGTGCTGATTATTACATTGAACATCTACAGCAACATCGTGCAGACCTAGTCAAAGGCAAGGCTGTCAGTACCATCTTAAGGTCGGTGCAGCCCTATCAACGATCGCGGCAGGATATAAACGTGATTGTGGATTATTTACAGACGAGGCCCTTGTTTTCAGCTGTTCACAGAGACAAATTAGAGGAGCTTGCGCAACAAGTCGATTGGTATTGTTTCTGAAATTAAAAAAATGCAAAACTGAAATTTGAAAAACGTGATTTTGTATCAACATTAACCGAAATTTGACCTCCATGTTTGATTTTTTCGTTTTCAATTTGTTTTTGATCCAAGGTTATCGCTATCGACAGTTGCGTCTGGACATTCTACTATCTTATTCAAGGAAGGGGACAAGGCCGACAATGTTCTTTTCGTGTTTAGTGGTGGCGTTTCTCTATTTCGTACGAGGAAAACAAAGGGCGATGAGTCTGTTATTCTCTTGGCGACGGTAAAGGAAGGCGGATGCGTGGGTGAGTGGTCTGTGGCTATGGGTGTACATTTTTGAGAAATTCTTTGGGTTTCAATACATGTTTTCCATCTCATTCTGCATTTTCATTCCGAGGTTGATCGAGTTGTCAAGGCGGTTGCAGACGGTCCGTGTGAGTTTTTGATTGTACCACGCGCTCCTTACATGCGGCACATCGCTCAGCATCGTTCTGACATAGTATTATTTGACGCCGCGTTAAACGTCCTCCGCTCTGAAAAAGGATGTGCAAAGCACAGAACTCAGATTGACGTCCACATCCTTGAAAAATTAATGGAAGGGCTGTCTGTATTTCATGCATTAGACAGCACAACCCGCCGACTGATCGTACAGAAGGTCCAAGAAAGGGATACAAAAAAATGTATTTTCAAATGTGCAAATTTTCAATTTTTTCATTCAATTTTTGTTGAAATTTGTTCTTTTTATTGTTTTTTTGTTACAAAATCATTTTTTTATCAAATTTTTAATTTTGTTTTACAGGTAGAATACTCCCTAGCACCGCAAGGAACAGTTCTTTGCAAGGAGGGCGATCCAGCGGACGCTTGCTATATCATTTTGGATGGAAAGGTTAGTATTCACAGGCTTGCTGATAAGGAATTAATAAGGCGGAGGGAAATGTTGGCCTACTTAGACAGGGCGATCAAGCTACTGGATGAGGACAAACATTGGATTGAATTTCAGGTTTCCAAAAATGATATAAAAATAGTAAAAAACATTCAAGTTTCTCCTGATTTTGACGCAAAATCACGTTTTTCAGATTTTAGTTCAATTTGCAAATTTCGACGTTTTTATTTTTTGTAATTAATTGCATTTCAGGATAGGGCTGTTGGGTATCATTATTGGAGCTCAAGGAGGAAAAATGCGTACAACATGTTTATGTGCAATCAAATGGAAAAAGCTGGCCAGCAATTGGAAAATTTATGGAATGTGAATAGGCCGGTCATTGAGAATCACAATCAGGGAGTGTTCATTAGAGATTCCGCGAGAAAAGCATGCAGACGAGCCTTCTCATGCCCGGCATTACCGAAGCATTTAATCCCAAAAGACGTTTCACCACCAACCTCCCCGTCCTCGCCAGCTAACAAACCGTTGCAAATATTCATCCCCGACAAAGTAGAAGTCAAAAACCCTCTGAAAGAAAACTTTTTTGACGACGACGTATTATTTCTAAATCAACCCATCGAATACATATGCCATCCGTCGGTCGCGCAAGTTGTGCACACTCCACGGAATAGAATTAGCCGAACGAAAACAAGAACGAGCTTGATCTTACCTCGTCAGAGTAAACGAATGAGTTTGAAAGAGATGCGCGACAGCCGAAAATCAAGAAGTTCAAGAAAATGTTCTTTGTTTTGATAATATGTTTTTTCAATTTTGATTGCACATCTCACGTTTTGTTTCTGATTTTCAGGTAGTTTGATGATGGCAGACTCTATGACAACGCATCGTAATACATTATCCAACATCGCAAATCTATTTCAGCGAATCTCTGAAGACGATGATATCGCTTTCGAATCCAGGCCAAAAAGAGCAGATTCAGAATCGGATATTGCAAGTATAATCTCTTCCCGTCCGATCACACCGGACGGACGCAGAAGTCCTATCGCACCGATAAAGTTAAACATCCAACCGCCAACTTCTCCATTATTCAATCGAAAGTTATCGAAGGTTGACAGTGGCAAACGTTTATTTGGATCAACCCTCGTACCGAACGTGGGCGCAGGACTGAACACACGCTCTTCATTTTTGGTAGCCGCACAGAGAGGTAGTCTTTTGAACACGACGAGTTTAAGAAAGCCGAGTTTTATCACCCCGCTTCCGCCGACAGCTGAGCAGCTTGAAATCATTGAAAAGCAGACCAAATCACCGTGGCCAACACGTGTAAATCGTATGATCGTGCCAAGCTCTTTGAAAGATCTACACCCGCCCAGTAGAAATGAAGATTTTTCAAAAAACATTTTTTTTATTTTTTCCTTCATCATCAAAATTTGCTTGTTTATTTATTTTTTCTTTCGAATCCATTTGTTTTTATCATAATTTTGATTTTTTTAGGTAGAAATGAAGATCCGCTGGGAGCAATTCTCGCCACAAAAGAGCGGGGAGCCGTCTTCGGCGAGTGGGCGCTAATCCGAGATGATAGGCGCACGGCGGGCGTTCGCACAACTGAAGATACCGAGATGCTTGTATGTTCAATGAAAAAATGTTTTATTGCTCAAAGTAAATTGTATTGAAAATGTTTTTTATCGTATCAAAAAATGTTTTCATTACATCAAAAAATGTTTTTTGCCAAAAGTGTCATTAATTGTATTGAAGATGTTTTTTATTTTAATGAAAAATGTTTTTGTTATATCAAAAAATGTTTTTTTGTCAAAAGTACATTGTTATAAAAATGTTTTTTGAACAGGTGATCAGGAAGGATGTTTACAAATCGCTATGTATGCAAGACCGCAGTGAGCACGCTGAAATCAGTCAAGCCGCTGCTGCGTTACGGCTTGCACCGAAGACAAGAACGCCAGCGGATTTGCAGGCGATTGATCGAATCTTAGCGAAGAATCGTTTCTTTCAAACGGTACCTGATCAGGCCAGGATGGAGTTGTGTAAATGGAGTCATTTGCGGGATATCGAACCCCAAGTTTTTTTGGGGTTGTCAAATCTATTATGTTTTTTTGCAAATTTATTTCTTTACTTTTGTTTGCTAGGTTATATTGTTCAGAGAAGGTGATGCGCCGGATGCATGTTATATTTTACTGGATGGAACTTGCAGTTTGAGTTTGAATAGTAAACTGGATATAACCGCTGATACAAAAAAGAAAAGTGTAGTTGTGCAGCCAACCACTAAACCAGAACCAGAAACGTCTGGTAGAGGGGGAAGAAGGGTAAGCGCTCTTGTAGGCGAGATTATTACACGTGTCAAGCAAGATAATAATCAAACACCTAAATCAGAGAAGCCACAACGAGTTAGCAAAAAGATTCAATTTCGTGACGACGCCAGTGAGGTCTCCAATGAAGAAGAGTATGATGTTTTTGCGGAAGCACGGCGGAGTTCTATACGGAGGACGTCGTCATTTGATCGATTTGATAGCATTTTCACGATTGACGAGGATGGGGAGAGCGAGTGGTGGAGTGGGTCGGATGCTAGCTCAAGTGAGAGTTCGAGCTCGAGCAGTAGTGGAAGTGACACTGAAGAAAAAGAGGAATCGAGACGGAGGTCGTTAACACGGGCAGAACAATTTGAAAAGCGTATGAGCAGGCGGGCAAGTCGCCGGGCCTCCCGCAGAGCGAGTAATACAAAACGCGATTCCGCCCCTATCACTCGGCAGGTTTTAATCCAAGATTTAACAGAAGACCGATCACATCACCGGCGGTCGACGTGTAAACGAAAGTCTCTATTCCAGCGTCAGCGCGCGAAGCGACGTCAGAAATCATGCCCCGCAATATTTTTCCACGAGCGATGTTTCACGATGTCTCTCAAATCCCCGGACAACTCGATGACACTGGCAGATGTCCATCGAAATTCAATTCAAAAGCCAAAAACACAGCAGATTGCACTCATCCAGCCGGGTGCAAATTTCGGCGAGTGGGGGCTGATGGAGGACAAACCTCGTTCTGCAACAGTATCCAAAAAAAATTCAAAATTGAAAAAACAGAAAATTTTCAAAATTGAAATCCGAAAAACTTGATTTTGTATTCAAATTCCTTAATTTTTTTTATTCCAGGTTACAAGTGAGACATTTTGTACGCTCATGGTGATTACCCGGCAGTCCTATAGAAGCGTTCTCGCGGACTACCGCAAACAGTGCTGGCGAATAGAGAAGTGCATACAGCTGTTGCAGAATAACACACTGCAGCGATCGCCCCGTGATCTTGATGCATTGATGGAGAGCTTATCACAAGCATCATCGCTGCGCATCGCAAAGGAAGTTAAGTATGCGTTATGCGAGTGCGCAAGTCACCGCTTTGTGGAAAAGGGCAGCAATGTCTTTCCTCAGGCTGTTGAACCGGACGGATTTTATTTTATTATAAGAGGGAGTGTGAAAGTTTATTGGGATCCCAAAGGCGACGAAATGTTGAGGAAGAAGTCGAGGTATAGCCGCGGGATATCATTCATTGGAACTCACGACTCAGTACGCGGAAGCCTGAAGTCGAACCCCCGTGGTAGCACCAGCTCCGAGTTCGATGCGCCATCCTCCCCGAGCCACAATGCAAAATCGCCAAAGGCCATGATACGGCGAGGTATCCACGCAAAATGAACGAAAAATATCAAATTTGAATGATTTGTTTTCAATTTTTGATATTATGAGGAATGACCGTCGGCCGCCTCTCTGATCTAGGTCAACAGACCCGAGTGCGCGACAGTATTGACGACATCTCCGCTCTCAAAAAAATGAAAGAAAAAGCGGAAGAAACGACAAGTCCAAGGAAGGGATATTATAACTTCAGTTTTTCTTGAAATTGCAATGAATTTCGCACATTTTTCTAATTTTTCCCATCAAAATTCTTTTTTCTTTTCTTAATTTGTCTTGATTTGTAGGCATGCTAGACCTCCCTCTGCTGCAACGATTAGAACAACTGTCCCACACTAGAAAAGCAAGTGTATCATTTTTAGGAAGTGGAATTGATTCAGACTCGGATAGTGAAGAGATACTAGCATATGGTCAACAATTTCAAACGAGCTTTTCAAAAGTACAACCAATGTTAGAGGACATTAAGATTCACGGCACGTTAGAGAAGGCACAAGAGGTTAAGGACGAGGAGCAAAGATTGTTGGATCTCATTCCTAAGAAGAAGTCGTCATTTTACCAGAAAAAGGAGAGTCTTGACGCATCAAAAAGTGGAAAAGGATCCATGACACTTCGCGCGGCATTTCAACGCAAGGCCCATACGAGAATTAGTACCGCGAGTATCTTTCATTTTAATCAAAAAATACACACGGGCAAAGTGTGTGCTCAATCATTTTTTTTCATTACATTATTTGAATTTCGTTTTTGTAGTGCCGCTGGGAGAAACTTCAGAAGGGAAGAATAACGATTATGCATCCCTGGCAGAGAGGTAAAAACATTAACATCATCATGTTGGCATGTTTCTTTTGGTTTCCGTTGATTTATTTTTATTTTTTTTTTGATTTGAGGGCGAGATCTCATGGCACGGCGAATAGATTTCGTAGAAGTAACACTGCAAAAGATAGATTTCAGTCGACAGACATAGTTGACTTGGGGTATATTCATGCTGGTGAGCAATTCGGCTATATAGACGTGGTCGATGAGTGTTTGCGACCTGTCGCGGTTGACGCGGATGAAGATTGTGATCTGTTTTTTGTAATTTTAAAGAAAATGTAGAAAATATCAACCAATTTCATTATTCTTTTCGTTTTTTGTTTGAAAATTATTTTCTTTCATTAATTTTTTTGAATTTGTTTTAGGTACCGAAGAGTCATATTAAAAGAATTTTGCAGCAGCAAACTACAATTGGGTTGAAGGGACAAATTGTGGACATCTTGCTGTGCCATGTACCCGCTTTTAAGAAGGTGCGGTCCTTGTTAGAAAAGCTGGTTGGTAAGTCCCCGAATCTGGAAAAAAAAATTGATATATTTTCCATGAGATTTGACAATTTTCATGATTTTTGCTTATTCGTGAAAAAAAAATCGATTTTTGTACAGGATATTTCCAGAATGTGACTCATGCGAGAGGGGCGGTGCTAACGCGGCAAGGTGCTCTGGATGATCAGCTGATTGTGATCCAACGGGGGTCTGCAAGGCTCGAGCGCAAGTACATTTTTGTTCAAAATTTTATGATTTTGGATTGCGAAGAAGATACCGACGCACCTTCGCATATCCAAATCATCCATATAAGCATCATCTTTATCTAGGTACAACATCTTCCCCTATAGTCTAGTTGGTTAGGATGCACGGCTCTCACCCGTGAGACCGGGGTTCGAATCCCCGTGGGGGAATTTTTCACATTTTTAGACGGGGTGTAGCGGGAGAGGGGAAATGCTGCCAAATTTTTGGTTTTGAATGTTGAAAATGAACGAAATGTTTATAAATCGAATAAAAACCAATTCTCTATTTTCATGAACGAAATTGAAGGGTTGCGGGGCAGCAGTTCCCAAGAAGCGCAGGAGTTCTCGGGCCGGGGCAGGTTGTGAATGATGCCAGTGTGGTATTGAATCAGGCAGAGCCGTTTACCGTATATGTTGAGTCCGCTGAGATGACAATATTCACGATTAGTAAGATAGACTTACAGGCGCGGGTGCCCCCCGCCTTCCTGCAGGCGTTTACCAAGTTATGCTCCGACCGCGCAAAGACCCGGCTTGACGTCGTAGAATCCGAAGTTCCGCGGTTACCCCAGCTTGCCATTCCGACGATTGTGCCGTTGTTACAGTCGCCATTTTTAAGCAAGAGAATGCTGAAAGAAAATGGAAGGGTCATGGACTTTTTTCACGATTGGAAGCCCCCACAAGAGGAGGATGAAAACAATTTGCAATTTAATCGCCACGATTTCATGGGGTACGTTTTTTTCCAAAAACTTTCAATTTCAAAATACGTTTTGTTTCATTTTCAAGAATATATTTAAAAATTTCAGGTTGACATTTATGCCGGTTGGGGCGAGTGGGTTGATGGACTACAGAGAGAAATTTGGTGAACATGAAGTAGTACGAGAAAAGACTGAGAAGAGTGTAATTATTCAAGAAAAGAGTTTCTACGACGAATTCGATCTTCAACATCTGCAAGAATTAAAGGATGACCGCGGCGGCCGACCAATAAATCATACTTTGCTGAACACATCCAAATCGGAAAAAACAATCATCAAGGAAGATACCGTCCAAAGCCAAGTGGTGGAAGCTAACCAGCAGCAGGCCACCCGCGACAAATCATACCGCACACTAAACACCCATCAAGTATTAGAATTTGATATCAACGCCCAAACAAACACTATCATTGACGCTACCCCACAGCCGGAAGTTGACCATGATAGAGTGCTCGATGAAAGCGATTTGGAACAGAACCGTAATTTTGTGGGTAAGCTTGAACACTTTAAGAAAACCGTCCGCCAGCATAATTTAGATTACTCCAAACCGAGAGAAATAGTCCTTGGCTACGGCCAGTCCCACACGCATCGAGATGTTGTAAACGCATTGGTGGCACAACAGCAATTCAAAAAGCAAAAGATATGGGACACAAGTACAATGGAGGATACCACCAGTATAAAGAAAAAACCAATCATTTATTCCATCGCAAAGAAGAAGTACCAGAAATCGCAAGGTAGGATCATCAATTTTGAAGGCCGAACAGAGGTATTCACACCCAAACAGAAAAATCATCTCCAAGAAGTCGAGGAAGAATTCCTGTTGAAATCACCAACAGCAAGTAAAGCGCAGACGCTGCTCAACACCGAACGAAACGACCTACTTGGTGGTTTCGGCAATCGGCATTTCAACAACATGGACAAGTTATCTGATCGACCCACCACGCCTGGTTTTCTGCAGGATTTTGGTGATTGTTTTGCGAGCAAAATGGAGGCGAGAGCGTATCTTGATGCTACTGGGAGAAAACGAGAAGTAATTGATTTAAATTTATCAGAGAGAGAACAACGAGCTGAAGACATCGTACTCAAAGCGCTTGAGAAAGCAAACAAGCCGAAAAGATTACTATTCGTAGACGACCGCCAAACCAGCGGGAGCACACTTCTCGGCTCTCCACGTGGCTCTCACCAACATGAAGAAAACCCATTCAAACTTACCATCGACACAGAGCTTTACAATTTAAGGTGAAATCAAAAATTGATCGACAAATTTTGAATCAATTTTCAGCATTTTAATTTTTTTGTATTATTATTTTGATTGCAGTTCGCCGAGCATGTCGTTGTCGTCACCGATATCGCCGCGTAGTCAGCATGCCACTGCGACTCCCGCACCCGTTTCGCCTCGAACACCGAATAGTAAGATGATGCGTTTCTGGTCTTTCGCAGTGAATGACAAAAGTGAAACGGAAAAGCTATCAAAGACATTGATCCGGCGCAGTAAAACAGAAAAGGTGGTTGAAAATATATCAAGCAGCAGTGCGTCTTCATCCTCAACGAAAATTTCTTCAGATCAAGAGATCACAAAAGCAGACATGACGCCGACGAATCACAATTTTGTCCAAGAAAGGCATATTTTTCCCAAATTTTGCACAATTTTTTTTTTCATTCTTTTCTTCATGGACCCCAAACCCTCCATGTGATGTATGAAATGATGTGAATAATGCGAAATTGTTGTAATTTTCGGTTTTAGAAAATTTGGTATTTATGCTTTCCTGCAGAAACAATAACGATTTATAAATGATTATGGTTTTAATTCCCGACCATGATTTTGACGTAGATCCATTTTGTTATGGGCGAGCGTTGAAAGAACAGTCGTATGTTCAGCTGTATAGTCGCAGGCGATATACTTATACTAGTTATAATACAAACACTGAAGGATGCCGGGGAGATACGTGTAATTTCGCAGTCGTTGTGATCTGCGTAATTATTAGTTTTGTCATTCTCGTGATGTCGATTTACTATCTTTGCAAATGTTGGCTCAGAAAAAGAGAAGGGGACCATTATGTACATCCCGTTATTGCTCGCACGCCAAATGCCAAGGGAAAAGCAAAGGCAAAGGCTAAAGCAGCGGCATTCAAAGCAAAAGCACAAGCGAAATTCCGACCCAAAATGAAAGCTAAAGCTACACCAAAAACTACAGCTATACCAAAAATTCAGGCAGAGCAAGAGAGAGAATCTCTCTTGCCTCGTCTAGAGCAGCCCGCCCGCCGCTCACACGTTGATGGTGTTGACTACCAATACGATCGTTTTACACATTAGCCGTTGAAGCATTCAGCGGTGGTTCGTTACCTGGTTCGTGTTTATACAAGTATTTGAAAGCCTGCGTACCTGGATCGCATTCATATTTGAAAAACTGGGTAGTAACAGCAGGATTTCTCTTGCGTGGCGGCTGCCCCGAAAGAATTACATGAATTTGTTTTGAGCATTCAATTCACTTTAGTTGAATTTGTTATGGAGTTGTGAGTTCGACTAGGTTTAGTTAATATCACGCTCTCAATCCTTAGTGCCACATTATGATACGACTACCCTGCATTAATTTGCCTAAAACATATGTTCTTGTTTCCATTTTTTTTGAAATTTTAAATTTTAATTTTGTTTTCAGGTACCACAGAGAAGAATGAGCTTTTCAAATATGGCGCCGGAAATGCCAAGTGTAGATCATTCGTTCAATTTCGAAAAGCAGGATAAAGTTAATACTGTGAACAAGCAGGATATGCGTCAATTGCAAAATTATTTTGGTGCGATACGTACAGGGCGAGAAGATAATCATGGTTGGGTAGCTGACTTACAGGAACATACTCTAGACAAATTAGTGTCGAATTATAAGAAAGAGACGGAGTTTGACGATATTTTACCAAGAAAGAAGGTTGTGCCTACAACCGGAAATGATAGCTTTGGGGCAGCAATTGTAGGTTCTAGTATCAACAAATGGTTGATCAAACGATAATGAAACACATTGAAATGTAGATGTATCCATTAGATTTGTTGTGTTGTGGTAGAAAGTAATGTATTTTAGCAGATAAAATTGTCCAAAACAACGGACGTAAAACATGTATTGTGATGTATGCGTGATGTGGTCTATATGGTTATCTTGAAATTATCAAGATTATATATATCTATCTCAATTGAATAATTTAAAGTGAAGTGACAACAAAAATATGCGTATGCTCTATTCCTCTTTTCTCGCCGTCGCGTTGGCGATCAAGACCGATCAAGGAATTCTCATGCCTTATGCGCACGATCCTGATATGTACATAAAAAATGAAAAACGTATCGATATCTTATCATTTTTATGCATTTTTCGTTCTAATCAGGGCGGCAGCTGGAGTTATGCACGGGCCTCTGGATGAGACGGCGGCTTTGTACAAAGCATTTGAAGTATGCACGATGCATCTCGGTCTAAGAAAGATTTTTTTGATTTTCATCGATTCCAAACATTTTTTTGATTTTGGTCAAGTTGTATACTTTTTCGTTCAATTTTCCCAATTTCTTTGAGGTCCCATGCTGGCTTTCGTGTTTCCAACATACGGAAACAAGCTTTGGGAATGTATGACTCACTGGATGGCTGGCGTAAGATTTTTTCAAAATGTATAAAAATTAAAATTGCTACAAAGTTATCTTTATGTTGTAGGAACCGCTTGGGAATCCGTTTGCCGAGGACGATGCTGTGCATGATCAAGACCAAGAAAAATCTCTGAGCGACGAAGATGTGGTACAGTTGAATCATATCTTATGGCAAGAAGAACACGCAGATGACCTACGGGATATGGACAAATTAGCAGACGACATGCGCAAACTCGGCGAGGATATGCGAGAGAAAGGATACCAAACTGAGGAAGTTGAATATGCAGGGAAAAATCTCGCAGAGGTTGCCCAAGCATTACGTCAAACTGAAGACGTTGGTCTGCAACAAAAACTCCTACAAGAATTCTCTGAGGCTCAAATCGCAGAGGGGCGAACCCAAGAAGAGTTGACCGAGAATCTGCAGATGTTAAAAGATATGCTGCAAACGACGTTCAAACAGCATCAAAAAGAAATTTCAGATTTGGATGCGTTATCAGACATTGAAGAAGGCATTTCAAGAAGGCAGGAGGATGACATTCGTGAAGTCATCGAATTGAAGAAATACGTTGAAGGTCTTTCTTCTTCTCAATTCGCCGAACAGACATTCAAGCGTTTGTTATCTGCAGCCGAGCTCAAACTTGATTCATTCGACCCGGACCAAGAAGTCATTGAATTACAATTTCTTCTCAGTGAGTTACACACAGAAAACGGATTGAACTCCCGCCTACCTGCGGTTGAAAACTCGCTCAATTCTCTGATCTCAAACAAGAGGTTACTACCCAACACACCGCAAACGCGTAAGGACATCCTGGATCTGAGCAAGATTCTAGAACGTTTATATAATTTTCATGATAAGAAAAGTTATGACGAGTGGGTCATCAAAACCATGTTGGTCAGGGCCCGGGCCAAACCGGAGTCTATCGGAACGGGTCTTGAAATCATCGAATTAAGGAAACTCATTGAAGAAATGCAATCGGGACGTTTCAACGCAGTAAGGGAGTCTCTGGAATATCTCATCAACATGAAGATCGGGAAAATGGACGATAAGCAAACGCACGATGACGTCTCTGATTTGCAATTCATGTTACAACGATTAAATGAACATGACCAACAAGTAGACCAACCGCATGCATTATGATCATACAAAACATGCGACAGCATCACATATTTTTGCACGCTAATTACCTAATATGGATTAATCGGACCATGTCCGTCACCGCCTGAAAGAATCGATAATATTCGATCAGTATGTCGAAAGATGCAATCAAACGAAGGGTTGTAATGACATCGGTCAATTTGTATTCTATGTGAAGGTGTAGATTTTAGTTGTGTAGAAGATCTTTGTAGTGATAGAACATTATATTATTCATACATATATTTGTTTGGTAAACGTTTCAAACCCGCCCTCACCCACATCAAAACCAACTTCTTTCAGATCAATTTTTTAGAAGAACAGCATAAGGAATCATGGCGGCAGGAACTCATGCACGCGGCAAGGATGCGGAATGCATTCAAAGCGCAAGCGATATGAAGGAAACAGGTACTGATTTTTTGAAAAATAATATTTTTTTGGTTTTGCGTGCGCTCCTCAAGGCGTCTTTGGTCGCGGGCATATTGTCATCGCGCTTTTAGTTTCAGAAGATACTTGCTGAGCGGCGGAATGAGTGAAGAGGATGCGAAAGCTCTAGCTGTAGAATTAACGGATTGTTATCTCAAGTGTCAGGCGGTCCTGGAACAAGTCGAAGCTCAAATCATCCTCTCCAAGTACTGGCTTCAGAAGCTAGGCGTGGCTCGATTTCGTTTCCGTACGTTTGCCGCGACGTATATTTGGTCGGCTTTTATTATTTTGGTTTTTTGTGAATATGTCGGGAAATGAATTTACGCTTTTGCCAATTGCGCTGAAATCTTCGGCGAGTCAGAACAACGGCGTCATTGCGCTCTTCACCAAATGGGGCAAGCGATCGAGTGCAGGCCAACATGGTACATATTTATGTTTTATAGATCCGGAAGGTCGCGCAAGGGCAGTTGGGCCGTTTATACCGGCGGTGGCCACCGCTGTCCACTGTGCCAGTTTCTTTTCCATGCGTTTGCCGCAACGCATATTTGATCGGCTTGTATTATTTTGTTTTTGGGTGATTATTTGTTTAGGAAATGAAATCTTTTTCGAGTGATTTTTTTTGTTTTATGTTATCCTTGTGTTCAAGGTAACAAGCATTTCCTCAAAAAGAAAACTAACAACGCCATCACCTGGTACACCGACGCCCTAAAGATGCTGCAAGACCACCATGCTCTGAACAAGGTCGCACCGGAAGTTGACCATTTCGCCAGCTCCAGTGATGATATTTTAGAGCAGCGTAAGAAGCTCCGTGGTGTTCTCCGCGCGAACCTCGCCCAGTGCTTGATTCGTCAGGAACTCTACCGCCAGGCCCTTGACCATTGTAAAAAGGGGGTTGAAGTTGATGATTCAAACCCAAAGTTGTGGTTCCGCCTCGCAACCTGCGCTGATAGAATCAACGAATGGGACCAAGTCTTCGAGGCGTTAGACGCATTAGACAAGCTCGAGCAAGATGTCGTGCCAAAGGAAGACATCCAGAAATTGAGAGCGAAGGCCAACGACAACGCTGAAGATTACGAGGATGACAGAGAAACACAGATGTTAATGGAAATGAAGAAAGATTTTGAATGGGTCTGCAACGAATACGATCTCAAATCCGATCATATGGCCGGCAAGCTCGCTGACCTAATCGTTGCCGCCGACACCACTTTCTCCGGCGATCTCATCCCTAAAATCTGCAAAGACTTCGACATGCCAAAACACGACGCAGAAAAACTATTGAAATGGATCAGTGTCGGTGTCAACTTCAAGAGGCAGTCCGACCAAGCCGCAGCGGAGATGAAGGGTGAGGAAGCACCCAAGGCATAGACCAATTTTTTACCATTCCATATGTAGACAAATATTTACAATGGATGTATGACATACTCTAGAAACATTTTAATCATTTCATATTTGGTGTTGTGATGTTGAAACATGCGATGATATCATTTCAAATTGTAATTCATGTGAAAATAAATCTCTCTCTGGTATTTATATTCGTCAGAACCAAGGTTTAGAAGATTTTGTTTTTTGAGGAGGAACGAAAAGATGAGGGCGGTCATCTTAACTAGTTTACTTGGCGGGGTAGAAGGCAAGTGGAGTGTGTATGCCGAGGAGGAGCAGACGCCGAGTACCCCGGCCCCTACTAGTACAAAACCAGGAGATTCATCTGAGGCAGACAAAGACTGCACGGGCGATATCGCTGGACAAGCAAGCAGGGGTATTGACGCCGCGTGGATTGATCAACGGTGTATTACGTTCTTCACCGATGTGAGCAATGGAGTAGACGTCTACACCCCTTCTGCACAAAAGGTGAACACACCCCTAGATGCGGCAGCATTTTCTGATGCACGTGATGCAGCTGGTTTGATGTATGTCCTCCAAACCAATCCAAATTCTACAGACACTTCTGGCAATCAATTGCTCACCTCCGGTAATCGTATTTACATGGCATCCGGTGCCAACATGCGCTCTCGGAGTATGTGCCAAACGGCAAGGATCCAACTTGGCGTGCCGAACAGCAATTGGCAGATCTTTGAACGCGATGCATGGTATACCAATTTTACCAAGCAGTGCCTTGTCAAAGGGCAGACCAATGCTGATGGCAGCCAAATGATCAATCAAAAATGTGTGGCAACCCTCCAAGCTCAGTCTATCTGGCAGCAGATGAAGTCCTACAACACCTCCCTCTTCGATACCATGTTTGTATGCGCCGCTCCCGCAATTGCACAGCAATTCTACCAGGGCTACTGGGCCATGCCGGAACAGTACACCGCTATTCAAGGTGCGGATTACTTTCAAATGTGCTTTCCGTACCGCATGTATCATTGCCAGACCCTCGCCGAATCTCAGCAGTATGCGAAAAAAGGTTCTTCCATCGCAGGTACTGCCACAAAGAACCAGCTCTACCAACCAACACTCTCTTTCTACGGCTCAAGCTATAACATCTTCTGGCCGCATAAAGCACGTATGTACGTTCAAAATTTCTCGGCCCAACAGCAAACCATCAACGGGGGCACAAACGAAACCAGTGCTAACCTCCCGCCCGTTGCTTCTGAAAAAGTTATTGTAAACAATGGAAATCCATGGGTCGGTCAACCGAAGGTGAAAGGAGATGCAAAAAAAGCTGGATTGAATTTAAACACAGCGGGTTGCTATAAAAGTAACGAAGAGGAAGGCTTCGCCGCACCGTTTACCAAATGCGCTGCTACCTTCTGCTGCCGCATGAATACAAAGGGCCTGACCAACCCCACTATCTCATCATGCCCTGACACGTCCCCCTACCCGGCCAATATTCCAAGCAATTGCACGCTTGCCCCAACTACCAGCCAAAACTCCCCTACCTTTTCTAGAATCATGCGCGTTACCAGTGATCTCTTTGGATTGGGGTCTAAAACGGATGAATCCGAATTGCTGGATTTGGATGGTGAATTTGAGTTTGAAGGAAATTTGGAGAATGATTTTACCGACCAGTTCGAATCGCTGTGGCAGATGGACAGTAATGTTGACACTGAGCAAGAACAAGAAATCCCAGCAGATGTTGCAAATTCAACAGCCGCGCAAGCACCGACGTCGTCATCAACCGCCAAGCCGGCAAAACAAGCAGTCTATTGCGCAAATCCAAAGTGCAATTCTGGTTCTGGCAGCGCTACAACAATGAACGCCAAGTGCATGGCGGCGTATGCTATGGAGACAGGCACGCGTACCATGTGCGTCGTCCGCGCTGGCACTCCATCTGTCAGCGGCACCTCCACCGACCCAGCACCAACCAGTGCAAGTCTCACTACTCAAGGACAAACCTCGGTTCAGCTTGCCGGCGACTGCATGCAAGGGTTGGTTGATTTAAACTATTTGCAGTGCAATCCGGATAAGATGAAGATCGTTTCTAGTGACGCCCTCTTCGCCCAACAGTCCGCGCAGCTTCTCCAACAATCCCTCCAAACCGACTACACCAAACTCACCAAAGGCAACTCCAAAACCGCTAAACCCCAGCATCAAATATGCTACGACGATGATCTCAACGTCGCAACCGCCGCACCTGGTCAACCATCCGTCATCGCAAAGAACATGTACGACGAGCTCTTTTACAACACGTCCCGATTTGATTGCGTTACATTAGTCGTGCAAGGTCAAGCCCCTGCAACTTTCCTCAAAAATTTCTTCAGCACTGGGAATTTAAGCGTTTCGCCGGGTGGATATTATTGTTTGCAATTCAAAACGTCTGAACTCTGGCAAGGAGGCCTCACCACCAATGTGGATGATGAGGCGGACAACGCTACGTCGTTGAGCGTGAAACAGTGGAAACCTTTGTCTTTTACTGGTGCATCCGGAGCAAATCCCGTTGTTTTGGCGTACAATTCGCAAGCAGGACCATTGAAGACGAAAAATGTAAATTTCAACCAGACTCTCTGGGAGAAGAGTCAAGGGTGCCAGTTCTGCGATTTGATAGGCTACACCGATTGCACCATTGAAAAAGCGGACGCCGGCGAGTGCACCGCATGCAAATACGTCATTGGTACATTTTTTTCATGTAATATCAAATAAGTTTTCAACTTTAGAAATTATCAGATCATTGAGTTTTTATTTGTGAAGGTAATGGCACCAAACAATGTGTGTCTCCACAATGTGCTGCGGGGAATAGCGCAAATTTCTGGGCGCACCTCCAGAAGGTGAAGAAGCATGTGGACGCCCCTGAGAAGAAGCATTCTCATAAGGAGAAAAAGGTGAGGCACAACCACCACCACCATCACCATGCTGCCAAGGCCCACACATTAGGCCAGTAGACAGAATGAATGACTGTTCGTCACGTTTGAAAAGTCAAGGTGGCGTGTGTACAGTATGGCATGTATTCAATTTATTCGTTTATCGTTACATTTCGTGTAGATCTGCCGCGTTGTTGCTGATGAGCATGTAGGGTTTAGAAATTTAGATTTAGGTTTCCCAAAATAAATACAGATTCAGATGTGATATTTTTTTTGCTGTTTTTTGTAGAATATCATGTATTGCTTTTGATTATTGTCGAAAGCAAGAAGATGCTGAAATGTTTAGTTTTTTGTGTGCCAAATAATAGACTAGAACATCATGATTTTGAAGAAAATTGAATCACAATTCTTTTGTGCTTCAATCCACGTGTTTGTATCGTCCAGTAAAACCAAATATCATTTGCTTTGAAGTGGCGGAGAGATTTTGACAACACACGTCTTTTTTTATTGATGATATTTATTGATGATTAATTATTTGATATTTTTGAGTGAGCGTGCACGTCTCTTTTTATTTTTTTGATGAATATTTTACTTCCAAATCGAGCTTCGAATTTTTTTTGGATATTCAAGAACTAATGATTCATGCAAAAAAGTTGACATCGTCGAGTCAAGACCGTCAACTTTTGCGAGAATCTTGATATTTTCTTGTCGAAAATATGGAAATTTGTTTTCAAATTCACACCAATCATGAGCAATAATTCTCAGTGCGTCGATTGACTTCATCAGCCCTTCGGAACAGCCGAATTGATGGCCCTTTTTTGCAAAGCAAATGAAGCTAGGGGAAAATTGCATTTTTCAACTACGGTTGTTTTGTAGGATGGTCAACCTGTTTTCAGCCTTTCGACCACGCAGCCTTTACATTTTTAATGTGATTTCACCCTAATTGATTCTTTGATTATTTTTGATTTCTGCGTCTGATAGTTCCCTCGGAATTCCCGAGGGAACGGTCCGCGAAAACCGAAATTTTCTTTTTTGATTGATTGATTTTTTGAATGAGAGTGCCTTTTTCATTTGATTGAATCTCCCAGCCTACGCCTTTTCACATATGAACGCAGTTAATCACTTCTCATGCGAATAGTAATTCTGCGTGATAGAAAACAATTGCAATATTTTTCATAAATCTCTTTATCAAACCATGTTATTCTCCCTATTTCTGTATTTTTTGATGTTGTAACAACAACAAAAAAGATTGCAATATTTTTGATCCCTTTGCAAGTTGGGTGCGTGTGGTGTTTTGGTAGCAGCATTGTATTTGTGGTCGTAGATAGGATTTTAGTGTAGGAGAGCACGCTTTATTTTTTGATTTTAATGATAGTTTTTTACATTCAAGTTTAATTTTTTTATTTTGTTTCAATTGCCGGCGATTTTAGACCGATGGTGCGTGTTGATTATTTTCTTTTATTCATCTTGATTCTCTAACAGATAACATTTGCCGGCTTTCTTTGCCGATGGTGTATATTTTGTTCCTCGGTCTTATCACATTGAAGTTTATTTTTTATTTGCTTGCTTTTTATTTGATGTCATATTTTGATTTGTTTCACAAGAAGAGACATTGAAGATTGTCGCGCACAGAAAAAATGTTGTGCGTTCCAATGTTTTGATATCTGTGCAGAAGCGCATAGTTTTTAACAGCTGTTTAGATTATTAGATTTTTAGACATTTTTTATTTCTACGTGATTATTTTAGAATGTAGGCGAGTGTTATTATTGGTTTTTATTTGATTTATAAACATTTCAACAACTATATCAAATTATTTGTCTATACGTGTAAAACTTTTGTTGTCTTGGTACATCAACAAATCAATATTTCTCTTATCAAACCATGTTTCT
>JACLAD010007058.1_pt1 | contig 18465 bp, 4 predicted proteins | sample 8027901 | NCBI WGS metagenome assembly JACLAD01 (sample SAMN15725071, study PRJNA655200) | protist metagenome | isolation source: fluorescence activated cell sorting (FACS) single amplified genomes of... | place: Spain: Blaines Bay Microbial Observatory, Mediterranean Sea | collected 2016-07-05 | reverse complement strand
AGAATGGTACTCCAGGTGCCTTGCTCGAACGCATGGCGGATATGCACATCGATACGGAAGCCATGGCTCAACAACTCGAAGATCGTATGAACTTCTTACAAGACTCTTATGATCATTTGAATGCTGTGAGTGCTCAGGTACCCGAAGCCATTGCTAAACTAGCCGCTGAACACAAGACAGGTGTCCTAGAAGCAGCACAGATGTCTATATTGACAGAACAAGAGAAAGGAGAAGTTCGTAAACATGAAGAGACAATCGATTTCCTTCGCAAGGAATTGAATAGCATTGCTCAAGAAAGAATAGTGATGGACGTATACACACGAGATGTACACGAACGAGTCAAAGCTGGTTCGGATCCTATCAGTAAAGCATTGCTTGGTACGAGAGCTATGAACAGAAATGATAGTATGAATCAACGTACTCTAGATAAGCTTAATGGTAATAATTATGCACTTGGAAAGAAAGTGGAGTCATTTGATGGTGCAACTACTGGTCATGGACGACCACCTACAGGCAAAATGCTGCACACAGACAGCAATTTGATGTCCGGCAATAGTCAGAATAATACAGTCAATAGTGATGGTGTGGCAGCTCAGAGTCATTGGACTGACGAGAATGTGACTGGTAATGTCATTGTTGACTTCAATATGGATACACCGATAGAAGAACTGATGAAACCCATCCCTATCCCTTCATATCCGTACACGTATGTAGATATGGTTGGTGCAGTACCCGATAATGCAGCTCGTTTTAAAGGTAGAAAGGGTGGATCCAAAGAGGGTGATGGTCAAGGACGAGGAAGAAGTAGTAGTAATGGTAATGTTACCAATCCTCCTCATCGCACCAAATCTGGTTCACCCAAGCCTCGCTCTACAGGCCCACCAAAACGATCAGCAGAAGTGATAGTTCGCAACACGAACGATCGTCTGATCGTACCTAGGGTCAAATTTGAAATGCCGAAGGAAGTGAGAAATCTCAAAAATCTTCCTGTATATAACCAGAATTCGAAAGAAAATGAAGTGCAAGCAATTCAACGCAAAGAATCTCGAAAGAAAGAGAAGGCTATTACAAGTGTGAAAAATTTTATTCGTCCTGTAGCCCGTGGTATGCGAGCTGAAGTAATCAAAAGTAGAAAGGAAATGAAAACATTGAAAGACGAATTTATTGAAACGAAACGAGTCGTGAATCAGGAGTCATTGGCACAACGTCGAGTGATCCGAGCATTAGCTATCAATATGGATACGAAGATGAAAGCACAAGAGGAGTCTATTAAAGAAGAAGTACACGATGTGGTCAGTAATGCCTTTGATAAGCTGACTCATGCATTAGTAGACATGAATCATAATAACCAGGTAAGAAATAATAATCATTATTAGTATTATTATTATTATTATTATTATTATCTCTGTTCTATACTACCATGTGTACTGGCATTGCTACGATGAGTATACTAACCTCTGCAATCTCTACTTCCTGCTCTTTCTATTCATATATTCCTCACCTCCTTCCTTCTCCTTCCTTCGTGATCTCACTATACATTATTGTAATCGCCATTATTGGCATTTTATTATCGTAGTTGGAAGTGCTTGCGAATCAACAAGGTATTGAAGTGGAAGATCTGATTCAAATACGCAAAGAACAAGCCGAAAGGAAAGAGTTGGATGCACTGCGACGTAGTATGGATAGGACCCTCAATACACGTCCTGATCATGAGGATCGAGTTGTGGCGACTACCAGAAACACAAGACGTAGTCCTTCAAGAGGTCGACACGATGATGATAGTGATAACGATTCTCATGGGGATGGTCATCAACATAAAGGAAAGCATACGAAGCATAAGAAGCACCATAGAGGCGCTGTTAGTTATGACATCCACGGCCATCGTATCACTACCAAGACTCACTCTCGAGGTCACTCCCGAGGCAAGAGACGCCCTAAAGTAGAGTATGATTTACATGGGCATCGCATTGCGCATGATAAGGAGAAAGAGCCTAAGAGAGGTCATAAGAGCCACCACGATCACACTGAGCCTGAGTCTGAGCATGAGGGTGATGGAATGGGCACAATAGAGAAACAAATCAGCCCCCGTAGTGCTTCTACCATCTCCCCTCGTTCCCCACCTAGATCCAGTCGCTCTCCTCCCCGTAGTCCTGGACGATCTGGCGGAAGGGGCCGTAGCAATAGCCCAGCACGTGCGCGTAGCAATGCGAATCGAGACTCTACTACTCTCGTGCCTGCCTCTCCTGACCCGGGTACGGCTTCCGCTCGTGGTAACTCTGTCGCCACTCGCCGTGAATATTATGTTGATCCCAAGACAGGCAACAAATACCGTGTTCTCACAGCAAGTCCTACAAGGCCTATTGCGGATAGTGGATTAGACCCACAACGAATGAGACGCAGTATTGGTACTGGTATCGGAACAGTAGGACCAGATGGAAATGGTACGGCAGGTGAACAGTATAAAGTATATCAACCTCAATCTACAGCTATGAACACAGGTTCTTTCCGAGACAATCAAGGACCTTTCGCCACTCCCGGCATGGGTGGAGTAGGTGGTGGTACTGTGAATAAAAATCGCCTTCTTTCTATTGATCAACCACTGGATACACCTCCCTTGAATCAGCGCCAATTGGAAATCCGGGAGGAAGAAGATGCATTAGCTGTAGCACAGCGATCTGGGCACATCCAGCAGCAAATGAGAACGGAGTATCAATTGGTAAGCACACCTCAAGGTGTGAGTTGGAAAGCTACCAGTGTCCCTATCAATCCCTATGTACACCCAGGTAAGTCACTCCCGCACCCTTTTCTTACTGCATATTATTATTTGCTTTGTTTAGCATTTCCATGATGATTAGGATGCATATACTCACCTCTGTATCGCTCTTCCTTGTTTTTCTATCTGTCTATAGACATAAGTCATCATCATCTAGATTCGGGGGGCGAAGGTGCTGTCCCAAGTATTTCTAATATTTTGCCGCGACCAGTACCAGGTGATCCACTCAATTACAAACCAAATCGAGATGCATTGGATGCAGCCAGTCACAAATTAGTTCCATTCAGCGAGCTTTATGACGATGATGACGACGACGATTATCGTGACTATCATGCACAGGAAGCACAACAACATAGAGAAGGTATGAGTACCAATTTGGGTATCGTTGGTGGGCCTAATGATCCTCTTATCGTCCATGGAACACTCTCTACTGCGGATCGTCAAGCACGTGCGGGTCATGGGACTCGGTTCGATTGGAACACTCTAGATGATGATGGAGAGTATGAGAAAGATGATGATATGCGCGAAAGAAGAAGTGACTGTATATTACATGGTCCGGCTTTCACAGACATGCCACCTTGTTCTTTGCCGACAGTAGGGCATGATGATAAAGATAAACAACCAAAATTGTCTAAAATAAAACCAGCAGCTACAGCAGAGGCAGCTTTGTTGATGGCTCGTGCTCAGAAACTTGGTATGGAGATAGTACACAAAAGTGAAGATGAAGTGACATACCCTATGAAGGCAGATAAAGACAGGGAACAAGAGAGAGAATTATACAAAATGACCAGTACTGTAGCGCCTGTCATTGATGGGAGTGATGCCACAATTACTGCTACTACTGTCGGAGATAATGGGGACAAAGCTATTTCGCCTCTGACTACGAAGCACCTGCAGCAACACAATCCCCAAGCAGTTGAAGGTGGCCTTGGTGGCTCTCTCGGGCTTGTTGCCGAAGGCACTACCCAAGAGAAGGCCTTGCCTCACTTTGATGAAGATGATGATCAAATCTACAGTGAGATCGGCACAGAGGAGGGTATTGAAGAGATGGTTGAACGTGAGGCGAGTGGTGGACATGAGATTACTTTATCTGCTTCAGCCGACGAAATTGCCGCTCAACGTCAACCTGAAGGGCCTAGAGATACGGCTATAAGTGCTATAATGGAAGGTGATAAAAAGGATAAGGAGCCAATCGTTGGTACCACGACTAGCAGTGGAAAGCAGCGGCGCGAGAGTCTCACCAGTGAGAAGCTACCTGTGCTGCAGTCTAAGATAGGTCAAAAACTACTCGAGATCACACCCGATCTGTTCTCTTCCACTCCCGCCATCGATGAATACGAATCGGTCAGTGACATGATGAATCTGATGAATACTCAGGGTGCGGGCACTTTGAACCCGGAATTATTTGAGGGTGCGGGTTCATTCGGTCCACGTAATGATCAGCTAACATGGGCTCATGATTACTTCACTTCACGTGGGTGGCATTTACGCTACCCACTCCATACTGCTGCTTGGCAGGGAGATCTCGACAGGGTTCTCTCACTGGTGCAACAGCAGGGATATCCCATCGAAAGCGAAATGGAAGATTGGTATCGTAGCACACCATTGCAATGGGCAGCTAGTTATGGCCAATTATCTGTCGTACAAGCACTGCTTGTTCTAGGATCCAACCCTGTTGTGATGAATACCAACAATCCACCACAGAATGCCTTAAGTATGTCCTCAAAAGAGGGACATGTTGTGGTCAATAAGTGGTTGAATATATGGCTAGAGAGGAACAGTGGACGGTATTTTGGTAGTCATGGACAGTCCAGTCAGACTAGCATAAGTACTCAACCTTCTAGTACTAATACCGATGCTATTGTTGCTGACGGGAGTGCAAATCAGGGTGCTGAGGGCAATAGTAACAAAGAATTCTTGGAAGCATTAGTGTCTGCTCTGCGTGCTCCTGTACCTGTGCCTACAGCCTCATCTACGACGAGTGGTGGTGATAAAGACGACGAAGACAATCGAGAAGCCGTAGAAGCAGCGATGCGTCGTGGGCTAGAGATGGGTATAGAGCAAGGGGTGCAACGAGCATTGGGTAGTATCAAGAAAAAAGCTCAGTTGCATCGACAACAACAACAGGAAGACTCCCGGATCCGGCATTCGAGAGGTACTGTAGCCAAAGATAGAGAACAGGGAGTGCAAGGAGATGGTGGGAGAGAGGCCAGTTTGAGTACCCAGATGCACCAAGAAATGTATGGCACCCCTACTAGTGGTGATATTTGGAACGATATATCCTCTAAATCCACCACTAGTAAGTACGCTACAGTACATACGTCTCAGAAAGTTCATGAACCATCAAATGAGCCTCCTAGTAGTGAACAGAATGTGGCCAAGAAATATTTGAGTGCGCATCCTGATCGCTTCAAGGACATGCTTGGAACGGACATTAAGCATAATAGTAAGGAAGTGACCAAAGGTGGGAACCTCGACAGCGACAGAATGAATAAGACCTGGACTCCTGCTGTGGATCATACTCACGACGAGGTCGGTCAAGCCAGCCGCGGGAGTGCTCGTCGGGATGGATCAAGAGTGGGAGGTTTTGTGCCACTTGTCAGTACGGTCATCGGTCATTCTGCTACAAACGAGGCAAATAACCTATCACTATCGAATGTGCTGCACGATATGTCCTTATCTGTTGATGATCTGAGCGGGTATGGTGATGATCTTAGTGACAGTTACGGTGAAACAGTGGAAACCGTTTTTAAAGATGTGAAATTGGCTCCTACAACTCGTGGAAGATATGGTGTAGTGGCTAGCTCTTTAGAAGTAGGTGATATTCATGATAAAAATCTCCAACTGAACACGGATATGAACGAACATAGAGCTACCGGCACTGATATACACCTTCGTGTCGATGGTGATGTCGAGACCAGTGATGACTGGACATCTGTGGGTACCAATGATCAACCCGGATTGGGACACTCTCAGGATATGGATTTAACAATGGAAAGTGAAACTGTATTGAATACGGAAGCCAACAAGAGTATTGATGGCAAAGTAGATGCGCTTCAGGATATAGATGATGCTGAGCTTCCTCCTGTGGTTGATACAATGAGTGCTACGAAGAGCTATGCTACTGCTGTCACTGCTGGAAATAGTAATGGCTGGAAAGATGCCAACCCAAAGAAGAGTCCTGCAAAAGTAAACAGAGACGATCTAGTGTTGGATTCACTTGAAACACTCAGTGAGTAGACACTTAAGTAATGTACTGAAAGAAGAATAGCTCATTGATGATGAAGAGTAAGGAACATGAATAAATAAATAATTACTATTGTAGACACTGTGTATTAATCAATCAAACCTATTCTTTTACTGACTACAATTCTTAAACAAATCAATTTAATTCTACTTTTAACTCGTTTTCTAATCTTCTTATTTCATTCTTCGATTTTACTTTCTATTCATGGAAAAGACTCTAGTGTAACCCATCGGCATATATACACTTTTAGGTGTCAAACGATGCCTGGAAGTCTTCCCAACTAACGGCTCCAATCTTACTAATGTCTCTTCTCCTCACCCAGCTCACAATTTCCTGTTTTGAAGTATTCTTCCCTTGACGACGGAAAGCAGCTTCCAAGTCACCAACAGAGATAAATCCATCACCATCACTGTATGAAAGAAGGGAAGGAGAAGGCGAGAGGAATAGAAAGAGAAGGTCGAGTTAGTATAATTTATCATCGTCATGCCTTCACTGCAAATCACAGAAGAATCAGAATAGGTGGAGTTCACTTACCAGTCGTATTTCGCAAAAGCTCTCTTCAATAATTGTCTCTTCTCCAATGCTGCTTGGCGTCCTGCTTCACTTACAGCCGTTCTGGAACTATTTGCCTGTCTAGCTAAAGCACTTGTCCTTGTATTCAGAGAAGATGGATCCAATGTCCCATACTGTGTGGCATCACTTGTCACACCAACACCAATAGGATTCATACCATCATGAGCAGTCTCATAAATGGCTTTGTAATCACTATAATCAACATATCCTTTTCCACCTCGATCACTTTCTTTCAACCATTGTCTAATGGTTGCATCGTTTTCATATACTTCACGAGCTTCTAGTGCTGCTTTGAGATTCAAGTATCTTAATCGTCCTTCACCTTGCAAATCCAGACGGCGGAACTCAGTAGCGATTCTATCTTCAGTTGATTGTAAAGCGAATTTTCTGAAGGGTAGTTTCCATCCGCGATCGACACCCCCTGAAGTACTTCGAGGATCGTTATACGCTAAGTCACTCATATTGATGCCTTTACCATCTCGATTCCTTGCAGGGCTGTCCATGCGCGTATTGGTCATCACAGACTCATCTACACCAGAACTGAAAGGATCATCCAATGTACCGCTGAGTATGCCATGTTGGGGTCGTGATGGCTTACTAAAAGGTCGATCTCTTGGGGTAGATCTAGCAGGAACTAGATTACTGCTGCCACCCATGGTACCCTGAGTATCTCCCATGGCACCCTTAGATGCTCCTAAACTAGCAACTGGAGCAGTAGGATCATCACGGACAGCGACGAAGATGGCCAACAACTCTTGGAAATTGTACAAATCTTCTTCGATCAAATAAACCCGTATCTTGCGTATCGTTTCACCAATGACTGTGGCACTTTGATGCACTCCTGCACCCAAGAGAATATCTCCAATATCACTGCTTCTCACAGTTAGATCACGATCAATTTGTTCCAAAATAACATGATTTGGCATGGCTTCCAAAGCATCTGTATCGATGACTGTATCACTACCATCGGCAGCAATGGCATAACGAACAGCTTCTTTGTATAAATCAACCATGGTTTCTGCACTAACTTCTGACCATTTGCCCATATTAGTGGTAGGTATCCAAAGTAATGGCGATGAAGTGACATCTACTTCCTGACCATTTTCAGTGCCACCGCTACTATCCAATTCACATACAAAAGCATAATGCTGTATGAAATCAGCAAAGTTCATCAGACCATCACCTTCTCGAGCACTAGCAGCAGTCATATCGTTCATATTCGAAGTGGCTTCTCCAAGTGCAGAACCACGGATATTGAGTTCCAATAAACAATTTGTCGCATCCTTGACAGAAATAAGACCACTATGTAAATTCGCATATCTATGTAGGATGGTGGTGGTAATTAGCACATTGAGAATACGATTTTGATTGATATCGTGTAAGAAAGAGAGAGAGAGAAAGATGTTAGTGTATATGTTCATTCATTGTTTCTCAGATCAATGATGGTCATAACGTAGGGTATAGATGAATATGGTACTTACCGATCATAGCAGTCCTTGATGGCTTTGATACAGCTGCCTACACGATGTAAGACTGTATTCATATTAACATCCGCATATCCTTTAGAGGCTGGTCTTAGAGAAGACATTGCAGATTGGACATATGCTTGGCGTTCCTCACCAGACATATCACCTACAATAGGAGCAGTTGCATTCAATTTTGCTTGAGAAAATAGCTCTTGTTGTGTGCGCATGAAATTGACGTCAGTTGCACTTAGCGGTTTGCCCTTGGCGTCATGCCATTGTTTCAATGCCTTTGCATTCCTTGTAGCAGCATTATCAGCCTCTCCATGAATATTCAAACCATCTTCTTCCATAGTTTCATCATAAGAGAGTACACCCGCCCCCCCGGGAGCACTCCCAGGCATGATGCCTGCAGCTTCTTCTGCAGTATACTTGCTTTCCTTCGAAATTGGCTGTGTAGCCCATCTCATCCACTGGTCTACAATACCAGGATGATAGCCAGTATATTGGGCAGTCATCGATAACAAAGGAATAGGGACATCCTGATTCACAAATTCTTCTGATACTGATTCTACATCCAAAGTAGCGAGCATACATAAGATTTCTGCAGCAGTTCGTTTGAGTAACTGAGAGCCTTTTTTAGCCGTTGGTGATCTGAATATGAAATTTATAATGAACAGAGGAGAGATGATGGAGATATTGTAATATATGTGGATATGACGAATGAGGAGACAGTGGAGAATTTGTTAGTATGGTATGGAGCATCTGTAGTCATAATACATATATTACGATAGAGCAGAGAGTGATTCAAGGGGTAGAGAATCATGCAAGTACGCACCTCAAAATGGCAATTTCATGTGCTACAATCATGGTAGTGTTGATCCAATTCACAGCTTCATTGACAAGACGATCAGTATAGGGTCTTGCCAATAACAATGCTTGGATGAATTGCATGGATAGATGTCGGACAACAAACGGATTATATTCTGTATCGTATGTCGATATTTGGAGTTTGACCTTGCTATTCATATACAGTTCTATCAGAGATCGCATAAATCCATATCCTAAGATCTCTTCATATACCCGATAAGAATGCGAAGCTAGCAATACTGCCCATACATCTTTCATACACTGAAACAACACTTTGTAATCTTGTGTGAACTGTGTAACAATGCCCAGCTTCATTACCTGTCCCATCACATCGAAGGCACTTTGTAAGAAAGATAACATGGTTCGTACTACTCCAGCCTGAATCAAAGCCAAAAGCAAATCATTATCATCAGTTATATGGCCTTTATGTAACTTGTTTTTGGATAAAGCAGCTCTCATTAGTCTGACCAATAAGCGCATGATGGCATATTGAACTCTCAATGATTCCATAGGATCTAGATAAATGCCTGCACCAGTCAGATGATCCATACAAGACATTAACCCGGATCCAGACGGATTCACTACCGCTTGTAAATCACGATCAGCATCTTCATTTCCATCATCCTCTTCTGTATTATTAGAATTGCGTGTAGATGGAATCCAAATACAACCAATGATAGTACTAATAGCCATCAGATGTCCTTCAGCATAAGCAGATAATAAAATTCTTTCCACAATAGCAATTGAACGAATAGATACGAGACATGACAAAGCTTGTTTCTCTTTTTTAGCGATTGGATCGGCTTTATAATCTTTTATAGCTAAAGATAAACACATACGTGGCACAGAGTCGCTGATTAGATAGGCCATTTCGTAGAGGTCATTCCACCAGTCATCAGTGTGACCATTTGGATTATATTCATTGATGCCTAGAATTCTTGGAATTTCTGTGGGAAGGTTGAAGGCAATCCAATCAGTTACTTCGTTGGTGAACGTCTCTCTCTCATTTAATGTACTGCCGAAGGACATATCTTGTGCTTCCTCCAATAGATTTTCCAGTGACCCTGTTCCCGACACTCCTGGGAGGACATCACTACCAGGTAAACGCATATCGACCACGACACGTGCTGCTTCTGGCTTATTGATACTACATAATCTCAAAGCCGTCTTAGTTTCAATCCGTAAATCTGCATATTGACTTCCAGCCGCTTTATGAAGGTGTAGTAATACTGGGAGGACATCATATGGACCCCAAGCACGCATGCATACACGATCATTAGCCATCAATCGTAGACATTGCACTGCTTGAATAGTTGTCTCTGCATTGATGATTTTGCCTCTTAATATCTCCACCAGGCCGTGAATCCATCCAGCGGTAGTGACACTAGAAGCAATACTTTTATATGGTTCAGTCAATCTATCCTCAGCACTGACATTCGTTACAATAGAAAGCAATCGAATACACACTTTGGTAAGTCCATTTTTGATATTGATATCTTTTGTAGCGAAGAAAGAGGCCAGTCTACTACACATGCGACTATCTATGAGGACTTGCATTTTCTGAAGACCACTTGAATCCAACACTAGAGGATGTATCACACTACTGAGACTATGATTCGCAACCTCTTCGGCATCTTTACTGCTTGTAGATGGCAAACTAGGTAGCATGGTCAACAAATTATTGATGATAGAAGCTTGTCCTCTTTCCAACGCTTTACCTTCAGATGTGTCCATAGAAGACAAGCCACGTCCAATACGTCGGATATGGCTATAATAACTTGTACCCCTCGTGACAGCACCACCAAGACCTTTGCAGAAGGACATACTTAAAGTACTCTGTCCACTAAGTTGAGAATGCAACACACCAGTCAGCATGTCACTTCTGCTTAATAAATCAAATGATATTCCCAGTTTAGAATTTCCTTTACTATCATCCCCAACTAGATCTAATAATACAGGTTCCATCGCCTTCACTAAACTTGCATTCCATGCACTACATATATAGATTTCCTGCAAAGATTCTACAGACAATTTATCGCTATTGCCATTTGAATTAGTGGCTGAGCTATTGGGTGCCATGAAGAAATAGGCATGATTAGATACAAGCTTTTTCCTATAATTTCCAAACAAGGGCAATACTGCCTCTTCGCCCATATATATCATTAGAACACTAGAACACACATTGGAATATAACATTTCGGCAGTTACTCGTAAATTGGATTTCTGAGCATCACTTATACTCAATTTAGACCCAGATGGTGCACTCTTCTGAATGTGATCAATACTCAAGGGGCGACTCATCTCTTGTAATTTGTTGGTCAAATGGCCATAAAAACGAGTCACTAACACCAACAACCTAGCACCCATCCTCATTCCATTCAAATGCTGTCCAGGCAAACTATTATATTTATCATCTTGGGTACTGAAGTTACTATCCATGAACCTCAACGTATACATGCTAATAGCAGCAAGCAATTGTTTTTCCATACATACTTGCAATATATCTGGTGCACATTTCACTACCCAAGCGAATATTGCCTCTGTGCCTACAATTGCTCTGTATTTCTCCGCTAATCCAGACATGACAGTTTCAGATAGAATTGTATCCTCACGACCGTACACTATTTCACATAAAAGAGATACCAGCTCTTCTACCACTTGTAATGTATTGGCAAATGCTACAATGTCGCTTGATACTTGTCGATCCATGTACTCGGGTAGACCCTCTTGAGTCCGAGTTGCAGATACTGATAATAGTCTCTCAGCTTGCTGATTGGAATATATTAAATTGAGTGCACTCGTTCTCAATGGAGTCAAAATAGCACGGTCGTAGAACTCTTGTGGAGACTGATAAGGTGATAAGAGTAATGCCGCTTCTGATCTAGCCTTAGAAATAGCAGCTGGATCAGATAAACCGAAGAAAGGTAACCGCCTTAATTCCAACAATTGATCTTTAGGTTTGATAGAAGCTGTAGGGCTAATACAATTGGCGATGATGTAAATGATTTGCTGGAAAGTTGCATACACATAAATCTCTTCCAATAAGGCACCAATCGTTTTAAATGCTCGGACAGCCCTTTCTGCATATGGCTTTTTGGCGATATCAGTGCTGAGAGATGTCACAGTAGCATCAAATTCAGCTTTCGTTAAAGTGGTCCCTAATGCATCCACCATATACTGTCTCGCACTATCCATATCCATATCATAATTACAGCTGTCCAACTTGTTACGTACACTCTTCAACGTCGTCTGGCCATCCTTAATCATCCAATACATTGATTGAAGCATTCGTTCAAACAACAATGAAGCACTATGTTCGGTGATTCCAGCTACGGGAGCACTCGCTAAAAACTTTTCTCTCCATAATGACAATGGTACGAGCGAAGTACCCGTCAATTCTTGTACCAGAGTGTACAATAAAGAGCGAGATTTCTCATCAAATAGAGATTGTAATGATTGTGCAATTATCATAGCTTGCTCATTAGTACTCTTCTCATCATCCATATTTCTACTGTTACCACTTTCATCATTATTAGTAGAGACAGAAGGATATAATAGTTTGTACATTAATTCTGCAGCCGCAACACTAATACAGCTGTCTGTACTGTCACCTTTGTCATCCGCAGCTGAATTATTCGTGGTCAAACTAGGCACTTTCAAGGGTTTAATGCCAAATGCCATCATAAACAAGGTCATCCCAACACTCCATGTGTCTTTACATACGTGACTTAAAGGAATTGTGAAGGCGTTGCCAAAAGTGGGTAAACAGGCCTTTAGCATGTCATTGTTCTTAATACTTGCTGCATAATCATTGAGGACTTCATCACTGTCTGCAGTGATATTTGTAGTTTCATCTTCTTTCATTTCACCTAAAGTTGGCATGATAAAGATTCTCACGGATACACCTGTTTCATCAAGTACAATAGTAGAAGGCGATAAAGACCTCAAAGCAATATTCTTCTCTTGCAGATCATTCACACTGTCCATCAACCTTGTTCCTAATAATCTTAATAATTCAATTTTACCCTTGGAAAATAGACCACCATGCTGTAATAGAACACGATCTAAGGTCTTCCAACTCTCATCCCATTCAAAAGTCAGGCCTTGTGTATCAGGGTCATTCATGAAAGAGATACCATCGAGGATACGCACTACTGGACTCTCACGTTGAATTGAGGATACCGTGGTTTGTACCTTCGATACTGCTTTCATCAATGCAGGGGAGATGTCTTCATCTCGACCACTATATCTCCATGTAAAGAAGTATCTCATTATATTATCAGCCGGACGTGTCTTTGATCCTATAATTTTACAGAACTTGAGACCTGGTATCAGAGAAGGTAAAGGAATCACATTAAATTTACCATATTGAGCATTAGGTGCCAATTCTTTGTTGATAGGGAAATGACTAGCGATCATTGGCGTATCAGGATGAGGCATACGTGGAGATTTGTCCTTGACAGCAACTACCAGAGGTTGAGCTAATAGATACAATAGTGATTGCAAAGTTTTCCATGCAATATTAGTCATACCGATCAGAGCTCGTTCATGTACTTGCAGCACAGCACTCACATTCTGTTGTATTAACATCTTCTTCAATTTGCCAGATTGACATGCTTTCAATACTTCGGCTGTGAAGGTGGAAGATGATCTTGATACATCCATATTACCAGATAGAGATGGACTACGAAGGAATACTTTGACTAGCATACTAGCATCTACGCCACCAAGAGCATGCATTAATAATTTCGCTGCACCACTTGATGCCGTGATCGTCGATTCAGCATGCACCAACTCGTATGTTTGCTTCAAGAATTGTTCACTATCATGCAAATGAAGTCCATTTTCACCACCTATCGCATATATTTCTTCTGCAGTGACACCTAAGCGTGTACATAAGGCATGTTGAATAGATTGCATGACTGATATATATTTCTCCATATCATCATTACTTTGAGCTTGAGACAGATACAAACCTTGATTACCTAGTAGTGTATTGTAATAATTGCTCATCGGATGACTATTGGATACTTTCTGATAAGCCAGTATCAAGATGATATCTAATGCTTTATAGATTAGACTCACATTCTCTGCAGACATACTGGTGATCAAGGAATAGAAATGCTCTTCTTCAATCTTCTTCACGGTAGTTAACATCTTCATATTGTTCTGAACATAAAGACGATGACTATCATTCCAAGCATACTTTAAACCACTCGATAAGAATTTGTGACATCCATATCTACCACCAGCAGTAGCTAAGGATTGTATATAGCCTTGACTTAAAGTAGTCCTCAACATTTCACTCACAGGTATATCCAATTGTTTTGCAGGTAACACGTAAGAAGATCGACCTAATGATAAGGGAACAATCAGATTCACATCTTTGCCGTTTAATCCACTTCCTTGCACATTGACAGTTACAAACGTCAATTCTGCAGGAGATGTACTGACACTATTCGAAGCAGAAGCAAGCTCAGTGAATGCTGAATTATAACATGTAATGGCAGGAATAGTCAATTCAACTTGGCTTCCAACTGGAATTTCTGTTGGCTTTGGATCACTTTCTCCAGTTTTCGATCTATATAATCCAACTACAGCAGTGATGCAATCGGACTCTACATCTACGATATCATCACTATAATCTAAAGCAACTCTGTATCTGAATGTACTGTGTGTGTAACCTACCTTGCTGGCAATCACCACTCCAGTAGTCACTCTTGTCTGTTGTAGTGCACATTGAGGATCAACAGAAGATCTGAAATCTTTATTAGTTATCAACCAATTAGCTGGTCGATCAAAACATATCACTTCAATTTGATCACTAGGGGTCGTAGTGAATCCACGTTGAAGCACACCATACTGATTCAGATCATGAGCTAGGGCTTCCATCTTGCTATGACTACAAGATACCACATAGACAATGCGGAAAACATCTCTTCTCCTCATATATAGTTGCTGTAATGGACTCAATGCTTCGGTAGATGCCATCAACCTTTTCGAGTACATGAATAATTCAGGACTATCCAAAGTGACATATGCAGGCAAGAATGCACTAGTTTGCACGCACACATTTGTCAAATCTTTCATAACATAAATAAACCCTCGAATAAGTACTAATTCCGCAGGTTTGAATTTGTGATCCAAATCATACGCTTTCATCAAAACCTTTTTATCAATGGGGAATGGCATATTCAGACTACCAGATAGCGACAATGTAGTCACGTCTCTGATCTGCACATCACTAGCACCACCATCAAGCAATTTAAAAGAGCCGTTTTTATGCAATTCACTGTTCAAATCACATCTACCCACTAAGGTATACGGCATTACCCCAATGGTTGATGGAATATAATTAGATTCGTTGATTGTCAACGTAGCTTTGGATCCAACAGGATCAAAGACACACACACATCCTTTTTCATCAATACTCACCAGCAATTTTGATGATGGCAGCATGGTGATACTCGAAATAGCTGCGATATTGGCACTCATCAACCGGTCAGTTTGAGTCACATCGCGACCTGTTAAGCCATACAATTGTTTGATTATAGTCTTCACAGAAACACCATTATTGAAATCAATACCTAAACTTTGCAAAGCACTATTGACATCAATAACTTCAACAGCTTGATCAAGTTCTGTACTGAGATAACCTAAGATCTTGTTCATCATGTCGATTAATTGTTTCAATGGCAATGGTTGTTGCAACAGGACACCCATCGCTCTGGCTGTACATAAAGAAGCATAATCAGGATCTATATCATAAACTGCAACATGTGTTCCAAATGCCAGCGTTTGTGCAGGTTCGGACCAGAATGGCGGACCAGTAGGTGCTCTCACAGCTTCTACAGGCTGTCGTAATAACATTGCATTGTGATATAATTGCACACTTGCATTGTCGAATACCACTTCAACGCCTGCAACAAATTTCTCTATAGGAGCATCAGTACAGTACTTCTGACCATCAAAAAAGTTAGAAATGCGTCCTCTACGCCATTGTGGTTTAAGATTGAGAGCAGCATTCAGTTGAGTGACCAAAGTGCGCAGAACGTTTTTGCTACCTGGTCCCAAACCAGCAGGACCTGTCGAAACGCGATCCTCTAGTTTGGACATAGTGGCGTCCTCTAGTCCACCCAGAGTGGCCCTACCGTAAGGTACACATTGATTCAATTGCCATACTCTTACTGTTTTATCTTGACTACCAGTGAAAGCTACATTGGATGCAGCTCCAAGAGCAGTGGTAAAACATGTGATCGCTTGGGAATGACCCATCAAGGTAACGACAGGCTCACCAGTCAATAATGAAGTGATGTAGAGAATATCACTACCTACAACATTACACAACAATAACGACTTCTGACTCCAAATCTTGAAGTTTTTGACAACACCATCACATTGACGAGAATTTAGGATGTCCTTTTGTGTTCGCCCACAACTAATATTGTCAATGGCACTATTCAAATCAACACTCAAATGTCCGGGAGACTTGACTCGATAGATGCGTTTGAGGGATGTTGGATCTAAGATGGCAATACTGCCACATACCACACTATTGTTCACAGCAATCAGATCTGTTTCCTCATCTATTGCTAGCATTTGATAGCATGAGGTACTATCACTTGGTATAGACATCGAGTATTCACTCAATGTTTCACTGATCTTCAACGTTTCACCTGCTTTGATAACACCTTCGTGATCATCTTCGCTACAATCCAAACAGGAGTCTTGCCTCCATTTCGAAAACTTTTCATTTCCTTCCACTGGACGTGATGGTACAGGCTCTGCCCAGATCACTCTTTGAGATACTTTGCGTTTTCCACTGAAAGTGTCATAAACATACAAAGTACCATTAGCTGCTAGTAAATACGCAGTCTTACCACTAGTATCTAATACTGTATATTTGACTCTTATATGGCGATCAGAATCATTACGAAACCAAGTAACTCTGCGAGCAGGCAAGCCACTGACACGTCTATAGCCTGCTACAGCATCTAAGATATCTAAAGCAGGTGCTGGATCCGAAGGAAGAGCACTAATAGATACAGACATCACATTGCTAGTACTTAATATGCGGGCATCTAAGAATTCTGAAGGAAGTCTACCCAGGATATGACTCAAACTAGCATGGACATCCTCAAGTGGATAGGGGGAACGATTCTCGCATGCTGCATCTTCTTCACTCACTTTCAACAAAAGTCTTTTACATTCCAAACGAGCTTGTAGACAAACACCACCAATACATGTTCGTTGAGCTTTGCAATATTCTTCACGGACATTGATAAATACACTATCAGTCAATTTTGTATCAGTAGAAGTAGTGCCACCTACACATTTAGATACTGCAAGTTTGAATGCTTCCAAATCAGAAGCACAACCATCTAAGTCGGCAAACAACTGTAATGTCTCTTCAGCTCCGATTGTCTCATCTCTATCAGTGTCCATCAAATCAAAGACCTTCAACAATAACAAATATGCGTCTCTGTGTAGTTCATGTTTGGATAGCGCCATATCTACTACTTCTGGATGACTAGTGACATTATCATAGCAGCGAATCATACGTACATAGCCCTCCCAAGACAAAGAGGCATCACCGACTTTTGCACTACCTTCGTCTGTAAAGCCTTTGAGCATATCAATGTACGTAGCGCAACCACGACTTTCTAAAACATATTGGAAAGCACCCTTCACGCTGTTATCTTTGGCAATATATTCCATCAAGTCATCTACGAATATACGATCATTCATTTCGCTGTCTGAGATTTTTTGTTCTTGAGCCTCCTGTGTGAGACTGTCAATATCATTGGCATACATCTCTTGTGCAACTTTCGCTTTCAACTCGGACTCGATCTCTGCATTACGTTCTAGACAATAATCCCTATAGGATGTTTGTAAAGAAGCAAAGACATACACGAACTCAACTGCCGAGAACGTTAACTGCAAAGTTTCTACTTTACCATCAACCACTTGTACGACAGTACCCAGACTATTACTAGAAGCGGTAGACAAGACTGTTTTGCCAGACTCTACTTCGGTGGCTTTGTCGACACCAATGGTGTAATTGTGTTGCAAAACAGGCCTATTACTATACACTTCGTTCATTTCCTTCTCTAACAGATTTCGACCACCCAATGCACACACTTTTGGGATCAACTCTTCATATAGCAATCCTTTCATGTACTGTAATGCCTCTTGGTGTTGTAAGTGTTGTCCTCCTTTAGATGTGTTCCCAAAGGCTAAGATCGGAGCACCAATAGGGTGAGCATGACTTAAAGCTCGATCCAATATAATACTACCAAGGCCTTCAACGACTCGAATATCAGTCTTGGTACCACTTCCGATTAATAGACGCATACCCTTCTTGAATCCAGTGGTTACATGTACTTCCAATTTAATATCACCAGCCTTTGCAGGCTTACTCAATGTTGTCTCTGCTTCCCAATCAGTCGCATGTGTTCTTCGTTTACTTCCCTTTTTGTCAACAGGAACTACATCCGTAGTTTCAGTATCAGGATCTACGATCATATCGATTCCGGCAT
>JACLAD010016811.1_pt1 | contig 18470 bp, 21 predicted proteins | sample 8027901 | NCBI WGS metagenome assembly JACLAD01 (sample SAMN15725071, study PRJNA655200) | protist metagenome | isolation source: fluorescence activated cell sorting (FACS) single amplified genomes of... | place: Spain: Blaines Bay Microbial Observatory, Mediterranean Sea | collected 2016-07-05 | reverse complement strand
AAATAACACCGTAGATAATCTTAAATGGACTAAAATAGAAAAAAGTGATACTTAAAATCAATGCCTGATAGTCTTGTACTTACCGGTGTGAAGGACGTTAAAAAACACACTGGCACTGAAATGCAGCTTACTCTTCCAAAACGTGGTGGCGATACTCATTCAATTAAAGAATGGTGGAAATCTGGCGTTAGTAAGTGTTACGCCGAATGCACTGTTTTTAATGTAACAGCAGGTCTTAATACTGTAAAGCTTGCTATTGATAGCAACATGAGCACTAACCTTCGTATTGATCACGACGGTTCTTTTAACTTTACCTTCTACGGCTCAAACGAAGTTAAGCGTGCTGCGCTTTTCACTGATGCTTATGAGCTGATTGAACACTATGTGTTTCCTACTATGCCTGGCGTATCTGTAATGACTATCACTCCTGAAGATGGCGCTAGCCGTCCATCGTAGATAATCTTAAATGGACTAAAATAGAAGAAAGCTTATAGAAAATCCAATGGCTGATAGTCTTGTACTTAAAGGTGTAAAGGACGTCCGCAAGCATACTGGAACGGAGATGCTGCTGACTAATCCTCGCCGTGGTGGTAATACACATCAAGTTAAAGAATGGTGGCGCAAGAGTGTTAATACAACTTACGCTGCTTGCACTATCTTTGATGTAACAACCGGTGACGGCACCGTCAAGCTTGTATTAGCCACAGGTAAATCAGAAGACGCTGATATTCGTATTGACCACGACGGCAGCTTTAACTTCAGCTTCTATCAAATCAACGAGATTGAGCGTGCAGCTCTCTTTACTGATGCGATGGAGTTGATTGAGCACTATGTGTTCCCTTCTATTGCTGGTGGACCTGTGATGACTGTTACACCTCCAGACGGTGCTGATCGTCCGTCTGCTCCACCACCACCGCCTCCGGTTCCAACTATTGGTACTGTCACTTTGGCTGGTGAACAAGCACCTAATGATGGTGACACTGAGACCTATACAGTTAGTATTAGTGGAGATGCATCTCCTACTTACGTCCTTACCAGTAGCGATGTAAATGACACTGTCTCTGGTCTAGACGTTACTTACAGTGGTGCTGGTACTCGCACCCTGACTGTTACTGCAACTGATGCAGCAGCAAGCGACAACCCTGCTACTGGTACGTTAGCTATCAACGCAACTCTATTCTTCGCTACACGTGTTGCTGACGCTGACCTCAGCGTTGCAGTAACTGTTGCAGATACAGGTAACGGTAACAAGTATCAAATCAATGGTGTTGAGCAAGATGGGCTCGTTGCTACTGTTGGTGCGACCATTCACTTTGACCTGTCTGACGCTTCACTGTCCGGTCATCCGTTCGGCATCTATACCGATAGCAGCAAGACCACTCAGGTAACTGTCGGTATTGAGCAAGAAGGCGATGACCTGCTGTTCACTCCTCCGATTGCAGGTAGCTTCAGCTATCAATGTGCTAACCACGCCAATATGGGTGGCGACATCACAGTAACTGCTTAATAGGCAGGAGTTGCTGTAGCAGCACAGCACGGTGATTTAAGCTCTACTGGTACTGGTGGAGTTAGTCCAATAGTTTCGTAACCAAAATAGATTGTCATATCATATGGCAATCTTTTTGTGTTTCTAGCGTGAATTCCAACATATACACAGTCTTTAATAGCAACATACATCAACTCATACGGATGTTCTTCTCTATTTACTTTGTATAGCCTTCCATCAACGTGGCTATCTACATAAATATTATTAGTACCTTTGTTCTCTAAATAGACTGAGAACTGATTATAGTTTTTGATGTAATTTGGGAATATTAAATCGGCTGCTTTATATCCAGGGCTTTCATACAAATAATATGGGTCTACTTCATTAGCAGGGGTATAATATAAGTCTTTATTAATAAACGTTCTATCATCAATCCAGAGCTGACCTTCAGGAGCTTCTTGAGTATCAAGTGTATATTCGTCTGCTGAATTAACTGGCTGCACCTCTCTGTCTACAATTGTCATTTCCCAGCCATTTTCTTCTTTAGCCTCATTTAATTCCTGCAGCTTTTCATAGGTTACATATGCCTGGCCTTGAGCTTGAATTGACCCGTCCCCTGCAATCGGGTTGTATGTGTATTCGTCAGCAGGGTTAATTGGTTGCAGGTTTTGGTCAATATCTGCGCAAACCCATCCAGCCTCTTCTAAACAAAAGGTTGCACTATCTTTAACATTTATATTAAATTTATAAAATACATTCTCAGCACCAAACAGCCCTACTTCCCCTTTTAAGTTGACTTTAAACGGGAACACAGTAATTCCGTATTCAACAGGCTTTTGAATGGTATTACCTTTGCTGTAGTTAAAGCACTGACCTGAAGCAACATAGCTTTGATTAGTGTTATCACTAGAGCCATAAATCTGATGATGTTTCAGTATCTGCTCAGTAACATCCATTATCACAAGAGTTAGCAATAACTCTATTGTATCTACAGGTATTCACTCACCTTTGCAGATTCTTGACGCAACGATTTAAGCGCCTTGTGCTCCAGTGTGCGGACACGGTCACGGCTCATATTAAGCACTTGACCGATTGCTGTCATTGACATTGGCTCCAGTACATCGGAACCAATGCCGTAACGCATACTAATAACTGCTGCTTGCATCTCAGGTAGGTCGCCAATCATTTCACAGATATCATCTTTGATACAGGCAGCCTCCAGAAGGTCATCTGGAATTTGCTTACTGTCTTCTAACAGGTCCATCAGGGATGTATCACGGTTCTCGCCAATCTTGATTTCAAGAGAAGCAGGCTGACGTGCTTTACACATTAAGTCTTTAATCTCATCAACAGTCAAGCCAAGATGGTCAGATAGTTGAAAGACATTAGGCATAGCGCCGTTGATTTGACTTAGCTCACGCTGGGCTTTCTTAAGTTTGTTGAGATTCTCTGTAACGTGGATTGGTAGGCGTATTGCCCGCGATTTCTCCGCAATGGCCCTCGTGATACCTTGCCGTATCCACCAATAAGCATAAGTACTAAACTTATAGCCACGCCCAGGATCGAACTTTTCCACACCACGGACGAGACCAATTGTCCCTTCTTGGATGATGTCCAAGAGTTCCATATTACGCTTAGTATATTTCTTGGCGACACTGACGACAAGTCTGAGGTTTGCTGTAACCATCTTGTCCTTTGCTTTCTCTCCATCACGCAGCTCCCGACGAAGTTCTTTTGTTGTTAGACCTAGTACTTGAGCTAGCGAGTCATTATCTTTGACGTCAAGTTCTGACTCAGCTTCTTTGATTTGCATTAGTCTTTGAACTTTCCGTCCGAGCAAGATTTCCTCATCGTGCTCAAGTAAAGGGATACGTCCAATGTCACGCAGATACGCACGGACTGAATCCCCTGAAAGTTTTGGTTGTGACATATAGTCTTTTTCTATTTATACTTTAGTCTAACTGCTAAATATTAATTTGTCAAACCTAGATTATATTCAAGCATTACCGTACTTAGCCTTCTGCTCTTCTCGAGTCATTCCTGTTTCACGACGCTCATTTTTCCTGTAATCTTGTCCAAACTTACCAGATGGATTCTTATTTTCCTCCCTTCTATCGCGTCTCCTTGAGCGACGACCTTTGGCAGCTGTTTTTACATCTTCGGTGTACTTATTTTTAAAATCTTGTGCCTTTTCACTTTGGTATCCTTTTTGGAGCTTATTTTTTGATTTCATTTTCTCTGAAATCTTTTCTACACGTTCTTCTCTAGTACGCATTTGTAAATTAAAGCAGTATTTGTTTATTCTATCAATTCTTATTACGCATAAATTCTTGCGAACCTAATACTTTCACGAGGGTTTTCACCGCTTTCGAGACTTTCCACCGCCATTGCTTGAGCCGCGTGCTCATTAAACCCTTTTTCTTTGAAGTTACTAAAATTACGCTCATACTGTTCAATTGAACTATCTAAATCTTCACCGTGTGTAAGCATCTCAGCAGTTAGCTGATTAGCAGCTTGGTCCGGCATTCCGTCAGTCTTAAGATGTTTCCAAATCGTTTGGAAAACCTCAGGGTCTGCACCATCATTGCAATTACAAGCGTCGCCAGCTTTACGCACAGTATTTACTCAATAACCTAAATTAATTCTATCAACCGTAGAAGCTTGTTGATTGGAACTTAGTGTGCGGGTTATTACCTTGGGCCATTTGCTTGCTTTCACCAATGCGTTGCATAAACAATTTCATTTGTGCAGGGTCAGCAGCAAGTTCATTAAGGCGCATTACAGCAGCGCCACCGTCGTTTGCATACAGAGTTTCTGCCATACGAGTAGTTGCAAGCTGCTGTGCTTTGTACTCAGCTTGTGATAAATCTGCGGTTTCTTTACGATAGCCTTGAATAGCATTAGCTTGTGCCTGCGAGATAGCAGACATCGTATTCTGCTTTATATTCTGAGAACTATAGTTAGCATTTTTCTCAGGCTGCTCGTTGATTTCAACCTTGTCGGTCATACCAGTACTAAGCAGACGCTCAGGGCCAATAGGAGCTGAAGTCCTTAACATGCCGCCTTGGTTACGAGCCATAGAAGCTGCGGCTAATGCTTCTTCTGCATAAGGATTTTGTCCGAGCATTTCTTTAATTAATTCCAATATCTATATTGTAGGGGATACTTAGATGTACCCCCTGTCAGCTATCAGAGGTCTTGTACTAACAGCTTCTGTTGGAATGCACGAGGGTCAGCTTGTGACAGTACTTTCCAAGCATCTTCAGGGTTGTTATCCATTAGTTGACCGAAGCCGGCCCAGAAGTTCTGAGCACCTTGAGATTGGATGTTACGAGCAGGCATATTCTGCTGAGGACGTTGGAAGTTTTGAGGAACAGTATTGACCTGTTGTTCGTAAATCTCTTGAGCAAACTGCTGTTGAGCTGCCATAGCTTCCATTTCTGCTAACTCACGCTCAGTAGGAGTGGGATAAGGGCCATTAGGACCGTAGAAATCATTGACGTAATCAGCAAGCACGTCGGGGTCAGTCAACATCAGGTTCATTGCTGCACGCTCTTCACCAGCAGCTTCAAGCAGAAGCGACTGAGACTGCGCACGCTGCACCTGTTCAATCAGTGCGTCTTCTACAGCACAGGCGTACTGGTTTAAAAGGTATGGCGCTTCAGCTCCGAAGTGCTGAAGGACTTCAAGACTTTCGTCGCTTACTTGGCTTAGATACGCGTCCTGAGCGTTGCTGGCCCCGTGCTGAATTGCCTTGTCCACCAGCTGCTCCACCTGGGCCTCCGAGTAGCCCTGGGTTGAAGCTTGGGGACTGTAGGTCGGGGCTACCGAAGGCGCCATTGAACCCCAGCTGGCCGGTTGCATTGCCTGGGGTGTTGGTGTCTGGTAAGCCGAGTATTGAGCCGGGGCTTGGGATGGGCTGCTTGTATTCAAACTTTGGCTGAGCGCCTGGAACGCCGTTTGCCACGGATTGGCCGCCTGGGCCGCCGAAGCCTGCGGGGCCACCGCTTGCTGGTAAATTGGAGCCTGACCCTGAGGTGCCGCCTGCATTGGCGGTTGTAGGTTCAAGGCCGGCGAGGTCTGGCTTGGGTTGCTCGCGTACTGGGGCGCCACGGGCGGCGCGTAAGCGATCGGACTCGCTGAGGCTTGCGGGCTTGATACCGTCGCTGTCTGGCTTGTAGCTTCCACTGTAACTTAACTCCTTACGTAAAAATTCTAGTGATCGATATAAGAAACCTGTAATGTCCAGATTGGGGTCTGAAGCAAGAGGTAAATCTGGTGTCTGCGGGTGCGGCAGTTGGTAGAGATTACCAAGCAGACCGATGAAACTATTGATGCTTTGCTGAACTTGTCCTACTACTCGGAAGGGGAAGCCACTTAACATTGCAGCTCTCTCTTCATCTGTTTTTTGTGGAAATAAATACTTGAGCGCTTCAATAGAATCAACGCCTAATTCTTGAAGGTTACGAACAACGATGCTGTGCTGTAGAATGTCGTCCGGACTATCTTCAAAGACTTGACCTTCCCAACGCCACGCAACTTTGTTACTACCGTCAGGAATTAAACCAGTAACACCCGGAGGGATATCACCGGCCTCAAGTCTAACACGTAGTTGTTCGTTTCTTTGTTCAGTAAATTTGTTGAGGTCTTTTTGATATTTTTCTTGTGCTTTCTGAAATTCTTCTGGGTCTTGGAAGTCTTCTTGCAAGGGTATCTGAGGTTTCATCAACCCAATTGCTACTGCAAATGAATCTTGAAATAGCTTCTCCTCATTAAGAATCATCATACTAAACAAACGGCATAAGCCATATGTAAAAATTGCACGAGCTTTCTTTTCTGCTGTAGCAGCAACACGTCCGTACAGCGTCTTAATTTCGTAAGCAGTGGCTGCTGTCTGAATGTCTAAATCGTCAACACCGCCTAGTGCTAAGCGGATTTCTTGTCTGTACTGTTTGACGTACATATTCTGGTCGCCAGACACACTATCAGGTGTCATATAACTCACACGGTCTGTAGGCTCAAGGTTTGCAATAACACGAGGCACCTTGATTTGACCGTCCATAGCTTGACCAAATGGTTGGCTTACACGAGTGCTGGAGCGCATACCGCTGCCAAGCGGCGCAAATCCAGCCTGTGAGCTGATAGTAGGTCTGAAGGAGTTATCATCGCCACTCTCAAGTAAGTCGTGTCTAGGGCGACTAGAGACGAGTGTGGGATTCCCAAAGAACTTTAGGTTTTTACGGATATTTCTTACAAGTTCATCATGGTACAGAATTTGATTAGACAACCAGTCAAACTCACCATTACCGGTAGATTCGCCGGTACAGTCCATATAGTTAAATACTTCGACAGCAGGGACAAATCCTAAACTGTTAACTAATGTTTCTGTACTAGAGTTCAGGATACCAGCAGCTTGGATGGCTGAACTGTTATCAAACTCAAGTTTCTCATTAGAGATGGTCTGCTCAATTCGGTCTCTATAAACCTTTAACTTGATATACTTTTTCTTGCCACCCCTTTCATCAGGTGTAGTTGTATAGATATCAGCAAGAGAGTTAGGCTCATTAACCTTAAATGTGTAGATTAACTCTACATTTTCAATCTCGTTGTTTTGATCTCTAAAAGCTCTGTACTGGTCTTTAGGGAAGAACAGTAACTGATAGCTATCACCTGAAGGTCTGAAGTAGAAAAGACCGTGACCGTCACATAAGAAGTAATCAATAATGCTCTCAAGCTTCATATCCAGCATATTGTCTTCACACACCTTGGATATAAACTGCCGTCGTGCACCATATGAATCTTGCTCTGCATAGAACTCAATACCACGACGCACCATAAACAATCGCATCTGAGCTAAATGCGAGGAGACAATCATACTGTCAACAGACAGGTCTCCTCTACGCTCTTTAGCAGCAGTCAGAATCTCTTGAAATGGCCCGGATATTCCGCTATTCATTATTTATTTAAGCACTACTTCATAGTCTAGCGATTAGAAGTCCATTGCGTCTTCCGCAATTTCGTCTAAGTTATCTTCAATAGGTGCTGGTGGGTCAGGGAAGATATATTCGGGTGGACGGAAGTTGGCATAATCTCCCATGAACTGCGTCTGACGTGCAACTGCCCTGTCGTAGAAATTCTGTGCAGTACCGGGTACAAACTGACCCTCGTCGTTGTAATAACCGCTTAAGGTCTGTTGAATACCTTGGAAGTTAACAGGATTATTAGCTCTAGCCATTTCGATATATTTGTTGGCTGTATCAGAGCCGACATTCTCATACTTCTTCTGTGCATCAGAATTTAAGGTCTGATACATATCTACAAACTGAGCATTAGAAGCAGGGCTATCATCAGGCTTGCCATAACCTAATGTTGTTAAATCACTCAGTGTTGTATCTACACCACCTGTGTAGTTACCGCCACCTAAAGCAAAGCCTGTGTTAGGGCTTTCATTGGAATTGTTGATATTCCAAACAGTGTTACTACCACCGTAGTAACGGGAATTGTTACTGTTATCAACAGTGTTATTGATAGTGTTGTTATCACCGTTAATGGTTCCACCCTGTGTGATATCACCGATTGTTCCACCGTTGAAACTATCTTCAATATTAGTGTTCTGTATATCTTCATTAATGATCCCATCATCTCCAATGACATTATTGTCATCGCCAATTACATCAATATCATCATTTCCATCACCACCTGGTAGTGTATCTTCACCGCCACCTGGTAGTGTATCTTCGCCACCACCTGGTAGTGTATCTTCACCACCACCTGGTAGTGTATCTTCACCACCGCCTGGTAGTGTATCTTCGCCGCCACCTGGTAATGTATCTTCGCCGTCACCACCTGGTTGCGTATCTTCAATAAACTCAGCCATCCAACTGTCTAACAATTTTTGTGCTTTTGTACCTTTTTTAGCATCAGACCATTCGCCGGTCATTGCTCGATTTGCAATCTCTTCTTTACTAAATCCCGCAGCGTTAAGCCTGTTGAGTTCATCAACACTTAAACGATATTGGCCTTCTTTTCTACCACGACCAGTATTAGTAATATCAAAGTTATCAAGGCTATCTACTTTGTAGCTGTCAAGCCTGTCATTAGTGTATGTACCAGCATCTACTCTTGATTGTTTATGGTCTTTTTTAGATGTATTTCCTCTGTATGTATCACTCATCTCTGAATACTTTGTATTCAGTGGGTCAGCATCTTGCTTAGCCTCCATATTGTCATTAGTGTATGTACCAGAATCTTTTCTAGATTGCTTATGAGTTGCTTTATCTGTATTTTGTTTGTATGTATCACTCATCTCTGAATACTTTGTATTCAGTGGGTCAGCATCTTGTTTTTGTATTGCAACTTCTTCTGCTCTATACCCTGTTGACTGATTGTAACTTTTTTTAGTCACATTAGGGTCTGCCGTTTGAAGCTCTTCTTTTTCGTCTTTACTTAAATCTGCCCAACTTTGTGACCTTTCTACCGCTTCTTGTTGAGAAGCAGCTGCAGCATTTGGTGTGTATGTATCGATTAATTCTTGTGCTGACCGACCAGAGCCAGGGGCTGGCTCGCCTCCTTTACCGTATTGATCATTATAACTTTTTTTAGTGTATCCTTTCTCTAAAAAAGCTGCTTGCTCTTCTTTTGATAATTGTGCCCAAGCGCTAGCCATTTGTACTACAATTCAAAACTATCTTTATTGTAATCTAATTGTAAATGACCGCGTCTCAGTAATCCACCAATTGTAAGCACCATAGAATCAACAGCATCATCGTGCTGTGAATGACCAAAGTTGAGTAGCTCCTCTTCTAGCACATCCCACTTACGCCATTTATTCCAAACAATCTTTTTGTTTTCATACAGTCCCAGTACTCCACGTAACCGAGCTAATTTATCACCTTTGAAACCTTTGACTGGAGAGCAATGAAGATTAAACAGTGCACGCTGGTCAAACATAATTCGTTTAAAATCACCTTCAAATGATGTCTGATATGCAACGGCTTCAGGCCATATCACACACGGGCTCATTGTTGGGAAGAAATGGCCCTCATCGTTTTCTGCAAGAATATTCCAATCAGCCAACATCTCACATAACGTATTCATCTTGTCGATGTTACCCATCGTACGGTTACGGCGTTGGTCGATTAGATATATTTTGCCTTCTTTAATACCACCAAGTGTAAATACAGTCCAGTCGTTTTTTTCTGATAGGCCGGCACTGAGGTCAATACCAACGCCTAAGCAGTCATACTCTTCTGGAACAACATCTTTTACTATCAGCTCTGGTGAGATACCAACTTCTGTAGAGCGTACTGCTGTATTGAGATACTGATAGGCAAAGGCAACACGGTCTTCTGACTTACGTTCGTTTAGATATTTCATCGACCAAAACTCAGGCCAGTATGAGCGCTGCCTTCCGTCTGCGTCTGTTATGACTGCTTTTTGAACGATTTGTTTCCAGTTATTTTTGGGGATAAATAAAGTGGCGTGTATGTCGTTAAAGTGAAATCGGGTCCCAAGGCAGATGGCCCTTGCCCCTTGGAACATAGTAGGTGCAATGACATTAGACCACGTCTGTTCCATCTCCCTTCTAATGTCCGGGTTATTGATGGATGCAGCGGATTTAATAGGGTCATCGATAAGCACCAATTGGGAACGTTTGGAAGTAATTGCTCCTTTGAGGCCACCACACGCAATGGTAAACGCCTCTTCACCTGCTGTATCAATTCCTGCAAAGTCATAGTCAATACTCCAATACTCATCACTTCGTTTAATCTTTGATAGTCTCACCATTGGGAAAACTTCACGGTATTTATTACTTGTCAGAATGCCTTTAATGGTTGCTGATTTAGCACGACTGATGTCAACCATATAAGCGATATACAAAATACGCAGCATCTTTTTAGCTGCCGTATGTCTACCAATCATCCAAGCGGCAAACAAACCTAGGACTGTACTTTTTGCTGAACCACGTGGTGCAAGGATTGCAGTGTTAGGTCCACTAATGCCCATCAAGCACTCGCTATCTTCACCAGTGCATAACTCTGCGTGCCACTCCAGCATATGTTTTGCAGGCGCTTTACCCATAATTTTGCAGAACGCTTGGAAGTCCTCTCTTGCTCTTAGTACTTCCTCGCTTGGTGGCTTAACAGTCACTTTCGTGGCTGACATTAAAGCCATTCGTTTATACGCTAACGCCGAACTTGCAACTGCCATAAGCTAAACCTTTAGCTACAGTTTAGCGACCCTCCGCCCATCTTTGGGCTGCTCTGCCTTTTGCTTTGGCAATTGCACGACTACGTTGTTCGTATGCTTTTCGTTCTGCAGTTGCTACTTTGATTGCATACATCTCTTCTGCAATTTCTTGTTGACGAAAATTGTTAAACGATAAATCTCCAGTTTCTCCAGCAGGCATTGCCGGTAATCTATTACCTTGAATTCGTAAAATTGTTGGATTGGCTTCCTGTATTACAGGAAGTTCAGGTAGCTCAGGTAACATTAGGTATTGCTCAACTCACTGTAAATTTTTGCAAATACTCCGTTCATTGCATTTTCAATAGGTTCTGCAAACTGTGGGTCATCTTTAAACATATTGAGTAGTTCACGCATCACACGGTCAGCACCGGCAAGCACAAGACCTCGTTTATCGGTTGTGCGATTCATACGCTCAGAGGTTTCAATATGAGCCCGCAGTTCTTTTTCTAATGCAGCCAGTCGTGCAGCTCCATCACTACCTTTAATCTCACCAGATGTAATCGCCATACGCAGCTCTTGGATATCAGAATGCAGTGCAGCAATCTCACTGTTGAGGATTTCGCGTCGGTTCAATTTCTTGAACTTCATCTTGACCCAACGGCTTAGGTCATTAAAGGTACCGGGATAGTGCAGAATTCCCGCATATACCCAAATTTCAATTACAGATGGTGTTACCTCAGCAAATTCTCTGAAGTCTTCACTATCAGCAGCAGGTAGCGTATCCAGCCATTGGTCGACATAAGTGACGTAGACTTTTCCACCAGTTGTTTTTGTAGCAGTCATCAGTACCTCCGTGAACCGGCGCGGGAACGAGCAGCTGCACGGTTCTCTTTAGCAACAGCAAACTGGTCTGCTTGCGATGCTGATAATCGTTGCTGTTTGCCGGTTTCAGTTGTATTACGAATATTTGCATCTGCTCCATACATTGAAGCCATAGCAGATTTATCTGCACCATACATTGATGCCGCAGCTGATTGCTTTGCTCCATACATTGAAGCTTCTTTTGACGCAGCTGCTCCGTACATAGAAGCCTCAGCAGATTTAGAGGCACCGAATTTAGAAGCGTCTGCACTTTGCTTGGCTCCATACATTGACGCTTGAGCAGATTTGGCTGCTCCATATTTAGAAGCCCTCTCTGAAGCGTCTGCTCCGTACATTGAAGCTTTCGCTTGAGTACCGGCTACATTTTCAGAAGCTTCTGAACTTCTAAAAGATGCGTCTTTAGAAGCATCTGCTCCATATTCAGAAGCAGCTCGGGATTGCTCTGCTCCATACCTAGAAGCATCATTTGCAAGTTCTGAACTTCTAACTTCTGCTCCAGCCTGAGTGGTTGCTACATCACGAGAAGCATCAGCTTGTGTTCCTGCGACGTTTTCACTAGCGCTAGAGCTTCTGTCTGTATTTGTAATTGATGCATCAGACTGATATCTAGAAGCTCTTTCTGAAGCAGCTGCTCCATATTCAGAAGCAGCGCGTGATTGCTCTGCTCCATACCTAGAAGCATCATTTGAAAGTTCTGCTCCTTTAATAGCAGCTTCCTTAGCTGCTTTTGATCCATATTCAGAAGCAGCTCGTGATTGCTCTGCTCCATACCTAGAAGCATCATTTGAAAGTTCTGCTCCATACATAGAAGCAGCAGCTTGTGTTCCTGCTACATTTTCACTAGCTTGTGAACTTCTAAAAGATGCGTCTCTAGAAGCATCTGCTCCATACTTACTAGCATCTGCCGCCTGCTGTGCGCCATATTTAGTCGCATCTGCAGCAATATTTGACCTATCAATATCAATACCACCCTGCAGTGCAGTGTTTTGACGTTGCTGCTCTCCAGCAACAATTGCATTCTGTCTCTGGTTAAATCCTTCGTTATCTTGGTTCATACGTGTCTGCTCTCCTGTAGCACCTAGCATCCCAATATCTCTATCAAACTGAGAATTAGCAAATTCATTTTGAAGTTCAAATTGTGCTCCCATTGAAGCCATACCGGAATTAAACTCTTGCTCCATTAATGCAGAGTTATTCCGCAGCTCTAAGTCAGCAGCGGTTTGCATATTAGTAGTTCCAATGCCTGCTTGGAACTCAGCCATCTGCATCGCCATTTGCTGGTCAAATGCACTTTGAATCATATTACTTGCAAACGTGTTCTTAATTGCAGCTCCTGTTTCATCCTCTGGACCTGGCTGGTAATTATAGAACGAGTCCATAACCCCCTTAAGGTTAAACATTCCACCATATACTTGGTCTTGTGAGTTATCTGCAGCCATCGATAAGCTTTAACAATACTCTTCTTATTCTACAAAGTTAGAATGTAATTACTATAGTTAGATGCATAATGCCTGTAGGAGATTGGATTGCTGCTGGTAAAGCAGGTGCTAAAAGTGTAAATGACTTATTTGCTGTAGCTCGTGATAACTCTCCCGATTACGGGATGATAGCTAAAACTGGTATGAACGCTCGTTCTAAAGAACGGCAGGTTGCAACTAAAGCTAAGACGGACGTTATTAACTCAGCTATTGCAGCAGAAACGCGACTTAGAAAAGCAGATATTGAAGTAGATGCTTCTGAAAAGATTACTGACCTTAAAGTAGATATGCAGCGTAAGGCTGGGTTTGTAGGTGCACTCGGTGCTGTGGCCGGTGGCGGTCTGATGGCGTTTGAAAACAACCGTGCTGAGAAGCTGCAGGTCGAACGTGATGCAAGAGATGAAGCTAATTGGAACGAACGGTTAAAAATACTTCAGAAAGGTCTTGAAATTCCTGAATTTGAACCACGAGAAACTTTTAAAGAGTGGCAAGAACGAAACGGCAAAGGCTCTTCTACTACTACTACTTCTGACTCTACTGATACTTCTGGCTCTAGTATGACTCCGCAATCCCTTACTGGTGTGCATAAAGAGTTGGCTGATGCCATTGCTGGACCTGAATCAGGGAGCTGGGGGTACGAAGCATTTAACCAGGGTGGCGCTAAAGGAGGCACAGAAGTCTTAGGTAAATATGGGAGCCATAAAGAGACATTTGGACGAAGTCTTACTGATATGACATTAGGAGAAATCTTTAAAAAGCAAAATGGACCTGATGAAACTCATTATCAAAATGGCGGGCTACACGCAGTTGGGCGCTATCAATTTATTGGTCCAACTTTAAGAGAAGAAGTTGATCGTATGGGTTTAAGCCACGATACTAAATTTACACCGCAAATTCAAGATGATATCTTCTTTAGTCACATTAAACGTATAGGCGACATTTCACCTTGGATTGGTCCATCTAATAATTATGATGCTGACAAGAGAAGTTACTTAAATAGTCTTATTCCTCAACTTTAAATAGTAAAGCCATAACCTAGTTCAGTTAATCCTTTAACCAACAGCATAATTGATTCTCGCCTCTTTTCATCCTGCCGGTCCTCACGTGAAATACGGCGTTCTTCTTTTTGATCTGAACGGTCCATAAGTGCAAGTTGCATAGTCTGTTGATTTTGCTCACGTTGCAATTGTCGGCTTTCTTGACGGTCAAGAATATTTTGTTCTGCAATAAATTGACGATGGTCTTTATTATCTTGAGTGTTTTGCTGCTGTGTCTCGAACATCAGCTTTCTCCATTCCTCAGCGTCTGTTTTATCTTGCATAACAGTTGCTCTACTAGTTGGGTTACCCAGATCGCTATCACCCTCCTCAAGAGCGCGAGCAGATTCGCTATCAACATCACCAATGGTTGCTCCTGGACCAATGTTTGATTTATCAAAATATCTAGGGTTTTGAGCTTGAGCAGCACGCACAGCTGTACCAAGTGCTTCTTTACCGCTAAGTTTTACACTGTGCGCTTTCGTCGAAATACCAGTTTCTGGTAGTAATAAACTTGATGTATCAACTTTTGTACCGCCTAAGCTCTGTTTAATTCTTTCAATTTTTTCAAGCCTTTCCTGGTTTTCATTATATTCATCTACAAATTCTTTTCTTGCACCTTTAAGTAGCCCTTCTTTGCTAAACTCATCTCCACGACCTAACACATAAGCACCTAGGTACCTCAACTGGTCGCCAAAGCCAAACTCAATGCTTTTGCGGTCATCACTTAAAGCGTCAGCTTCTCCTTTGTAAATGTCCTCTGCATTATAGAAATTCAGAAAATCTATGTTAGGCATCAGGCTATACCTCCTTGTAACAACGCAAGTGCTTCTTCTAGTTTACGCTCTTCTGGAGACTTACCTCCTCCAAACACAAACTGAACACCATCGCTAAGCATCTTACCTCCAGTCATACCTAAACCTGTACCAACTACTGGCACAGCTGAACCTAAGAAACCACCGGCTGCCATAAACGCGGCATCCATACCTTTATTAGCTAGGCTCTCATCGCCTAATACTAAATCGCCTACAGATAATGCAGTGCCGACAGCAGGAGCATACTTAAGTGCTGTCTTAACTCCTGGATTGTTTAGTGCAGCACCGGCTTTACGTAACCCTTTACCGATTAAGTCTCCTTGCTGTAATGGGCCTTGAGGAATTAATCCTTGAATTGCGTTAACTTGATTGTTTACAAGTGGTGTTACACCTTTCTCATAGTATTGTCGGAAACTATTTAAGTTATCTAAAGCCTTACCCATTCTCCCTTGACTGCTTTTTAACCGCACATCACTTACTGCTCCTCCACTAGAGAGAGGTTGGCCGTAAGGGTCTAAACCGTAAGATTTATAGTAGCCAGTAGGGTCCATTACATCGTCTAATGTAGAACCAATTGAAGGTTCTGATGGCCCAAGTCCTCCAAACATTGAAGCAATGCCAATAGCATCTAATAGACTAATGTCTTCCATCATTTAAGCTCCGCAAGTGCTTTAGTAGCTTCTAAATACTGAACTCGGGTTTCGAGTTGCTGTACTGAACGTACAAGCAATCCGATAAGTTCAACTGGGTCAATGCAGTACTTCTGAACGCTCTCGTCGTAGTACGTTGCATCAGGCATAACCTCTCTATACTCCTGTGCGATAAAGCCGTAGTGCAGACGCTCAGGAGATGTGCTGTACTCTGGTAAGTAGTTAAAGCTTACAGGCTTCAGCTGACGAAGCGTTGCAAGGGCATCATCAAGACGCTCAATGTTTTCTTTAGTATCACGGTCACTGAGACTTGCGAGCCTTAAGCCTGCTCCAACGACTGCACCAATGGTCTTCTTCGTTGTAGCATCGCCATGAGCAGATATCAGCCTGTTTGTACCATCAACTTTAGCGTCAACTAGCCGTTCTGTAACCCCAATCTGAGATGCTGCGTCCAAACCTTGACCGATAATTGCTGACTTTGCATCCATAATGCCAGAACGCTCGTTTGCACGATTAGCAATACCTGTAGCATATATCTCGTCAAATGGTGGAGCGTTACGACGCTGTGCTTGGAATGCACTAGCTAAATCAACCATTCCAGCAGCAGCTCCGAAGCCGCCAGAACTACGACCGTAACGGGACTTAGATTGTATAGGTTGAAATGCCATTAGCGCTGTACTTAGTCTTTATTTATTATATTAACTTTGGTCATTAGTCTAATGCACCCTCATGGGTGTAGTACCTAAATGTGGGAGTACTTCGATTAAAATCTAAAGTGCTTGAATACGGATCGTTATCCCACAAAGAGCTAGGTCCTCCGCCTCCGCTGTTTTTGAGAGCATTAGCTCCAAAATTACTAGCACCCATAATAATACTATTAAACATTGCTTGATCAGCACTTGCATTAACCTCCCCAATCTTTTGGTCATAATCAGCTTCAATTCCTCGTGCTTGCTGTTCGGCAACACGGACGTCAGCCATTGCATCTATCTTTGCCATATTCGTACGTGCTTCAGCTGCAGTTGCTGTCTGACGTTCTTTAGACCTGGCCTGAAGACCTAAGTCAGCTATAGCACCATAATCAGGCCTATCTGGTAAAAATGCCGCTACTTGTGGTGCACCTGCAAAACGCATAATCAATACTCCATTGCTTCATTAGATGCAGCGTTTGCACGTCTGCGTAGTTCTTCTGTAATTGCACCGGCAGCAGTGCCAATTGCATATCCACCTAATCCATATGATAACCCACCTCGGATAGGCTTACTTCTAGTGGCGCCATAAGTAGTTCCAGCAAGAGCAGCAGCCAAAGGAATACCACCTGTAGTCATAGGCAGGCTCTTGCCGAAGAACTGTAATTCTGGTCCGTGAATACCATCAGATGTAAACTTACCTAAACCCATTGGTAAAGTTACATCTCCATCATCAAATGGATTGAGGTCTACATCTTTGTCGTACTTAAATCCTTTGTATGCGTTGTATTCAGCACGACTAACATCAGGACGCTCTTCTTTGAACTCATCATACGGAAGAAGATTTCCTGTACGTCCTGTTAAGTATTTGCCAGCTACTTCTAATACAGGATTAGCGGAAACCTTTAAGTCATCTTCTTCTGGAATAACAGCTGTATACCCAGGTGCACCACCCATAGGTGACATCAACCCGATACCAGCATTAATTGCTAAACCTGACGGAATAAGCAACGCTGCCTTTGCACCGGGCTCAAACCGACGCTTAGATAGATTACCTTCATCGTCAATCCGTACACCTTTTGTAGGTTTACCTGAGCCATCTAAATAATTCTGTTTAATTGCATAGTCTTTATCTGCTTTCTTTTTTAAATTGATTTGACCGCCAGCAGCATTCGTCAGTGGATTTGTTCCGTAGAGTTGAGGTGCAAACTTACCAAGCAGCTGTTCTTGTCCGATAGAACCTAATGCCTGGATAGCATTACCTAGCCAGTAGAAACTGCGAGTATTATCTTGAGTAGCATCAGCAAGTAAGGTTCCCACCATCTGACCTGTACGTCTGCCTTCGCCTCTAGGCTGCAGTCCAATCCCTAAGTCTTCTCTGACTAACTGCTTGTTAGTATCCGGTGCAATGTTTAAACGGCTAGCAACTTCTTTTGGGATTAACGTATTTAAATTCTCCATTATCCGGATGCCAGTCGGATAAGCACCTGTCATCTCAGTTAGACGTGGTGCATCTTCAGATTGATTATTTGCTGTACGTCCGGCACGATAAGCACGACTCCAGTCTTCACGCCCTTCTCCGTATGCCTCTTGCAAGGCATCCATAAAACCTCTAGCTGCACGAGTTGCCATTAGCTCACTCCCATACCAGTCGTTGGGTCTACATAACGTCCGGCAGTACTAATGCCGTATGCATTTATCACCTGCTGCTCAATCTGTTGAGCAAGAGCCATCTGTTGTTGTGCAGACAGCTTCTCGTATGGTGTCATTCCCTCACCACCACTAATTTTGTCTTTAATACGCAGCAGCTGGTCGCTTACAGGCATTGAGCTATAACCACCTATAACTGAACCACCCATGTCAAGTAGTCCACTTAGCTGTTGGTTCTTAGATAATTTACCTGCGCTTAGACCTAAACCTGTTTCCATTAAGAACTGGGTACCGCCTGCTGTCAACTTATCTCCTAAATCTCCTGGAGTTTGTACAGCATTCAATACAGCAAAACCTGCGTCAGGGCCTAAACGAAATGCCATTTCTATTGGCTTCATCATACGCTGTGCTCCTGTTACTTCATCAGTAACACTAAGCAGGTTCTGAGGCCCTACAAATTTAGCCAGCTGCCGCAATGCTGGTCCTGCAAATCTAGATACTTTCTGAATCATTATGCTCCTGGCGGTGGCGGCATTCCTCCCATCATTTTAGCTTGATTGAATTGCGCACCTGGAACGGTCAGTCCGAACAGTC
>JACLAD010016588.1_pt1 | contig 18483 bp, 15 predicted proteins | sample 8027901 | NCBI WGS metagenome assembly JACLAD01 (sample SAMN15725071, study PRJNA655200) | protist metagenome | isolation source: fluorescence activated cell sorting (FACS) single amplified genomes of... | place: Spain: Blaines Bay Microbial Observatory, Mediterranean Sea | collected 2016-07-05 | reverse complement strand
GGCTGGGATCGTGACGACCCAGACGCTGGCGGTGATCGCGACCCTGCCGCTCGTGCTGCTCGTTCTCGGAGCGCGGTGAGGCGCGCGCCCGATCCTCGCCGCCTCAAGGCCGCTGCGGGCCGGTCAGGCCTACCCAGCCTCTGATGCCACGACCGCGCTGCGCCGTGCTGCATACTCGCGAAGCAGGGCCACGCGGCGCGTTCGGAAGCCGCGGCCGTAGAGGTGACCTGGTTTTGGGAAACTGGACCACCAAATCTCTGAAACGTCTCGTAAACTGCAAAGTAGGCAATGCGAGGAAGGCCCTCGCAAAAATCTCGGTTCAGCAAACAGCAGATCGCTATCATTAATAAGTCGACGTCTGCGCCAGCGATCGGTAGAGGCCGTGGGCCGGCTGGCTCCGGAGATCTGCTGTGCTCCGCACGAAGGGCAGCAATGCGCAGAGAGCGGAGTACGTAAATTAGGATGGCGGCGCCGGGGTAATCGACGCGAACGGCCCTAAGCCGACCTTGAGCGTTGGGGCTGGATGCTGCGTTTGCAGCGCCCATTGCTGCCGTTCGCTGCACCGGCTTGATTTCAGGCTCGCCCGTGGCCTAACGCTCGAACGATTCCGCGCGCCAACCAAGCAAGAGCCGCACAATTTTTGGTCATAAGCTTCTCATTACAGGCAATTCCAAATAGCGCTGAAGCGCTCGGATATCTGCGAGATCTGGCATCTTGTGAATCATTCGGTGGCAATTGGCGCACAAGACCGCCAGATCAGATACATTTAAGTGACGCACCTCGAAGTTCTCGGCGTATGGCACTTTATGATGAACTTCAAAAACCGCCGAACGAACGCTATCTTGATGCGATATTTGGCAACATTCGCACCTGGCACCGTATTGATTGAGGGCGAGTTTTCGAGCCCTCGAGCCTCGCTCGACCGCTTTAGTCCATTTTCGACGTTTCTTCTCGCTTTCGATTACATCTTCGAAACCTCGTAGCCACCTTTCGAACCAAGCAACCCAGTTACTACTCTCATCCCCGTATAAAACCGGAAACTGACCCTTGGGTCTGGGTTGTATCTCATCAACCCTTTTCTCAACGGGAACCAAGAATGCGTCTTTTGGATCGACCCTGATCCTGCAATAGATGTCCGAATTTCCGGCTTTGAGCTTATCTGGATGTCTGACGGGTGTGGAAAAAACAGTCGCGTTTCTATAGAAACCGCACACAAATCCGCTACTGATAAAAATCACAGTTACATTTGAGACTTCTTTATCGCCTTTAGAGCCACCCAATCGACTCAGGTTACCGCCACCCTCCTTAGGAAGGTAACCGTAAATGAAACCATCCGAAGCAACCGAAAAATTATGCATTTCGTGCGGGACTTCACCACTTTTCCCATACCCCATGACCGGTTCCGCAGACAGAGCTTCCCCTTCAAATCGGCCGAAACTCTCAACGCGGGATAACAAATAACTCATCTTTCCTCCTGTTTCCTCCCCTTGGCAATATATGAAACAACTTCACGTGGCGCTGATTCAAGCCTTTTAGTTCGGCCCATAGCTGCTGCTCATGAAACTCTCGTTAAATGGCCGCTATCAGCTGCAAAACCAATATGCCAGATAACATAACAGTGTAAAAAATCAAAAGCCCGTAGCGCCTGCAAAAGTGGAAGACGGTGCAGGCAAGGCAACGCCGCATTAAAGATTAAACTCTGAACAATTCGATCCAGTCTTTTTGAATTCTCTTCGCTATAGATTTTCGATCGCGCACTCCAAAACGATCAAATCGACCAGCCATCTGTTCAGTCCAGTCAGGCAAGTCTTCAACATCTTTCAACGCTTCGATTCCGCAACAAAAAACTATTGTTGCAAGCCAAATAGTAACCTCATGATCGTATTCAGAATTGTAGTCACCCTCGATACGCTCTACCGTTTTTTCTCTTGGTGCAGAGAGATACGTTCGAAGCTCCGACGTCTGAGCATCACCAGAAACCAACTTCATATGGAGCCCAGGGTCGACGACGGAGGTGACAAGAAGCGCGCAGAGTATATCAATATATCCGTCCATATAATTTTTCTCATGAACGGCATTGGGTAATAAAGCGACCTTGGAGAGGACCTTTCCAACATCCCTGAGGGATACATCCCGACTTTTGGCCACGCATTTTAGGATACTTACACAACGGTTTGAAACGCGCTGTGGAAGCTTCATATCGAATATAAGATTCGACGCGTATTTGGCCACAACATCAACTTCACCGCGCTCACCGACCATGCGAGGAAGCGAAAACGAGACGTTTATAAATTTCCGGAGATACCTTTCGGCATCAATATCAGCACCATATCTTGCTTTTACGCTGTTCTCTAATGCTTTTCCGTTGATACTGAGTATGAAGTGGACTTTTGGGACTGAAAAAAAGTGCTTAATGACTTCCAGCACAGTCAGTGCATAGTCTGGTCGGCACCGGTCTAATTCGTCAACGACAATGACGATCGGCGCCTCTGATTTTCGGGTTAACTCTGACAGCAGGCTTCGAAAATCGCCCATTGCTTCTTTTCGATCTTTTTCAATATCCCAAAGGTCTTGTGCCGCATCTTTGGCTTCGCCACCGGCCGCATCCGCGATCACATCCCCTATTTCATCTAAATATTGTTTGGCGCCAAACGTGGCCACCGAAAGAGCGATCCCCAATGCTGGTTTTGCAAGTTTTGCAGTGACTGATTTCCATTTTTTTACTGTCGCAGCTTGCGCATCTGGTAAGCGGTCACTTACCGCAGTAATGATAAAAACGAGAGGGTCGGTTAGATAATCGTTTTCAAATGCATCGAAATATACGGTTGTGGCTCTGCCGTTGTTTTCTGCAATGTGAGCTGCAACCCACCTCTTGAGAAAAAAGGTCTTCCCAGATCCCCACTTATCGTCGAGTGCCAGGACAATCGGGTCTTCTATCCTCTCAACAAGTTCGGACAGCTGCTTTGAAGTGGCCCTTCGCTCGAGGACATCATCGTCGAATCCTGTTTCATACAAAACAACGTCATTATCTTGGGGAAATAGTTTCATCCGCAGTCTTATCTAAGCATCTATTTCTTCGAGCAATACCGGAGAAGATGAACTGCGTCGACCCGTGTGCGGCTATCTGCAACGGCAATCTCCTGAGCATAGCTGACTTTGGTGCGGATCGCAGCGAAAGGCGGCTTTCCGCCCTTCGTGCCCAAGGCCTGGTTTTGTGCTGCGCGTTGCGTGAAGGTCTAGAAAGGGCTGAGAGCCGTTAATCGCTCTTCGAGGGGCAAGCGTTAGGGTCCATGCCGAGAGGCCCTCTCTACATATCCAGGCAGCGATGGGCATCGACTTCGCCGCTGCCCAAGCCTGATCGGCTAAGCGCGTGCTCCGACCATGAATTCGATGGCGACGCCGAAGGCCGTTTCGGGGCCGATTGTAAGTCGATCCGGCGCGATCTCGAACCGGAAACCTGCATCGCTCAGGCGTTGGGTCATGCGATCGAGATCGGGGGTCGCGACGGCGAAACGGGTGAAACCCTGCTGCGTCGCGTTTTGCACGACGCGCAGACGGCCATCCCGCCGAAGCGGCAGCGTCAGGCTGCCATCCGTCTTCTCCCGACCCGGAACGCCGCAGAACGCGCTCAGGAACCCGGCGTGATCGGCGGGCCGGGGCACGGCGAGGGTGACCGCGGCCACATCCCGGGCACCGTTCGCATGCTCTTGGAGAACGGGGTTCCAGAAGTTGTCGGGCTCGTGCTGCTCGCAGACGAAGAACGCGGCCTCGGGCAGGGTGTCGTCGACCGCGAAGGCGAGGGTGAAGGCGACCCGCATTTCCTCGCCGGACGGGCGACGGCCGGAACGCTCGAAGAAGAACGGCTCGAACGCGCCGATGCCGACCCGGGCGAAGCGGTCTGCATCCGCCACCGCGCCGGGGCTGTCGAGCACCAGCATGGCCAGACCCTCGCGCCGGGCGAGAAAGTCGCGCACGTAGGCGCCGAAGCTGAAGCGGTTCGGGCGGTGCGGCTCGATTTCCGCGTCCACGCCGACTGTAATCAGTTCAAGATAGGAGGACCCGAACTGGATCAGCCGGTTCTCGGTGCCCCAGGGGTGGCGGTTGCGCGGGCCGACTTGAAAGCCGAGGCGCTCGTAGGTCGCTGCCGCCGCGTCGAGGTCGCGGACGCAGAGCACCAGATGATCGATGCGGCGATCTGAAATCTCGGTCGTGCTCATTCTTTCTGCTCCGCTGCGATCCGGTCGAGGGCGGCCTGCACCGCCCGGTCCGAGGCCTCGATGGCCCCTGACAGGAACCCTGCCTCGACATCGCTGGTTTCACTGCCTGCCATCAGAAGCCGCTCCTGCCAGGGACCAGAGATCCAGTCCCGTGCGACGCCGGTGGTGTGAGGTGTCGGCACGGTGTCCTCCGGTGCGGCGGTCAGCAGGTCCGTGGCCCAGTCCTTGAAGAGCGTGGCGCGGGGGTGGACGGCCTCCGGCCCGAAGATCCGGGCGGCCTGCTGGAGGCAAGTGGCAGTCAGCGCGGCCTCGCCCATCGCTTGGCGTTGCCCGATACCGACGCCGACGAAGCCGAATAGCGCGGCCCGGCCCGACCGAGTCGTCGCATCGTGGATCTCGGCCATGGGTCCGACGAGGCTCTGCGCCGTGCCGGAGAGGCCCGCCTCGCGCCAGAACGGGCGGTCGTAGAGCGCGAAGAACTTTGCGTGCGGCGCCATCCATGTCGGCGTGACCCGCCAAAGGGCCAAGGTCGCCGCATCTGGGGCGGGGGAAAGTTTAACGTTTGCCGCGAGCAGGCGGGGCGGCAGGGCCGCGACCACTTGCGCGGCTGAGATGATCCGGTCGCCAGCCTCGTCCCGGTCGAGGACAAGATCGACGCCAGTGGGCGCCAGCGACATCGACATGACCTGGGCGCCGAAGCGCAGACGCTCTGACGGCAGTCGCTCCATGAGCGCTTCGACCATGGCGGCCCATCCACCGACCAGGCGCTGCGACTGCTGGTCGTCGCGCAGCCCGGAAAGGCGGTGCGGCGCTTCCCGCGACATGCGCTCGAAGACCACGTCGCCCGCCGCATTTTGCGGAAAGCTCTTCAGCCCCAGTTTGCGGACAAGCGCGGCGACCGCGGGCTGCCGCTCGGGCCAGAACCAGGACGGGCCAAGGTCGAAGCCGTCGGCATCCGGCCGGCCGTCGGCATTGACCGACAGGATGCGGCCGCCCGGGCGGTCGCGTGCCTCCAGCAACAGGAAGTCGATGCCGGTCTCTTGCAGCCTGCGCGCGGCGTTCAGGCCGGCGAGACCGCCGCCGATGAGGGCAACCGCTGTGGTCGTTATGTTCGCATTTCCTTGTCGATCGATGCGACTGATGAGCGTGGAGTGCCTGAGCGTTTGCAAGGCATTTTGCGGGCGATACTGGCCTCGACATTATGCCCGTCTTTCCGAATCTTTATGTGGGGGCTGGCGATCTCACCTGCTTCCCGAGCACATCAAAGATACGCGGCAAAAGACAACCTCTCCATTGACTGTCTAATGCGAAGCATCCAACGGACACAAAGTGATTGTCGCGGGATGTTCATGAAAACGGAAATCAACACTTCTTCTGCAGACAACCTTCTCGGCTGTATCTGCATGGTCGCCGCCATGGCGGCGTTCGCCGTGGAAGATTCGTTCGTGAAGTTCGCCTCCGAGATCCTGCTGGTCGGTCAGATCCTGATCATTTTCGGGTCGGGCGGTGCGATCCTGTTTGCCGGTCTCGCGCTTCTGAACGACGAGCCGTTGTTCACGCGGGACGTCCTTTCGCGGCCGATGCGTATCCGAATCTGCTTCGAGATTGCCGGTCGCCTCTTCTATGTTCTGGCCATTTCCTTGATCCCGCTGTCCGCGGCGACTGTGATCTTGCAGGCCACGCCACTTGTCGTGGTTGCCGGAGCGGCGCTCATCTTCGGTGAGAAGGTCGGCTGGCGCAGATGGACCGCGATCATGATCGGCTTGATTGGTGTCGTCGTCATCGTCCAGCCGGGGACTGAAGGCTTCTCCCTGCTCTCGATCTTGGCCGTCATCGGCATGATCGGTTTCGCGGGGCGCGATCTGGCCAGCCGCGCGGCACCGGCATCGCTCAGCACGTCGATCCTCGGCTTGTACGGATTTCTGTCGGTCGTGGTGGCCGACGCAATGTTCTCGATATGGGAGGCCGCGCCCTTCGTCTGGCCCGGCATTGCGGTATCGCTTTCGTTGGCGGGGGCGATGCTGTCTGGTGCGGCGGCCTACGCGTTTCTTATGAAGGCGATGCGGACTGGAGAGGTTTCTGCCGTCACGCCGTTCCGATACACGCGGCTGCTCTTCGGCGTGGCATTGGGAATGACAGTCTTCGGCGAGGAACTGAGCTTTTCGATACTCGTAGGGTCTGGCCTGATTGTCTTGTCGGGTGCCTTTATCTTGTGGCGGGGCAGGCAGGTGGTCGCGCAGGAGTAGCGCCTCCGGACAGCGTCGCCTCGTTCACTGTGAAAGTTTAGGAGCGACGGCATCAATCTGCTGAACGGCCTTTTGAGGGCGCCGGCGCGAGCGACGACAATCCGACCTGTGCGAGTGCTGCTTCGGGTTTTCCCAGCGCTTGGCAAAACGCACGGCCGAACGGCGAGCACCGACGGCCATCTTGATGTCGGCGGCGTCCGGTAGGCTCACGAGTTCGACGCCTCGCGGATTAGTGCCAGCCCACTCTGGGGGCAACCGGGATCATGTCGTCGGGACGGCTTCGTATCATGTCCAGATGTTCCCGACGGATATGGCTATAGGCAGGATCGTCGAAGAGGTTGATCATCTCGTCGGGGTCTTCCTGCAGATCGTAGAGCTCACCAGTGTCGGTGCGCAGATCGGTGGACATTCTGTAACGGCTGCTCCGCACCGTCATCAGGTCCATGTCGACCGCTGAGCGAAGGCTATCGACCTCGTATTCCGAAAGAGCGAAGTCCCGGCTCTCCTCGCCCTGCCACAGTTTGCGCCACGACTTGCCATGGGTTTCGGGGGCGGCGATGTTCGCGAGATCCGCAGCCGTGGCGAGCACGTCTATCGTGCCGACGGGATCGTCGATCACCTTGGCTGCCGGGATGCCTGGCCCGCGGATCAAGCAGGGCACACGCAGCAACCCATCATAAAGCATGGGCCCTTTGAGCAGGAGCCCATGGTCGCCCAACCACTCGCCATGATCGCTGACGAAGATGACATAGGTGTTCTCGAGTTCGCCCTTCTCCTCAAGCGCGGCCAGAATGCGTCCGACCTCGTGATCGACTGAAGAGATCATGCCGAAGTAGATCCGCGTGATGTCCCGCAGCGCGGTTTCGGTCAGGTCGCCCTTCTGACCCCAGTCGATGCCCCCGGCATTGTGTTCGGCACCCTGCTTGATCGGTTTGGCCCGATCCTCGACGAAGGCGCGGTGCCACCAGGGCCGGCGTTCCAGGTCCAGTTCGGGGTGTCGGGCAATCGTCACCTCGTCGCGGTCGTACATGTCGCACCACGGGCGCGGCGAAAGAAATGGCGGGTGCGGGTCCGGAAAGGACACCCAAGCCATGAAGGGCCTTTCGTCCTCGTCATTGATCATCTCGATCGCCTGATCACCGATCCAAGGCGAGGAATGCCACTCTTCGTCCAGCGCGGAGCGCCAGGCCTGGAAATGGGCAGTGTCGGGTTCGAGCCGCTGCTTGGCCATGTCCCACCGTTCCTGCCCATGGCCATCCCGGTCCAGCCAGTATTCGTAATGAAGCGCTTCGGGCGGGGCGTACCACTGTGTGTGGTGATGCGGGCGCAGCATCAGCTGAACATTCTCGAAACCCATGTAGGCCCCGCGCCAATCAGGGGCGAAATCGCCCGCGCTCTTGTAGCATTCGGGGCGGCCGGTGGGCTCAAAGGTCTGCTGGCTCGACAGATGCGCCTTGCCGATGAAGTGGGTGCGGTAGCCTGCCGCCGTGAACAGACCGCCCAGGCCGGTCTCGGCGAGGGTCTCGTCAAGGTCGCGGCCATTGTCGCGCACGCCGTGGCTGTAGGGCAGCTTGCCGGTCAGGATCGAGGCCCGCGCCGCCTGGCACATGGGATGCGGGGTGATGCAGCGGCTGAAGCGCACGCCGTTCGCGGCAAGCGAATCGATATGCGGCGTGCGAACGCCCCGCCCCTCGGGGCCGATGCAGTCCCCACGCTGCTGATCGGTAGAGATCAGGATCACGTTCGGCTTCCGGCTCATGCGCAGGATCCCCTTTTCAGGTTGGAGTTGGAAGGTGAAGGTCCGGTGTGAACCTTGGGTCATGATTATGGCATGTACAATCAAAAAACAATAATGTACGATTTTAGAGGGAAGAGAGGAGCATTCTGACATGATTCGTAGTCTGGCTACTGCAAGTGCCATCGCGCTCGTCGCGGCCTCCGCCGCGCAGGCGCAGACCGTGCTCGATGTCGTCGCGTGGAAGGGCAACGAGGCCGAGCCCGCCGGGCTGCCCGAGCTGATCGAGAAGTTCGAGGCGGAGCATCCCGAAATCGAGATCGATCTGACCTTCGTGGCGCGCAAGGACGTCGACAAGGTGATTCCGCCGCGCCTGCAGGGCGGCAATCCGCCCGACGTGACCATGGTGGACGGCGCCCTGGTGGACCTATGGGGCGGGGCGGGCTTTCTCACCGATCTGGGCGCGGATAGCGGCTGGGTCGCGCGGATGCTTCCGGCGGTGCGCGAGGTGATGAGCGGCGGCGACCAGGTTTATGCGCTGCCGCTCGAAGTCATCGGGATGGGCAACTACGTCAACATGGACCTGTTGGCACAGGTCGGCATCGACGAGGCGCCGGTCACCCTCGACGAGCTGAAGACGGCCTGCGGCGCGCTGGCCGATGCCGGCATCGCGCCGATGATCTTCGCCGGCGGTTTTCCGGCGATGCTGTTCGTCGGCGCCAACGGCATCGATCCTAAGGGGATCTCGCCGGCCGAGTTCGGAACGGGCGAGCGGCAATTCGTCGAGGACGAGAACTTCAACAAGGCTCTCGATGCGGTGCGCGATCTGGCCGAGGCGCAATGCTTCGACCCGAAGCTGCAGGCGGGGCTGGACCCCTGGGCCACCGCGCCGCAGGAGTTCCGGGCCGGCAATGTCGCGATCCTGCCGCAGGGCGCGTGGAACATCGGCGGCTTCAGCGCGGTCGAGGGGCTGAACTTCCAGTTCGCGCCGATGCCCTCTGTCTTCTCCGATCAGGGTCTTGCGCTCGATCTGGTCGGGCCGGGCTGGGCGATCCCGACCGACGCCGAGCATGCCGAGGCGGCCCGGGAATGGGTCGATTTCTTCGCCGAGGAGGAGAACCTGAAGGTCTTCCTCGAAGCCGAAGGCGCCTACAGCCCCTTTGAGGGGACAGAGACCACGATGCCGGCCCTGGCCGAACCCTACACCCGGGCGCGGGCCGAAGGCAGCATGATCCTGTGGCCCTTCTCGACGCTGGAATTCCCGAAGGTGCTGCAGTCGGAATGGGAAGACAGCATCACCGGCTTCCTGCTCGACATCGATGCGCCGAACGAGGCGACGTTGCAGCGCTGGGACGAGGTGGTCGAGGATAATCTCTGAGACCTGTCGGCCCGGCGGCACGCTGCCGGGCCATGGCCGTCAGGCGCAATCGAGGGGGAGACCATGCGCGCGAGACACTCACTTTACCTCTTTACCATACCGGCTCTCCTGGTGATCGGGCTGTTCTTCGTGCATCCGATCATCCTGACCTTCCAGATGAGCCTGACCGATTTCTCGGGCATCGGCGATGCCGAGAGCGTCGGCCTGAAGAACTACGAACGCATCGTCACCCGCGACCGCTATCTGCAGGAGATCTGGCTGACGATCTGGTACACGGTGATCGTGGTCTCGGCGCTGACCGTGACGGGGCTGTTCTTCGCCGCGATGCTGCACCGGCTGCCGCTGATCCGCAATTTCAGTCGCGCCGCCCTCTATACCCCCGCCATGATGTCCTTCGTGGTGGTGGGCTATGTCTGGCAGTTTCTCTATTCGCCGCTGAATGGCGGCATCAACGTGGCGCTGCGCGATCTGGGGCTCGAGGGGCTGGCGCTGAACTGGCTCGGCGATCCGGCGCTGGCGCTCTATTCCGTGGCCTTCACCCAGATCTGGATGTTCACCGGCTTCACCTGCGCCATTTTCCTGGCCGGCTTCGCCGGCATCCCCGAGGAGATCGGCGAGGCCGGGCGGCTCGAAGGCGCGAGCTCGTGGCAGCGCTTCCGGTATCTCGAACTGCCGCTTCTGGGGCCGGCGATCACCGTCTCGGTGATGCTGACGACGATCGGCACGCTCAAGACTTTCGAGCTGCCCTTCGTGCTGACCAATGGCGGGCCGGACGGGGCGACGCGGCTGCTGTCGATCGACATCATCGACAACCTGTTCGGCAAGTACAAATTCGGCTTCGCAAGCGCGCTCTCCACCGTGATGCTGGTGATCGTGCTGCTGGTCGCCTTCATCCAGAACAAGGTCCTGCGCGACCGGGAGGACGCATCGTGAGCATCTCCGTCGACACCGCATCCACCGGCCGCAGGGCGGCCCCTGACTGGGACCTGATCCGCCGCCGGACGAAATCCGTTCTCGTGCATGGCGTGGTGCTGGGGCTGGTCGCGATCATGCTGCTGCCGCTGTTCTACATGGTGATGATGTCGTTCAAGACATCGACGGAGATCGCACAGGACCCGCTGGGCCTGCCCGACAGTCTCTACTGGGGCAATTACATGGCGGCGCTGTACTCGATGGGCTATCTCCGCTCGGTCCTCAATTCGCTCGGGATCACCATATCCGTCATCATGGTGGTGGTGTTCGCCGGGGCGATGGCCGCCTATCCGCTGGCCCGCCTGAAAAAACCGCATCAGCCGGATCATCGTGATGGTCATGGCGCTCGGGCTGGCAACGCCGAATTTCGTCACCATCACCCCGATCTACGTCATCTTCCGCGATCTCGGCCTGCTCGACAGCTATCTCGGCATCGTGCTCGCCTTCGCGGCGCTCAAGCTGCCGCTGGCGGTGTTCTTCTACACCAGCTTCATCGCCGCGATCCCGATCGAGCTCGAAGAGGCGGCGCGGCTCGACAACTGCAACAACTGGCAGATCTTCTGGCATGTCATCCGGCCGCTCCTCGCGCCGGTCACCGCGACGCTGTCGCTGTTCGTGATGATCATGGTCTGGAACGACTTCATCTATCCGCTGCTGCTTCTGACCGACAAGGACAAGCTGACGGTGATGATCGCGGTCTACAAGTTCGTCGGCAACACCGGCATCGACCCGACCAAGCTGTTCCCCGCCGCGGTGCTGGGTTCGATCCCGCTGCTGCTGCTGTTCGCGCTGTTCCAGCGCAAGATCATGGCCGGCGCCACCGCGGGGGCGGTGAAATGAACCTCGCGGGCAAGCACATCATCGTCACCGGCGCGGGCGCCGGGATCGGGCTCGGCATCGCGAAGGCCTGCCGCATGGCGGGGGCCGAGATCACCGGGTTCGACAGATCGACCGAGGGGGCCGGCCGGCTCGAAGAGATCGGCGCGGGTTTCGTGCAGGTCGATGTCACCGATCTCGACGGCTTCGAGGCGGCGATCGCCGGGGCGCATGCGCGCGCTGGCCGGCTCGACGGCATGGTCAACAATGCGGGCGTCACCATCAAGGTGCCGTTTCTCGAGATGACGCGCGACCAGATGGAGACGCTCTGGGCCGTCAACCAGCGCTCGGTGCTGGTGGGCTGCCAAGCGGCGGGGCGGATCATGGCCGAGGCCGGGGGCGGTGCCATCGTCAACCTGTCCTCCGTGCATGCGCGGGCGACCAATCCGGGACATGAGGGCTATGCCGGCACCAAGGCCGCCATCGCCGCGATGACCCGCGCCATGGCGTGGTCGATGGGCCTGCACGGCATCCGCGTCAACGCGATCTGCCCGGCGATGACCCGGACGGAGATCGTCGACGCGGCCATGCAGGACCCGGAGAAGGCCGCCCTGTTCCGCTCCTGGACCGCTGATGCCGAGGTTACGACGGTGGCCGAGATCGGGGCCCTGGCGGTGTTTCTGTTGTCCGATGCCGGATCGGCCCTGAACGGCGCGGAGGTGGTCGCCGACCGGGGCATGTCAGCGCTTCTGGATGTATTCGACGTAAGGAGGAACTGAGATGGCCGAACTGGCTCTCAACAACGCGATCAAGCGCTACGGCTCGGCCCAGGTGATCCACGGTGTGGACCTGAAGGTCGATGATGGGGAGTTCTGCGTCTTCGTCGGTCCTTCGGGCTGCGGAAAATCGACGCTCTTGCGGATGATCGCGGGCCTCGAGGAGACGACCGAGGGGCGGATGACGATCGGCGGGCGCGACGTGACCCATGCCGATCCGGCCAGGCGTGGCGTCGCGATGGTGTTCCAGACCTACGCGCTCTATCCGCACATGACGGTGCGCGAGAACATGAGTTTCGGGCTGAAGATCGGTGGCACGGAAAAGAGCGAGATCATCCGCAAGGTCGGCGACGCGGCCCGCATCCTGAAGCTCGATGACTACATGGACCGCAAGCCCAAGGCGCTTTCGGGCGGGCAGCGTCAGCGCGTGGCGATCGGTCGTGCCATCGTGCGCCAGCCGGACGTGTTCCTGTTCGACGAACCCTTGTCGAACCTCGATGCCGAATTGCGGGTGGAGATGCGGGTCGAGATCGCCCGACTGCACAAGCAGCTCGGCGCGACGATGATCTATGTCACGCATGATCAGGTCGAGGCGATGACCATGGCCGACAAGATCGTGGTGCTGCGCGACGGCCGGATCGAGCAGGCGGGATCGCCGGTCAAGCTCTACGAGGACCCCGACAACCTGTTCGTCGCGGGCTTCATCGGCTCGCCGCGCATGAACTTCTTCGAGGGCGAGGTGCATCGCGCCGAGCCGGGCCGGGCCGTTGTCTCGGTTCCGCGCCTGGGCGGCGTCGAGGTGCCGGTCGAGGTCTCGGCGGTACCGGCCGCCGGAGAGCGCGTGACGCTGGGCCTGCGGCCCGAGCATTTCGGCCCGGAGGGAGCGATCCGGGCCGAGCTTTCGATCGACGTGATCGAGAATCTGGGCGGTGTGTCCTATGCCTATTCATCCAGCGAAGGGGAGGGCCTGCCGGTCATCGTCGAGATGCGCGGCCGGTCGCGCCCCAAGGAGGGAGGGGTCCTGACGGTCGGGTTCGACCCGTCCTCGGCGCTTCTTTTCGACGGCCGGACAGGGCTGCGCATCCGCTAGGAGCCGAAGCCCAAATTTCAAAAGAGGAATGATATATATGACTTTCTATAACGGGCTGGCACGCGTCAGCCTGACAGGATTGCTTTGCGCCTGCGCCTTGGGCGCGATCTCCGCCTCTGCGCAACAAAGCGTTCTGCCCGCCTCGGATTCCGAGAACAGCCAGAACTGGGTGCTGCGCGAGGATCTGAGCGACGAGTTCAACGGCGAGATGATCGACCATGAAAAATGGCTCGTACAAGGGCATAATGACGACTACTACATCTGGAAGGGACGGGCCCCGTCCCAGTTCGCGCCTCATAACGTTTTCCTTGAAGACGGCCATCTGAAGATCCGCTCGCAATGGGAGCCGGACTACGACTTTTTTGTAGATGAGGGCCACGAGGGGGAGCGGCTACGGCTTCTTCGAGGGCGAGGCCGTGCCTGTCACGACCGGGGCAGTCGTAGGAAAGAAGCGCTTCCTATATGGCTACATGGAGGCACGTACCAAGGCGATCGATGCCGCCATGACGAGCGCCTTCTGGCTGATCGGCCACCAGCAGGAACTTGACATCTACGAGCAGATGGGCCGACCCAAGCTTCTCGAAGCGATCACCGAGACGCATTTCAAAGGTACCGTTCATGACTGGCGACCACCGGCGGAGCGGCCAACCCGACGTTTCCAGTACTCGCAAGAGGTTCCCTATCGCGTCGCGGACGAGTTCCACGTCTACGGTGCCGAATGGGGGCCGGATTACCTCAAGGTCTATCTCGACGGAGAGGAAATCTACCATGTGACGCAGGCAGATGTCGGCACCGACTGGGTGCTGAACAATCCCATGGAGATCTGGTTTGATTCCGAAATCTTCTACTGGCTCGGCTTGCCCGATGCGCAGGAACTGCCGGGCACATACGAGATCGACTATCTGCGCATCTGGCAGCGACCGTCCGACAATCTGTTGCGAGAGCACCAAGCCTTCTTCGGCTTCGAAGGGCCTATTCTCTTTCAAGACCAGCCCCGCCCAATGAACCTGAAGCCGGAAGACACGGAGACGAATGCCTATCAGAAGTTCTGGCAGATCGACGAGGCGTCGGCAGCAAATTTCGCCATCACCGACAAGCGCTGGAAAACCGGCGCAAGCAGCTTGAAGTTCACCCGCAAGGGACAGATCGAAGAGGTTTCGGTGCGCAGTCCGAATGGCAGCCTGCAGCTGCCCGCCGGTCACTACGTTTTCAAGGTTGACGCATGGCTGAACGATGGGCTGCAGCCCGAACTGCTTCACTTGGCACTGCCGGGCGCGAATGCGACTGTTGCGCCGATCGAACTCGCCGACGCGCCCCGAAATACATGGACCACGCTGCAAGTGCCCTTCACGTTGGATCGGCCCACGCCGACTGAGACGGCGCTCATGCTCTCCATCCGCGGGGCGGACATTCCTCCGGGGGCGGGGGATTTCTATCTCGACGATGTCAGGATCGAAGCCGCCGATCCGGTCTGACGGCTGCCTTGCCTTGAAAGGTCCGGGGCGCGCGTGATCGCGGGCCCCGGATCGTTGCGTTGCGGGCGCCTGATACGGTCCCGGGCGTCCTAGCGCGGCCAGTCGGCCCGGTACGGAGGCAGGCCGGGGATCTCCATGCCGACCGCGAAAAGACCCCCCGCCTGCGGGTTGGCCGCCTTTTCGGCCTCGGTCATGCTGAAGGTTCCGGTGGTGATGAAGAGCGTCTTCAGGTCGGCCCCGCCGAAGCAGCAATTGGTGACGATCTCGCAGGGCAGCTCGATCCGGGCGACGATCTCGCCATCGGGATCGAGACCGAGGACCTGCCCTTGGTCGCAGATCGCGACCCAGAGCCTGCCTTCGGCATCCACGGTCAGGCCATCGGGCCGCCCGGTCGTCTCGTCGAAGCGGCGCAGCACCCGCCACTCGCCGTTCTCGTGCAGGTGCAGCTCGCCCGGCACGCTATCGATGAAATAGAGCCTTCGGCCATCGGGGCTCCAGGCCAGGCCGTTCGAAATGGTGGTTCCGGTCATGACCGGCCGGCAACCGGCCTCGTCGTAGCGGTAGAGCGCCCCGGTCGCCCCCTTGGCGCCCTCCGACATCGTGCCGGCCCACAGCGCGCCGTCCGGTCCGGCGATCATGTCGTTGAGGCGGTTGCCCGCCAGATCCGGTTCGGGGTCGTGCAGGATCTCGATCCCGCCGGTCTCGGTATCAACGATCCCCAGCCCGTGCAGCGTGGCGATCAGCAGGCGATCGTCGCGGCGCAGCGTCAGGGCGCTGATGAGCCAGGGCAGGTCGAGTTTCCTGGCGGTACCGCTTTTCGGATCGTAGCGGTGCAGCGCCTCGCCGGAAATATCGACCCACCACAGGCATTCGCGCAGCGGGTCCCACAAGACACCTTCGCCGCAGCCGGCTTTGGCGGTATCAACGCAAATCGGCGAATCCACGTGCAATCCTCTCTAAAATAATGTATGATGAATCATGTATAGAGTACGAGTAGGCGGAAAGTCTTGACATTTGCAACATTCGATATGAACGGTTCGGCATGACTGCGAACGGGCCCATTGCGCTTTCCGCCGGGGAGGACAGCGTCCAGACCTCCTCGTCCTCGATCTATGCCGCCATCCGCCACGATATCCTGTCCGGCGCGCTCGAGGCCAATGCGCGGCTGAAGGTCTCCGAGCTCGCGAAGCGGCACAAGACATCGACCAACCCGGTCCGCGAAGCTCTGCAACAGCTGCGCGGCGAGGGGTTGGTGCTGTTCGTTCCCAATCAGGGCGCGCGGGTGCGGCCGATCGACACCGAATTCGTGCGCGACGTGGCCGAGGTCGGCTACCAGCTCGAGCCCTACCTGCTGAAGCTCTTCGTCGAGACCGCCAGTGCCGAGGACATCGCCGAGCTCGAACGCATCGAGCAGGAGATCGAGGGGCTGAACTTCAAGGACAAGGCGCGCCATACCGATCTCAACCATGCTTTCCACGAGACCATGTATGAGCGGCATTACAACCGCGTGGCTTTCGGCGTGTGGAAACAGCACCGCGAGATCCTCGGCTCGATCAGCACGCGCATCCCGATCGCCATCGGTCGGCAGGAGGCCATCATTCGCGAGCACAGGGCGCTGATCGAGGCGATCCGGGCGCAGGATGTCGATCAGGCGGTGAAGGTGCTGAACCGGCATATCGGTGACGCGGGGCGCCATGTCGTCGACCAGCTGCGCATCGAACAGACCCGGGCGTCGCGCCGCCATGAGGGGTGAGACGGGCTGCTGCGGGCCCCGGCGGGAAGGCTCCTGCGCGCCGCCTGCCGCGCCGCCTGTCGCGGAGCCCGGCAAGCATCTGCGCAACTGCGTGGCCGTGCCCGGCGGTGTCGCGCTGCTCGGGACGATGCGGCCCATGATCGAGGGCGATGTCGAAGGCCCCGCCATCCACAAGCGTGTCAGAGATCTGTGGTGGGAGGCCGGGGCGATCAGCGTGGCGCAGTTCCGCCGCTTCGTCACCGCGACCGGCCATGTCACCGTGGCCGAGCGGCTGGGCTGGTCCTTCGTCTTTCACAGCCATGTTCCGGGCGGCGTAAAGGGCACGCTGGGCGTGGCGGGGCTCGAATGGTGGCGCCGGATCGACGGAGCGGACTGGGCTCATCCGACGGGGCCCGAAGGCGAGGCCCCTGCGGAGGATCTGCCGGTGACGCATGTCGCCTGGCAGGATGCGCGGGCATTTGCGAGCTGGGCCGGCGGTCGGCTGCCGCGCGAGGTGGAGTGGGAGCATGCCGCGCGCGGGGGATTGGGCGATGTCCGGTTTCCCTGGGGCGATGATGAGCCCGGGGAGGAGGGCGAGCACCGCCTCAACATCTGGCAGGGCCGCTTTCCTTCCCAGGATACGGGCGCGGACGGCCATACCGGGCCTGCGCCGGTGATGGCCTTCGCGCCGAACGGCTACGGGCTTCACCAGATGGTCGGAAATGTCTGGGAATGGACGGCCGAGCCCTTCCGCGTGCGCTCCGCATCGAGCGCGGGCCGGCGGCTCAACGCGGAAGCCAGGGGGCGGAAGCTTCTCAAGGGCGGCTCGTTCCTGTGCCACCGCAGCTATTGCTACCGGTACCGTATCGCCGCTCGTACCGGCAACACGCCCGACAGCACGAGCGGCCATACGGGGTTCCGGGTGGTCTATGATGCCCCACCCGGCTGAGGATCAGTCGAACGGGTGCAGGTGCTGCTCGGTCCGGGCGCGGCCGTCGATGTAGCTGCCGACGGGCAGGTGATGACCGGGGCCGGCCAGCCAGTCGCCTTCATCGGTCATCCAGTCGAACAGCCTGCGCTTCAGATCGGCCTGAACGGTGGCCAGTTCGGGGTCGCCCGCGCGGTTCACCCGCTCGCCCGGATCGGTGACCAGATCGTAGAGCTCCTCGATGTCATGCGGGCTCCAGGCGTATTTGTAGCGCTCGCTCCGGGCGCCCCGAAACCGGAACTGACGGCCCTGATAGGCGTCGTAGACGTAAAAGACGTGGTCCTTCCGGCTGGACCAGAAACTGCGCGCGCGCTCGCCTTCGTCGAGCAAGGCCTCGCCGCCGGCGCGTTCGATCATTGTGGCGAACAGGTCGCGGAAGCTGACGAAGCCCTCATGAACCGCGCCGGGCTCGGCCTTGGGGTCGCGGATCAGCATGGGGATGCGCATGACCTCCTCGTAGAAGAACGGCCCCTTGTCGAACCAGCCATGCGCGCCGAGCATTTCGCCATGATCGGCGGTGAAGGCGATGACGGTCGAAGCGTCCAGATCGTTCTCGCCGACGGCCTTGCGCAGGCGGCCGAACAGCGCGTCGATATGAGAGCAGAACCCCCAGTAATGCTGCGCCGTCCGGCGCCAGTCCTCCTGGCTCATATGGGAGGTGTCCTGGCACGGCCAATACGGGGCGGCCTGTGCCAGGGGCTTGCCGGTTTCCGAGAATTGCGGGCACCAGTTCTCGGGCATGTAATCCGCGGGCAGATCATCGTAGAGATCCACGTATTCCTTGGGAACGTGATGCGGGAAATGGGGCCCGTGCAGGCAGACGATCAGGCAGAAGGGCCGATCCGAGGCGGCGAGCGCGGGCAGCTTTTCGATCGCGAGGTTCACGCGCTGCTCGTCGAGCGGGATGCCTTCGGCGATCGTCCCGTAATAGGGCGATTTGCGCGGCCCCGCAAAGGTCACGCCGGCCGTGTCCATCAGCGCGGTGTCACCGCCGTCGCTCAGCGAAACGTCCTTTATGCCACGGTCGAGGAGGGTGCCGTCGCCCAGATGCCATTTGC
>JACLAD010000039.1_pt1 | contig 18506 bp, 18 predicted proteins | sample 8027901 | NCBI WGS metagenome assembly JACLAD01 (sample SAMN15725071, study PRJNA655200) | protist metagenome | isolation source: fluorescence activated cell sorting (FACS) single amplified genomes of... | place: Spain: Blaines Bay Microbial Observatory, Mediterranean Sea | collected 2016-07-05 | reverse complement strand
CAACAAAAAACATCAGTTTCGTCATTTTTTGACGAAATATTTTCATTTTTTTCATTCGGCCGTTTTTCATTCGGCCGTTTTTCATTCGGCCGTTGTGTGACATGTTGAATTTGACAGACTGGGCGATAGCGTGGGCCAAGACCAATGTCCGAATAGAGACTACACCAAAAACTTGCTCCTTCACTTTGGCGGACGTGCAAAACCACTGTATTTTTAATTTGCTTTACATTTCAAACGTTTTTCATCTCATTTTGACATGTAATAAATGTCAAGTACATATTTTTTTTTTATACAATGTTTTTTAATTTTTTTTGTAGCCGGAAAGAATCTGATGCGCAGTATAAACAAGAATGGGAAGATAGGGCTAGGAAGTATAAACAACAAGTAGAGGAATGTTCGCAAGCACTAGAAGATGGCGAGGCACGACAGCCATGCACAAAAGCCAAGGAGTCTCTCATCGATCTCTATACCAAACGGTACGATTTTATTTTTACAATTTTCTTGGTAAAAAATAATGTTTTTTGATGGTTCACCAAAATTATTTGTTATATATTTTTTTTAAAAAATGTGTCAGCAAGGGGAATGTATTAAGAATCGGGCCAGAGACTTTAGAAGATCGCATCGACTATTTCGAGGACCTGTACATGTTTTACACTATTTTTCAAAACGTTTTACCGAAAAAAGTTTGTTTTTTCATTTTTAATTTTACCAAAATACGAAAAGAACGTTTTATGCAACATGTTTTGTATTAATTTGAAAATTTGTAAGTTTGTTTTTGTTGTTGTTTGTACTAGGAATTACGAAAAGGAACAACAACCCAAGTACATATAATTATTCTTCTACAACATTTTTCTTTTTAAGAATAATCATTTTGTTTTGACGTTTTTTTTTGAATATGTTGTATTTTTAGGAAGAAAGATCGCGAAGATTCAGCCCCGTCGAAATCTGCTAGGGGCAGACCGTGGTACTTCTAGATTTCAAAAATGATTTTTTTTTTCGAGACTTGCGACCGATTTCGATCCACCACATTTTACAAACCCACCTGAAAACTGACATATATTTACTTGACCCATTTTTCAAAGTTTTTGTAGTCTTGGAAATGTTTCTGTTTTTGTGTATTAGGAAAGATGGCGAAATGCCGGAAGAAGCCAAGCATGATTGGACGCCGGAAGACCACGCACTGCATGAAAAGCTCAAACGGCAGCTGAGAGAAAGCAAATTGCACGGAACGAAGCACACTGCTCAACCCTGGACGACGGATCCTATAAGATGGAAAACGACGGATCCTATAATATACCCCGAGGCATCGAAAGCTTGGTACCAAAAACAAACTCTTTGCAAAAATTTTAAATTATCTTCACATTTTTTTCCAGTTTTACGATGTATTTGTTGTTGTAAATTGATAGGAAGAAAGTGCAAAACGAAAAGAATGCTATGTCTGAGTTTGGCCGCGGGGCCAAGGACATCATCGACAAATTCGACAAGGGAACGTACGGCATATTTCTAAATTGTTTTCATGTTTAACACGTTCATATTTTGTTTTTGTTGAACAAAAAATGTGAAGTATTATTTCCAAGGAAGAAATGGGAAAGGCAATGCATGCGAGTCTCAACAGGTACTTTGTTCTGTGTTTTATGATAAATTTTATCTTTTTCAATTCTCTAGAATTTGTTTTTAAAGAATGCATGGTTATTGTGTCAGTGTTAGATTGCCGAAACAAGAGCAAATCGCAAACACGATCAGAATCAACAAGGTAAACAATTATTCGTAGAAAAGTACAAAATCATAAAAAAAAAAAACAAGAAGTCAAAATCACTATTTAGATCATCGAAAAAAGTGTTTTGTTTGCTTTTGATTCGATTCGTTCATAACAACATTCAAACATCGTTCCCTTTCAATGTTTTTGGCTTTTTTAAAAAACAAGATCCTGAAAAACGGCGATGTACAGGGTATGCGAGCTGAGCTTGACAGGTACATTTCTTACATTTCAATTCTTAAAATTCTTTTCGCAATAACTATAACACAAATTGATGTAGATGTTGTTTATGTGTATATAGGCAACAACAAGCTAGTAAGAAGAAAATCCAAAAGCTCCAGAAGCAGGTTGTAGCCAAGCCAACGCCAACGTAATAAATTGAACCAACATGTTTAAATATGTTTTTCGATGTTGTGTTTCATTGTGATTAATATTTTTGTGTATATAAACAGGCCCCTAAGACAAGTGATGAAAGCGCGGAAAATCAACGATGAGAGGCGGAAGAAACAAGAGCGTTTGGATTATCTTATGGAAAAGCGGTACTATTTTAAAAGAAAAATTAAATCACTGTACACAAAGTCAAAATTCACAGTTTTACGTACAATGCATTATTCGCAAACAGATTTTAACTCATGGTTGTCAACTTCTTTGCTTGTTTTCTTGTTTGTATTACCAATAAATTGTTTGTTTTCAAATGGAAACTAGAAATGCTCAGGGTAATCCCGCGAAAATTGCGAAGGTCGAGGCAGAGCACAAGAGGCGAGAGGCAAAGATAGAGCAAGCGGCCGCCGAACACAAGGACGCGTACATACACGTTTTCATCGTTTTTCAAAACCATTACCTCTATGGGTAATGGTTTTAAAAAACGAATTTGTGTTATTTACAATCATTTTAATTACATGATTTTGTAATTTGTAAAAAATGTGTGTCAGGGAGTTGAAGCATAAAGAAGAAAAGCTTGCGCAGAAGGAAAGGCTACTCGAAGAGTACGTGTTCTGTTTGATTTTCAAAATGTAAAGTATTTGTAAAACTTATATTTAGATTTTCACTTTTTACATATTTTTTTTTTGCGTTGTTATCTTTTTTGTGTACTGTGAAATAGGCAAGCGGCACGTCTGGAAATTCAGAAGGTTTTTGCAGCCGTCAAGGTTGATATTTCCAAACTCAAAAACATTCAAAACCACATGTAAAAACATACAAAAACTTTTAGAATTAAAAATACGTTTTTGTAATTTTTTTGAATCTTTGATTGTTAGAAGGGTGACAAGAAGCCCTCGCTTTTTCGCAGGCTCAAACACAGTATGGCAAAGAGGCTCGGCTTGGCGAAGAAGGACCCGTACAACACTTTTTTTGCCTTTGAAAAATCTCCACAAAATATTTTTTCTTGATAAGATTTCAAGAAAAGTACAAGTTACAGTCATACAGAATAACAATTTTTAGTTTTGTTTTGTATGCTTTTTTTATAGCGAGTTGTCCGACGAGGCCAAGGACCTGAAGCAAATATTAGAAACGCTAGAGAGAGGAGAAACCCCGGATGCAGGACAGGTCGAGAGCTTGCTCACGTACTCACAATGTTTTGAACATTAAACAAAATCAAAAACTTAGTGTTAACTTTTTTGTATGTACGTAATTATTTTTTGTGTTCATACTTTTTGTCTGTGAAAATGTGTGTCTAAGAAGAATGAAAGTGACGGACCAGAAGCGAGAAGAAGCTGATGCGAAACAAGAAGCTGTTGAGACAAGACAAGAGGCGTACATATTTTTATTTTTCATAATTAAGAAGTTTGAACATGTTTTTGTTGTATGGATTTGTTGTATTTTTCTGTTCCAGTGGATTTGATGCTGGCACGGAGGATGATGGTACGCTAGACGGTCAGGGTGGCGATAGACAAGCTGACGCAGAACATGTGCAAGACGATAGAGGTTGGAGAAGAAAATTTATGCTTAACGAAATGACCGCACGTAGATGTTTTTTTATAACATTTTTGAATGTCATACTACAGGTGAAGGTAGTAGTAGAGATCTTGAATCTAGAGAAACAGGCGATGGAGAAGGCGACAAGAAGGAAGAAAGCCAGGAAGGACTCCAAGATGTGAAGAATCACATGACCGAGAAGATCGACCAAGTGAAGGATGACATGCAGGAGATGCTCAAGATCCAAGCTGAAGAACATCAAGCACAAATCGCCGACATGATGAAACAACAAAGCGATCAACTCGCCAAAATCCAAGAGCAGTTGGCCAAAACTCAGAAGGGGTACATTTAACTTGTTTTTTATCTTTTTTATGTAACTCATTTGTGTACAAATAGTTGTTTTTTGTTGGAAAAAATAGCGAGAAGGCGGAAGAGAAAAAAGAAGGTGTTGCCGAAGCAGGCACAGATGGCAAAAAGACCGGCGAAGGTGGCAAGGTCGATGGCGCGTACTTCACAACCAACGTTTTTTAAAACAAATTACAGTGTACGCAACATAAATTTTGTTAAAGTAAGGTGATTATGTGTTTTTGTATTTGTGTCAAGTGATAGTAAGGCAGAAGGAGGCAATCCCCGATCCGAAGACGAGAAGACACCAACGCGAAAGGTAAAAGAAGCAGCAAAAGCAGCAGCAAAAGGCAACGCGGATGGTGGCGATGACAAGTACGATTTTCACTACAAATTTTCAAAGTTTTTTACTCTTGGAAATGTTTTTGTTTTTGTGTATTAGTGGAGAGGGCGCGGAAGCGGAAGCAGGTACGGTGAAAACAGTACATCATGAGAAGCTGAAAGAACAGCTGGAAGACGAAGATTTGTCGGAAGAGGTTAAACAGCAGCTCCTGAAACAGAAATTGACATATCAAGATTTTATCCGCCATCAAACCGCGCAAGAGGTTGCACATTTAACTAGTGATGACAAAGCAGAGTACGCCGCCAATGCTGTAGTCAAGAAAAAGCTAAAGGGCGATCTTGCCGCTGTGGCGAAAGCATTGAATGTTCATGAAAAAGTGCATGAGAGCGTAGGTACCAATAAAGGCTCAACTTCTTTAGAAATCGCAAGTACGAAGGCGCGAAATAGTCGCACCCCCCACCTACCACCGCACCCGAAAGAATTAGAAAAGGCCGGGAAACACACAACTGTACAGAAAGTGTTAGTAGAGGGCGACAAGGGCACATCAAGCCCAGCACCCAAAAAGCCTGTAGAAAACAAGGACCCACTCACAAAACTACTAGGATTTGACGCATAACCGCTTTAAATTTTGAATCTAATTTTTTGATTGTCCATAATTTCATATTGTCATACACAAAAAAGTATTATGTACTTGATTGATATCGATATTGTATTGATAGTGTTGTGAAGTCATCATGCAAAAACTGTAACGAATAACAAGTTGTTGACCGAATGACCCCGTCCCAACCACCACATTTTACAAACCCACCTTGAATCTAACACATTTTTACTTAACCAATTTTTCAAAACAACAACAACAATGTAAATAATTGATGTTTGTTTGTGTCTGTGTTCCATTATATATGCATCCCGTTCTTACCTCCATTATTTTCACCACCGCAAAATTTTTAGTCAACGCAAATAATTCAAGATTTTGAAAGTTGTAAAATTTAAAAAGTATTCACCATGGCGAACTTTCTAGCACACCTAGGGTGGGAGCAAGATATAGTTCCTAGTTCGAACAAGGTTTTTTATTGGTGCGAGTTTGAACAGCGCGGCCAATACGACGCACCGTACCTTTTCATCAACACAAACTTTTTTATTACAATAAATTTTAGATTAAATTTTCATTTTTTTGTTTGTCATCGATTTTGTTTGTTGAAAAAATGTTACAGGCATTATGAGATACTAGGGTTAGATCCGCTCCAGCGAAAAAACTACACGAAAGAGAGTATCAAGGAGGCCTGGTTCAACCGCAAGTACCAAACATTTTTTTTGTCAAATTTATTTTTACAAAGTACAAAAAGTTATCAAACCATTCAATTTTGTGTGTAAAAAAGAGTTGAATTTTCCAAAGACAGCAGTGATGGTATCCACAAACCACCTCTCGCTGGCGGTACAACTTTTATGCTTATAATTTTACAAAATGATTGAAGTTACACACCGAAAACGTACAAAGCATTTTTTTAGTTTGTTACAAAAATATTTTGACTTTTTACAAAATCTAGAAAATCCGGATTGGGACCTCATCCAAGAAAGTTACAAGATCTTATCCGATCATTCTACGTACCATTCAAAAAATATTTTCAACAAAACAATGAAAATACGTTAGTTTTGTATGGATTTTTTGTTGTCAATCAGGCGGTTGGAGTATGAGGGTAGGAATCTGACGGCCTCTTCCAGAAACCAGGCCTTACATCTCAAACACATTAGGTAATTTTGCCCCTACAAAATTTTTGGTCTACAAAAATTTCTACAAAACTAAAACAAGTTGCAAAAACGTTAAAACAAGTTGTTTTGTGGTTGTAGGCAGAATAGATTAGCAGCAGAGGCGAAAGCAAAGGAGGCAGAAGAGGCCGCGGCAGCGGAGGAAAACGCCGAGGAGGAATAAACATTTTACGTTTTTGTCAAGAACGATTCGATGCATGGATGTAAACATGTTATCTAGAAAGTATACCACATATTCCAAACCATCCTTTCCCATGTTGTATGAGTAGTTAGTAAAATTTGTCGTCAAAACAAGTAGTCGGTAAACTTATGTAAAATACATTGTCGAAATAATTGTGGTTGTATAATTTTGGTCCAGATTTTTTAAACACATTACATAACATACATTTCACCGTAAAAGACATTAGTTTGTAGTTGGTAAAATGACAGCGTGCTATCAGCCGTCAACCGCAGAAGTGGAAAATGTGACTGCAGCATGGAAGAACCAGGATTACGAATCAGTAATGACGTTTTGTACGGAATTACAAGAAAAAGATAGTTCTAGTGTGACATGGACATTATGTGGGTTAGCGGCTGCGCAGGAAATACAATCAGAGACGAAAGTACAAAATTTCGCCGATGAGGTTCTAAAACGTGATACCACTAATCCTATAGCTATTTATGCCAAGGCGCAATATGAACAAAACGCCCCTGCGAGAGAGGCCGCTTATAAAAAATGTTTGTACGACGCCCGCCTTCCAATGGTCTATAAGGAAAAAATCAAGAAGTTGTTAAACATTACTAGTTCTACAGAGACTATTGATTTTACACCTAGTACGCCGAATGTTTCTAATATATGTTACGTACCTGGTCAAAAGAAAACACCTCCGCGTATTGCACCCACAACTACTACAGCCGATGCACCTAAACCAAGGCCCACACAAAGGCCGTATCCAGAGCCGGTGAAAGAAACCAAACCTGTTACCAAAACCGCCAAAGCAGTTCTAGACACGAGTACTGGTAAGATGCCGCAGGTAGTAAAAAGCAAATACAAAGAAGCCGAAAAGGCCGAGGATGCCGGGAGGTATCTAGACGCTAGAAAGGCATTTCAAGAATGCGTAAAACTAGGTTGGGATGAGGCTGACGATGATGTAGCTCGAATGTATTTGCGGTCTAAAAAGTACGATGCGGCATTACGTCAAATCAAGAGTAGACATACTGTAGAGGCGTTGTTAGTACGGCTAGCTTGCGAGGAGTCCCAGGAAGATTGGGATGGTGCAATTTGTACAGCACAAGCGTTAACATCCAAGGTCAAACCATCTGATATGAATCTAGAAGGGCGCCTGGCGCGAGCATTGTTTTTGGGGGACGAGCGCCAGCGCGGCACTGACTTGGCACAAAATTTGTATGCTTACATACCAAACATTTTTTTACAAATTTCATCAAAATTTGCGTTGTTTAACATTATTTTTGTTATGTAAGGTTGGATAAGAGTCAGCAGTCGAATTTGTATGCTATACAGGTGGCGGCGAACATCATGTTGGATCGTGGTATGTCTTTTACAAAATCTAAAGTTTGGTCAACGTGTGCAAGTGTCGAACATTTTTGTACAATATTAAGGTGATCCTATGATGGCAACCAGGCTTGCGGTAAGAGGGATGCTGATGAATCGGTCGGGGAAGTTGAAAGCCGATGCCGAGAAGATCTGCGTGCGTTTTCATAAATACAACATTTTAGTAAACGTTTTTGGTCATTTGTGTAATGCAATTTGATCTTGATATGGTTGGTTGCGAGCTGCGGGATTCAGTATGTCAGGGTCACCGATGGAATGCCCACGTCGCATAAGGTCAAGGCGGAGCGTAAGGCGGAAGAGGAGCGTGAATTTCGGGAGTACAAACGTGACGAGGGTATCTGCTGCAGACCCATGAGGACCATACTGGTGGAACGCCTGGTATATCTGGTGGCCACCCTGTCTGTGGCGCGTTGGCGTTTTCCAAATTTATATGCCATAGAGGATTCACGGCTCGTTTTCCCATCATATTTCCCATCATATTTCCCATATGTCACCGTCCTACCATTCATCTTCTTGATTTATTGTAAAAACATTACAAAAGGTTGACATCCTCAAGAAATGCCCCCCGGGCGCAGTTGCGGCAATGATGCTCGACGGCGACGGCGCGGAGACCGACCAATCCCAACGATTAGTAATTACAAAGCCAAACATGTTTTACCTAGAAACACACAATTTACATGTAATTTGTCTTCATGTTGTAACATTTTGTGTACAGGTAGCAGCAGAAGCGGTAGCATATTGTGGACTGCTAATGAAAGAAGCTGGGCAAGTTGACGAATCCGTACTCACCCAAATTCAATCAGCTTTTATCTTTTCAATTCTTACTTTTTTCGTGGTTTTTATGTAGAAAGTATTGTTCTTTGTATGATTATAGATACGGTTGTATAGATCTGCAGTAATAGTGCATAAGGAGAATCCAAGTTTAGTTTTGAATTTGATGCACGTTTATGAATTGAGGATGGATTATGTTAACGCTATCGCTTGGGGTTTACGTTATCTAGAATGTGTGAAAGGTGCTATTCCTGGCGTGGAACAACTACAAGATTTAATCCTACATGGTAAAAAACCAACGGAACCATTAGTATTGGCTGAGAAAACGATGCATGTGGAAAACTTCCACGACACCCTTGCAGTACTTTTTACAATCCTCAAGCTACTCTACCTCCTCCACCCTTCTTGGGGTTCGCCTCTATCATCGGTAGCTGAAGCAGATAGACCAAAATACCTAGAAGTAATCAAAAACGTAGTAGAAAAAGACATTGTCAAGGTGCCACTAGAACGTGTTTCTGGTATGGGGAAAACGGCTGAAGCATGTGGTAAGGATAGATCGGTGATTGAATGGCCATTTGGAGAGTCTGCGCCTAGTGGTAATTTTGGTTTTGATGCTACGCAAGAATCGGCCCAGTATCAAATGTACATCCTAGATCAATACTCTAGGTTAATATTCCCTATAGTTCAAAATGTAACCACACTTTGGAGTCAGTTAAAGATACGTAACGAACATGCCTTCTACCAAGTCATCCGTATGGTCGTAAATCATAGAAAAGAGCAAGGTAATACGGATTTTTCTGGTAAGTACGAACCTGTCTTTATGGTATCCGATTCCCATGGGGTATCTGCAGGGTGGGAGAGGTTTACAGTAGGTGGCAAGAACTACATTATAGTACCAAAATTAGTAACTGGCGTAAAGATCTATCATCTTCGTAAAGAATCCAATTTCTACACCAAGAAATTATTTTGGAATCAGATGAATTCCTTACCCAAAGGGGACTGCAAGGTAGTTTTCAATTTCGGTGAGATAGATTGCAGAGAAGGTATAGTCACAGCATATACAAGAGGGTACTACGAATCTCTTGACCAGTCCCTTGTAGCCTTGTCGGAAATGTTCCTTGACCTAGTCACCACAGTACGTAAGAAGTACAAGGACATGCAGCTCTTTGCTCACCCCGTACCACAAGTTCTTGTACCTACAAGAATCCTAACTCACACATGGAATAAACTCCTAGCTGATGACATCAATGATGTGCAGTGGAGGTTACAAAAGTTGAGGATTTTGCGGTTTAAAAGCGTATATGTAGGGGTGAGCGATGAGGAATGTTTGAATGGGTCTGACGAAATATTTTCTAAGCGCGGGGAGCAAGAGTTTTTGCAGGAGTTAAAGTTGGATGGTACGCATTTGTCGCCAAACTACGTACAATCCCATTTCGCACCTGCTTTCGAACAAGCTCTTACCGTCACCTTCGACCCTCCAAAAAAACGTAAGGCGTCCCTTGACGACCTTTCTTAAAACACGTTTATAACAAAATGTACAACTAATTACTCAAAATACCAACCTGTAAAGACCACATATCTCATTGTGACCAGTTTTGTACAGTATTAGTAAAAATGTTCAGTACACAAAAGTAGTAGGTTTAGAAGTTTGTTACAAAAAAAATGTTTGTTGGTATTTTTTCGTTTACGGCACACACACCCATCCCTCCCCATCTACATCTTTTATAGTTTTTACATAAAATTACAGAAATAGTACCTTTTTTGAATTTTGAGTATTCAACATTTTTTGAAAGTAAGAATAGTAATACAACCATGGGGCTGAGAGGGCAGCAAGGCTGGGATGCCACATATCAAAAGCAATTCGGAGCTGAACGCTGGGCCAAACTCCGCACAGCTCTCAGCGAACGCGTAAACCAAGTAGCAGTTCTTAATTCTTTTTTAAGTCAACGAAACTACGAACGCGCCCAACGAGAGTTAGATTTAGTACCGTCAACCATCCCCTTATGCTACAAGAAAAACAAGGTAGAGGATAGTAATAGTAATGTGGATAATGAGGAGATTCGACATCCCGAAGAGGTGCAACAGGACGAATGGATTAGACTAATGGAAGAAATGGGTAACATAGAAAAACAAGAACACGCCTACTGGATGGATGGTGCAAGTGCAGTTTGTGCCTTATTTCTAGATGTAAAACCTGGCCACAAAGTGTTAGACATGTGCGCTGCACCAGGTGGGAAGAGTTTAGTTCTTGCTAATAAGTTGTTTGCTAACTTGAACAATGAAGTATCGTCTGGTAGTAAGGAGAAGAAATCGGTTTTAGTATGTAATGAATATAGTAAGGAGAGATATACCAAGTTGGGTGGTGTTTTGAAATCCTTCCTACCTGAAAAAATGTTTCCTTCTCATATCGCCGGTAGAACTGCAGGCGAGGGTCCTTTTGTTTATACTACAAATCAAGATGCTTCTTGCCAAAAAGGCGAAGTAGTTTTTAGAAATCTCGCTCCTGAAGGGTACAATAGGATTTTGATTGACGCCCCATGTTCTAGTGATCGCCATCTAGTACACAAAAATCAACTACACTCCTGGTCCGATAAGTTGTACAAAGAAAATGCAGAAAGGCAATTAATGCTCCTTACCCATGCCTCACGCCTGTTAAAACCTGGTGGTGTAATGGTTTACTCCACCTGCGCACTTGCCCCAGCGGAAAATGATGAGCTGATAGAAAAGTTCCTTATGAAGGTGGCGAAAACAACACCAGTAGAAGTAGTCCCCTTTTCCGTCAAAGAGGCGGTTTGGCTAGTTGAGAAAGGCATTAACCCTAGTGAGGTGATAGACGCAGGTAAATGGGGTGTTCTGCTTCTCCCAGACAAGTCCAAGTACGGCCCGCTGTACATTTGCAAAATCCGGAAGAAAAAGAAGGATTAATAGTTTTTTAGCCACAAATTTGTGGTATTTACCGATATACATTTTTTTATAAACGACATTTTTCACATCTAGTTTGTAAGTGCAGTAAGTTTGCAAGTATGCGTTTGTGCACTAAAATGTATGCGTTTGTTTTTGACTGGTCCATGATTTACAATTCCAACATTTTCTTGTCATCAAAAAGTATAAGCTAACAGTACAAATCACAAAGTCATCAACATCAAAAACGTTATCAGACCGTAAAAAGTAGTACGAATAAGCAATGAAGTTTCTGGAAAGATTGGAGAAAGAATCTGACCCTCGGTTCAAAAAGTGTTACATAGCCTACAAGGAACTCAAAGAAGTGATTGAGAATCCTATCACTAATGAGATAGATGTAAAAGCATCAAGGCGACAAGTATCCGCATGCTTTGGCGGTAATGTGATAGTCCCTTTCGGCAACTCCCTCGAAGGCCGCTTTGCCGCCTGCCTGGAACGCGAATTCAAAAAGATCAACAAATTCGTCGAAATGCATGAACTATCCATAAAAACGCAGTTTCCAGTACTTATAAAGCAACTAGAAAAGCAACCGGTTAGTCAGAAGAATCTAGATACTGTGGAACAGGCCCTCATCCGCGCTACTGCCGACATCAAACTCTTGGAGCGGTAACATTGTTTCAAAAACAAATCTGTCAACAAAATCTAACCATGTTTTGCAAATTTGTTTATTTTTTATGTATTTTTGCATGTTAAATCTTGTTGTACATTTGTTTTGTTGTATATTTAGATATGTGGTGTTGAATCGAACGGGGTTTAGGAAGATTTGTAAGAAGTATGATAAACTACATCCAGATAAGACTAGTGGTTCTGGTTGGTTTGTGGCTAAGGTGGAGACACAACCGTTTGCGAGGATAAATTTCGATGCTATGTTAAGTGCTATAGGAATGGTATATCAAAAATTCCGTAGGGTACAGTCTTCTACAAACCGGTATATTAGAGAACGTAGTAGTGTTTTTCTTGATGCCAGGGATATAGTACGTATAGAAAAATTCTGGCTTTGTGCGGAAGAATCTGTGTGGTTGAAGTTGTTGTTGACTAAGCATTTGGATTTTATAGCTCCTCCAAGCGTACATCCGAAGGAACGAGAACAAGCTGTTATGCACCCAGGGATCATGTTGGATAGTAGCCGTAACCCCGGAGCGAATTTGGAAAAGTCAAAATTTCGTCTGTTCGCGGATAGAAAAACCCAAGCTAACAATCCTTTATCCATTTCTAGTAGACGTACGAAAATTTATTTTGACAACGATAAGCATGTGGTTTATCATTCTACATTAGATCGACCTCATGCACCGACGGGTTTTCACCTAGGATGGGGCGGTACTAATGCAGGCGGTGGGGAATTTAAAATCAACGCCCATACTACTATGGATTATCATTCTAACCCTGGGCATGTGCAGATTAAGGCTAGACAACGGCATCTACAGCCCTTATTATCAGGTGAATTGTCAGAAGAACAAGGCGAGCAATTAAATCCCCAAATGATGGACCATCTCCAAGGTTGGCTAGAAGAAGGGCTAAAACCCGTACTACGTTGCGAGTATGATGAAATGCTTTACACATCCCCGTCTCACGATCTGGAGGTAAGAATTAGTGAAGATATACGCTGCTATCCATGTGATAACGCAAGCCCAAAAGATTACAGAACGGCTGGCATTCGGAAAAGTACTGATAGCCCTATGGCAGGTTTTCCCTTCATAGCTGTGACAGTTTCTAGAAAAGGTGATAGCATAAATACACCACCTGAATGGTTGTCAAAACTTCGTAATTCACCTTCTATAGTTAGTGTTAATTCGTTTTCAAAAATGGCATACGGTCTAGCATCTTTAAAAGGAAGACAAGTGCTAGAGCGAGTACCATCTTGGTTTGACTCCTGTCATTGGATGCCTCCTAACAAACCTCTCTTTCCCGACCAAGAACCCCCAGGCAACGTTCCTGTAGTAAGTTTATTAAATTTTACACAATCTTTATCAAAAGTCGACGAACAAAATCCATTTGACATCAGACCTACGTTGCCTGGGGCTGTCCTACCTTTGTCATCAAGTGAAAGTAGACTTACGCCTAGGCAGCAGTCTATGAACATGAACGTCATAGAGGCTATTGATAGACAGGATTTACAGCAAGGTTTGTTAGCTGAAAGGACGCCTCCCCCAGAATTCGGTACTACGTTGGCCCTTTGTTGTCAAGCTTTTGGTCATTTGGTTACTAGTTGCTGGCAGATGATCTTCCCACCGAAAGCCGAATCGCATATAGACCCTAAGACATATTGCGCTAATGAACGTACCTTTTTAGATTGGGTTAGTGTAGCCATTCCATTATATGGTCTATCCGGTTTTCTAATCCATTATGGCACTACGGTAGCAGCTCTAACAGGGTTTTTTCTAGGCAGTGCAGGTTCCTTTTTCATAGTATGGGCGTACTACATGTATAGTAAGCGTTTGACAATGATTCGTAACCGCGAACCAATCCTATACACCGACAGCGTTGCTCCAGAAATTCTAGCATATACGTTATTTATAGCGTTGTCTACGGCGTTTTTGGTAAGTTTCGGTGGGGAGGGGAATTTCCAGTATGTAGGACATACCCCTACTCGCCATGATCCTGGTGCGTTAGACCCAACGGTGGTAAACGTAACACAGGCCATGAATATTACGACCACAGCGTTTCCGTTACAATTTCCTACCATGGTACATGAAACATACACACCATACCCATTATCTGTAAGTGAATTCATATGGGACAACGTTCCATACCTTATTACGGGTTTAGTATTCTTCCTGCCGTATGTGTATCAACGCGAAACATGTAGGCAACTAAAAATTCTAAAAGCTGAGTAAACAACGATGATAAATATAACTTTTTGATACTCATTTATGCGCGTTTTGATTCTTTGACAAGCTTGTAAGTAAGAAGTAGTTGTTTGTTTTTGCTGTAAGTGTGTCTTTTTATTTGTTGCTATATTGTTGGTTCAGCAGACTAAGCAAGCATTTTTTTCAACGTACTCAAGTTGTTTACATTTTACTAGTATACGAGTGATTACGAACGTAATAGTATATAAAAAGTGCGGAAAACATAGAGGATATGAACCAGCAAGGTGGTGGTGACACATGGGGGAATTTTAGCGGCGGTCAGCAAAATGATACCGGTGTGTTCGGCACGGGCATGGAAATGATGGGGAGTGGTCCTTCACCTACTGTAAATCAGGAGGAAAGTAGAGACCCCTACGCCCAACCACCACAATACCAAGATCCGTATGCATCTCAAGATCCATATGCCCAACAGAACTCTGGCGCGTATCCACCGCAATCTGGTAGTGTATTTGGCCAACCTCCCCCACAAAATCAACAAGCGGGTATGTATGGAGGTAATCCGAATTACCCGCCACCTGGTGACGGCCAACCTGTAAATATGTTTAAGTATGATGCCAACGGCAAGCCTATTAGTCCCTTGAGCCCGGAGGATCAAAACTTCTTGCATGGCTTTTCTAAGCAGGTACGTTTTTTCTACACTACCGTTTAAGATTTTAACATCGTTCAGACATGGTGGTAATCTCATCTTAATTCAGTGGATTCCTAGGAGCCATTTCATCTTAATTCGGAGTTAAGATGAAATTGTTTCAGGAATCCATTGAATTAAGATGAGATTACCACCATGAATTCGCAGAATTAAGATGAGATTACCCCAATGCCCCGTACTCCTTTTTGTATATTTAGATATTTGGAGTGTGGCTTATCGGTGGTGCGTTGGGGCATGCGGGAGGTCGATACATCGTCCGGACGTACATTACTTAGTTTTTTTGTGATATGGTTGTTTCATGGTTTTGGATATGTTGGGTATGTTTTAAAAATACAAATAGCAGGTACAAGGTGGTCAGAAAATGAATGTTTTTGTGACAAGTACAAAACAGTGTTCTTAGAGGGAAGATTGCATTTGGGACCGGTAATTTTTCCAGGCCCTTGTAGCAATTTGGTCCCAAGGTTTCCTTACCACCACGCATCACATCGAATGACGCGGCAGGCCGCATCCGCATGCCGGCCTGGCGCGGCGCGTTTTCCAAATCATTCTTTTATTTCAAAACCTTTCCGGGCGTCCATGTACATTACTACGTAAGCTCTTTTTTCGTGCGAAAATGCTATTTTGTGGAATGTAAGGAGACCGGTCCGAAGTCGCCCAGCAGTGATGATTGGCATGACCCTCCTCCCGCCTTTACTTCTGTGGTACGTTTTTGCTAGTAGCAAACATTTTTTCAATTTTGATACGTTAGGACTAGCAAACATTTTTTTGTTACCTCAGGAATTGCGTGATCATGTTCCACAAGGACAGGTTGCGCAAGATCAACGAGGTCTTGCGTACGACTATGGAGCGCGATAAGGAGTAATCATTCAAACATTTTTTGACGACCAAACATACACAACCAAATATTTTTTTTATGGTCATGTTTTGTGAAAAAATAAAAGGTTTTTGCGTAATCAGCAAGCACGACAACAATATGGAAACAGATACCCGCCGGGCGATCCCAATTTCAATAACCTGAACAGGGTGGCTGAGATGTTTCCGGGTGGGGCTAACCAACAGGGCGGGAACAGTACATTTTCTTTTAAACCAATCACCACAAGATTTCAAGTTTTTATGCTCAAAGTATACGTTTCTTTGTCGAAATAGATTGGGGACAGCCACCGCCCCAAGGAGGAGGGCCATATGGGCAGCCTCCACCAGGTATGTGGGCGCAGCCGCCCCCTGGACCTGGTGCGTGGTCGCAGCCTGCCGGAGGAGCAGGTGGCGGGTACGGCGGATCTCCACCACCATCCCAATAACAAATGAAAATTGTAGAAAGATACAAAAACAAGTCACGTGAGTAGGCTAGAGTTTGTAATACCAATAAAACATAACAATTCATCATTGTTTACTAAATGTTTAGTAAGGTTTTTGTCGTCGTAGATTTTGGCTATTCGTTCGAAACAACATCACATCTTTTCAGTCACAATACACTTTTCACCATGACAGTAGTAAAATAAACGATTTTGTATAGCCAATAGAACGATTTTGTAAAGTGGTGAATAGCATGTCGGCCTTCCTAGGACCCAAGATAAAACGATCGGCCAAGACTGGGTTTAGCGAAGCGGAGCTGCAAGCGGCAGCATGGCGGAAAAAACAATCGTATTTCCTTCATTATATAACAACACCAAACATTTTTTGTTTCATTAGTGGTTTTGTTATAGCAAACATTTTTTGTGTACCAGTGGACTAAAAGAAGGATTACCTACGAATAGAGAAAGGCGTAAGGAGATCGAAAAGTACGAGCCAAAAGCGTTGAAAAAGTCCAAGAAGGAGAAGAAAGAGAAGAAGAAAAAGAAGAAGGACAAAAAGAAAAAACGATCTCGTTCTCCATCAGTATGTCTAATCAGCTCCGGGCCTAGTAGATCAAGAAGTCGATCTAGAAAACGAAAGAAACGATCTCGGTCAGCATCAACAGCAAGACGAGGCAGTCGTAGTGGATCGCGTTCCAGAAAGCGGTCACGTTCTGTATCCACAGCTAGGGAAGGCAGTCGTAGTAGGTCTAGGTCTATGCCAAAAGAACGCACAAATCCTTTGTTCCAAGCTTATGATAGAAGTGAGTATGACCGCGGTGCACATAGGAGACATCGAAGGAGGAGGAGTTTTGATGAAGGTGGATACTGGGATCATGACAAATTTTTAGATAGGTCGCCATCACCAAGGAGGGATAGGACTGCAGGGCCCATGGCAAATACTAGGAAAGGTGCATGGAAATCGCGAGCCGGTGGTGTGTTCTTACCACCGGATCCTGTCAATGAAGACGATACTGATGTTGAGGCGGAGGAGCCGGCAAAATACGTGTTTCCTGAAGATTTCCGCAAGCGCAGCCCATCACGAAGGAGATCGCGGTCACGTTCCCTTACCCCGGCATCTCGCGGATCACCTCGCTATGACCTCGATTGAAAATATCTGTTTGTGCATCTTTGACAAAACCATCTTGTAAAGTTTGTAAGAGTCGTAAAAAGTTGTTGTAAAGTGCAAAAAAGTGTGCGTGAAAGTATCTTGCCACAGCCTCATCAGGTTAACAAAATTAAAACAAAAAATATTAAAGGCTCATCAGTACAGATAATTTGTTTTCACTTGTTTATCATTATTTTGCCCTTATACGTATAAATTGTATTATAAATATCTGCCACTATAAAACAAGTTGAAAATTTTATTATTGCCACATGATCCAATATCGAAGATATCATTATAAATTGCAGTAGAAGACCGCTAGTTTTTTGCGTTATTTTTTGTATAGATAATAGAATCGTGTATAGAATTGTATTAGAAAAAAGATTAAAGTTCACCTTCCAATAAGCAATTCGCCACCATGGGGTGGGGTGGATTCCGCAAGATCGGCAAAGGGGGTAAGGGCGGCAAGGGTGGTTTTCGCAAAGGCGGTTTTGGCGGCCCTGGACAAGTACATTTTATACAAATTCATCACAATACACAATTTATGATGGTTTTGTAATGGTTTTGTTGTCGTTAACGTTTTTGAAAAATTTAGGGAGAGCAAGCGAGACGGCGGCCCGGTGATGAAGATGTCGTTCTTGAAGAAAAATTCGGCATGCACATCATGCAAGGTACCCACATTTTTTACATAAATTTTCAACGATTTTGTTTGTTTTGTATGATTTTGTTTGTTGTGTATACATTTTTGTATAAAAAACGTAGATGGCGAAGACAAAAAGGGGTACTTGTTTAATATGAAGAACACGACCCAGCATAACGAAGATGATGGTCGAACCCTAGCTGGCTTGTTGTTGTACTTTCTACAAGAAGATGGGAAGACGTTTCGCTGTACCTACCAATATAGGCCGTACATGTATGTGGATTTCTGTGAGGGCGCGCCGACGCGACAGGTACGACATCTAGATTGAAAACCAAAATTAAAAAAACTGAAACTGTCAAAAACAATCTTGAAACTGTCAATAAAAAATCTCCAAAAACGCATTTTTTACATAAAAATCTTATTTCTGACGTCGATTTTGGTATTTGCTATTTTTTGGAAATTGGGATTTATGATTTTCCGTAAAAAAATCTGAAATGATAATTTGAAA
>JACLAD010015498.1_pt1 | contig 18515 bp, 17 predicted proteins | sample 8027901 | NCBI WGS metagenome assembly JACLAD01 (sample SAMN15725071, study PRJNA655200) | protist metagenome | isolation source: fluorescence activated cell sorting (FACS) single amplified genomes of... | place: Spain: Blaines Bay Microbial Observatory, Mediterranean Sea | collected 2016-07-05 | reverse complement strand
TTGCCGCCCTGATTGCGGATCAACCTGCCGCATTTCATGAGCAGGGACGCTGAGCCGCAGGTCGGATCGCAGATGTGGTCCCCTGGTTGCGGATCGGCCAGACGGGCCATGAGGTCGGACACCTCGGCAGGGGTATAGAACTCGCCCGCCTTTTTGCCCGCCGTGGCTGCGAAGCGGGAGATCAGGTATTCGTATGCACCACCGATGATATCGAGTTGCCCGACACGGGAAGGACGCAGGTCCAAGGCGGGCTTGGCAAAGTCTTCCAGCAGGTGACGCAGGATGTCGTTCTTCTGTTCCTCGTCCCCCAGCTTGTTGGAGTTGAAGCTGATATCTTGAAACACGTCCCGCAGCTTGTCGCCATTGGCCTCTTCGATAGCATGCAGGGCCTTGTCGATGCGTTCGCCGTTACCCTCCTCATGACGGCGTTGGTGCAGGGCGTCGAAGCTGGCCCCGTCGGGCAGCTTGAACGCCTCTTGCTGCATCATGGCCTCAACCAGTTCGGGGCTGTCTGGGTGTTCGGCTTGATAGCGGCTCTGATGGTCCTTCCACACGTCACTGACGTATTTGAGGAACAGCAGGGTCAGCACGTAGTCCTTGTAGACGGATGGATCGACTACCCCCCTGAAGGTGTCACATGCCCCCCATGCGGCTTTGTTGATTTCGGCTTGGGTTACTGGGGTCATTGGTCGCCCTTTTGATGCTGGATATCGGCATCATCTCGATACATTGGAGATAGTTCAACCTTAACTTGTCTGGAATTTCCCGACGCTCAAATTGGACCATAGAAGCAGCGTCCCAATATCCGTATTAAACAAGGCCGAAGTCCGCGTTACTGAACCGATGCTCGGTCAATTCGCGCAGCCATAAATACTATTGTTGATCAGCGTGGAGGACGTGCAGATGGCGATTTATTCAGTGGCAAGATCAGGTCAAGACATTGCGAGAGATGCCGAGGCGTTCTTTGCCGAAATCGCCGATGACGACCTTCTCAGGTTTCTCAAACAATTGCCTATGGTCTGGGGGAATGACCAGCCAATGACAATCGCGGATTTTACATACGAAGCCCTTCTTTGGCCGTTCGTGAAACAGGCGTGGATCGACACCAAGGGCGCACCGGGGATAGCGGGGCGAATGGGCCAAATCGCTCAGGTATTTGCCAAGGCCGAACGCAACCTGGAACGCGAGACGGGCCGAAAACGCCGGGTTCCACGGGTTACAAACCTCGCGTCGTTCATGGACGCTTACACGGTCAACGGGTTGCCAACGTAGCTGATAGCCCACTTCTGGTCACTGTGGATCGCCCTGACGCCGTCACGCATATTCAATGCCGTCAGCCTCGTTCTCAAAAATTTCACGCCAGTAAGCACTGATGCAGTCCTCAAGGATGGCCCCAACTTCACGACGTTCAATCGCCTTGAGTTCGCCCAGCATATCGATGGCATCTTGGTCCAGATTGCGCACGGAATATCGTTTCAGCATTATTTGTTCCTCCCTCCGTATTTACCTTTGCGATGTCACCTGACGGGCACTTGTCTGCCCATTCACGACATCACGCAGAAGTCCTCGGTCATCGGTCCGACAGCGGTCTGACTAAATACCAGCATGCCGTGATCGGCGTCGTTGGCTCATGGTGTGGCAACCCGCCAATTAACGCTCTGACAAATCTGCTCCCACATGTGACGGCATCGATTTCGCCAACCATAGAAGGAATAATCATGGCACGACTCACTCTCGAAAAAGTTCGCAACAATGTGGACGCCATCGAACTTGGTAAAGCTGGCCTTGCCAATGACCAGAAACTCAAACGGAAGATGATTAATCGCGCATACAAACGAACTGGCAACGAGGCCTTTGCATCGGCTCTTGCCCACGAGGGGAAGCTCGAAACCCGTCATAAGAAAGCAAAGCAGTGTGCCCTCAACCGTCAAATACAACCGGTTAGACCGGATCACCCAACCCGTAGGGACTATCGGAGTCCAGAGGGCTTCAATCGATGCCAGGCGAACGTCGGACGTTCGTATGTCAATCGCGCTGCTGAACGCAAAGAAGCCAAGCAAGCGGACTTTCCAGATGTGATGCGGCATCCTGCCACTGTTGATCTCGCTATCGTCCCGCTGACCGCGTCGCTGAAGACAGAGGTCGATGTGATCCGACCTCGACTCCGGGCAGCGTTGAGCGATCTATCTTTCGGGCATCAGGTCGAGGGCAGCTTCCAAGTGTCTCTTCATTCGGCTGAACACCTTGCGGGTATATTTCCAGAAGACGAATGGCCCGAGGGCTTCGATTCAATAGGACGCCCTGACGAGGTCTTTGCCTTGTTGCACGGGCACTGGGTGATCTGTGATCCTGATCTGTCGAAAAGCAATGTCCGTAAGTTGTTGACTGCTGCATTCCCAGGATGCCACCGGGTCTGTGTAAGGAAGGTCATTCCAGAACGCGTTGACCAATACGGACGCACAACTCACGGCGCACAGGGCTTTCTAGAATATGGATTGATGAACAAGACGGAGATCAAGTTCTCAAAGACCAAACAGAAGATCGAAGCGGTACTGGGCCATGCGTTGCTGGCATCGACATGGAGCAAACGAAATAGGAACTTCTCAATGGGACAACCACTCGCAAAGAGTGGGGTCGAGATTAACACTGATAGGGTCATCGAACTCGAACTGATGGAGCGGTTACATCATCTCCGAAAGACATGGAGGAAACTTGGACATGGTGAACGGTTTCTCCATCTGTGGTTCTCTGGAATGATCAAGCTGGTGAAGAGGCCGAGAGCTTGGTTGAAATTGAAGGGAAACATACCTGATCAGATCAAGCAGTTCATTCATCTAGTAAGTAACTGGTGCGATGACTCTACTGCTGAAGGCACTGATTTCATTGATTATATGGTCGCATCACTCGAACAGTTTGTGTTCAATGCAGTGGTTTTGGGCAATCGTTACGAGTTCCATGCCACTTCAGGCTGATCATCAGTAATTCAGGGCCAAAAGTGGGGAAATCAGTCCTCAAATGATGGCGAAAGAACTAAGAACAACATGGCCAAAGCGCCGTGATCCCAGAAGATGTGGCTTTGCCCCCACCGTCGTCCGCCCACAGCGGTTGGCAAACGTGCAATGGCCACCGAAGGACTAAGCGGACGAATGAGGTTGGCGGTAAGCCAGTTGAGCACACCGTCTATCTCTGGCTGGCCGGCAGGGTCCGATACAGCGTGGGAACAGACACCCCGAATGCGGCAGCGATATCGATGGCAGGCGTTCCAACTTTGAACATCGCTTTGGCACCATCGATTTGTTGATCGGTCATCTTACGGGGTCGCCCGCCAACGCGGCCCCTACTTCTGGCTGCGGCCAGACCAATCTTCGTCCGCTCAATCAACGTATCGCGCTCTAGCTGCGCACATGCCGCCATGACGGTGAACAACATCTTTCCAGTTGGCGTAGAGGTGTCGATGGCTTCCGTGAGTGACTTGAACCCAACTTCCTGCTCTTCGAAATCACCTACGATCTTTATTAGGTGGGACACCGATCTCGCCACACGGCTCAGGCTGAGGCAAACAAAGGTATCCCCAGCACGACAGAATTCGAGGGCTTCCTTCAGTAAGGGTCGATCAGCTTTGGCCCCAGATGCCACCTCTCGGAAAACGCGTTCGCATCCAGCCCTTTCCAGTTGGTCGATCTGACCCTCAAGGTTCTGGGTGGCGGTTGAAACTCTGGCGTATCCGATCAGCATGGTATCTCCTGTAATTCTCAAAACTCATCAACACATATCGGGATCGAGCGTGAGTTTCGATCAACAGTTACGAGAAGCACAAACATTGGATGTAAGGTGTTTCATCCAGGCCAGGTTCCGAGCATCTACAACGACCGTTTATTAGAAACAGCATTTAGCCGTGACCGATGTGTCCATCACCCTAAACTGGTGCTTCCTTCGCGCCTGTCATGAAAGCAACAGCGTCCGACATGGTGTAGTCTTTTGGATCGATCACGCAGAGACGTTTGCCAAGCCGGTGAACGTGGATGCGATCTGCAACCTCAAATACATGGGGCATGTTGTGGCTGATCAGAATGATCGGGATTCCACGGGACCGCACATCAAGGATCAGTTCCAACACTCGCCGGGATTCTTTGACACCAAGGGCCGCAGTTGGCTCGTCCAAGATTATAACTTTTGATCCAAACGCCGCAGCACGTGCGACCGCAACACCCTGACGTTGACCACCCGATAGCGTCTCGACCGCCTGATTAATGTTTTGGATAGTCATAAGTCCAAGCTCTGACAGCTTGTCACGGGCGACCTGTTCCATCTTGGGGCGATCCAACTGGCGCAACCATTTACCACGAAAACCAGGCTTGCGGATTTCACGCCCCATGAACATGTTGTCAGCGATGGACAAGGCGGGTGACATGGCAAGGGTCTGGTAGACCGTCTCGATCCCTTCCTTGCGGGCATCAATCGGGGATGTGAAGTGGACCGGCTTGCCTTCAAGGAACACGTCCCCTTCGTCGGGGATCACCGCCCCGGAGACAGCCTTGATCAGTGAGGATTTACCGGCACCGTTGTCGCCGATCACCGCAAGGATTTCGCCAGGGTAAAGATCAAAATCGCAATGATCCAAGGCTGTCACTTTGCCGTAACGTTTGACCAGTCCACGACCTTTGAGGATGGGTTCAATTGATCCATTCGCGATGTTTTCCATCAAAGTCATGCTGAGACCTTTCTGATCCATTGATCTACTGCGACCGCACCAATGATGAGTGCGCCGATAAGAAGGAATGTCCACTGTGCATCGGCACCTGCAAGGCGAAGGCCAAGGGTGAAGACACCAACGATGAGAGCACCAAACAGCGGCCCCATGATTGACCCACGTCCACCGAACAGTGAGATGCCACCAATCACTACAGCCGTGATGCTTTCGATATTCAAAAGTTGGCCGGACGTTGGACTAACAGAGCCGATACGGCCAATCAGTGCCCAGCCTGCGATGGCGCAGATGAAACCGGTGACTGCATAGACCGAAATCAACGTGAATTTGACGTTTACACCAGATAGCTGTGCTGCTTCGGGATCATCGCCGACGGCATAGATGTGTCGCCCCCATGCGGTGTGTTTCAGCGCATAAGCAAGAAAGGCAAAAATCAGGACCATTGCGATGACGCCAAAGGTGAACGTCGCACCGCCCCGCCCGTCAGCATCCGCGCCAATTTTGAAGGTGGACCCGAGGAATTGAAGTAAGGGCGCATTCTGTTCGATGTCTTGGCTACGGATGGTTTCGTTCGCCGAATAGAGAAAGTTTGCCGCCAGAACGATCTGCCACATGCCGAGCGTTACAATGAACGGCGGCAGCTTCATGACCGCGACAAGCCAGCCATTGATCGAACCAATGAGTGTGCCGAAGGCCAACCCAAGCGCGACAGAGACCTCGACTGGGACGCCATATCGGAACGTAAACTGCCCCATAATGACGCTGGACAGGACGGCAATCGCCCCGACACTAAGATCGATCCCAGCGGTCAGGATCACAAGGCTTTGAGCGGCGGCAACGATGCCGACGATCTGGACCTGTTGCAGGATCAGCGTAAGTGCAAAGGGAGAGAGAAACCTCGATCCCAGCAAAAGCGCGAAAAGGGTAATTGAGACGAGGAGGACGAACAGCGGCACAAGTGCCGGGTTCACATGCAGAGCGTGTTGCAACCTTGCGAGAAAGCCTTTGCGTTCGGCGAACGAAGCTACGGTGTCTGCTGCGGGTGGCTTGATGGCGGCTTCAAAATCGTCGGCGTTGCCAGACATTGTTCGATCCCCTCATAGTGAATTGAATACGTGTGGGAGCATAGCCCACTTTCGAAAGAGGGGCGGGAAATCTCCCGCCCCTTGAGTTGCACCTACGACGAGATGCGGGAGGTTGCTTTTAACCCCAGCAAAGCTCCGTGCCTTCGGCGACCGAAATGCTGTCTACACCTTCGGCTGGCTGATCTGTGACCAAAGCAACGCCTGTGTCAAAGAAGTCCTTGCCAGGTGTATTTTCGGGCAGAGTGCCATCTGCGGCATAGGCTGCAATTGCTTCGATCCCGAGGGCCGCCATGCGCAGTGGATACTGCTGCGATGTTGCGCCAATCACTCCGTCAGCAATGTTCTGAACACCGGGGCAACCGCCATCAACAGATACAATCAGAACATCGTCTTCACGACCAATAGACCGTAGTGCTTCGTATGCACCCGCAGCCGCTGGCTCGTTGATTGTGTAAACAACGTTGATGTCAGCATCGACAGCGAGGAGGTTTTCCATCGCGGTGCGCCCGCCTTCTTCGTTGCCTGCTGTCACGTCGTTCCCAACGATCCGCGCATCGTCTTCATCGCCCCACATATTCGGGTCGCCCAAATCAATGCCGAAGCCCTGCAAGAACCCTTGGTCACGCAGAACGCCAACAGTTGGTTGGGATACAGCAAGGTCAAGCATCGCGATCTTTGCGTTTGCAGCGTCGTCGCCGAGTTGTGCCGCTGCCCACTGACCGATCAGTTCACCAGCCAAGAAGTTGTCTGTTGCGAATGTTGCATCAGCCGCGTCAATCGGGTCGAGCGGTGTGTCCAGCGCGATTACAAGAAGACCTGCATCACGGGCCTGCGTCACGGCACCAACGATGGATGATGTGTCGGATGCGGTCAGCAGAATACCGGATGCACCGTCGAGGATACATGTTTCAATCGCGGCAACTTGTGTTTCGTGGTCACCATCAACCTGACCCGCAAAGGAACGCAGCGTGATGCCCGCCTCAGCAGCGGCAGCTTCCGCGCCTTCACGCATTTTGACGAAGAACGGGTTGGTGTCGGTTTTGGTAATCAAACATGCGGAGACTGCGTGGCCGTCAGCCATAGCGGAACCAGCAGATGTAATGGCAGCAAGAGCAGTGCCGATGAGCAACTTTTTCATAATGTCCTCCCAGACAGTTATTTGGTCAGGGCCTCCACCCCGACGATCATGCGACCAGCTATCGCCAGCCGCTTGACCTAAAGAAACGCGATTCTCAATCGCCTGTCAATTAATTAGTTAACTTTTTTTATTAATATGTTTACCTGCATAATATGGCTGTTATGGTGCAAAGCATGGAAGATGGACTCATCAGATCAATCAGTGCTGGCCTAAGCCAAAGGGGCGTTCGCGATCATAACGAACGGCTCTTACTGTCACTCTTGCAGCGCAATGGCCCGATGCCAGGTAGCGATCTGTCTAAGCTGGCAGAACTGTCACCACCCACTGTTTCAAGCATCCTTCGCCGCCTAGAGGGCGAAGGAATCCTAGAGCGCGGAGAGCCGGTGCGTGGCAAAGTCGGCAAACCATCAATCCCAATGCGATTAGCATCAAATGGTGTTTTTTCATTTGGCCTCAAGATCGGGCGCAGGTCTACCGATCTGGTACTGATCGACCTGAATGGCGAGTTGCGTGAAGAACGGCAATTGACCTACCCCGCCCCCGTTCCCGCCGATATTTTTGACTTCCTTGAGGGCGGTGTACGCAGCATCATAGAACGGATGGACCCCGAACATGCTGAGCGCATTTGTGGCATCGGAATAGCCGCTCCATTTGAGATGTGGAACTGGCCAGACTCGACTATGGAGCCGTCCGCTGCGTTCGCACCGTGGGAAGGCATTGATCTAAAGTCAGAGGCGCAATCACGAACGCAACTACCGGTGCTCCTGCTGAACGATGCGACTGCCGCCTGTCAGGCCGAACACACCTACGGTCGCGGAAAAGAATTTCGGGATTACGCTTACTTCTTTATCGGGGCATTCATCGGCGGTGGAATTGTTCTGAACAACTCGGTCTTTGAAGGACGCCAAGGCAACGCGGGCGCACTTGGATCGTTGCGAAGCATTGGCCCCAATGGTGAAAGTATGCAGTTGGTCGATAGGGCATCGATCCATCAATTGGAATTGCGTCTGCGTGAAGTCGATCTTGACCCACAACAACTCTGGTCTGATCCCGATAGCTGGCACCGCTTGTCACGCTATGTTGACCCATGGCTCGGCCAAACCGCACAAGAACTGGCCAAAGCCGCCTTGTCCACCTGCTCGGTCATCGATTTCGAGGCAATCCTGATCGATGGTGCCTTCCCGGCCAGCGTCAGGGATGACCTTGTGAGCCGCGTACGCCGATATGTCGTAACACAAGACACCCGTGGCTTGATCCAGCCTCGCATCGAAAGCGGAAGTATCGGTGGCAAGGCACGGGCAGTTGGTGCCGCGACACGGCCTATCAGTGCCCAATTCATGATGCAGGCAAGCGTTGGAATGACAGTCTGATTTTCGCCTGAATAATGGCGGCAATGGTTCACGGGCGATAGATCGCAGGACCAAGCATTCGATACAAGATCGCCCACTATCGATACATTAAATCGTATTCGAAGAATGAGATGCTCATATAACTCATTGAAAGACATATAGTTACCTCAAAATGTTACATCATACCAAATTCGATTCCAGGGTCGTCAACTACCTATAAGGCATTGATTTATATGAACAAAATGTTTAGCCATGTATCGAAATCAAATTCCCGCCCTTTGATTCCGTGCGCGAAAGCCACCAAACACTGACAAGGTGGTCATGCAAACCTATTATCCACCAGTTTTGATCGCCCCCTACCCAGCACAACATGACAGCTTGGCCACATCCTGATCAAAGGTCTGTGCTGCAATTTTCAATCCTTCGACGGTTGTCAGGTAGGGGAAGATCATTGCTCCAAGTTCGTCGTAGGTCATTCCTGCTTTGATCGCCATTGCTGCGGTCTGGATGCTGTCTGCTCCCTCTGGGGCGAGGATATGTGCGCCAAGAATTTTCATGGATACTTTGTCGGCAACCAGCTTGATCACCCCCCTCGTGTCACGTGCCGCCAATGCACGTGGTACGTGTTTTAAGGGCAGGACCGAGGTCCGCACCTGGTGACCTTGTTCTTTAGCCTGTGCTTCTGTCATGCCTACGCTGGCGACTTGTGGGTCGGAGAAGACCACAGCAGGCATAGCGGTGTTGTCATAACGTAGCGAATTGCCATTCATCGCGTTCTTGGCAGCTAACTTCGCCCCATACGCAGCCATGTATACGAACTGATCTCGCCCCGTGACATCGCCAACCGCATAGATGCCATTTCGATTGGTTTGCATGTTCCCATCTATGGCAATGCCGCCGTTTCCGTTGACTTCGATGCCAGCGGCCTCAAGGTTTAGAGTGTCCACATTGGGCGAACGTCCTGTTGCCAACAGGAGCTTGTCCGCAGAGATGACCTCTGCACCCTTGGTTGTGGTGACGTGGATGTGAACTTGACCGTCAGCCTCTGTGACTTCCTGATAGGAAAGACCAGCACGGATGTTGATCCCCTCATCATCGAAGTATTGCGTTAGTGCTTCACTGATCTCAGGTTCGGCGTCGGGCAATAGTCCGTTACGTGTAACAATGGTCACCTTGGTCCCAGCACGGGCAAAGACCTGTGCCAATTCGATACCGATATAGCCCCCACCCATGACCATTAGCGAAGTGGGCAACTCGGTCAGTTGAAGGATCGATGTGCTGTCATAGTGCGTGACTTCATTCAGCCCGTTGATGTTCGGGACGTAACTGTGAGAACCCGTTGCAATGATCACCTTGTGGGCTTTGATCGCTGCACCATTCACCAGCAACTTCCCGTCGCCATCAAAGGTGGCAGCACCTTCATGGTATGAGATCGAACTGTAGTTTGGCAGAACGTCGATATATTTTGCACCGCGTAGGTCATCAACCAATTCTTGCTTCTGTCGGATTATTGCTGCCCAGTCGGTGACCTTTGCCGTTGCCGTGATCCCATCAAACCGACGCGCAGCGTTTGCTGAGTGCAGTGGCTCTACCGCACGGATCATGGCCTTTGAGGGGACGCATCCAACATTCACGCAGGTACCACCGATGGTGCCATGCCCAATCAGCGCGACCTTTGCGCCCATATCGGCGGCTGTGATTGCAGCAGAGAAACCGCCCGATCCTGCACCGATAACGGCAAGGTCATATGTTTCGTTAGATGGTGTGTTTTGGTCCGACATTTCGCATGTCCTTCTTGATTATTGGTTACTCGGAAGATGTTTTGGATCGACGGATCACCGCGTAGATCGTCAGCCCGACAAAAATGACCAATGCTGGGAACAACACATAGTCGAGGTATCCAACCAGTGCGGATAACCCAACGGCTCCGAACAATATCACCAGTACGGGCGTGAAGCAGCAAAGGGCGGCAATAACAGTGCCAATGACACCAGTGAGAAGGAGTTTGTCTTTCATGGACGCCGTGACTTTCGTGATAGGTTTCAGGAGTTGGAAGGTTCGACCGATAGAACGACCGCCGTGTAGCCATATGTGACTGGCTGAGCGGCGATATCTTCAATCGTGGTTTCAGCATCGTCGAAACCTATCGTGTATACTCCCGTCTCACCTTCGTTGGATGGCACGAAGTCGATAACTTCAACGCTGGCAGACTTCTGAAACGCCTCACCTACGATGAACGAACATGAGGGACACCAAAGTCCACTAACTTCGATTCTTGCCTGCTGCGGATCGGCAATAGCGGCACCTGTGGTCAGCACGGTTAGGCCAAAGGCCAGTACAAGTAGACGCATGATAAAACCTTTCTCAGTAGCCAAGGAAATAGGGGGTAAAGTATGGGAACAGCAGTGATGCGATGACGACGACAGTCGCGACCCAGAGAGACGTTTTCATGAAGCGTTGGTTCAAAGGACGGGCGCAGGTGCCATCGGCACATACCTTGGGCGTTTCCCAATAGACCTTGTAGAACCCATATCCCAACGTTGCGACCGCAAATGCCACGAAGTACCATTTGTACTGATACATCGCTCCCATTCGGCCAATCCAAGCCCCCGTCGCGCCGACGCTGAATAACACCAGTGGCAGGATGCAGCACGATGTCATGGCGAGGGCCGCAAGGATGCCACCTGTTGCTGCTACCTTCGTAGAAACATCATTCTCGTTCTCCAGTGTGCCTGGCGGTTGCGCCATTGATTCTACTCCGATTGATCATTGCTGTCCTCTGTGTAATGTCTGTAGTGACTACAGGCTCAAGAGGTTTTATCATGGCTGTGATCACGAAGATGAGAGGCTATCCAATCGGCAAAATGTCACTCCACACTGGGGTGAACATCGAAACGATCAGGTACTATGAACGTATCTCGCTCATGCCTAAACCTGATCGGATGCCAAACGGGTACCGTCAGTATTCCCACGACCAACTGAAACGATTGGCGTTCATCAAGCGAAGCCGAGAACTTGGGTTCAGCATTGATGAAATACGCGGGCTTCTCGGTATGGTAGACCAACAAGGCGTGACCTGCGGAGATGTCCATCAAGTGACCGTTGAACACCTGACATCGGTGCAAGACAAGATCGCCAGCCTTCGAAAGCTGGAAACTGCGTTGATAGGGATGGCGTCGGAGTGTGAATGTGGTGACGTTCCAGACTGCCCGATCATTGAAACACTGTTCGATGATCCATCTTCTGCATCGGCATAGACTTAGACGCCAACAGTCAAAATGCTACAATTAAGTGCTACGGTAAAAAATTGCATCTGCTTTTTTAATATATATTACAATTATATACTGACATCAGCGTAATCTCCCTTCGTCTCCGCCATAAATTTGGCAAAAGTGTTTATAAATCAATTCGATGAATGTGGTAACCGCTGCGTCATCCCCCCAAAAGTCCCCCAGGTGGGTTTATTTACAGGGGCGGAAATCAAAATGTATACCTCAGCCAGGTGGCATTGGAGTGGAGCATATGATCGCAAATTTCATTTTGGCTGGGCAATCGAACATCGATCAATGGTTTCATGCAGGTGATGGCGCTGCGCTGAGAGCATTTGAAGAGGCGTATATCGCACAAAACCCACAGTTTTCTGGGGTCGCATTTTTTGACGCCGCGAGGGGGGGATCTGCCATACTTCAAGCCTCTGCGGCCGATTATGCGGCTGACAGGGCAGGCGATAATCCCGATCTATTTGAAAGGATCAGTCAAAACTATTGGTACGATGAAGCAAATGGCGAAGCGGGGCCCAACCTTGCAAATTTCATGCACTCGCTTGCCGATGCCGTTGCTTCGGGGGCGCAGTTTCAAGGTATCATTTGGGCTCAAGGCGAAGCAGATACTACATATGTGGGCGAACACGGGAGCGCAGAATACAGCGAAGGGCTTGGCTTTGTTTTGGATGCGCTTGCCGCAGCAGGTGGCACGCCCAATATATTCATCCAAGCTTTGGGGGATCGCGCATTTTATTCTGAAGAGTTGCACGGCGGGACTACCGACATTCGTGATGCACAGCAAAACTTAGCTGATTCATCGGACACAATCATATTGGCAACTACCGTTTTTGACTTGAACTTGCGAGACAGCGCTCACCTGACAGTTGAAGCTTACGAAGAGGCTGCGACGCGGATGGCGATCGCTATTTCGACGGGTGAAACTTCGCCGAGCACTGGTGAAGCACTTATGGTCAGTGAAAATCGCATCCTGATTCAAATTGATCTTGGGCCAAATCAGCGATTTTCCGGTGAGTTCGATCTTGGTGGATTTTCAATTCTTGACGGCGGACACGAAGTTGAAATTACGTCAGCTTCAATGTCCACCGCTGGACTTCTCACGATTGTGACTCAAGCTTCTTTGGTCAATCCCGTTGTTTCTTATGGTGATGTGGCTCAGAGCACAACCATGCAGGAAGGTGATTTCATCTATGTGACTGGGCCGAATGGAACGATACCGATCTTGCCGTTTCAGCTCAATATCGGCACACCAACACTCCAGACGACAGAGATTGATGGTAGGTTCACGATTGAAAGCGCCGAAAACAGTGATGTCTTGACCGGGTTTTCAGGCGATGACTTCCTGCATGGCAATGCGGGGCATGATATCCTTATTGGCGGACAGGGACGTGACCGCCTTTATGGCGGCGAAGGATCGGACACTTTTGTCCTGGGAAATGATAGCGCCACTGATATCGTTTATGATTTTTCCGTTTCTGAGGATGCCATTGGGCTTAACGGGGTCTCATCAAGTGATCTAACCTTTTCTGTTTATAATGGAACCGACTTGGATATTCGCACCTTGGATGGGCAACGGATTGTATTGCGTAACGTTGCACAAGAGGACTTCGAAAATATCCGGTTTCATACCTTGGGCAACGATGGCGACAATCACATTGTTGGATCAATGTCTGGTGATGATCGAATTTTCAGCTTTGACGGTGATGATCGCATCAATTCAGGTGGGGGTTATGACCGAATTACCGTTGGATCTGGGGCCGATACCGTCTCTTTCGGTTTTGGGTATGATACCAATATCGTGTACGATTTTGACGTTTCTCAAGACACAATATTTTTGGAAAATACAACGTCATCGGCTTTGTTCGTTACAGCATACGGTGACACGGACATTGAGCTGCGCACCCAAGAAGGCGACCGTCTTATCCTGAGAGACGTGGATCTATCGGAGCTCGATGTTATCAATATAGAGGCGCAGCCATCTGACTATGCCTCAATAACTGGTACAAGCGCCGCTGATGTTCTTCGTGGGACTGATCTCAACGAACTGATTAGCAGCTTTGGTGGCACCGATCGGCTCTATGGTGGCGGTGGTGATGACGTTTTTGTTTTTTCCGATGGCTCAGATTTGAACGTCGTTTATGATTTTGAACTTGAGCATGATAAGGTCCTGATTGATAATGGTTCTTTCAGCGACGTCAGTATCGAGCTATACGGCACATCAGACGCGGAAATCCGCCTGAACACAAGTGACCGTCTGGTTTTGCGTGATGTCGATTATTTTAACTTGGACGTTGATGACTTCATATTCTCTACGCCCGATTATTTCATTTAGGGTAAAGGTTAGCTCTGTTTGAGGCTCGGATGTTCAAGTAATCATGCTCGACTGAGGCAAAATGTTGCGGATAGATTTCGGCTAACCTTAGACCTGTACCGTTTTGATGCCTCCGCTGTAAGCGGGGACTAAACCGTTGTATCGTCCAACCCTTTTAGTGCTAAGATATGGTAATTAAGGATGCTCCATTCCTTGGAGAAGCGTTTGCGGTTCCCGACCACGTTACGTTCCAAAATTGGGATCAGGCTATACTATTTCAGGTAGTTTCTGATCCAAAATTTGGAACGTTTGAAATTCAGCTAGTCCGAATTTTGGTTAGGGGTTTTTCTTTTTGATCCAACAATTTTCACGATTGGAAAGTCGTGTCCTTGCTTCCATTTTAAGAAATCAAGCGTTGCAGGTACATGGCGGCCTTTCTCTAAGGTCGGTTCGTGAGTCAAACGGAATAGATGGCTTTTGCCGTGGCCCATAACGCCCAAGCTCGCGCCTTCAGTGACAACAATGTATCCTTTCGCCTGAAGCTGTTGAAAAGCAGTCATGCACGTTTTTGGGTTTGCTCCCATCGCTTTTGCCGCCTGTCTACTACTTAGGAAAAGTCTCCCATTTGTGTCAGAGTTTTTTCCTTTCCACTCCATGCGCAGCCAAGGATAGAGCGCTTGGGCGGCGATGCCTAAATTTCTCCATGCTTCACAATCAATTTCTCGTCTAGTCAGATAGGTGCCCTGGCCCTTTGACATTGGGTTCCCGTGTTTATCACGCTTCGCCACGATTTAACGGCTATCAATCCACGAACGAATTGCGCTCTCTCGCCAAGCAACAGCACGGCGGCCAATGCGGACGGGCTTGGGGAACTCGCCATTTGAAATCATCAAGTAAATGGTCGAACGGCTCAAACCAGTAAGGTTTTCGACCTCTGTCCGAAGTCGACGTGATCTTCGGGTCGTGGACCTCCGTGTCGCGCAAATCTGCGCTGCCGGTTCTGGAAGAATTGAACGGGCTGATGTTCTACCCCGTGCAGTACGAAGGCGAAGAATCCTCACGCAACGTGTTCTACACAGGTGCCGCGCCCAACCAACAGGCGATCCCTGCGACGGACTACTTCCTTGAAGAACTGGGCGTTGAAAAGTTCGCGCTGCTGGGCACGGACTATGTCTACCCGCGCACGACCAACAACATTCTTGAACAATACCTGATCGACAACGGCATCGCTGCCGACGACATCTTCGTGAACTACACACCCTTTGGTCATTCCGATTGGTCCACGATCGTGGCCGACGTGGTTGAACTGGGCGCAGACGGCAGCCAAGTGGGCGTGATTTCCACCATCAACGGCGACGCCAACATCGGCTTCTACAAAGAACTGGCAGCGGCTGGCATTTCCGCCGACGATATTCCAGTGGTCGCCTTCTCCGTGGGTGAGGAAGAGCTGTCGGGTCTGGATACATCCGACCTCGTGGGTCACTTGGCCGCTTGGAACTACTTCCAGTCGGCTGAATCCGAGCTGAACGACGAATGGGTGGCCGCCTGGAAGGCCGCCATGGGCGATGAGCGTGTGACCAACGACCCGATGGAAGCCCACTACATCGGCTTTAACATGTGGGTGAACGCCGTTGAAGACGCAGGCACCACAGACGTGGATGCGGTCCGCACCGCCATGTACGGGCAGGAATTCCCGAACCTGACAGGCGGCACAGCGGTCATGTTGCCGAACCACCACCTCGCCAAGCCTGTTCTGATCGGTGAGATCACAGCGGACGGCCAGTTCGACATCATCAGCCAGACATCCGAAGTGCCTGGCGACGCATGGACGGACTACCTGCCTGAATCTGCTGTCCTGACCTCCGATTGGAAGGACCTTGGTTGCGGCATGTACAACACCGAAACCGAGACCTGCGTTCAGCTGACCTCGAACTACTAAGACGTGCGGTGGGGCGCGGCGGTTCTTGCCGCGCCCTATCCCTCGAAGACCTATCCCCGAATTCAGAAAGTCCCCCCGATGATGCGCCTTGTGTTCGGCATGATCCTGATGCTGCTGTCTGCCGTCAGCGTCGCGGCTCAAGATTTACAGGCCTTGCTGCAGACCCATGCCGAAGAGGTGGCCAAGCCGTCGCGTCGTTCGGTCAGTGTGATGTTGGATGATCTGGTGGCCTCTGGCCTGCCGCAAGTGCCCGTGTTTTTGGAAGAATGGGCCGGACGGAACGTTTGGCAGGATGATGCCACGGGGCTGTTTTACATTGGTGCCGAAGAGGGCGATGCCCTGATCATTCGCGATGTGGACACAGGCGATGAAGCATCGGTGGCGGCTGACGGCTTTACCCAGTTGCGCCCCAACGGCGGCGTGCGGCGGGTGATCGGCACGGCCCTCGTGCAGTTCCAACTGTCTGATCCCGACCCTGCGCGCCGACAGGCTGCGTTGGAGAGTATCGCGCGCAGGGGGGAGGCCGAACAACTCGCACCCTTAATCGCATCGCTGGAGGGCGAAGACGACGCAGACATCCGTGCCCGCAAAGAGCAACTCATCACCTTCTTGACCGCCCGTTTTGGTGAGGACAGTGCGGCACGTGTGACAGCGATCGAAACACTGGCCGCTGACACCTCGGTTGAGGCACGCGCGGTGCTCAGCCAGATTTTGGCAACGACGGATGAGGTCGCCGAAACCCTGCCTGACGTGAATATCGCTGAACTCTACGACCCCGCAGACGCGCCCGAGGCGTCTTATCAGATTCTGGTCGACGCGGGTCTGGCCCCCGCTTTGGTCAGCGCCGGTGACATCCGCGCAGCCCTTGAGGCCAATATCGCAGAGGGTCGTGTTGGCACGGTGCCCATCGCATCGCTGAATACCAACGCGGCGCGTGAAGACGCCTATGCCACTTTGGCCAGCGCCGATCTGGTGCCGCCTTTGGTGACGCAAGACGACGTTGCCGCAGCCCTGCAATCCCATGTCTTTTTCGCCCAATATGTCGAAACCGACACCGCCGTGACCCAAGCCGCCCGCGCGACCCTCGACAAAGTCGAGACCCGCGTGGGCTGGGCGCAAACGGTGGATATGACGTTGGACGGGCTGTCGCTTGCATCGATTTATTTTCTAGCGGCTATCGGGCTTGCCATTACTTTTGGTCAAATGGGCGTCATCAACATGGCGCATGGCGAATTCATCATGATGGGGGCCTATACAGGCTATGTGGTGCAGCTGTTTGTGCCGGATTACACCGTGTCCATTCTGGTCGCTTTGCCGCTGGCCTTTGCGCTGACCTTTGGGGCAGGGGTGGCGATGGAGAGGTTAATCATTCGCCATCTTTATCACCGCCCGCTTGAGACATTGTTGGCCACCTTCGGCATTTCCATCGCCCTGCAACAGATTGCCAAGAACATCTTTGGCACGCAGGCACGCCCCCTCACATCGCCTGACTGGCTGAGCGGCGCTTGGGTGATTTCTGACGTCATCCAAATCAGCACGATCCGCATTGCGATCTTCGTGATGGCGCTGATCTTTCTGGTGGCGTTGCTTTATATCCTCAAACGCACGCGGCTGGGGCTTGAGGTGCGGGCGGTCACGCAAAACCCCGGTATGGCGGCGTCCATGGGGATCAACCCTGACCGCATCAACATGCTGACCTTCGGGTTGGGATCAGGGATTGCGGGCGTGGCCGGTGTGGCCATCGGGCTCTATGCAAAAGTCACGTCAGAGATGGGCGCGGATTACATCGTGCAGTCCTTCATGACCGTGGTTGTGGGCGGGGTTGGAAACGTGTGGGGCACCTTGGCGGGTGCCGGTCTGATCGGGTTCTTGCAAAAGGGGATCGAATTCCTGAACCCGTCCAACACGCTCGCGGCCCAGACCTACATGATCTTGTTCATCATTTTGTTCATTCAATTCCGACCCAAGGGCATTGTCGCGCCCAAGGGCCGTGCTGCGGCGGATTAAACCATGACATCAACACGTAAATCCTTTATCGCGCGCAACCCTTCGGTGCTGTATTTCCTCGCCGCCTTGGGGCTGTTCACAGCCATCGTCGCGGTCATGTCGGAGGCATCGGGCGTGGGCCTGATATCGACGTCCTTTGTCAAAACCTTGGGCAAGACGCTGTGCCTGTGTCTGGTCGCCATCGCGATGGATGTGGTCTGGGGATATTGCGGCATCCTAAGCCTTGGGCACTTCGCCTTCTTTGGCATCGGCGGCTATGCCATCGGCATGTGGCTGATGTATGCGCGCACGGAAATCATCGTGATCGACAGCCTTGCGGGGCAGGTCATTCCGCCCACCCCGCAAGAGGTGTCGGACGCCATTGGCAACCAGATTTTCGGCGTCGTGGGGTCATCGGAATTTCCCATGCTATGGGCCTTTGCCGATCACTTGTGGATCCAACTGGCGCTGGTGGTGTTGGTGCCCGGCCTTTTGGCGCTGGTCTTTGGCTGGCTGGCGTTTCGCAGCCGCGTGAACGGGGTTTATCTGTCCATCTTGACCCAAGCCATGACTTTGGCGCTGGCGCTGTACCTCTTTCAAAATGACAGCGGGCTGCGCGGCAACAACGGCCTGTCGGGCCTGCAGAACATTCCAGGGTTTGAAGACACCGGCCAGGACGTTGTGTCTATCGCGTTCTTTCTGGCCTCGGCGGCCGCAC
>JACLAD010000381.1_pt1 | contig 18515 bp, 9 predicted proteins | sample 8027901 | NCBI WGS metagenome assembly JACLAD01 (sample SAMN15725071, study PRJNA655200) | protist metagenome | isolation source: fluorescence activated cell sorting (FACS) single amplified genomes of... | place: Spain: Blaines Bay Microbial Observatory, Mediterranean Sea | collected 2016-07-05 | reverse complement strand
CATACATACACACATCAAAGAGGGCATCGAGTGCCCTCGATATATTGGACCATATTACAGCACCGTCGAAGGCCTGTATAGGGCCACAGAGTTTGAATTGGACTCCAAGGTTGAATGGAGGTAGTAGCCAAGTTTGATTTTCAGACTCAAGGTACGGTACCTGTGTCCATGTGGAATAGGTTGTTTAAGGACAGGTTTTTTGCCCTTTTTGGCTTCTATGGAATAGGATCTATAATTTTTTCTTATTATGACTCAAATAATCATAAACAATTGATGCGGTTGTGCAGATCCTGAGATTTTCTATAAATTTCTCATGTCCAATCATTTTTCATTTAGTTGCAACAGATTTAAGTTTCAAGAAAGGTGATCGGATTGTGGAAGTGACTGTTACCGATAAAGCCGGGAAATGGTGCCATGGGCGCATTGGATCCCGCTCCGGGAATTTTCCTCGGGCCTACGTCAAACCATTGAAAAAGCGTAAGTGATGACAACAAAAGTTATACGCTTCACATGTATTTTTATCCATCTGTCTGCATGTCTGGTTCCATATAGGTTCTCCAAAGGCGAGGCCTCCAGACGAAAAACGATCTCGAGCTGTATCTACACAACCAAAACTAGCAAAAGTTCTTGCGGACTTTCCTGGCTCAGGTGATCTTGCAAAAGATATATGAACAGTACTGTGGATCATTAGTGTTTTTTACATTTGTATTCAACCCACTTTTTTATTTTAGATGCTTCAGAACTATCGTTAAAAATTGGTATGTATGTTGAAGTTCTTGATCAAACTAGTAGCAAGTGGTGGAAAGGTCGGATCAAAGGAAGTAGGAGCGTTGGGGAATTTCCAAGTCATAATGTCCAAATCATTTCGAAGATCCAAAAAAAGCCCAGCAAGTTGCATATCTCGGTGTCGCATGAAGTTTCTGTGGACCAGAGACGTAAGAAATCACTTGGATTTGCTCGTGCGAAGTATACTTTTAAAGGACAGCCCAAGGAGCTATCTTTCAAAAAGGGGACGATGATAAAGCTTTTACAAGTTGACGGGGAGTGGTGGCAGGGGCAGTTGTCAAACGGTAGCAGTGGTCGTTTCCCTGCCAACTATGTAGTTCGTGTTGTTCAAAAGCAACCTGAGACCAGTTCATGTGCAATAGATGATAACGTTATCCCAAAGAAGTCGAATGAAGTCAATAATGACATTCTCGATCTTTTTTCTGGTAGTTCTGATTTATCAATTGATGCTGCAGACAAGTCTGTAAATGAATCCATGAGTCCTCCAGAGACAACCACATCACCAACATTTGATGAATTCGATGCCCTTTACGACAAACCGATGAAAGAAGTAAAAGTTCCACCACAACCACCTCCATCGGATTTAAAACCCCAGGCACCAACCGAGTTTGCCGACAACAAAGAAACGTCTCGAGTAGACCAAACTGCCAAATGTTCAAATCAAAGCAATGTGGACACTGAAATGCAAGTAAAATTGGATTTGAAGAAAAATGCACGATCTATCGAAAGAAGCACATTATCAACGTTTGATACAGATGCAGAAGCGTTTGCGCCAGATGATGTAAAGCCTGCGAAGTCTGCCGACGATCACGCAGATTTGTATCCTGTTGAAGATAATACCATGTTGCTGTCGTCAGGAAATGAGCCACAGTCTTTGGCAAATCAAGAATATACAATACCTTCATCATCCAGCAATGGACTCGTGTCCAGCGGGAATGGAGTAGCACCTTTACCATCTGATGATGATAATGCACCAGCACCGCCTGACGACGAGGTGCCACCGATCCCGCCTGATGAGGTGATGCCATCGGTACCTCCTGCTGATGAGGCGCCCCCTATCCCGCCTGATGATGAGGCGCCGCCTACGCCACCCGATGATGAAGCGTCACCTATCCCGCCTGACGACGAAGCGCCACCGGTGCCACCTGAAGATAGTGTACCGTCTATTCCAACTGCTGATGAAGCACCTCCCTTACCAAACGATGACAACGAACAAAGTTCAGGTGCAGGGGATGTCAACAATACTTTATCCCCAAAATATATTGCGACCGATTTGGACAAAGTGTCGAAAATGCAAGCATACTGGCAATGGAGTGAAACCTACGATACAGAAGATGGCAATCATGATTTCAAAGGGATCGGCGACGAGGCGAAGACAAGTCCTTTATGGGAAACTCATGGTGCACTGCTTCTGGCACTGTGTCCATCACATTCGCTTTTCTCACAACCACGTGCACCACTCAATCCCAAGGGGATTTCTTTGCTAAAGTCTTCAATAGATTTCTATGCCATGATTACAGATCGTATGGACTGTGGCCCTTCTTCTCCACAATCGATTCTTGAGGCTGTTCGCAAAACCCATGTTTGTCTAACACATTGCGACAACTTGCTCAGGGAGATTCCTTGGGGTCAAGACCGTGATGAGGCATTGCAGCATTATTTGGGAGTTCTTGTAAATATGATTAGATCTCTCGACGTCGGCAATATACTTTTGATACCCTCAGGTGTCTGCAAGTCGGAGTCTGTGCAGATATTTGTACTTAAGCGCGATCGACAATCGCATTTTTCGCTTGCCCTTTGTAATGGCGATCCCCGTGCAGTACAACAATATCATGCAAAGAAAACAGATGCAGGGGGAACATTGTTTGCTCATTCACTAATCCTAGAAAATATTCCAGAACTTGTACTGAGTGATAGCACTTTTTGGTTTATGGTAACGCGACCCGCCGCCTATACTAATTTATCTAAAGACAAAAAAATGACAGATGCAATGGTGCAACTATATGAAGTTTTGCTTCCCTACTTAAATTCGCAGCCGTTGCGACAGACAGTAGCCGCACAACCTTCTCATCCTGTCTTTTTTCAGTCTATCATTCGCCCAGTAATTGAAGGTGTCCAAGTACCACCCAGATTTCCACCCGAAGTTGCTGTTGCCTCGACTTTGCAGGCTTGTGTGCGCATGTGTTTATTATGGCATGGGGCCTCTTATGAACAGATCCAATATATTGAGTTGTGCACCCGACTCGCTACTGTTACAAAAATGCAAACGAGTCTTGACGGTTAGTGATTGGAGCAAAAACTATTTTCCATGTTGTTATTTACATTTTTGTGCGAATAACAAAGCGATTTTGCTTCCTGTTGTTGCTAGGTATTCTTGCGCAGGGACTCGGCACTGGAGAAGAGATTGCAGCAAGTCTAACTTCATTGCACCTATCTGCAAAAGATACACATGTCATCGTTGCTTCTATTAATGAACTCTGTGCTCAAGGCACACATTTTTCACGTACATGTGGCGCAAACCTTCGTCAACTTTGTTTTGAATGTCTAACAAATATCAAAAGGTGGTTCACTTCTTCAGTGTTCTTTAGTTATTTGAACTTTCTTTGATTTTAATTTGTTTTTGTTGTATTTGACAGAGTTGTTAAACTAGTAAAGCGCACTATTCAGAACCATTTTACGTACCGTGACAATAAATCAATAGCAAATCAACCTGATTTGGATTGTCTCGATATAAAAGAGCATGTTCTTGACGACGATAGTGTAGTCCAACCACTTTTTGATAGATTGCGTCAAGGCCAGGTTGTGGATATAAATACTTGGCATTAAGGGCAAATATTAAAGGGAGTGTCGTAGCTACAGCAGGGGAAAATACTTATTGATTGTTATTGTTCTCATCTGACAATCTATATCTGTATTCATATCTACATTGTTGTTTTTCTAGACTTTTAGTGGGAACGATGCCGACACACAGTTACCACCAATTTTGCGTCAAGTACAAATGACACTTGTTCCAGATTCCGTTCTTTCTTTTGCAGAAGTTTTGTATGCTTTGAGACGAGCTTTCCAAGTGTGCGAGCTACTCGCAAATCAATCCAGTCAGATTAAGAACAGTTTCTCTCTTCGGCTTGTTCTCATCCAGTATCTCTTTGTTGATGTACTGCCAGTTCCATTGCCACCACAAAGGTTAGAAGAGGCAAAGTGCTTTTGGAGGATCGGTCGAATGCCAAGAGAGATGCAAGTCGACATAATGAAGTTACTTGGACTTCTTGCACGGCATTTGATGGTATCGTAGAAAGCTATTGCGATCATCATAGAGACCATACCTTTTATTTCTTTTAATTACTTTTATTGATGATTTTTTATCCTGATGTTTCCACACACAGGCGGTTACGTGTTCTTTGCCAGTCACACGTGCTGTAGATACATCAAGAATGATAACGATGGGATGTTTGGTGTCCATAGCAGATGCAGTAATGCGTTGTCGATCTAGCGATGTTCCGTCAGAACTCTGCGAACAATATGCCGGCCGAGCAAGGGGTTGGCTATATTTAGATGATTTAGTATCCATCGAAACAATCCAAAATATTTCATGGTTTTTACAGTATAATATAATAGTGCTATTTGCATGCTTAGGTCCTGCGAAAGGTTTTGGAATCAGTCCAATGTCATTTGCTCGTGAAAGTTGCTTCTTATTCATGACTTCTGCAAATCAAGCTGTTGCACGATGCCAAGCTCTTCACTATCTTTATGGACAACGATGCGCAACAAAGGACACTAATGTCATATTTTCGTTCCATGCACACAATATGTCTCGAAGCAGCCCAACCAAGAGTAAATCACACACATCAATTGGCTTACACTCAATTGCTGCTGAACTGCAGCTGATACATCGGGTTTGCGTTCAAATTGGCATTTCCGAACGCGATCCCCATCATCTTGCTCGTTACTTTACTGGAGACGACTCTCGGTTTTTGGAATTGTATCCTGAACTTCGCGATTTCCGTGATATAGTGTTGCTTTTTCGGATTGCAACAGCTCCTTGTGCCAGCATGTTGCCTGCTACAGCTCGTTGGTCTGCTCAAGATAGCTATCTGCAATGGCAATTCAAAACATCCAAGTCTCACAATGATAAATTCTCTGGCAACAGCCCCACACATATTCATCGACATTTCGGTACTTTTACTGAACCCGGGAATCCGGCTGAAATAGCAGTAGTTAAATATGAAGGCGGCTTTAACAAAACAATCAGAACAAAATCAGAAGCTGAAGAAGAAATTGCAAATTCGATATCAACTTTTGGCGAGCAACAAAGTGTTTCGGATGTAGGAGATGCCGATCTTGATCTGAGGGGTGGGAAAATACAAGTAATTGCATTTGAGCAAAAGGTTTCATTCGCATGGGCTTATGCAGATTTCTATGATGCTGGTTCGAAACCAAAATTTGGGGAGTTTGATAGTGGTCCTGACAGTAAACCATGGAAGAGCTCATATAATCGAACAAATTCTGAACCACGAGCTCCGGTAGTCTTGTCTGGGGGTGATCCATCAACTTTAGTAGGGCAGGACGTTTCAACAGAAGATGACATTCTTCATATTAAGAAATTGCCTACTTTTGAAAATTGTTTGGATGCACACAGTTCAGAATTGCTGTGTCAATTTTTGACGGTACCATACATGCGTATTCCTTTGATCTTGCATTTTTTTGCTGCAGAAAGCGATGGCTCTGAAGGCACATGCCGTATCAATGCATTATGCAACGCTCAATTACAGCAAGTTCTCAATGCCGCAATGTTTGAGCCACATCACTGGAAGCCTTTTGCTTCGGACAAGAACGAAGCCGGAGTAAGAGAATTTCCGGTAAAGCCTCAGGATCGGCGTTTGCTGGCCACGCCATGTGGAATACTTTTTAATGAACTCAGGCACTCGCCAAACGTGGTCCTGAAGTGCACACAGAAAATGTTGCGGCATATACTTGAGCTTGATACAGGACGTTTCCCATCTTCAACGCCAAAGAAACTGCGTATGATCCTTTTTGTCATTCGTTTTGCCACTCGGATCAGAAATTATACATCTATTATAGTAGCCAATGACGATTGGCGGGAAGATGGACCAATAACAACGTCCTCAGGGTGGAATACATTCATATCAGGACTCGAGTACATTACCGAAGTCAACATACATGCTCTGCGCAACGGACTTAGTATTCTTTGTTGGATGCTTGATCGAGAGGTCATTAGCATGTTGAAACAATGGTTGCAACAAGTACACAAAGCAAATTTGACTGCTGATGCGTGTATTTTACACGCACATATCGCATTTGTTTGCAAGGATACGAATGAAGCAAACCTAGACTATGATACAGTTTTGCATATTTTGTCCTCGCAGATTTTCCTGAATTGCCATTATGATCTTGATGCAGACTCGCTTAATAACAGAATATCGCCCCGGAAAGTTAAACGCAAGCCGCGCATGTCCCGTGCTTCGCGCAAACCTGCAGGACCAATGCAACCTATCAATACATTTATTATCCCGCAAACGGAGTTGCTTGAAATTTTTCAACGACAGCGAGGTCCAATTATGAGGTGGTTGGTGCGCCATCCAAAAGATTGCGATACTATCATGGAAGCACTGTTGCGTGTGGCTGCTTCACAACACAACCGCAAAGGCTTTTGCCAACCTACACAAGATGTCGAATTGCAGCACCAGCAAGCAAGTTACACATCCCGGTCTTGGGTGAACTTACCTCCTCCTCCGTACGCTTGTTTGGCTTTTGGGCGACATGATGCTCGCCGGGGGCAAAAAATCCGAAAGCGTATTCGTATGGAGCTCGAAATCTCCAAAGATGATCAAAGTGGCGATAAGATTGACAACATTCCTGTTGAAAAGCTTGTGCTGCATAAGCGCGAGGAGAGTGAGGAAATGTCTGGATGTTTTGTGCCGGATTCTGAAGTGGCTCTCATTGCCCAGAGCACGAGGCGAAGCAAGAAGGCTGCGGTGAAGCTTGCAATGAATCCAAACATTCAGAAACTATCACCATACGAGCGATGGTTACATCTTGTCGTCACCCAGTCTGTCGATACTAAAATAAATCTGCAACTTGGAGAAGTTACAATTCGTGGAAACCGTCTTCGACTTTTGAGAGATGAGCATGTTTTGAAAAATAAAGATTTTTTGGCTATTTTCGGAGAGGCCGTTGATATCAACGGAGGTGGGAATGTAGGTTGGCAATGTGCCGTTTTGCGTGAGACTGCAGTGCATCGGTGGATGCGTATGATAGCATTTCGGCATGACATTCATGTCTGGGATGTACCTGCAAGATTTCCTCAAGTCGATCTATCGGCATTTCGTAGGATGTATCCGTCACAATTGCACCATACAGAGATGTGGGCAAGGCCGGTATGTAGAAACAAAATACATACATAATATCATATTGAACATTGTCATTTGTATTGCAAGTTTAAGTTTTTTTTTCAAACAGATGGTAGATGTTCTTCGAAATTCTTTTTTCAAAAAAGACAATTGGTGGTTGAAGGGAAAGTTACCCTCAACTGATTGTACGAGTATAGTTCTTACTATCACACGACGTGAGATCGATGCCCACAATGAATCATATGAACGGATTATGAAGGAAGTGGTGGTATTTCGTCATATTCCAGCGCTTTTTCACATGTTTGTTTTGTATGCAGCCCACACACGCATCTGCACGCAGTGTGTATTGTGTACACATTTGCTGCCCTGCTATTTCTTATTATCTTCATTTCTATTTTTTCTTAGATATAACATTGTTGAATACGGACGCCGCAACTACCGGGAAATTATATACTGTTCTGATGTTTCGCTTTGTTTGACGTCAATGAAACCAAATCTAGACACCGGAGTTCGGACCTCTTTGGTGGATGGTAGTCTTCGAATCGATGCTGGTAGTCCAACCGCAGAGGTAATGCAGTTCATTCCTAGATGACTCTTTCATTGTTATAGTCTTGGAATTATCAATTGATGTGAATCATTTGCCATTTATATTAATATTTGTACTGCACGTTATATCCTTGGTCATTATTTTACTCCTCGATGTTTTCGTGTACTTACAGGCTAAGCAGTTAAAGTCAGTAATCATCACCCGCAATCTCTCCAAAAAGACTGGTCTACAAACATTCATACCGAGGCGTTTTCTTGAAGGCACTATACCCACATCGCTTTTGAATCGTTATGAGTTTTGGGCATCACATGCTTCACAAGGTATATTGAATGACAAGGGAGTCGTGACAGGATCCACAAAGATGCTGCTCGGCTACGAAAAAAATCCCTTACCTTCAAAAGCGAATGGACACCATCAAGGGACTATTTTGGTTGTGCGTTTACGGAAAGGGAAAACGGCGATTGAGCGTTGGTTTCTGAAGCGTCGTGATTCGAAGGGCGAATCGGCACTTGCGGCCGTTGTTAAAAGCACTGAAGATAACATGTTAGGCAGTGGTAGTAAAGAAAAGCAACAACATAATGGCAGTGGCAACAGTGACAATGATGATGGCGACGATGATGACGACGATGATGACGACGATGATGACGACGATGATGATTATTACGGTAATGAGGGAAATGATGATGACGATGATGACGACGATGACGATTACTATGCGGACGAAGATTCTGTCGAGAAGAAGCAAAGAGAAGAGAAAAAAGATAACCAGATCTCAGAAGATCGAACAGACGATGATGATGATGTTGCAACTGACGACCATGCGATTGATGAGGAGAAGCGAGCCCTGATTTTGCTAAATGTATTGACTGCTCGGCCCGACACCGCCCTGTATCGGGTTGCTTTAATCATGTCCCAGCTTGAAGATCTATCACACATCCTAATTTGGTCACAGGCTGCTCTTGGTGGTTCAGCTCAACCCAATGCACAGATACATTCTATTGATTTGCCGCGTTTGAATTTATCCTTCACTGTACGTGCCCAACCAGCGCTGTCATACGGTGCAAACCCACATGGCAATAAGTTTGGACTGTATTGCGATAATTACGAGGGGCTGCGAGTGAGTGATTGTCGAGATGACAAAGTCATGGATATGATACAAGGAATTGGCAACTCCATATTATTAGAAAACTCAAAGAATGAGTTATTTGTTTTGACATCTGCTCTAGCTCGTCCAGTGGCTTTCACATGTAAAACATTGAAGGAAAATGCTTCGCAAGTTTCCAAATCTCAAGTTTTATTTTGGCGAGCTGATCCCGAATGGGGTGATAAGATCACCAGGTCTAGTATGACATCAAATAACAAAGCCAATACCCACTTTCTCTATCCAGTACATTCTTCACGTGCATTTTTGAGCACGATTGTTCCGGGGGGAAGTTCAGAGGCAAGTAGAACGGCAAGTTTGCATTTGTTTGTGCTTTATTTTTTGGCGGAACGCTACGAATCTGCCTATCGTTTGATACCATCATGTATCTCGGAAGGTGTACCATCGGAGCACGAGCGTGCACTTTTGCAGTCACTGGTGGTTGCCAGCAAATTTGAAAACGCAAACACTCATGCATGTCGCCTACGAATGACGCTTCGTGCAGTTGAAGGCGGTCCAGTAGAAGCGGTTTTACCTTGGTTGACCGATCTACACCGGGAGGTTGTCGCTTACTTCTGTCGTGTCACTCACAGTGTGAGCAAATTATGTCGCCTTTCTGCACTCGAGGAGATTGATGTCGCTTGTCGAAGCTGTCGCCGGCTTGGAGTGGATGTTCAACGTACTGCATGTGGTGGTATACTTGGCACACAACTTGATTCAGTTGCTCGAGCTTTATCTCAAGCAAAAGTAACGGTCCCAAGCACGTGGCTTTATGGTCCATTGCTGCAAAATCGTGTCAAGTCGCGCTTATATTCTTTGAATGCATTCCTTGAAAACCCATCACATGAGCCTTGGAATACTCCTACATATTCAATTGGACCGTCGAATTTAAAATTGTTGAAGACGAAGGAGTTTCGTGGCTTTGATGATTTCTCCGATGATAGTATTCGTCGTGTTATCGATGCAAAGGGGAAAATCATTAGCCTGGGCGACATATCAACCAAATACCCATTTGGCAATGAAGAAAGTGGCGAAGGGATTGAAGCTGTCAAAGCCCTGAACAAATGGTTGGCCAAAGGCCTGCGGCTGAAAGGTGGGAAGGATATACTCGGTTTCCTGGTCCTATATGAAATGCTTACTGGAAGCTATAAGAAGCCTAAGATTCTATCTTCCGATTCAGCTTTCAATTGGGGTGCTTTACTCATGCGCATGTTGCCACAGAATGATTACATGCAGAAAGGCCCACTCATATCTGCTCTGCGATTGGTCGCTATGAATCGCTTGCTCGCTGAAAAAGACAAGTTTCCCAAATATGAAGCAAAATCAAAGGGATTCGGAAGCGGTAAAAATATCAAAAATCTTTTCAAATCATTGCATGATTATATTCAAGGGGAGAGCTCGTCTCTGAGTTGGCAATTTTCAAACGAAGAAATCGGTACAAAGACAAATACGGATAAAAAAGTTGAAAATGGCACAGTGTTGCACACAGATACTGAAGAGAAGATCGATGGTATAGAAAACCAAAGCCAAAAGACTACGAGTCACGATGATGGCAAGTCTGACGAGGTTCGAACGGATGCCAAACTGGCCAGCACTACCGAAAATGTCAATGGTGTGCAGGTCGACACCTTTAAGTGTACCAAAGATGAGATTGAAGAAGAAGAAGGAAACAAAATCAAAGAAACTAGTCCAGAAACAAACACCCAGTCCGAATTACGTATTGATGTGGATGGCAAACCTCACTCACTTGACACGTTTATAGAGTGCTATGGCGGATCACAGATTGAGCCTCCATTAGAGTGGTATGAAGCAAGAGCTGTGACTAGTAACTCAAGCCATGAATATGATGAGGAATCTGAAAAGGACAGTGGAGCTGAGAAAGTGCACCACGAAACCAAAGACAAGAAAAATGAAAAAAGCACAAAAACATTGTCTGCTTTCTTATCTGAAACTGCCAATCTTAACATCAAACAATTCAACATTACTCAATTGAGTCAAAGCCATTTGCACCGGCATTGGTTTACTCCCCATCTACAGGAAGTTTCGTGTCGTGCACGAGACTTTCATGGACTATATGGCAAAACTTCTTCGCATCAAGATGGGGCTGTACTTCAACTTGGTTCCAACGATGCAAAATACTTGTCATCTCGCCCCTTATGGTCCTTTGGGCTCTCACAATTTGTTCGGCTGCAATCGATTGATAGATTACCAACTCCAAATTGGCCAGATTCTGAAGCCTTGCCGTTCAATATTGAAGGGCATCCCCTTCTTCAGTTCCCTCTCGCTCAGCATACCGTTGCTCGATTCAAAGAGGATGTTCGATGCTTTCGCAAAGAACAAGAACTGAAAGCCCGATTCAACCTTGTGGCGTGGCCTGCCGCTCTGAGTACGTTTGTTGAAGGTGGTCAGCGTTCCATTATTGAGGATACTTCGACACTTGCTGATACTGCTTCGGCGGCATCCTCATGTCTTCGATCCCTCCTGCATTCCTTGCTCAAGAGTGTAGAGGCTGATACAATTGCTGTTGATGCGACGTTTCGCGCTGCCATACGACTGGCAAACTGCAATTCTCTTGTTGCCATTCCTGGAGTTGATCCAATCGAAAGTCAATGTTTAGGAATAGGATTTGATCTTGATCGACTGGCAGGTCGCGAAATTTCTGTAAAACCTGAGTTACTGATACAATTATCACTTCATGCCGATGGAAAGCGCATACTGCAGGCATGGAATCCATTTTTGACGGATGAATCAGCTGACGCGGTACTCAGCTTAACTACTCTTTTCATGCTCCGTACGAGCCGCCTTGATTTGGCACAACGCTGTGTCGATTCAGCACAGACTTTACTAGCGGATTTGGATTTACTGTGTGCTTTATGTAATGCAGCGGGTGCTAATGCTTCGAGTTCTGCAAGTAATACAGAACCTGGAACTCAATATATGCTGCATATGGAACGGGTATTGTTGAATATTGAACTGAAAGCTGCAGCTCTGTCAAAAGTTATTGCGTCCGTTCGGTATTACTTTCGAGACAGGGAGCGACCAGACAGTAAACTTGAATCCACTGAAGACTTACCTTCACCAGAAGGACCGATCCAAAATAGACCAGCTTTAATGACGGAAGAGGATAATTCTCAATCAAAAGAGGATACGAATATGTTACAGGATGCAAAACAGTCAGAAGAGAATGTAGAAAGCAGGGATGAAAAAAAAGATTATCTTGTCAATTCTGACTACAATACTTTTCGGTTCGACCCAAGATTTCTTTTTTTTGAGTTCACGCATGGGATCATGTTGCGTAAGTCCCAAGTGCGCATGGTCGAGCAATTCATGCGTGCACTAAGAACAGGTGGATCTAGGGTCGAACAATTAATAATGGGCGCAGGTAAGACAACAGTTGTGTCGCCTTTGTTGGCACTTTTAGCTGCAGATGGAGCATCGCTTGTTGTGCAAGTAGTGCCAAAGCCACTTCTAAGTTTTTCGCAGAGTGTGCTATTTGAGCGACTTAACTCTTTTGGAATTTTGCACCGGCAGGTTTTTGTGTTTTCTTTCGATCGCAATTCTGAGATATCAGAAAAACTTGCCATAAAACTTGAGCGAGCAAAAACACACAAAGACGTTGTATGTTCGACGCCGATTGCAATCAAGTCGTTTGCTTTGAAATTTATTGAGCTTATACATGAGTATGAAATCCAAGATCCTGAAGCAATGCGTGTAATGGATAAGTCAAATGGAAAAAAAGGTATTTGATTCAACAAACACGACCATACGTGAATACCTGACATCTATTCGTCTCTGTATTTTTCTTTCAATGATTACTTTTTATTTGCAGATGCCTTATTCGCTCGAATGAAGAAGATGTGGTCCAGTGCGAAGTCTTGGATGACGCGCGACAGTCAAGGACGACAATCCACACGGTTAATGAAAGAAAAGCAAAAAATTATCAACGCGGCACGGGTTCTGAAGTTGATGAAAGGGGGTGTTTTACTGCTGGACGAAATTGATGTTATTTTGCATCCATTACGCAGTGAGTTGAATTGGCCGCTTGGACAGAAAGTACATCTGGTATGTGATTCCGCTTTTGGAACCTTCCTGTTCGATCATGTGTATGTTGAAATTCCTGCTATGTACATACATAGGATTTTACCCAGCCATCGCAATCAATACAAATAAAGCATCGTCAAAAGTTAACCGGTCTTAGATGGAAACTACCATTTCATTTGCTTGATGCCTTGGCATTTGCCGCCGCCCTTGCTGCTTCCACGTTACACGAAACAGAAGCGAAGTCGGTTTCAAAAAGCCGATTCTCTGTCAAGCAACCCGAGGTGCGCGCGCTACTAGAGAAGGAAATAGTCATTTTGGCATCGTCTGTCAAACTCAACATTGATGGCAACTATGTCGAAGATCAAACCTTGGAAGTTACAAGCAATGTTGCAACTGAAGCAGAAGAAACATCCACGGATCTATCCAATCCCGCAACAAATATATCCACAGAAGGAGTTGAGAAAAAAGATGAACGAAACGACGACAATGACGACCCTCCGCCTCCACCTCCACCTCCTCGTCGCGCCAAAAAAAAGTACCATGAGAGAAGTGAAGAACATTGCATTCAACATTCTGAATCTCTTGCAACAGATTCCACACCCAACAATCCACCACCACTGATGTCAACTACTGACGTGCCATCAACCACCGATCCTGGAATTTCCAACATAAAACAAATAGAATCCAAAACTAGCAACCGGGCAGACAAAAGCTTGACCAAACACAAAAAAAAAAAGAAAGTTTTGTTTAAGAATAGATGGGCAAGAACCAGGAGGCGAACCTCGAGCAGAATAGAATCGCAGAGAGTAGCAACAGCACAGCATCGTGTACCCGAATCTGTACAGATACTTCTGGATCTTGCATCGGCCACCATGTTAGGAATAGCTCGAAATAAGTTGCAGTCGACTCCACACTTATTGTTGCTAGATCAAGCCTTCTATAAACAAAATCTTGAACCCCATATTTCACGGTGGGTACTGGTCTGGTTGAGGTATTTCATTCCACTGAATGTGGCCACATCAGATGATTTAATGAAGTTTCTACAAAGTTCCCCCACAAACCCAGTTAAAGAGTTGGAAGATCAGCTTCGAAGTTGTCTAACTGACCATCAGATGAAAATGATTAATCTAGCTCGTGAATGGGTCGGCATTTTATTACCCTTTGTACTTTCCGCAACTAACCGTGTTACATATGGGTTACTCGCTTCTCATCATATTGAAAGGCTCACAAAGAATGCATCATTGGAAGTGTCGAAAAATCGTCGTTTAACCGCTGTGCCTTTTATAGGGAAAGACACGCCAAGCGAGTCCGCAGAATTTGCACATCCAGATGTTGTGATTGGACTTACAATCCAAGCTTACAGACTTCAAGGTCTACGGCAAACAGATTTTTTTGAATTTTTACATTCTCTTCAAGTTTTCATGAGCAAAGATATAAGCCTCAATGTCAAACAGCGAAGTATCAGTCAACAGTTTGCACATTGGGTATTTTTGGCGGGCGGAAGCATTCGAGGCTTCGAGATACAGAATTTTATCAAAGATGATCAAATGAACAAGATTAAATATGGTTTTCAGTCAGGCACAAGATCTGGACACAAATCACGGCTCAATATGTTGCCGTTACATCTGATTGACCCCGACGATAAGGACCATACCAAGCCTTTTTACGAATTACTTCGACAACTACCTGCAAGCATCTTCTATTATCTCGACCAGCTTGTGTTTCCTGAAGTTTGTCAGCACCAGCGTGGTCGCCTCTCCGCAAGTGGCCAATCCTTAGGTGGCGAGCTTCTTTTCGGGCGTAGAATTGGTTTCTCTGGTACGCCCAGTTCCTTGCTGCCTGTGGAGATGGGCAAATGTCATTATGAGCGTGGTACCGATGGTCAGATTCTTCATACCGTCGTATCACCTCGAGTGATGTCAACTTTTCTATTACCAGATAATTGGTCTGTTCTTGGTCTTTTACGCACAGTTGCTACGCAAGATACCAAGTACAGCGCACTAATCGATTGTGGGGCGCTTGTCACTGGCATATCTAACCGTGAAGTGGCTGAAGTGTTGCTTGTTAATGGAGGGCTTCCTCATAAAGAAGGAGGTAATGACGATGTTTTGGCCCATTCCTTTTACGAAATAATGTACATTTTATGTTTTCATGACTATGATGCAAACACACGAACAGTGGTTTTCTTGGATGATCATGATCGCGCTATGGTAATGGATCGAGGTTTGTGAAGAACATTGTTATTCTTGAAAAACTCTGAATTTTGAGACTTTTCAATGTTCACCGATCACAAATCGCTATGCTCGCAGCGCTGGAGATCACTGAACTACATAAGTCTGCTATACCTCTTGCCAAACGATTTACATTCTATGATCAAGTACATACTACTGGAACCGATATTAAGCAGCCGATTGATGCTATCGCTGCCCTCACTTTAGGCAAAGACATGACTTTTAGAGATTATGCTCAAGGCGTTTATCGTATGCGTGGCATTGGAATCGGTCAACGAATTTGCTTGCTTGCCATCCCCGAGATTAGAGAACAAGTGAACAATGCTCTTGATTCTGACAAGACAAAATTAAATCTCGAAGACGTGGCTGGGTGGTTATTACTGAACCAGATCAAGTCTGAGCAGTTGCAATTTGCTGTTTTGTGCAAGCAAAATCTTGCAAATATATGGCGCAGAGAGGCGTTCACCGCCCTGACTGACCATTGGCAGAAGTCCACGAAAGTTCACCGCATTGCGCCCGCTAAAGATGACAAAATTAAGAAATCGAATGAATACTCCCTTACAGATTGCATTGATGTTTTCAGGGAACGCGTCGACTATACCGTACATAATGCACAATCGCAACCTACACAAACAACCGAAGAAAAACTTTTTGAGGCTACAGAGCTGTATTCCAAATTCCTTCAAACAAATGAGTGCAAAGAAGCTGTGTACTCCATTCAACGTAAGGCGAAAGATCTTTCACTTTCAAAAGATGTGTCACGGGGAAATGGGCGTGGTAAACAAATCAAGGATGCTGTCGATGCTGCAGCGGCACAATCATTCCAAAAGACACAAGTGCAGGAGCAGGAACAGCAACAGCAGCAACAGCAACAACAACAACAGCAGCAGCAGCAACAACAACAGGTATGCGCAATCGTAAGACCATTTTCAATTATTGCTAAAACCCAATGGATTTATTGGTGGACTGATTGCACCCACATGCTTATCAACCAATAGAACAATGCCATCGCTGTGAAGGAATGCGAAGATAACAAATACGAACTAAAATCTTTTGAGAGTACTCGTTGGACTCTACAACATCTGTTATGCAACAAAAAAATGCAAAGTCAATTCCGTTTGGCAAACGCAGTATTTGTTCGTTCTTCGAAATCAACTCTGAAATGGATCGACTCGCCAAATCGGTCCCAAATATTCAAAACCAACGGCGACGGGGATGACAATGATCGTTCAAATCGTCTCCAATTTCCATGCAATCTCTTGTTTTCAAAAAACCATTTTCGGCCTTTTAATCCGGAAGAACAAGTTACTTTTCGTCGTCTTAAAAATATTAGAGTGGTTCTCGAATGGTACAGCAAAAATATTGATACAAACTCGAAAGTCAATAAATTATCACCAAAGAGATTCGATCTTCTTAAAAGCATATTCCATATTCTTGATGATCATGGTTCGGGGCAAATATCTTCTGATTTGGTCCGACGGTCAATACTATCGGCAATGGATGTTGCAAACGCGGAAGTTGATAGCACGATGACAACTTTACGCCACCTTAATCTCCTACAAAAGACTAGGGCCGAAAAGGATGACCAAATGCAAAGCAAAGACGCGATATGTGGTAATGAATATCTAGATATTGCAGGCTTGCGAGAGATTTTAGAAGCAGGCGCGCTGACAGCAGAAATACCACCAAAGATACAATCGTTTGTTTTGTCAACACGTGGAGCCGAGGATAGTGACCATACCGACGTAGAAGATGAAATCCTACCGTTGGAAGAGCAGACACGGAAGGATCCAGAAGCGGGAGCCGGAGCTCCAGGAGACATCACAGACAACGTTGCTCAAGAAGAAGAAGATATACCTATGCAATCAGAAATAGCTCAAAAGTCCACGAAATATTTTAAACGGCTGTTTATTGTCTTAGATCTCGCTGAAGCCGAGAGTTTGCGATGTGCTATTCACGAACGACGAGAAGCTGCGGCAAGAGGAATCAAATTAGTGGATGGTGCAGTTCCGGAGGAATCCTTTGGTATGGGATTGCGGCTTTCAGACTCGCTTCTGATTGATAGTTCTACGGGCTATCAAGAAGGACCTGAGTATCAGCGTTCCCAAGCTCTTGCATGTTTAAGATTCATGGATTCAAGGCCTCATTGTAATACTCGAGATTCTAGATTACTTCTTCGCGCCCTTCAATGCAATACACGTCGTCAGAGACTTCTCTGGTGGCTCTCTGTTCGAGGATGTCGGCGGCGGCAACAGATAATGAAATGGAGTCCCCAACTACAACACTTTTTTTCATCTAACGATGAGCTACCACATCTATGGGTCGTCATGTTATGTCGTCGAATTGCCCATGAAATAGAGACGCGAGGCTTGACGCTGGTTCGGGCGTTTCGGGTCATGGACCAAAACCTTGACGGTCTCATAAATTGTTCCGAATTGTTTTCAGCTTTACACTGGCTTAATATTGAGGTGGCAGAGGATCTTGTGTATTTATTTATGCGGGCTGCAAACTTGCAATTCGGTATGATTCATGAAGTAGGTTATCTGGATGCAAAAGATTTTATGACCCTGTTTGCACCTTCATCGCTTTGGCGAACAGTCCACCCAACATCTGACCCCCTTGAAGCTACGGGCGACAGCATTGACTTCGCTAACTACACAACTTCGATTGATGATCTCGGCGCCGCACTGCAGCAAGCAAATGATGAAGACGCAGAACACCAATCTGGCTCCGATTCCCTTCAAATTAAACAAATTCAAATTCGAGAGCTCAACGAACGTCAGCAGCGCGAGCAAGATTTTGTGCGAGAAAGGCAGAGGCGAGCGGAGATCACAGCTCAAGTGGCCAAAAATCGGACACTACTGAAGAAGATAAAAGTGAAATTTCAACCCCTTAAGCAATTTAAGTGCATATGGACCAGCGAAAAGACGGGAGCGAGGAGGCGTGCAAGTGTGTGGTCGCCGCAACTTAGTTGCAGCCACAAGAATCGTCGACGCATCTGCTTGGGACATTTTGTAAAGATTGGATTGCAAGCACCAGGGCGTGACCATGATAAACTATCAGATTACGATATCTTGGAAATCACCGACACAAGCGTGGCGGGGAAAAGCCAGACTATTGATGCTGTGGTCGACTGCTTTTTCCCCCTTCCCCGGCGCTATCGTTTAGTGTGGAGTCAGACCACCTTCAACTCGGACGCTGATCCGAAAAAGAAAACAAGTGCAACAACACACGCACCACCCTCCGCAAAATCCAGCGTATACTTCTGGGCGGCCGTCCCGCCCTCCGCCGACTTCAAGAGTGTTGGGATGGTGTGCACGACAACCGACCAGCCACCGTTAAGTTCCGACAATATGTATAGTATGCGGTGTGTGCATCGCTCGCTTCTCCGCGAGGAGCGC
>JACLAD010006359.1_pt1 | contig 18529 bp, 13 predicted proteins | sample 8027901 | NCBI WGS metagenome assembly JACLAD01 (sample SAMN15725071, study PRJNA655200) | protist metagenome | isolation source: fluorescence activated cell sorting (FACS) single amplified genomes of... | place: Spain: Blaines Bay Microbial Observatory, Mediterranean Sea | collected 2016-07-05 | reverse complement strand
TGCGCGACCCATTCCCAAACGCGACAAATTTCGCCTTGCGCGGCCCGCGAATGAAAGTGATAGCTTTATCAATCTCGCGATTTCGTGCATTTCGAGCCTCTTGTTTGAGTTTGAGCCGCTGTTTGTTCGAGTAGACGTGGTGTAGGCGATCCGCGTAGTAAAGGTGGGTTCGGATGGAGGCTCTCATGGCTGCCCAGTGTGGGGAAGTTAGCGCATTGGCGGCCAAGATGGCGAATATATGGTCTTCGTTGAGGCGGTTGTCCCTGCGATCCCGGAGCTCGCGCTTGTGAACCTTGACCTGCTTTGTGCGCTGTTTCCACGTTGCCTGGGAAAAAGACTGGAACTTAAACTGCGTGGCGCCGTCACTCTCCCGCCTAACGGGAACACCATTGTCATCCATTTCTAGATAGCCAACATTAACTGGGGTATTGACGCCCGGATCGACGACCGTGATTTCGCCCGGTTTAATGGGCAGGAGTGCCGCGCGCTCTGGAGTGGTGTCATCGAACCACTTGAAGCGGTCTACGGACGTTGATAGTTCAATGTCACAATCGCGCCGTATTTCGGGCCGGGTCAGTTTTCTCAGGCGTCCCTGTTCAGTGCGCCGCATGTTGATCCGCTCAAAAACAACGTGTAGCTCTACGCCATTTGTCCTGATGCAGCTAGATAATCTCCAACGGCATGGATTTTTCGACGGGTTCGACGTGCGTTGTTGACCGCCCGCCTCTGCTACCTGTGTGATGCCGTCACGGTTGAAGAAAGCGTCCAGGTCTAGGTGTGCGTCTTCGTCATACAATTCTAAATCGTTCGATTCTCTCAGATACTGCTTAGATAGAGCACGCAAGCCGAGCAGGGCCTTGCAGTCGATTGTTACAAACTTGGTCCCCAGTTTCCGCTTTGGAAGGAGTCGAAAGGACGCGTACTGAAATAGGGTCCCCTGCACCTGCAATTCGGCGTTGACTTGATCAATCTCATTCATCCACTCGTGCCGCAAAGACAGAAGCCACCCATCGTCCCGGGCGTTCTGAATGGTGTCGCGGATTTCTGCAACCCTGTTGTTCCAAATTGCGACCTGTTCCTGCTGCGATCGAGCGCTCGGGTCAACGAACATGCTGTTTGGCAACGTCTCAAAAATGCCATTTTGTAGCATGATTTTATTCACTACTGCGCTTGCACATCCCTTTTTAATCCCGTACCGCGCCACCAGCCATACTTTGCAGTTATCCATGATTCCAGTCTCGTCGTACGCGTTGAAGTCCGTCACCATGTCGCCGATGTTGGCATCAATGATTCCGCTGAGCCCGGTCCCATCAACTTTCGCGATGTTTTCGAACAATTCACGGTAACACTGAAGGAGCACTACAGATGGCACGTTCGTCCTTGGAGGCGTTATTGACGTCTTGCACACGTTAAAAAGCGTACGCAAGTACGGCTTGTCAATCACCGGGATGGGGTAGATGCCTTCATCAAGACACCTAGTCATGTGCCCCAGTGCTAACAGATGTACTCGGTACGCAAGTTTGCTAAATCGTGAACAAGCAGTTTGTAAAACCCCTTTATGGTAGGGTTCGTACAAGCGTCCAGAGAGCGAGAGCGCAACAGTCGTTAGGCGAGGGCGGTCTTCGATCGGAATAAACTTATTGCACAATGGGTCATAGCAGTCAGAATGGCATACTTTTGGGCAATCTGCGCATTTGTCGGCTTTGACTCGCTTTGTAAATGCTTTACATACGTTGCTTGTTCTTCTGCGTTTTGTAATCATTATGCTTCGTTCCTTCTTTTCGTTTTGAATTGTTTTTTTGATCAGGTCCTTCCTTCTTTTCGTTTGAATTTTTTATTTTTATTTTTAATATGTCTTTTTTCTCATTTTAGAGGACGATTTTTCATGTATATTTGTATTGAAAAAAGTGTTTTTTTTTGTTTTTTTTTCAGTATATTTTATCAGAGAGGAATTTCCTCTGATTTTAGCAGAGAGGAATTTCCTCTGATTTTAGCAGAGCGCTCGCCAGGGCCAAAAGCCTCTGGACATGGCAGTGGCCTGGCGGCAGCCTGGCGGCAGCCCCCCGGGAGGGGTTTGTTTACCTCATAGCTATGTTATCATCCCCTCCCGGCAGCCTGGTGGAGCCTATTTGCCTGCCGGCGGCTTGTCAGGTGCCATCTCTTCAGGACTGGTCTTTGTACATGCAACCAAGTGTCACCAGACACGAAACGATGAAGGAAGAAGAGACGGAGAAGGACACGAATGATGATAAACACTTGATGAAAAATGCAAATGCTTACTATGATAATGATTTTCCTTGGCAGGATGTTGCATTAAAGCGAAGGAAAATGTGTCAAGAACAAGAACGAGCAATGCAACAAGACGAGATGCTAGATTTCGTCGACCCGAAAGTTTCCGCCACTGTTTGGGAAGAATTCTATCAACGGAATTCAAACAAGTTTTTCAAACCAAAAGCTTATCTGAATTTAGCATTTCCTATGATATCTGATACATGTTCCAACGTGGATTGTTGTAAACTATTCGAAATCGGGTGTGGAACTGGATCTGCACTTTTACCCTTGTTGAAAAAAAATAATAATCTCCAAGCAGTTGGATATGATGTATCAAAGCATGCCATTGAATGCCTGAGCAGTGTTGTAAATAAGAATGAAGAAATTAAAGCACGGTGTGAAGGAGCGGTTTTCGATGCTTTGCAACAAGATATTCCACAAGCATTGGTCGGAACCTTTGACTTTTCCTTGTTGTGTTTCACCTTGTCCGCGATTCCTCCCCAGCAACACCGCCTAGTGGTTGAAAAAGCAGCCACAGTTCTCAAATCTGGAGGAAAGCTGCTGTTTCGTGATTATGGTTTGTATGATTTGGTTCAAACTCGTTGCAAAAAAAGATTAGGAAAGAACCATTATGTCAAGCAGGACGGTGTACAATGTTACTTTTACTCAACCGAGGCTTTCCAAGAACTTGTCGAGAGTTGCGATTCTTCCCTCAAAGTCGATGAGTTAAAGTATTGTACCGTACGTAATATTAATCGCAAGAAAAACCAAAACATTGATAGGGTCTTCTTGCACGCTGTTGTAATAAAAATATAAATTCATTCTTTAAATATCGTTTCCTACATCAAGAAGAACTTTTGAGCCGTCAGACTTAATGACTATTTCAGGCTTGGTTCCGGTATCAAACTTTGGGGTACCTAGATAAGGACATGATGCACATCTGAAAGCGTCACCCTTTGCGCAATTTCCACAAGCAGATGCATCAGGCTTTACTTTGACTTCCTCGCCATTCGCTTCTGCTTCTTCCATTTCTTTCAACCCACAGGAACAATTTTTGCATGCACGCTTTTTAGTACCAGCGGCAGCTGGGCCACAGTCTGCTGCAACAGGTGCAGCTGGTACAGGCACGTCGGCAATCAAATCGTCTTCATTCACCATATCATGGTCGTTGTCACCAAAGTCATTCGCCATGAGTTTCCACACGTTCTTTTTGGTTTTTGTACTAGATACAGGTAGAGGCACAGCTTCCGATTCATACGAAGGCTTTCGTGTGGAAATACTGTCTTCACTTTCGTTTATGTCAATAAAACCAGCAAGTAATAATCCAGTGCTTAACTCTTTCCTCGTATTCTCGTCCAGCCCATCGATTTCAAGATTTCCTCCCGATTTAATCCGTTCAAATAGACTTGTTGCAGACTCCACGATACCTTGATTTCCATCAGACTGTACAACAATAGAATCGAAAATTTCTTGTGCTTTAACCACACTTTTCAAAACATCGAGAGACGCTACCGCGACCGTATTAGCTTGTTTCACTCCAGCACTCGCTCCGATTACACAGCAAAGTTTTACATTTTCCTCCTTGATTCCCCCCATTTCTTTTCTTTTCTTTTCCTTCTTCTTCCCTTTCGAAACCGTAAAAATTTTTATTGAATTTATCCTTTTTTCTTTTTCTTTCAATGAAATCTCTTTTATCAAAACCTTCGTTGTTTTATGAATTTGCTTTTTTTTTAATAATAATAATAAACAGGGGTGGTGAACCAAAAAAGTGAAAATGCCCTTTTTGACTTTTTCTTTTTTTTGGTTCGTGCATGCAATGTATGTCGACTCCTATTTGCAAGTTTGCGCAAATTGTCGGACCAATGTCGGTGTCGATATCGTGTCGTTGACCATGAATATTGAAGCGGTGTCGTCAGCTTGAAGGCTGGCTTCCTTCCCGATGTCGGAGTGTTCTGGACATCTCTTGCCACATTCTCCTTACTTTGTTCTTTTACCAGTATTTTCCTTTGAAAAGCCTGAGCTCATGAAATGTGCGTCGGCGTCGTGTCGTCGTCTTCAAACGGCGTCTCCTCAGACTCTTCTAGTAGTTATCTTTACACTATCTAATTACAGACTACATCTACAGCTCGAAGACTTCAGGCTTCTCGACGTCCGAGTGTTCGATCTCTTGCTATGTTCTCCTCGCTTTGTTCCTACCCGGTCCTTTTCGGCCTTTTTCCGTGCGTGTACGCACGTACTGTACGTACACAGATACACTGGACGCCTAAACTTAGGCATTCTTCTCCTTCTTCCTCACAAGTACGTGCGTCCACTGCTATTTGGTTAGCGATGACTCCGAGATATCTTGTTGGATCCTCTTTTAATTTGTTGGACAAAGGTGGCGTGATCATCGTTGCTTTTTGTACCACAGGTCCGAAAGGCAGCGATATACTTCAATCGAATCTGTTACTTGTACACTTTCGACCATTTGCTTTTTGCGCCAAAATTCTAGTCCATAACTGTGTACTACACAAGCGTCGACTCGCTGTTGATCATAACGCGTATTTTTCAATTGTTTAAAACAAACTTCTAGTTGTTCAATCGAAAATCTGAGCTCCTCCAACATAGCCTCAATTGAATAAATATATCGCAGCTTCAGCTTTGTATTAATTCCTTCGTATCGTTTACATGATCCAAACCTTCCTGGCAACTCCTGTTGTGCTTGCTCACGTTCACGCAAATTATTCAACAATTCATATCGATTAATAATTGAATCGATTACAGCATATCCATGATTCTCAATATTATGAAACTTGTCGATGCCACGTGAAACTAAACGAGAAGGGATTATTTTCGGGTCCTCCTCGGAATCATCCATTCATCAAAATATAGTTGGTTTTCGTTTTCTTCGGGCTTTTTTTGGGGGGGTTGTAAGCAGAGGGAGGAGACTTGTTTGTCTCCTTCATTTCATTGTAATTCAATTCACACCGAGCTGATTGTCTTGAAAATTTGTAATCGATTTATTGACATATCGATCTTGATTTTCACGAAATTTCAAGCTTGATGGACAAGTCACTTTTCATATGGACAACTTCGTTTCAAGCATGGTCAGGCCCATCGTGTTTTTTTTTTGGGGGCTTGTCAAGCTGGCAAAGCAGGAGACTCGGAAAGTTGTCTTTCAATTCATTGTTATGTAATCCATACGGAACTGATTGTGTTGAAAATTTGTAATAGATTTACTTACATATCGATCTTGATATGTGAAAAATTTCAAGCTTGATGGAACAGTCGGTTTTCATATGGACAACTTCGTTTCAAGCATGGGCAGGCGGGCACCATCGTGTTTTTTTTTGTTGAACTTTGTCACGCAGGAGCTCGCTTCTCTAGTCTAGAGAGCCCTACTTCAACAAATAGTCAGAGAATCAAAATCGACATGTATCGGCTCTACAATCTTCTCAACGATCTGATTGATGAGGTCCATTTGATTTATAAATCACTTTCTTCGTTTCGATTGCTTTATTGAGAGGTAGATACGGGAGATACATAGCTCGGGATGAACGGGGAAATTTCTCGAGAGATCGAAGAAGAAAAAAATAAATTCAAATTGTTTTATTGTTAGATTTCAAGAAAATTTGAATTGAAGAAAGGATGATGGTGACACTATCAATACTTTCAAAGTCATTACCATGAATATTTCGCATTTTTACGATCTTGATGGTCAATAGAAAAATGTGTGTGTTTTCATGGCGACATGGACCTGAAAATATGATTTGGCCCATTCCTGCTGAGTTTAGATATGGAACGAAAACAGTTTGTGCGGATCCCAAAATGAAGGTGGAAATCGTTTGTCAGGAGAATGAAATTTGGACAGAATTGCAAAGCCTGGAACGCCTGGAACCAAAGCTGACAGGTATGCCAATGACTTGTGATCAAGTTCGACGTGCCTTTGAACGTTTCCAAGAACGGGTGTTTACTCAAGAATTGGTAGACACCTCAAAGTCTTGTTTGAGTGAAATGAAAATTACTGTACACAAAGGGCACATGCGCCTAGATGCAGGAATCGATGAGTCGTACACCCTCGAAATAAACCAACAGGTCAATATTGTCGCGGAAACTAGTGTTGGTGCTTTTCACGCGCTTGAAAGCCTGAGTCAGCTGGTAGCGTACGATTTCGACCAAGATATGTATTTGATTGAAAATGCATATTGGTATATCAAAGACGAACCCCGATTTGCGCATCGAGAAGTCTTAATTGATACGGCGCGGCATTTTTTGAGCGTCCCCACGATAAGATCCCTGCTTATCAGTTTGTCTTATGTGAAAGTGAATGTGTTGCATTGGCACCTTGCTGACGATGAAAATTGGCCATATTGCTCCAAAACGATGCCATATCTTTGCGGTAACGGTTCATTTTCTCCTCTGGAAAGGTATTCCAAGAGTGACGTGGCGGGTCTAGTGAAATTTGCAGCTGATTATGGCATTCGCGTTGTTATGGAGTTGGATCTGCCGGGTCACACGAGTTCTTGGTGTAGAGGGTACCCCGAAATATGTACTGCGAATAAGAGGATCATAAGTCCGGTTAGGGGTGAGACGTTCGATTTCATAGATGGTTTGCTTGAAGAGCTGGTGGACTTGGCGCCTGACTCTTTTTTCCACATTGGCGGGGATGAGGTCCGTACGAGTCTGTGGGACCAGGATGAGGAGACGAGAAATTGGATGAACGAGAACAATATGACGAGCAAAGATGTGTATCTCAACTTTGTGCGACACGCGCAAAAAAAGCTGACAAGTCTCGGCCGTAGGCCTGTCGGTTGGAGCGAAATTTGGGACTCATTTGGTACAGCACTCGACAGTAATGTTGTTCTCCACAAGTGGCGTTCTCAAGATAGCCTGAAAGATATGACATTGAATAAGTACAATGTACTTTGGTCCGACTCAGAAAGCTGGTATTTGGATCATTTGATGGATAACACGACAAAGCGTTATTTGGCTGACCCATGTGAGGGGCTTGGCGATGATCTTTGCAAGTATGTTAGTGGTGGAGGCGGGGCCATGTGGGGAGAGTTCGTCGATGGATCCGTTTTATTCAATACCATTTATCCAGGGCTGACCGCAATTGCAGAAAAGCTTTGGTCACCGGTGAGCCAGACGGGCGATCTAGAGAATGCCATATCACGCTTGCATCGCTTTCGTTGTGTTTTGCTACTACGTGGCGTTGGAGTGGCTCCAGTGAATGAAGAATCCGGTCGGAGTGCACCACCTCGTTCTGGAAGTTGTTCTTTCCCGTACTACTATTAGTTATTAGTTTGCATAGACGAAGTTGAGGACGTAGATAGATATATTCATAAATACTAGCTATATGTTACATTTCAAGCTACGATAACAGCTGTATAAGGGTAAAGATCATTGTTCAAAATCTCCTCGTTGTCCTGTTCGGTTTCACCTGAAGATTCAATGTCAGAATCATCAAATTCGTCATCTCCATCGCACGTAGAAGCAAAGGACGACTGCAAAGTGTTTGATACCGATACTTGCTCAATGTCAGTATCCAGGGACTGGTTGCTGTCAAGGGCCATCGTGACAAATTTGCGGCTCGAGTTCCCTCGCCCTGAACCAGAAGACTGGTCTCTATTTGAAGAAACGACACTTTCTCGATCACTAGGGTGTTTTAAAAACTGTAGACCATGGCTGCGGAAAGCTTTCAAGGTCTCCATAGAAACACGTGGCGATCCGCCCTGTTTGTCCGCATCTCCTACATACTGTGACGGGTTGGACGTATCGAGCGTAGGTTGGCGCGGGCGTTCCAACTTTGTTTTGCAAAAGTTGGAAAGTCGAGCCGCAAAGACGGCCTCCAAATAGACTGTCCAGAGTGCGGCAAATGTCCACAAAACCAAAAGATATGGGAGCAGATATGTAGCAATAAGCTTTGCAGGAGTATCTAGCGCGTCTCCTAACTCTGGAATATCAACAACAGCTTGGATGCCTGTGCTGGAAAATTGCCACTGCTCAAACATAAAGTATAATGTATACTGGAAACAGTACACCGCAAAAGAAAAAGCCCCCACTCCGATAAGGATTGGGTGCTGCAAGATCCGTGTAATCGCAACTTTTGGCAGGTCTTCACGGCCAGAATTGATCGAAAACCCCATCAAAAGAAAACCTAGGATCGGTGTCAGGCCGCTAATGAGGAATGATTCCTCATTTTCCCTCAACAGCGGCTGCTCAACGCCTTGAGAGACACTTGATAGATCTACAGGAGCCAACTCGACGAACGAAACAAATCCGATGAACGCGATTGTTACAGCATCGGGAAGATAACGTATCACACAGCTATTTATGATAGCTTTCTCCCCCGCTAATTCAGCAAAGAGCATACCGACGATAAAATCGCATAACCTAAAAGGTGGGAACTTGTATAAGAACTCAAACTGTTGGTTGGTAATTGTAAAATCTTGAGAGTAGTACATCACGAAACAAGGCAACATTGCCACGGCCCAAACTCCAAGCATGAGATATACCTTGGCCTTCAAACATGAATTCGTGTACTTGTTCCATTTCATCAATACCTTGTTTAGTAGGGGGTATAGTATCCACGCAAAAAGCAGTGTCGAAATTGTCCATCCTCCGGGATTCGGATTGTTAAAAATGTCACGGTGCCAATCAGGGTTCGACGGCCAATCCAACCAACTCTGCACCATAAAAAATGTTGCAGCTGCTTGACCAGGAAACTCGGTTACAGCTCCCTCATGACGTGTTAATAGGGGGTCGATCATTCCAAGAATACAGCTTGCCCAATACGTGAAAGCCACGCGGCCTACTCGTCTCAAGTAAAAAGAAGACACCATGCGCATTGAATCGTACGATTTTTTCCGATAAGCATAGTGTGTTATGAAGCCAGACAACACAATGTAAATACCAACAGGTATAAATCCTCTATTCAGGACAAGTAGAAAGTTCGTGTCATCAAATTCAGCAAAAGCAGTTGCTTGGAAGTGGCCCAGCACAATCCACAACGTCGCTAATGTGCGAATACCAGACACTGCATGAATATTCTTCCGTTGTTGTCTCTGACTCTTTTGCTTCTGACTCACTAACTTTGCACTACGTGCACTATGATTTTTATTCAACGCAATACTTGCTTTCTCACTCACACCTCCAGTCTCTACCATTCTTCTTCGTGATTTGCTTGGCTTTGCTTTGCAATTTTTTTTATTTTTTTTCAGGCGGACAAAAATTTTCTCCCTGCAAAAAACCGTACTTCGCGGTAGCGATTGTACCACCTTTCCACCTTCCTCTGTGGAACAACGGTCAACGACGGATCCGCTACCTCGGAGCGGTCGGCTGCGGTCCTCGCGGTTATTTAGTATGAAGAGATGAATCTAGCTATCTAGGTGCAATGTGTGAAATCGTGAATACCTGTCTGTGTACGTACGTACTGTCTATCGACCTTTAAGGTCTATCTATAGGGAAATGGATGGCACGATCCCTTCCATGAAGATGGACGGGAAGACGCGACCAATCACACTGTGCGTGCGGAGTCTGTGCCACTCCTCAACGACAAAGAGGGAACCAAGGAAATGATGGATCGTTATGTATCCGGACAAGTTTCCAAACTTGATAAAGGGTCATAGGAAGTACCCGAAACAACATGAAGCGAATGCTGAGCAATGGGCAACGCACCTTGCCTCTCTCAAGAAAATGGGGACGTTCCACTCCCATGCGAAATGCGAGAAATTTTTGAAAAAGGTTATGAAAGCCATGCCAATCGAATTCAAAGAGACAGGAAGCCGTGATAATAATTTATTGGTCAAGTTTCTACAGTGTCAAACGAAATACCAGTCAAACTGTGCGAAATCAAAGTCAATGTACCAAGCATGTCACGCAAGTTTCATGGGAACTGGGAATTTTAATGGGCATACAAACTGTGGCGTGTTTCTGCAGGAATGGTATGAGTGCATTCGAAAAACTTGAAAATAAAAAGGACCAACTAAAAGTTACTACGAAAAAATATGGTTGTGAAAGTCGTCCTCTTCGTCAGACAAGAAAGACTCGATCGACATTGTAGACTGTCGCCGCTTTGCTTTAGGCGATGGTACATCTATTGGTTCTTGCGACATAGCTTTGGTCATAAAATCATTCATACACTCGTAATATTCATCTCCTCCGTGAATAGGCGTGTCATTATGCCCGCCATTTTTCACTTTGCAGAAAAGCGTGCCAGGAGCTCTTCTGCAGAGGCGATAAAGCGACTTCATATGCTCTGGCGGAATTAATTCATCACGTTCACCAGAAATGAAGAGGATTGGGCACGTTATTGAACCTATCGATTTTTTAGATTCCCACATACTTGTTATGAAAGGTTTTTTCAAGAAGACGCCCAACACCTTCAAAAAGGGGTATACAACGAGCGCAATATCTGGGACACTGAGAAACGTGTTCTCAATTATGATCCCTTTTAATCTACGATGAGCTTGGCTAGACGCTAAATCGATGGCTACAGCTCCCCCGAGACTGCGTCCGAAAATTATAACTTTTTCGGGATCAATTTCCTCGTGATTATGAACAAAATCGAGGAACGCTCTAGCGTCAAGTTTGAGGCCCTCTTCTGATGGCGAACCCTCGGAGTCACCATACCCCCGATAGTCGGCAGCAATAACATTAATTTTACATCGTTCAAACAATTGCTGGAAATATGGCAACCGATTCGAAATGTTGCCCGCGTTGCCGTGAAAATATAACAAAGTCGGAATCGACCTGTTAGTTTCCGCGTCGGAGCTTTGCTTGATGAACCACCCATGGATCAATACCCCATCATCTGTCTCTAGATTTACATCATCAAAAATATTCATACCAAATTGTTTGGGGTCTACTGTGTTACCCCTCGGTTCACGAGGGTCAGGTTGAGGTAGATACAGAATGTTTTCTTGTTTTATTAACAGAAAAGAAATGAGAAAAACAAACAGCATCGCCCCAGTTTTTATCGCAGTTAAAAGAAGCCCATGTTGATAAGTAACCACACAGAAAGTCAGCAAGTAGAACGTTTTCCTGTTCAACAGTCCCGACATCATATTGCGTTTGACTTTACTCCCAATAAAATCGAATTTCCCTCTTCCTAGACATACAGATGGATAAATAAATCAATCCACAATAGATAGATGGAGGTTGATACACACAAGAGAGAATAATCTCCCTTCAAAGAGAGTCGAAAATATGGACAGATTTGCAACCAACCAAGCAACCAAGAAACAGAGTTGGTTATCTTTTCACTTTTGGTTTGGTTGCTCCTTGCGGTTCAAGGCGTCTTAGGAAATCGCACAGATGTATGTTCTCTATCTGTCCAGTGCTCAGAGCAAGGCTCCCCCTTCCACAGGTGAGAAAAGCCTACCCGGCAGGGTAAAAGAGCTCGATGCAGTCGCCCCCCAGTAGGGAGTGATATTTAGTACGTACACGCTTCAGGACTGGGAGTAGAGTTTGTATGAAGAAGAAGAAGAAGAAGAAGAAGAAGAAGAAGAAGGAGAAGAAGAAAAAGAGGAAATAGACTCTCCCCGCACGGGGGGCGACTGCGTTGAGCTCTTTTGCATGCCAGGCGGGCTTTTCTCACCTGACTCCCTGGTTACAAGTTTGTACAGGTCCTATACCGGTTACCTGACCAGTCCTACAGTCCTACGCCGGTGCTACCGGGGAGCGACCTCGAGCGCTCCTACGGTCCTGGTAACTGAACGTCATCGTCAACTTGAAAGCGATTCCTATAACGCGCATATCTTTCCTCAACACCTAGCCCTAGCTGGTCCGGTCACCCGTTACGAGTGAAGTGGACCTGTACGTGTACGTACATCAACTCTTCTCTTCGAATGAGACAAAAAAAAGAGAACAAAGAAAAAAAAACCAAAAAAAAAAAAATCGAAAAAAAAGAATCAAAATCAAAAAATATTTTAAAATTTTTTTGAAAACTTTTCGATTAACTGTAAAAAAAACAAAAGAATAGAAAAAAAATAAAAATTCATTCATGGGTCAATGTGGTTCACATCGTGAAGAGAATGGGGATAATGGTGGTGATGGGGGAAAAGAGAAAATATATGAGTATCCTATTATGGAAGAGGAATGGGGGAGAAATAATAAGAAGGGACAACGGTTTATGTTGAACGGCAACGACAGGAAGGAGGGGGAGGGGGATGAAGAGGGTGGAATGGCCGTGGAGAGAAAGGAAATGGAAAGAGAGGTCCCTGAATGTAATATGGAGTTGATTGTTGACGGGGAGGTATGGAATGAAGAAAATGGAAAGGGGATCACGACTACGGTAGCAGAAACAACAGTGGATGGTGAAAGTGATGATGATTCAATGCAGGGGCTGTTGGATCTTGGGTACTTTGAAAAAGATAAAGATTCAGAAGACGAAGCTAAAGGCAAGATGTTGGGAGAACACGATATCAGAACGTATTGTGATGCGATGCTGGTCCTTGAATCTGGAGCGGAAAGCGTGTTTGGTTGGTTACCTGTTGCCAGTGGGCGTAAAAGTATTAAAAACGGGGGCAAAAGGGCAAAAAAAAAACGAGGACGTGGTGATAAAAGCAAAATGTGGAACGAATTTGAAGAGCTTAGCCGCGTATATTGTCCTGCTACACATTGTTGGTCTTCGCCGTTGCATTATATTTGTGTTCATGAATTTCCAGGCGTGGGTGCAGACGAACTATTTGAGGCTTTGTATAATTTTGATTCCCGAGCGAAATGGGACTCAGCTTGGAGAGAAGGGAGTCGGTATTTAGGAAAATGCGCTGACGGTGCTTCTGATCTTGTGTATTCTAGTTTTGCCAATGAAAATCGTTTTTTGCGTGCTCTAGGTGTGAATTTTGATTTCGTGGACCGGCGGTTTGTGTTTCGAAATGCTTGTTATCCTGACGCAAAGGATCGGTTTTTGTCAGCCAAAGCAGTGGCATTAAGTGCAAGTCGAAAGGATGAGAAAGATTGTGTTGTAGATAAGAAGAAGAAGGAGGAGGGCCCGGCCGATTTCGTAGTGCTGTTGTGTCCATCGGAGCACCCTGGTGCACCTAAACGCCACAATTTTGATCGCTGTGTCTCTATCCCTCCTTCTGGGTACATAATTCGCCGTTCAGCAAATGGTGTATTGCTGACAGTGGTATCGCGTTCGAGCATCCGGCTGCCACTCGACGGTGCCGTAGTAAGTCGAGACCGAGTACATCGAGCAACAGTGAAGCAATTTGCACGTTGGCGGTGGCAACTTTCGCAAGCACTTTATAACAAAAAAACAAACGTATTAAATTAAAGCGTTGATGTCTTCGCAGCGAACCCCAGGTCCCTCCTGGGTCTCATCATCGGCATCGTCGTCGTTGTCAAGATCACTATCGAGGTGGGTGGCGTCAGAAGCAGCGTCGTCCTCTTGGGTGGGTGGCGACTCTGTCAAGAGTTGGTATTGTGCCGGGGGAATGATGTTTTTCATTGTTTCCCAAAAGCTTTCAAGGGGTTGGTTTTGTTGATCACTTTGACAAGTTGAAAGGAACAAATCCCGTATTGCTTCAGCAATTGGTTCAGGGAGGAATCCGTCAGGTTCAACTGTCTGTGCGGCACGATCAAGAACCTCGACTTTTCCTATGGAATACCTGAATCCGTCGATTCGTGTAATTTCTGTAAATCTAGAATACATGACAGGACACATTCGAGTTGAATGAGAAATTTTATCAACGCCGTCCATAACTGGAGCCCAAAATTGAGGTTGCCACTCATCCCCGTAATGAGCACGTATACACCACATAATGAGGGAGAAACAGTAGCGCGAGCTGGAATGCGCCAGGAGAGAAGTTTGAAAGAACCCGTGTTTGGTGTGGCGTTCAATGTACGATGGCTCGATAATCAAACGCCCGGATAAACTGAGTAATATTTCAACACCGACGTGAAAGTAACCTCGTAGAAAGTAGGTTTTCCCCCATGATTCGGTGGGTGTTTTTGGTATCACGTCAGAAGCATTCACGAAACGCATCGTGTTGGGTGCAACGTGCCTGTGCCTTGTCATCCACACAAAGTTTCCTGTTCGTGGGCTTCCGAATGAATAACAGCAAATCGGTACACGGCTTTTCCCGGAGCGCTTGCGCATTTCCACAGCGAGGTCAAAAGCGAAAAGGCTAGCTAGTGCCCCCCCAAGGCTATGACCCGTGAGAAGAACAGCACGCCTGGGTTGTATCCTCTGTGCGCCCGAACCCTTTCCTTGCCTCGCTTCATTTGATTCCTGCTGCTCAGGCCGTGGCATCACCAAGCGGTCGAATACTGCATACACATCATCGCGTACTTTCCTCCAACATTCAAAGAAACCTTGGTGAACTTGGGCTTTCATGCTATGCTGCTGATAGTAGCGTTCTTCCTCATTCTTTCCGCTCCCTGCAATCCAATTTATCATCACTGGGTCGTTGGCAGGATCAAAGTCCACCAGTTTCATTTTCAAGTCTGTACGTGCGTTGATATCTGAAGCCGTCCCTCGGAAGGAAAATATCACACGGTCATCCGAATATGCTACGAGGATATGGGTATCGGTATATTTGTCCCAAATGTGCTCTTCAAATTTGTATTGATCGTCCAAGATAAGTTCTGCTGGACCAGGGTCTGCTGTGGGTGGTGGAAGCACAGTGCTGTTTGCTGCCTCCATTACTGGGACAGTGCTGCTTCCTGTCTCCTCTAATGGCACAGTACTGCTTCCTGTCTCCTCTAATGGCACAGTGCTGCTTCCTGTCTCCTCTAATGGCACAGTACTGCTTCCTGTCTCCTCTAATGGCACAGTGCTACTCTTCGAGTTGCTTCCCGCCCCCTCTGAATCCGAATCTTCCGGCAAAGACAGCATGTAACTCTGGTAGGAAAAGTTGAACGCCAAAATTGTCGTCTCCATAACAACAGCGTTCACGTCACGAGTTTGGGTTATGAAAGGTAGTTCTCCTGACCTCATACGGCTACCAAATACTCTACGATATTTTGTTATGTATCGTGCGACTTTCTTCTCCGAAGCAAAATAATGCGACCCAAGCGATTTTGCCATCTGACTACGGTATATATGTGTGGGGTTGATCTTGTTGTTGGCTTTGTTGATAAAATTACGAGCTCGCCTAACAGCCACGGTAAGCTTTGACGACATCGAACCCAGGGACCGCATGTCATCGGTTTCCCTGCGCTCCCATGTCCTCGCCCCATTCTCGCCTTCATGTACGTACAATGGCGGGAATTTCATCTTGGCTTGAAACGCTTCATCGTACTTGACTAAATCACAGTGTCGGAACCAACCTTTAAACCCTTTAGACTCTGCTGGTAAAAAACCCGTAGCCATTACCACAGTTGCAACAACATCTAATATCACAATATGGTAGAATATGATATCAACTGGACTCAACCCAACCTGATACAACGGGTCATAAATTTGAATGTTACCAGGCTCACTTCTAAATATCCAATTTCTAATGTCCGCCACCAGCATAACTACAAAAGCAAGCACCGCCTTTATGAACATAAAAGCGCCCAAGTCAACCACATACAACAAAAGTGTTATTTGCTTGTACCGTGTTTGCGTATACGGGACTCGGCTCAGCGTCTTCTGCGTCGCTCGAAGTTGTAGATAGAATAATACGCAGTGCAATAAAAACAAACCACTAATTACACCACCAGAAATTGCGCGCTGGAACACCAACGGGCTAGCATGTCGAGAACACAATGACAAATTATTCAAAGACTCCACTGTGCTGTTACTTTGCGTACATACGCGAAGAACTGAGATAAGTCCTGAAATACCGACTGCATCCGGAACAAAGTCGTACAGATTCGAGAGCACGAGAATCAAAATAGTTTGCACCAAAGCCAGAAGGAAATTTGCCGCATCCAAACCTGAAAGTCCGTTTAGATTACGAGCATTATCTGCACGAAAGTCATTTTCTCGAATGCCCCAAGCGCAATAAGAATCTCGCAACTTTTCAACTACCATCTTTGTATAATGGACTACATATCCCAAACCTCCTAACCGGAGATGTTCTTTCATCTTTTCATCCTCTGCCTCGTCTTCATCTTCTTTATCTTTTGTATCATCGAAAGATTCAGTCCCCTTGAGCGCTGCAACGCCGGTTCCTCGCAGAAAACCATCTTCTTGTTCCCGCAAGGAACTTCGCAAAATCCCAAACAGCAAAATCACCGTAGAAGTCCACAATACCATGAAAACCGCTGCAGCCTGGCCTAGCCCTCTTTGTTCACCTAAACTCCACTGCGCTAGAAAGTCCACCCCATTAAACGATCCCGTTTTGTTCACAGCGGCAAACTTCAACCAAAATTTTATACAGAACCAAGTTGCAGTACCCGGCATACAAGCCACTAATATGCACGCCCACGCTAGAATCACTTGTTCCGGAACGACAAGGTGCGGGTGTTTACGTGCATGGAAATAGATTCTCTGCGGAAACGCAAGGATTAAAAACAAAGACATCCCAGCGCTCAACGTTATCGTCGTCCCAGCTGCAACCGCAGCCCCTCGGCTGTCCAGCCTATTAGCATTTGCTAAAAGATACACAATATTAGCAACAGACAACGACAAAAAAAGGATTGAAAAATAAAAGATCCGATCAGTCGTCCTGGTACTAAAATTCTCCAACTTTATTATCGCTTTCGGTCGAATCGAGCCACCTCCAACTTCATTCTTCATCAAATCCAAATTACGTACAGAGCTATTTAATTCATTAGGATGCGATGATACTAGAGCATCACTCATATCACTAATTACCCCTGACGTATTTTCCCTTTCAAAACATCCATGGGATGTTCCTCCAGAAGGTAAACCACTCATTCACTTGTTTTGTTTGTTTGATCGGTTTTGTTTTTCATTGTTGCTAAACTCCACCTTAGTGGACTATAATCCGGCATTCCCCCCAAAACGCCGATCTTCCTATCTAAATCTAACTTGTCTACTGGGTCTGTAGCCGCGCTCCACTCAAGTGAGATCTTATAACATTCATAACAATGCTTCTCCCCGGTCAACGTATTTACGCCTTCTGAACATCCTTTGGAGTTTCCTCTGGACAGTTCTTAGGATCAATCCATTGTTAAAGTGGGATTCGGGAGCAAAAAAAAAATCTTTTTTACTGTTAATCTTAAGGGGCTCAAAAACAAGAAAAGGGATTGTGCATACGACTCGTATTGTCGTCTTTGCAACGAGTTCAGCAGCTTGGTGGAGTAAATTTCGACAAGGAATAAAGAGACAATCCACTTGATTGCTAAAAGCACGTGGCTCCGCACAAACTAAGCACCTACGCAATCGATTGAAAATATGACCTTTATGTAGGCAGTTACGCATATGTTTGGAATGGAGAACAAATCGGCTCGCTGGAGGGTCTGGTCATCCAGGGTGATGGTGGTGTTGTCGCCCTCACCTTCATCTCCGTCACTGTCCACACCCCCACCAGTAGCACCTTTAGAATCAGTGCGCACCAGACCCCTCGACTGTACCGGGACGTTGAGGTACCAAGGATTGCTCGAGAAGGATGAATTGGCGTCACTCTGGAGGTCGACGAATATGTCGTTGATCGTGATTGGGTTCCCCAGGCGTAAGCTGGTATCGTTTAGTCCTTCTATGATGATTTCAGCCTTCTCCTTGGCATTCTTGATCGCGTTGGCCCTGGCTTGATTGCGGAACGCAGTCAATTCTGTGGTTTCGTAAAGAGGAGCTTCATAGTTTTGAATACCTAATTGCAGCAAGGAAATCATAATTTTCCCGAACAACGGAATTATGCCGGATTCAAGTTGGATTCGTAAGACAATAGTGGGCTCATAAATAGTCACCTTTTGTTTTTTTCTCCCTTCTTTAATTTCGTGTGTCCATTGCTTTACACTCATTGAATCACAGCTGATCGATTCTTCAGTAACCCCCAGAGTTGTAACTTTCGCTTTAGCTTTGTCCAGCATATCCAGTGTACTCCTAACGGCTGTCATATATTCATCGCCTTGCTCACTCACCCTAAACGAAAGACGTACACGATCAGGGACTATCTCGATATCGTCACTTCCATTCACAGCGATAGTTCTCGATTGACTCTGATTGTATATACCAACTAAAGTTTCTTGATCAGTATCGTCATTCTTAAACATTCTTGGTGCCGGTCCACCTGTACTCATTCTTGCCGTTTGTCTTGTACGTGCCATTTTGTATTTTGCGTGAAAGCAAATGTTTTTTACGAGTGCCCGAAAATTGGAAGTTGACAAGGTGTGTACCCAGTGTTCGCCCGATATCGGTATCGGGTAAGTTTATCCG
>JACLAD010005098.1_pt1 | contig 18547 bp, 9 predicted proteins | sample 8027901 | NCBI WGS metagenome assembly JACLAD01 (sample SAMN15725071, study PRJNA655200) | protist metagenome | isolation source: fluorescence activated cell sorting (FACS) single amplified genomes of... | place: Spain: Blaines Bay Microbial Observatory, Mediterranean Sea | collected 2016-07-05 | reverse complement strand
GGGCCCTTGGGAAAGAAGAGGGGGTGATCATGGCTGCACATGAGAAGACTTATGGTCCTTGCTGGTGTGCTTCTGCAGATAAATGCCCTCATCCCATTGCCTCCAAGTATCCAGTCCAGGAGGAGGAGCTGGAAAAGATAATAGACAAAATTTTAAAGCAGTTTGACAGGAGATCAATCAAACAGTATTTGAAGGAACAAACTGCATCAAAGGGACAGTCCATGGCATTGAAAGACGGTGGAAAACTAAAAGAGGTAAGATTATGTTTTGGTTTCTTCACTGAGCCCACTTACTGCCTCCTGATACGTGACAGATCATACAACCGATTGCTGTGCATACCATCTAATCAAACATTTCTAAATAATCATTGAATGCAGGTGTACGGAAAGAAGGTCCCTGGTGCAGAGAAAAAGCGAGATCCTAGACCAGGCACTGCACCCTCTGGCTTGTTGAGGAAGGAATCTAATCTTACAGACGTGCCAAAGCCTATTGCGAAAGGGGATATGGCCTCCTCCGTCTTAGTAAAGAAGGGGGGGTATGCAGAGAGGACGAAAACTTCGGCACTGGATTTTTCTAATTCACCCTATCACCAGCCTGTATTCCCCCCTGCCATTCAACCAAGACAGCTGGCTTCTGCGGGAGGAACCAGGTTAGATAAGGTTGTACTTGAGAGGGCTAAATCTTATTCCAATCCAGTTGAATTCTCGCGAACAGCACCCAATGGACTAGTTGGATTCTCTTCGGAGGATCGTACTGAATCAATGTCAGATAGTAATGGTCTTAATAGAAGCAGCTCATTGTCAAACATGGCACTCATGAATGGTTCTGAGGCGACAGGACTCATACCTGGTGCAGTGGAGGCATGGGCATCTCCTGCTCCTGTGAAGCAGGAAAGCGTAGGTGGTACAAAATTAATTCACAAGTTCGATCCTATTGGCAATCCCATTAAAAATTATGGGTCTGCTGAAGAGCTTGACCTAGATGGGGATGAAGATGGTCAGGAATATCCTGGATCGACGGCGGTGGCCATGGGGTTGTTGAGAGTCGCAGACAACTTGTGCAGGAAAATGCTCCCTTGGCAAGCTGTATGTTGTCCATGTGCAGTAGAAACTTTTAGAGATATTAGAACTCAATCACTTATGAATCAGAATTACGCTTTTGTCCAGAAAATGACTGCGCAACTGGAGAAGAAAGTGGCAGATTTCGTCATCAAAAAGGATGAAGAAGTTGATCGATGGCTTCAAAGGGAGGCAGACTTTTGGGCAAAAGCTATCGATGCCGACACAGCGGGTCAAGATGAGTTTGTTGTAAAGGAAGAAATGAGAATAATGGAACGGGCAACATTACAAGATAGGGCGTCTAAAATAAGGGAAGATAAGATGGCTTTAACTATAGACGTACATGAGAGGGAAGCTGCCAAAGAGCAGTTAACTAATTATAGGAGATTATGTAGATCTGACAAATTATCATCGTCCAGTACAGATGTGCGATCACTTTATACAGCAATGGAAAGCGCCCAGACGCTACTTGTAAGTCAGAAGAAGTCATTGATTCGAGATCTTGCCAAGAGGCAAGAACAAGCTGTTGGATGGCTCTGTTGTCTTGGGGACAATGCCCTGGCTGCTGTGGTTTGTGAGGAGGGCATGCAATCTCTTACATCGGGATTGCAGGTTGAAAGAGCTAGAGCAATGGACAGTCTTCAAGCAGCCATCGGGGCATATACACAGCAGCATAATGCAATTTTGGAGGCAATTGAAGCGTTCGCTGGGAAAGTGCATCAACATTCGCAAGATTTTTCTCGCCGAGAACAATTGATAGCCATCGCTTATCGGGAATATCTTGTCAGTATAGTCAGTAATAGCATACTTCCCACTGTGGATGAAAACAAGAAGAAGAAGCTTGCATGGGAGGGTAAACTCATCGTGGATAGGGCAACGAAACATCAGTCTGGGAATCTAGGTAGCTTTCAAGCTGCTTTGGCTCCATTTGAGAAAAAAGTAAACCAGCTGAAGGAAAGATTACTTGCTCAACTGGAACAAGTCACTATGAAGATGCAATCAATTTTGAATACAAGAGATAAAGATATCAATTCTCGCAAAGCTGCTATATTCAAGCGTTTGTCTAAGCATGTCAAAAAGGTGTGTGCGAACCGTCGATTACAGGTGAAGACTAAAGATGCAGCACGTTTAGAGAACTACAGATTAGAGGAAAAGTGTATAAAAGCCATCGATGAAATGAGTACAGAAGTTCGAAGTGGTATGGATCAATTATGGGTGAAGGAACATCTTCGCGAGCGGAGAATGTATGACGCTGCAGTTGGCCGCACTGCTAGATTAGAGTCAGCTGCGTTGTTGTTGTGGAAGAAGAATTCACATCTTGCAACCAAAGAGAAAGAAGATTATGAACTATGGTTCGAAACGTTTGTAAAACTTCGTAACAATACTATGGACAAGAGACATTCAGTATTTACCAAGGCATATGAGCTCTTCAGATCAAGGTTAATGAGTAGGAATGAGATTCGGGGACTCGATGTTATGTTCAAGGAAAAGATGACCGAGTTTGTACACTGTGCTAGAAAGTATCGCCGAGAAGACACCGCTGATCAAACTGAGCAGAGGACAATAGAATATGCTGGAGATGTAAATGGTTGGCTATCTGGGATATTGGAGGGGCATAGAAAAAAATGTCGGCAGTATATCGAAGATGAAGCGCTCGGAGCATCAAAGTTTTACGGTGAATTGCGATCTGAACTAATGCAAGATTGGCAAGAAAACTTGAAGCGTTTAAATAGGGCTGTTGTGAGGAGAATTAAGAATTTGAAAGTTATGGAAACCGAGTTGCAAGACACTTTAAAACTAGCATTTGCCCAGAATGAAGTGGAATGTGTAGTGTTTGAGCAAACATCCTGCGCCAAATTCGAGCACTTTTGGTCTGCTTGGGGTGATCGCCTCGACTCTCTATCGACAGAACTCAGAAATACCGCCAACGATTTCCATATTGCCCAAGAAAGAAAGCGTCAATTAGATAGAAGTAATCAAAAGGATGTTGCCATTGATATTATGGTAGCTGGTGGTCCTAACCAGAATGAGCATGTTAGGAAATCACGCAGGTTCGAGAATGCATTTGAGCAGTCGCCCGAGAAGAGATATAAAAGCGGCGATGGAGACAAGTGGAGTTCAAGCAAATTGCCATCATTGGTTAAAACTGTATCGGAGTATGATGCTAGTAAGGATAGCAAGACTGTGAACAATATTGGTGCAGAAGATATTATGAACATGTCGAATTTAGCGCGTTTGAAGATATTTCTGGAAGAAATACATCCAGATGTATTCGTGGATTTTAGGAGATATATAGCAAAAACTTGCGAACAATTCCGTAAAACGTTTGGAGAGGGGAGAAAAAAATTAGTACCTACTTATCTTTGTGTACGTGCAATATTTTCTGCTGCTGATAAGTTTTGGACAAATGCCACAATTTCTGAGCTCTTCTTGCAAAGAAAGGATCAAGGATATGGTCGGGTGTTCGATACAGCTTTGCCTACCAATGGAAGATCTATATTTTCTGTGGCGGTTGCTATGTCTATGTTACATGATGCAGATATTTTGATCGACAGTTTCGAACCTTTGGATCAAAATTATCAAGAATCTGAATCTGCAGCGATTGAAACTTCGAACGAAGAGACAACCGAGGGTACCTCCAACACCACTTCTACAGGAAAAGTTCGCATCAATACTGATGAGTTTTTAACCCTGATGGAGAGAGGTATAAAGAAACACTTCTTGGCGGCTTTTTTGGTGGTTACATCTCCACTGATTACTCAATCATATGGGGAGACTTCCCTGTTCGCAGAATGTGTATGGATGTGTACAGCATGCCAGGTAAATCCTCCAAGAGGTTTGTTGGCCAGACAAGGTGGTGCTGATAAATACAGAGAAGAAGAAACAAGGTATTCCGCCTTTCCAGATGGAGATCCTTTGACCAAGGAAGTGATGGAGCGGTTCATACCCGATTCTGTGGACATAATAAATAGCATTCTAGATATACCTACTGAGCCGGTTAGAAAATACATGTACGATAGACCTCATAAAGTGACGGAACTCCAAGAAAGTGGTGTTGATCGTACGTCTGTTTACAGCTTTCTAAATGCAGTCGACGACACAATACCTTTGCTTGATATTGGTCTGTTGGGTACATTTTTGGGTAGACCTGATTGGAAAATCGATATCACCCCCATCAGACTATCGCAAGTAACATATTTCTGGCGCCTGACTGCCAGGGCAATATTACAGATATGCTCCTATTCGCCTGGTCCTGAATACCAATCTCTCACTGATATTATGAATATTCACTACGTGCAAAGTATTCCAAAAAAGAATGTGTCTGTCTCGGATGTTACGTGTATTTCTCCGTTTGACAACATCAGCTCCTACATACATTGGTTGACATCAATCAAAGGACTGCCTTTATCGGTACTACAAGCTTTATCTATCATCGCCCGAGGTGGTTCTTGTGACCCTTATTTAGAGGATAATAAATTATGTGCTCCCTTTCGTACTAATCGTCTACAGAAAGGTATTTATGAGATTTTAGACCTTATTAATGTAATGGACGTTCAGGCTGATGATACAATTCTCTCGAGCAAGAAGACATTTCGTGGAATCCTTGCCGAGGCTGATGGATCCACTTTGCCATCAAAAGTTGTGCTTCCATCTGATTTGGAGGAAAGATTAAGAACATTTGATGTGGGAGGAGGAGGTAAACACGCAGAATTGCCTCTGGAAATGATTCGTAATTATATGCAGAAGGAAGACCAAGAGTTAAATAATGCTCAGCTCTCTGGAATAATTTGGTGCCTGAACAGACTTAGAAATAATGATGAGATGGTGGCCAATTGTAAAGTAGAGGCGCTCGCTGAAGATGATGACCAAAGTACGGAACTATTAATTCCCGAAGAGAAGAAGGAAGGCGCATTACTACCAGGAGCTCAGTTAGAGGAACAATCGTCACAGACAGTTATTCTCACAGAGCAGCAGAAGGCCCTCATGTTAAAACCCATACGTACGGAGATCAAAACGAAATTTGAAGGAGATGTAGACAAGTATATGGATATGTTCGAGAATGATCTTGGCGACTTCATTGAATCTGCATCTTCAGTTGATCTCATGACGACACTTGGCATCATCGAAAAGCCTATGGAGCCCAGGCAAGCTCAAGACATCATCTATGATGCAATGAAGCTCGATACATCGGCACGGAATAAGATACCAACTTCTTGTAGCCTTTGGGTTGGTGCGAGAACGTTACCTGTCACAGTAACCATGCAAAACGTTGATTTTCAGTCTATATCTGATATCTACTTGCGTCGAAAACGCAAAGACTTGAAATTGAAGGAAATTCGAATGCACACAGAAATGGAGACAATGTTCAAATACCCTGTATTGTGCGAGAAGAGGACTAATGAAGCTTATTTCACTGTAGATACACTAGATGATACATCTACAATCAGTAAATCAGTCAATGGTGAATCGAAGGCTGACGAAGCCTTGCAGATGTCTGTGGCACCTGTTAGTGTGGTCGAGGCCTCAAATGCTGCAGAGAAAATGAATTATGCTGACCGTCGAATCATGAGAGTGGAGCAGCTGTTCCGTTCGTGGGGATCTATGATGATGGATGAGTGGGCCACATCATTATATGTGTCGCGACAGGCTCGATACATAACGAGATCAACAGTAGCAAAGCAATGTCTCAGCATTTATTATGCCCAATACGGCGATCTCAATGCTTCCATCGTGCAAGACAGAAGAGATTTATTGCAAAATTTTGTCAATTTCAAGGCAGACTACGACAACTTCGAAAAATATGAGAACACACATCTCCACAATCAGCTCGGTTTCATCCACGAAGGACTTCTAAAATTTGATGCAGCTCTTCACGATATCATCCAAATGATACTGAAAGAAATGCTAAATCTGCAGAGACATTGTGGAGAAATTCGCAGAATGACTTTAGATAGATGTGATGCAGCAACAAATGGTTTGCGGGGCTCTATCGAACACTCATGTGAGTTGTTGCTTGATAGTTTCAATGTAGCTGTTGCGCAAGTTCATTTCGAAAAGCTAAAATTGCAGGAAGAACGGTGGTTCCACAACTATGCAGCCGTTTCTACAGATATTTCCAACACCAAGGATCATTTCATACAGGCCAAAGAGGGGATGGAAAAAGAAGTTTCTGGCTTTATCTCTGGAAAGATCGATGGGGATAGAGATAGAAACAAATATATGATGGAGGTATTCGCAACTGAAAGTGCCAGTATCTTCGACACTGTAAATAATAACAAGATCGCTTCAGCTGGTCGCCGCCACACAGCCGAAATAGATTGGCAAAAACAGTTACAACAAACCATCAAGGATTGTGAAAAATGTAGAGATGCTGCAAGAAGACTGCCGGCGATTGAGGAAGAATCTTTGGAGGAAGTGGCGCATCTGCTGAGAGATGGTAGATCTGCTGCAAAGGAGACGATCATTTCGAACAAGCAGGCGTGTGATGAGATCATCTACTCCATTGAGCAGCCTAGACGATCTCATAAAGACAATCTGGATGGTATGTGTAAAGATGTTCGTAAAATATGGAATGAGACTCGTAACGCACTTGTTCCGGTGGCAGACAACTACGTCAACGAACTTAATGCTGAGTTGACCAAACTGAAATCAAGATGCCTTGAGACGATCAACAAATATGTGGAAGCAGAATGTTCTCATCTGGAGAAATGCACTAATAAAGAGCGCAGACTAATCATAGAGTCCTTTCGCAAGCATTTTTCGAATTTTGATTTGCACGAAAACGAATTATTTGTCAATTTTAACAATCAAATACAAGCAACTGTGAATGAGTTCAATCGAGTATGGGGGCCAACTCGTCCTTACCATCTCACCCAATATATCAAAGACTTACAAAGCATGCCATTAGTATTCCAACGTCAACTTCGTGAGAGTCTGTTTGAAGAAACTAATTGCATGAACTCAGATGACGATACTATCCTTTCACGCTGTGAACTCGCCGATTTAATGACCAATGCGCTTGACGCATCTACCGCACCCGGCCTGGAGATACCGAAGATGTACGTAGCTGAACGCGAGGAACAGATGGGTATGATCAAGCAGCTCACATTAGAGGTTGGAGATGACATCAATAGACCACAGGTGGCAGCTGTGATAGACGTATTGATTCGAGGTATTGAAATAGAAGGAAAGGTGGTCGACGGATACAAGAGCCTGCAGAAGTCATCGGAAAATAAAGGTGACATTATGACAGAAGATCTTGAAGGATTTATGCAGAAGTTTGGTGCCGATGCTCAGGAAGGTGCAGCTGAATTTGCTCAAAGTCTCAAAGATAAGATTCATGTTCGTGGAACTGAGGTAGCAGCTCTATTAGACGCTGCTGTCAATCACATTCTTGCCGATAATTCCAGATTGAACGTAGAAACATCGGCAGTCCTTAAAGAAATTTCTTCATGGGAGATGGAGCAATTACAACTAATTGACGAAACTTTTAATAATGTTAAGGATGATCTACTTGCACCAGTCTGGCCTGAACGTGATACATCGAATGACGACGAAGATCCAGTCAAGAAGAAGGATAGAGAAACTGCTGAGAATGCTAGAAAAGCGAAAGAGCTCATAGCTATGATGGAGGCTCAAAAGTTCACTGAGTCTGGAGATACTGTTTTAGATATTAGGGAACTCGAAAAAGGGTGGTTGGAATGCCTAACGATTTCAGGAAAAGTGTTCTTCTTTAATACTGTAACGCAACAAAGCGTTTGGAATCGTCCCCCAGAGTTACCACCACCGGTGCAAGGGGAAAAAGATTTCGAGTACGAGGAAAATTCTAGAAATAAAGCATTTGATACACCAAGAGACGATGACGGTGAAGACAAAATCATTGGAGTCGGTGCAATTGGCAAAAGAACTCATAAAGAACAATTTGGAGGTAAGGATACATTTGACAAAACTGATGTGGTTGCGAGTATCCAAGCAATAGCTGATGATAAGTCAATGTTCGGCGTTGATAATGCTATCCTTAATTTCGAAAAGACTACTAAGCTTGCTGCCGCCTCAGTGTCCGCACAGATGGAGTTACAGGCTACTCGTGATGAAGAATACGCAAGTATCGCTGCTATGAAGCCGCCAGAGTTCAAATTCGGGATATCTAGCGACAAGGACGGCAAGGAGGAAGAGGACAAAGCTACAACTGGTGCTGAAACTGTGAAGAGTACAGATATGTTTACACTGGATGCTCGATCGATAGCTAGCAAAGCAACTATCAGTCAAGCTATACCTGGTCCTGTAATTTCTATGAATATGGAATCAATGGAGGACGAAACAATTAAGGATCAGTACGTACCAACTGTAATGACGGAACCAGCAGTTCTTCAAGATTCAATGAATACATGGGATAAGATGAAGACGTCATTAGAGGATACCCTGGGTATCGCTGACATCGAAACGCAAGAACCAGAGTCTGATCCAGTACCAACTCAAGGTGCAGTGTCAGAATGGGTGCCAGTTGAAACTGAAGATGGACATATCTATTATTACAACGAGAATACTGGCGAGTCTTCATGGACATTACCCGAAGCTGATGTCACTGCAGCAGATGTCGCAGTAGCTGAGCCTGCGTATACCACACCTCGCGTGGATAATCAGGATGGTGCAGACCAGGGACCTGATTCTCCGCCATCCTTTTTAGTATCCCCTGACAAGGCACCAAGGGCCCCGATCGACAAGAAATCTGCGGCTGTAGCAAAAGGAACTAGTGAATCAAGCAAGAGATTCACTCCGTTAGGCTCTAGCAATAACCTTTTGGATTATCCAAGCAGTGTAGAGGAAACTGATGGGCCCCTCGGACTGAATGAAGATTCTCTTGATGATTCACTTGTAGGCGGAAAGCTCGGAGACGATCCTACAAAAGCGATGCCATCCAAATACAGTTATGAGCTTAACCCCACCCCCGGTGTAAGCTTTCCAGCACCAGGAAATGCGCAAGCTTCAAATATTGGACTCAATATTGACTATGGTGAAGTTGATGACGGTCCTGATACAGAATTTACTCAAGTTGTTGATGTTGATAATGTGCCCACCGCTCCCTTTGATATAAAGGCACCTGCACCAGCTGTAACACTTGATGAAACTAGAGTTGTCGACGAATTATTGGAAACTAGTGTTGTGTCCGTTCCTGATGCCGATATAGACAACGACATGAATTTACATACAGATACTGCACCCATGACAACAGTCGATCCTAATGTCAGCGCATCAAGTATGGTCAGTATCCCCAGCAGCGCAATGCTCTTGGAGAAAGCTGCGATTGAAGAAGCACAAGACACTGCAGATGATGTGGCTGAAATGTCTAACTTCTTCAGATCATGTTCTTTGGGTAAATCCACAGCCAAAAAGGCCGCCCAGAATGCAGTGAAGAATGGTTTAACTACTGTTAAAAAGCTGACTAAAGTATGGGCAAAGGGAGCAATGAGCGATCCAAATGCTATAACCGAACGATTGTGCATGCTTCTTGGGGTTGACAATGACGACTATGAAGAAATTGAGCCAGAATTGCGAAAGTTAGCAGACGAGACAGACGTGCTGAGAAAAGTTGCTTCGCAGTCTCAAATGACTGCAAGCGCCACTGCCCTTGCTCATGCGTCATCAACATCTAATTTGACGCACAAGACATCTTACTCAACAGCTTATGAGCAAGATTCCCTGGATCAGCCATCGATTGCAGCGGTAGTCAGCCAACCATTGCAATCAAAGGAACCTCCACAACTTGAGACTCAAGCACCACAAAGTTCTTTCTCCGCTGCAAGCGTAGAGTCGACACAATTTACACCGATGGATGTACAACAAGATTTTCAACAAGAACTGGAGCAACAACAAGGCGAGTATATTACGTTCCCAGGGGGTTGGATCGAATGTTATTCGGAAGACGGCCAGCCGTACTATTATAACGAAATTACTGAAGAATCTAGTTGGGAGCCACCTGTGTTTGCTCAAGATATCCCAGAGGCAAGTGGTGGTGGTGGTGTCGTAAGTGGAGGAGACGATGGATCTATTAATTCTACTTCGAAACAAACAAACAAGAATATTAACATCAAAGATTTTTTACCACCTATCGATGTAGGTGTGGCTTTAGAAAGAAGAATTCATGGTCTAGAAAAACATCTGGGACTCGAACATGTTGACTATGAATATGTTGAACCAGAGCGAGCTCCAGAGGATTACCGTGATATCTGGACAGCAGATCCTACTCCTACAGTGATCAAATATGTCGATCAACAAACAAATATATCCAGAGTAAAATTGATGGCTGATATTGCCGAATGGACTGAATTGGTGAACAATGTCAAAAGTAAAATCAGTGAGCATCGCAAGAAATTTCTTATTGATAGAGAAAGTCTTTTCACAAAAGCCACGGCACAAGTAGACGATAAACTAACGGCCTTCGTCGAAAATACCAAGTATTTACAACGTGTCTTGAAAAAGGAATTGATGGAATTGAGTGCATCAGAAAAAGACTTGAGAAGACTACTGAATGATGATAAAGCAGGAATGTTACTAGCTGAAAAGCTTTCATATATCCTTGAAGCTTTGGATAAATTAAAAACTACTGCCAATACTCGTTATGATCTAGCCGTGAAGATGATAGATAAGGTACCAGAGGAATGGATCACCGTCACGGCTGAGTTGAACCGTATCGGGGATATGTTTGATTCCAGCATATTCAATTCTTTGGAGCAAGTAAGAGTAGCCTGTGCTCACAGTATAACTATTTTTAATTATGAAGGAAGTAAACTTGCTTTGGATAGGCAAAAGGAGCAATATGAAAGACTTAGGGCTGCAATTTCTCCTGAACTTAGATATTATACAGGTGATGAATGGGCAGATGGTAATCGACCCGAGGAAGATTGTGTGTTGGCTATGATTGTATCTCAAATAGAAATGGAAGCTGCTATGCAGGAGGAATATGATAAAGTAGTAGCTGCTACAAAAGCGCAGGCATTCGACTTACAAACTTTCACACTAGAGTTTCAAGCTCAGCAAACATTAGGAATGCAACAACCTGGCGAATGGTTTGATGAACATAGGGAGACTATAAAAAAACACGCAGTGGCTCTTGAAGTCACATTGGAGCGTATAAGAGAAAGAGTAGACAAGGGATATGAGTCTTTGAAATCACAGTTAGCAGCTCTTGACTTCGATGCTGAACAGATGGCTGAAGAAGAATTGGCAGCAATTGATCCTACTGACGAGGAGAGTGAAAATGGAAGAGGACGGGGAAGAGGTAATCTTTTAGATCCCGATTTTTATGATGCATAGCGAAATAATTCTAGCTTCTACTTCTAGCTTTGAGCTAACGCAGCCATGCTCCGTGAATGCGAATGTGAATTGATGCATTGTTTGTCGTCGAGCGATAAAATAGTATAAATATAAAATACCTAGTCTAGTCGAAAAAGCTAGCTACAAGGCATATGAATAATATAATATAAAAATGATACTTCTGACATAATAATTTCTAGCTTCTAGATGTACATAGGATATAGGATGTACTTTAGGATGTACTTACTTCTAGTTTCTAGTTCTAGCTTCTAGTTTTTCTAGTTCTAGTTCTAGTTCTAGGATGTATGTAAGATGTAAGTGTCTAGTACACCTACATGTACATACAGCAATTCAAACATGATAGATTGTGAAGCTGAAAATGATGCTTCATTTTAGCAATCAACTTGTGAAAGAATCAATATCATCAACAATTTTCTCACTTATATCAAAGATTTCAAACACGTCATCTTGCGGCAGGAGCTTAACGACGGAGGGAATTGAGTTGGTGACGTAAAATTGATCGAAACAATTACGATCTCCTGACCGAAGGAATCTTTTCCAACTTTCTTTAGGAAACACAGCGTGGGCAACGAACGCCTTGACAGTTTTGGCACCAGCAGCTCTTAAAGCCACTCCACATTCATACAAGGTGCCACCGGTTTGAACGAGATCATCAATAATAATGATATCTTTCCCATTGGCATCCCCATCTTGAATACTCACTTTACGCTCCTCACCTATCCTAACTTTACCACATGTAACAATCTCATACTCTGCGAACATGTATGAAAATCTTTTCGCAGCACCTTCATCTGGAAAAGCAACACACGTCACCTGGCAGGATTTGTCCTGAATTTTTGATTTCAAGAGAGGTATAGTTGTCTGCATAGAGGCTATCGTATGGTGATGAAAGAAAAATCTATTCTGTAGGGTATGTAAGTCATATATGACTAGTCTAGTTGGTTTACCACATGAAGGAAGATTGGAAAGCATGCTTGCAAAAGTATTAGCTGTTGCCACTTGTCCTTCATGCACTACCCGCTCCATGGTGCCCACAGGATAGAAAGGCAGAACTATCGTGAGTGAATTGATGAAGGATTGCAGTAACACTATGAAAGCACTAAACTGTGAAAGAGTCGCATCGTTGTTGTGAAAGCTGGATAGAAAGATGACATCTTCACCAGATACTAGATTCACCGGTGAATAGCCACCAAGCACAATGTTGTCTGTGCCATCGGGAAATTTACCCCAGCTGCTTCGATGGTAAAGAAACCGTTTTGGATTCTTATTTGAAATCCTTTCAGCCATTTCTTCCATTTCTGGTGAGGCAAGGATGATATATTTCTTGCCTCCATTTGTACCAAAGTGGTCATTCCAATCCTTTTCTACCTCTTGATCATTTGTACCACTGTGGTTCGATGATAACTTCCGTTTACTCATTGAATCACAGAGATCCAACCAAGATGCAACAAAGGAGCAGGGAGGAATAGGGACTTAAACCCTGTTTTAAGTTGTCATACAATCTAACCTATCACTATTATGAACGAAGCTACGGAGGGTACATCGTCGAGAACCTTCAACTTTTGCTAGCGCTACTTACCTAATGAAAATTGGAATTTCAGAAAAGACGGATAAAAATACACACACTACTACTACTTGTTGCTTGCCCTTTCACCTTTCCTTGCAATAATGAAGACAGCAGAAGGGTTTGCCTCATTAATTGTCCAACACGTTGTTGGTGAGAAGAGGAGGCAGGATAAACATACCCACTTGTTTGTTTGTTTTCGAATAGAGGGAGTTAAGCGGGTGGAAAAGAAAAGAAAGAGAAGGAAAGCAAAGAGGCCAATAAACAATTGTTGTTGGGCCCAAAAGATAGATTCAATCAACATTACACAGCATATATATATATAAACTATAGTTTTAAATAGTTAGTCATGGCGGAAAAAGAAGAAGAGCCAATAGGATATCCTCCAGCAATAGAAATGATGGCTACCAGTACATTTTATGCTTTTGCAATGGGTTCGACGTATGGTTTATTGAAAGGAGTATGGGATCAAAAACCATCTACCAATCCCCAAATTAAATCACTTCCTGTGCCTTACGCACAGATTGCTCAAAATTGCGCTTCCACGGGGGTAAGTACTTTCTTTTTTGAAATTATTGTATGTGTATATACGTAAGTATCATATTTTCATTGTTCTGATCTGATATTTCTGTCGCTCTCTTCTCCATCTTTTATCAACAGACAAACCTGGCCGTTATAGCTGCGATATATACTGGTGGAGCATGTGTAGCATCAGGTATTCGTGGCGTTGATGATTCCTTGAACTTCGGGGTTGGCGGTTCTGCGGTGGGTGTGTTTTTGGGATTGAAAGCGAAAAGGTTACATTCGGTGGTAATAAATGGAATTATGTTGGGAGTTCTCGGCACCGCGTCTGCTTATGGATCGAAAATGATCGTAAGTCCAGGCCATGATCGTAAGCAACAGCTTTATGAGCAGTGGGCATACATGCCAAAAAAGGAAGCTAAATAAATGAGACTCGTCTAAAATGGGCAGCGGATGTGCCTTTTGTTATATGGGCAGCGGAACTGTGAGTTGTCGACTCGGTAATACTTGCACCACCTGTTTTGAAAATCGTTAGTGAGTTTGCATATATTGGTAATAGCACGATGACGCTGATGATTATGGTATAATGCCTGTTTTCACAGTCTGAAGATAAAGTCGTCATGAGCTACTAATATTGTTAATTAATCTAGCATCTATGTAGCTACGTTGCTACGTTGTCAATGTCAAAACGTAGCTACGCAGAAGTAGAAGTAGTCTCTGTACGAATACATCCCATCATTACAAGTAATCATAAACAGCATCAGTAAAACAGTAAATGTATTTTCACTCACAAACATGATTACGCTTCACCCCATATCAGTCGCTCAACAATATGTTTTTATTTTTATGAATCATAAAAACAATTATTTTTTGAATTCATTTTTGATACTTTCCTTTTTCCTTCTCCAGCTAGTGACCAGCAACGCATTATCTTCGCCTTCTTCTGTGCGCATACACTTCTCTATCAGATACCATCATTTGTCCATTGCCTGGAGTATCTCTAGCGATTGGACGAATTAGTGTGCTGTGACTCATGGTAATATTAACCAACTCAGTCACAAACGATTTAAGCGTACTGTCCAAATTTAGTAAATTATTGGATGGGTGGTATCTAAAACCATCAAAGTGATAGAATAATCCGCCATTGTCCTCTTTAGTCCAGATAGAAAAGTAATTTTGTAAGCGATGTGGAGTAGTCAAGATAGGTGTCTGCTCCGGTCTTACAAATATTTTACCATGCCCATTGGTATATTCTGTAAACTTGAAACCACGAACAGTACAAGCGGTAGAAAATGCTGCACCGGTATAGGATATTTCCTTATTAGTACCATAAAAGGATGAATCACTTGTACATGCCATTTCTCGGGAGTCGAACATGATTGCTGGAACTCTTTTATCAAATCCTTCATGCCCCCATAATTTTTCGATTAATTTAGGCACAGACTTCAAACTACTGATGGGATCCTTATCCTTGAGTAAGTCATTGCGAAATTTTTCGTCGGGAACGAGAAATTCATCAACATCATAGAATCCAACCCAATCAGAGTAAATACTATATTTTTGAAGCATTACTTGAAAGGTTGATCGCTGCATTTGACCCCACAATACACCAACCGGGGCTGTATATGGATAATTTATTAAGGTCACAATGTTAGCATCCAAGAAAGGTCTCAACGCTGAATTCCATAGATAAGAATGTGAGTGAATCTCTTCTTTATTATTGTCAAATATGTAGAAATGTTCAACCCCTAACATGATATTATACACCAGCCACTCATTCATCTTCTTATCATTTATGTTATCAGTAAATGTACAAACCGTGTAATTAAATTTCCGACGATCAATCATATGTAGACGAGGTACCTCTATATCAGCAAGAAGAATGTTGCTTTCACTAATCAAATCAAATCTTAAAATCTTGGGATGAGGACTTAATTCCCTGGAAATATCCTCAATTGACAAGTGGTCTGGAATCCAAAAAGGAATATCACATGTATACATTCGCACTTTTGACATGGATTTAGAAGTGTCAAAATTATCATTACCAATCAGATTTTCATCAGGAAATCTAGTTACTTTCATTTTTGATCTACCAGTAGAAGGGAACTTAAAGTCACAATAAGAATTCTCTTCATGCTCTAATTCTTCTAGATATCCTGTGAAATGTACTGTAGCATTAAGCACAACAGAGGGAGTATTGCGACCATGGAGAATATCATCCCATGGATCCCCACGCAGAAATATATCTAAGAATCGATCATTGGGGCGATTTCCATACCTAAATCTGTTATTGATACGTCGTTTAGCATCACTATTAACACTGCTCGGGTAGGAGGACCAATTGTCGTACATGCCCACCTTTGCCCTACTTCCACCTAGCATGTAATGTATACTATGATTGCGAATGTGATATTTCCGAGAGAATTCGTTGTCATCATTGACTTTATATACACTCGAGCGATTCAAAAAGATATCAAATAACCCAAAAGAGTCACCATACTCCTTAAGAAATTCTATAGCAGGCCCAACATACGGGAAAAGACCACTTTCATCTCCATGGTCCCTGCTTGGAGTTATTGCTGATGTAGATCCATTAGCTAAAGGAGTATTCCAAATTATAGGCACTGTTGTAGTTGAAATATTTGATACATTCGAAATGGAAGTGATCAGCGATGATGTATTTGCCTGAATTTCTCTCTCTACCGATGGTGATAATGATGAGGATGGAGGAGATGATAGTGGTAACGATAAACTCATCGTTACATTTGTTACATTTGGATAATATGATCTATCTGAGAACGATGTGTTCGTTGTCGTTGTTGATGTGGCGCTTGTATTGAAGGATGTGGGGCTGCTGATGTTACTATCAAGAATCATCTGTGTAGGTGTCGTCCCTGTCGCATTAGGAAGTGTTATGTTGGTAATATTGACACTTGTCATGTTTCCATTGGTTGTAGCGTTGCCAACAAACCAAGAAAAGATGTTGTTTCCCTGGGTTACAACAGGTAATTCCAACCATACCCAAAGGTAGAGGAGCACCCTTGACGTGGAACGAAGAACAGTCAAAGACATAGTGGGAATAGCCAAAGGTAGAAAGGAGGTAGAGGAAAGAGGAAGGTAGAGATGGAGCGGGTTGAGAGTTTCCTAGTTGGTGTAACAATACTCTTCGGATACTTGAGAAGGTAGTGCGGATGAGATGCGTAGGATAATCGGTACACAACTTACGTGCGTTCCGGGTAAAAACATCACAGCAGGATGACAGGATTGTTGGCATGCATGTGCCGGCAAACCAGCAGCAACACAAGAAAGAAAAAATGAAAAAAAAAAGCAGTTTGTTGTAAGTAGACCTACTACTTTTTTATTACAGTGAATAATAGTTTGTCCCAAATCATACCTACTACTTTAATTGGACCACCTCTGATAAAGTAATTTTACCGGTAATAACGTGCTCTCTTATCCAAGCAGGAGGCGATTGAGGTTTAGGTACCATTTGAGCCATTAAAAAGATACAAGAATTTGAAGTTCGTTGTAGGGCATTTTATTTCATTCGGCGTTTGAGCGGCGGTGCTTCCCTGAGATATTAATTTGACGTTGATATCGATTTCACAGATCATCGATTGGATCGAAAGATCAACCATTTCACCGAGGGGATTATAAAGCACAGAAAAACAATATGATTACCCCATTCTCCACCGGAAAAGAAAACTCAACCGGATCTGATGAAAATGACAAAATATCTACCGCGGTCTTACAATCCACCCCATCCAGAAAGCCCTTTGGCTCATTAAAAGGTTCTGAGAATAAAAATTCCCTCTCATCAGGCCCCAAGCGCGTTCTTTTGAAGCAGCATGATATTTCAAAGCCATTGTTAAACACCCCTGGTAAGATCCTGAAGGATGGATCAACCCCATCGAGATATAACTACATGCAAGCAACCGAAGCATCTAAATCTCTTATGCCGTCACCTCAACGAGATCCAAAGTGCAAACAACCTTCTATTGCACGAACACCTACAAGACCTAGTACCAACCCCACAAGTGCCAAACCATCACCACAATCCAACCGCAAATCTCCTGGGGGTACACTTCGATATTCACCCGTCAAATCCTCAAAATTACAGCAACCAAGCTCCCCCAACAAACAACAACTTGCTAGTGATCGCATCAAACCTGGTAAATTGAACTTAAAGGTACACGAAGCCTCTGGACCTCAACGTACAATTGGAAGCTCAGGAGGAAGCGCCATGGTTGGTGCCTCCGCAAGGGTTTCTAAGGCTTCTTCGTCATCCTCCACTAGAATTTCTCGCACCACCAACAACCCTTCAGCGCGCCCTGCATCTGCTACCAGCACGGCCGCCTTTGGCTTAAAAAGGGCCACCAACTCCAGCAGACAAGTTGTAAGTAAGAATAGCGCTGTCATATCAAGATCGAAGCTACCTACATCTACAATGGCAACCAAATCTAAATATACAGCGACTAGTTCTGCTGCTACTACCGCTTCCAGGAGACCAACGACTGCCACAACTACTACTACCACTGGAAGGACAACAGCAACAATATCAAAGCAGTCTTCATCCACAACCTCATCATCTAAAACTACATCTTCAACCGTGATAAGACCTTCTAATGCTGTAGGTCTACAACAAAGGCTCGCGAGAGATCGCGCAAGGCCTTCTATGGTGTCTGATTCCTTCGACAAAGTAGTCCCTCCAATACCTCCAGTGTCTACCCCCGCACCTGCTTCTCCTTCCATGCTTTCTAGACAGACTAGTGACTGTTTAGAAAATGGTGTAGGGGAGAAATTCTTTGTCTCTGGCCAGAGCCACACAAATAATACAGAAGATTTCTCCCTGCAGTCCCTACAATCATTGAGTTTCGATATGAACCTCAAACCTAATATGAGCTTCTCTAGTGATGTCAGCTCTGTTGATTTCAAGCCAGAATCTAGAAGTCAATCCATCGACTATTCTCTTCGCGACATAGTGAGAGACGAACAAGGGCTTTTATTTGATGATAAGGTGAATTTATCCAAAAATGATTTGTCTGCTATCACAGTGGACTTCGATATT
>JACLAD010008659.1_pt1 | contig 18550 bp, 16 predicted proteins | sample 8027901 | NCBI WGS metagenome assembly JACLAD01 (sample SAMN15725071, study PRJNA655200) | protist metagenome | isolation source: fluorescence activated cell sorting (FACS) single amplified genomes of... | place: Spain: Blaines Bay Microbial Observatory, Mediterranean Sea | collected 2016-07-05 | reverse complement strand
CTGCGCTTTCACCAGCCGGTCGACCTCTTGGCGCGCGTCTTCGGACAGCTGCCCATAGGCGAGAGCGCAGACGATGGCGTGGCCGTCCTCGCCCCAGGCATGAGCGGGCCTCGGGAAGAAGGGGAGGGCGGTCAGGAGACACAGGAAGGCAGATCGCACTCCGGTGAACCTCACGCGTCGTGCTCCTCGTAACCAGTCAGTCCCTGCGGTTTCTCCCAGGTGCTGCGCAGCTGGCGGAAGACGACCGCGGCGATCGCGTGCCGCATCCGGCCGATCCCGTTCACCTCAAGCGCGCCGGCATAGCGGATCAGGCGCTGGCGGGCGATCTCGGTGGCCGCGCGCTCGCCATAGCGGGTCACCAGCCGCGCCACCTCGTCGAAGGCGAGGGCGTGGAGCCGTCGCCGGCGGTCGATGCGCAGCTGCGTCGGCAGGTGCCCGACGATGTCCGTCAGGGTGGGATGCGGGATCGGCATAAGCGGCTCCGGGTGACTGGCTCCTGCGGCGTAGCATAGGGGGCGGAGGCGGGGATAAGGTCCCGGAGCTGACGGACTGTACAGGCGGCTCACGCCGCTCCCCGAGACCATCATCTTCCTGTCTACCCGTCACCTGACGTGCCGACGCGTTCGCGCCTTCCGAGCAAGCTGCCCCTGTCACCAAGAGAGGCGCACAATGCTCAGGATCATCAGTTCGGCGAACCGTGATCGCCATCAGGACCTGCTCGAGAAGCTCTGGACATCCCGCTACCGGGTCACCCACGACCAGTGGGGCTGGCGCGTACCGGGCGTTAAGGCCGGCCGGGACCATGACGCCTTCGATACAGACGACACGCTCTACGTCGTCGTCACGGACGCTGCCGACGAGACCATCGCCGCCGCCGTCCGGCTGAACCCCGGCTGGCGACCGCACATGCTGACCGAGCTGTTTTCGGAGTGCTGCGATCTTCTCGCGCCGCCGACGGATCGGGCGACCTTCGAGTTTTCCCGCTACATCGTCGACTTCGACGCCTGCGACCGGGCGACCTGCTTTGCGGCCATGAACCGCCTCGAGGTGGCGATCTGCAAGCTCTGCCTCGCAAGTGGCGTCGACCGTGTGACCTGGTTCACGCGCAAGGCCGTCTATCGCCGCACCGCCAAGGCCTGGCGCACCGAGCCGCTCGGCACGCCCGCCTATTTCGCGCAGGACGACGAGCACTATATCGCGGGCCAGTCCTTCATGGAGCCCGACGGCCTCGGCCGCGCCACCCAGCTCTACCGGCTGGGGGAGGCGGACCTCCGCACGATCGACGAGGCTGTCCGGCCGCACGTGCCGGTGCTTCTCGACCTGATTCATGAGGACCAGGCGCAGCACGCCGCCTGAGAGCGGACGACGCCGGCAGCGGAGATGACGGGTCGCCGCCCGTTGTTTCGCTGACCGCAGCCGCGTTGCGGCGACGGGTGCCAGCAGGGTCGCTGTCGACCGACAGCACGATGCACGAGCTGCACTTCGAGCTGGCGATCGGCGACCTGCGCTTCGCCGCCGCGCACTTCGACGACCAGAGCTGGGCCAGCGCCGCCCTTCGGCGCGCGGCCCGCGAGATCCTTCACCATCATTTCGAGACTCACGATGACCAAGACAGACACGATTCTCACTGAGGCGCAGATCGACCGGTTCCAGACGGACGGCGTCGTGAAGCTGGAAGGCGTCCTCAGCACAGCCGAAGTCCGAAGCCTGCAGGCCGCTCTTGCGGCGCAGATGGCCGAGAAGGACTTCTCGCCCAGCGCCTACGACTTCGACGACCTCGCAACGCAGATCTTCTCGGATGAGGCGCAGCTCGAAGCTGGGAGCGCCTCCCGCTTCGCCGTCGAGGCCTATCGCGGCTTCATCCGCCAGGACCCGGAGGCAGAGCACCTCCGCGACGAGACCGAAGCAGGAGGCGGACGCTTCTTCTACGATGCCGTCGGCTGGCGCCGTCACCGGGCCATTGCCGAGATGGCGCTCGATTCTGTTCTGCCAGGGATTGTTGCCGGCCTGATGAAGTCCCGCACGGCCACCTTCTGGGAGGACACGACCTTCGTGAAGGAAGCGGGCACTGCGACACGGACCGCGTTCCACCAAGACCGCTCCTACGCCAATGTCGACGGAACGCAGTGCTGCGTCGCCTGGATCCCGCTCGACGTCGTCGATGAGCAGAATGGCGCCCTCGAATATGTCCGCGGCTCGCACCGCGACGGGCGGGACTACGCGCCGAACGTCCTGTTCAGCCAGGCGCGCCTGCCGGGATCCAAGGGCGAGCGGGTGCCGGACATCGAGGGGCGGCGAGAGGAGTTCGACCTCGTCCATATGGATGCCCGGCCTGGCGACGTGGTGATCCACGACTTCCGCACTCTGCATGGCGCCGGCGGCAACAGGACGGCGAACCGCGGGCGGCGCGCGATCTCTTTCCGCAATTGCGGTGACGATGCCGTCTACCGCACCCGGCCCGGTGCGCTTCCGCCGCCCTGGGACCGCCATGTGCCGGGCGAGAACGAGCCGCTCCTGCACCGCGACTATCCGCTGGTCTGGCCGCGCCTCTATCCGCAGCTGCGCCTCGCGGACCTGTACGATGCAGAGACCGCGTCTCAGGGCGCGCTCGCCGCATAGGTCCTTCTGCTCCCGTGGGCTTATCCCGGCAGGACGAGCCCGCGGGAGATCGCGATGGCAGCGGCGATCGTCCGGTTCGCTGCGCCGAGCTTGCGGCAGACGGCATTGGCCCGGTCCCGCACGGTGTATTCCGAGAGGTTCAGGATCTGCGCCATGACGCTGTTGCTCTTGCCGGCCACCATCCAGTGCAGGAGTTCATGTTCCCTCTCCGTGAGCTGTTCCGGTTCCGGCGGAGCCGGAATGGCTGAAAGGCGCTCGAGCTGGCTGTAGGCGTGGAGCGCGACGAGCTCGATCATGCCGCGCTCGGCCGGTGACAGGTCGACGCCCCGCTCTGCGGCAAGGCCGACGCAGCCGGACGGCCGATCCCAGTCATGGATGGGAATGGCGAGGCCGTCGGTCAGGCCGAAGTCGCGCGCCGCGAGCGTCAGGTCGTGGCCGACATTGGGCACCCGTTCCCGCGCACGCTCCCAAGTGAAGGGAGCCTTCGTCCGCAGCGCATGATGCACGACCGGGTCGAACATCAGCGACAGGTCTCTGCGGTATCGCTCGATCCACTCGTCCGGATAGTCGCTTTTCATGAACCAGCGATCCGGTGTCGGCGGCACGATCGCCGGATTGACGAGGTGCCCAATAGCGACATGTCGGAAGCCGTAAGGCCGCACGAAGTTCTTGAAGATCGCGAAGACCTCGTCTGCGTCCTGCTTCTCCTCCATCGCCCGGATCGCGACGAGTGCCGCCGCCTGCGTGTCCTGATCGATCACCGTTCCGTCTGCTCCTTCAGCTCCGGAAACGTGTGTTCACAGATTCGTTACCGCCTAAAACGGGTATGTGGAAAGAACCTATTAACCCGCCGCACGCTCAAGAGTATACATTATTCAAGCCTAACAACCCTAGGGTAGGGTTGGGGCAAGAGGATCAAGCGAATGGAAGCTGTCATAGCACCCCGGCCGAAACCGGATCCGCGGAGAAGAACCACCGCACTCGACGAGCGGATCGGCCGGAACATCCGGTTCGTGCGGATCCTGCGGAGCCTGTCGCAGGCCGCCCTCGGCGAAGCGCTGGGCGTGACGTTCCAGCAGGTCCAGAAATACGAGGCCGGCGCCAACCGCGTCTCTCACGCCATGCTGGTCCGAATCGCGGACGTGCTCGAGCATCCGATCGAGCGGTTCGCGGCTGAGGATGTGATGGCAGGGAACGCTGCGCGAGAGACGGCGCCGCTGCCGCGTTTCGAGCCGAGGGACTATGCGCTGCTGGAGGCGATCCAGAAGCTGTCGGCCGATCAACGCCGCAGCATTACCGATCTCGTCGCTGCGTTGACGCCGGCTGGGAGGGCATGAGGCCGCGGTTCATGCGCGGAACCAGAAATCTGCGAGCGCTGAATTCTAAGAAGCGGCTTGTCGACCGAGGCAGCTGCTTCCTGCCCCCAGTCCACTTAACACACGGTCACGTTCCGGCAGCTGCGCTTCATCCCAGTCGCAGATCAGCGGGCAATGGTCGCTGAGCTTCTTCCCGACCCAGTCCGCAAAGCCGCCGACCTCGAAGCGCTTGCGAGCAGCACGCCAGCTCTCCGGCTCGAAGAGATAGTCGATGTGATAGCGCGGGCCGTCTTCGGTGCGGTCGCGCCAGTAGATCGTCGGCGCACGCTCCTCGCCGAAGGCCTCGCCGGTTGCATCGTGATAGACCGAACGGTGACCGCTCACCGCGAGCCGCTCGACATGCCCGCGGAAGTCGCGGGTCGGATGGCCCCGATCCCATAAGACATTGTTGTTGAGGTCGCCAGCGAGCAGCGCCCCGCGTTCGAGCATCGGCGCGTAGCGGTCGAGCGCAGCATGAAGCGGTGCATCCGTGCCGACGCTGCGATGATTGAAGGACCAGGCCGCGATCATTTCGAAGGTCACCGGCCCAGTCACCTGCACAGGAAGAAAGATGTCGTAGAGCCGCTCCTCCTCCTCGATGCGCTGCACGCTGTAGTCACCGAAGCCGACAACGAGCAGGCCCTTGTTCCGGCTGCCGCCCTCCTTCGTCACCCAACAGGTCGAGACGTTGCTCAGATCGACGCCCTTCCGCTCCAGCACTTTGGGCGCAGCGGCCTCGGGAAGGATGGCGACGTCGGGACGCAGCGCCGTCAGCGCATCCCACTTCCTGTCGAGCGCCATGGCGCAGTTCCAAACGACGAGCCTCATGACGCGAGGCATAGCAACTTCGCATTACGAGTCTCGAAAGACGCTAGGCCAGTTTGTAGGCACCGTCCGCCTGCGCGAGCCAGACGATAGATCTCCGGAATACTCTCAATGGGATGGCTGAAGTGTGGATCTGTCGAGCAGCCCAACCTGCTCTAAGGGGAGCCGCCCGCTCACGACGCTCCTCCAACCAGAGTCACGACGAGGTGGTCAGATGGCACGGCGGAAACCCACTTCCTCATCGCTCCGTCCCCCGCGCCGCAGATTGCAGTAGCGATGCGTCAGCCGACCGTTCGAGGCTTCGGTCGGTCCGCCACGCCAATAGTGCTCGAGATGATCTACCGTTGCGTCTTCGATATGCATGATCTTCTGAGTGCAGATGCCGCAGGTCGCATCGCGATCCCACATGGCCTCGAGCGTCGCCCGGTCAAAGCAGCGTCTCTCATTGCGCGGAACATCGACAAGCATTTCTAACCGGTTCAGCCATGCGACTGCTCGATATTGCACGGCCTCTCGGCCATCCGTCGTGCGGCTGATGTAGTCGATGAACTTCCTATCCGTCGCGAGCAGTTCCATGAAGGCTTCGCGGATCGAATCGGCTACGGGAACGATCTGACGCCGCTCATAGCGCGAGAAGCCGTACATCAACGTATCCCATAGAGCTAAGTTGATGGTCTTGGATTTCGCCCACTTTCCGTTCGGGTTCTGATCATTCCCGACAACGTAGCTCCGGAATGCCCGTTCGCCGAAGACGGTGTAGGCACAACTGATCGCGTCCTCGAAAGCCGATTTGAGCGAGGCCAGCTCCGCCGGGGAGGGATCACGATGTTCCTCCATCTCGCGGTTGAGGAACCGCTTCATCCCGCCTTTATAGTTTAGATGCGTCGCCCGCCGCATCGCGAAGAAACGTAGGATCCACTGGCGATCCTGAAGGCGAGGATGCGGTTCGGTCTCGCCGCGAATAGCCAGCAAATCGCGGTTCGTTGCCAAGTCAGCGAGCAGATCGTTGTATGGTCCGCGATAGATGCAGTTGCGCAGTTCCATGTCGTTGAGCTTGTCGGCGCCCGTGTTGAGGCGTTCGAAGACGTCGAATTTCAGTCCGGGATCGGCGTCCTGCAGAAGCTGGATCACGCGCAGCTGATAGTCATCGAAGCGATGCTGCAGTTCCTCGGGCAGATCGCTATAGGTCTTGCCTTTGAGTTCGGGCAGGGCACGCAGGTTCGTCAGGCGACAGGTCTCGCCCGAATGCTTGTAGCGACCCTCCCGGAACGACGCGATCGCAGTAAGGCGCTGCTGACCGTCCACGACCTCCCATCGGCTGTCTTCGGTCTGCGCAACGTAAATGACGGGCAGGGGGATGTTGAGGAGAATGGACTCGATCAGGCCGCTGACCTTGGCCTTTGACCAGACGAACTGTCGCTGGAAATCGGGCTGGAGTATGACCCGGCCTCGAGTGATCTGGTCTGTGATGTCGCGGATGCCCCAATCCTTCGCCTGCGTCAGCACCTTCCGAGAGAGAAGGTCTCGATCTAGCCAGCTCTCGACGGGCTCGTCAGCGTCTCCGTCCGCCCGGCGCAAGGTCGCGAGATGAGGTCCGTCAGGAAGGGCATGAAGATCGGCAAGTCGGCGAACATGATCCGCAACGGCCAGAAGATCGTCCGCAGAGCGGAGGTAGGCGAATTGCGTCGGTCCAGCCTTAACCCGCTCAGAGCAGTGCGGATGGGAAGGCGGAAGTTCGGTTTCATCGATCGTTTCGAGAGCAGGATCGAACCTGCCGGCCGTCACGCCCGCTCCGGCGATCCACAAGAGGGGCCTCTCCGCCGACATCAAAGAGAGGTCGACCGAAAGCGCGCCTTCAAGACCGCAGAATTGAACGACTTTCGAACCCAACCCACTGCTACTCGGTTCGGGAAGGAGTTCCTTCAATACGCGACACGCGGTCATGAGCAGGGCGTTCTCCTGAGCTGGTGCCGATGTCATCTCTACACGTCCTTTCCGGCGGGCGATACGCTGTGATCCCTTGCCATCATTGCATGCCGGTATTGCACAAGGGGTAAATCTGCGAGATTACTCACCTTGAAAGCACGGCGACTCGGCTGACGGTGGAGGCCCCGAAAGAGGAGCCTGCAAATGTCGCCCTATTGGATCAGCTTCCGTCTTTGCGACGATGCAGCTTACGATGACCGCCTGTCGTCGCTGCACGAGCATGTCATGAATCTCGTGGCAGAGGACTGGTGGAGTGAAACGACCTCGTTCTATGCCTTCAAGAGCAGGTACAGCACCGGTCAGATCGTCAACCATCTGAGGCAGTCAATCAACGAAGCGACAGATCTCGTAATTGTCGGCAACTTCCACCTGAAAACGTGCAGGGTTATCGGCAAGATTGAAGATCACGACCTCTTCGAAATCGTGCCCGAGGCGAAGAAGGCCTGATAGACCGTGATAGGCACGCGCAGCAGGGGGGACTGCCCGCTCCTGCGCCTACGGGAGCGCATCTCGGCCACTAAGGCGCCCGATCATCGCCCCTCCGCTGAACAGCCTGAGGTAGTTCGTGTACTTGTAGTCGCCCGTCCGAAGCCTTCTTCGCTACATCGATTAGATGCTGATGGTGCGTGAGGTAGATAACCTGCCCTTTCTTGGCCATCTCAGTGAGAAGTCGGAACGTTTCGAAGGCGCGATCGTCGTCGAAAGCTTCTAAAATGTCGTCGGCGACGAAGGGGAGTGGTGTTCGTTGCGCGGCAAACTCAGCGTGGCCAGCGATCCGTAGTGCAAGGTATAGTTGTGTGCGGGTACCTAAAGACATGGCATCAATACCGATGGTGCCGCTCGGTCGCTGTGCAACGAGTGTTTCGCCCCCCTCCGCTGCGACCGATGTCAGGCCCGAGAAACTGCCACGGGTCATACGGACAAAGGCTTCGCTCGCTGCGGACATCATCGTGCTGCGGTGCTCGTCTCTGAACGCCCTTAGCGCTTCGGAGACCATCATCTCGCCGGCGACTAGACGTAGGTGCTCGTTCGCGCCTTCCTCGATTTCTGCGAGGATAGTTGCGCGTTCCTGTTCCAGTTGCGCAGCATCATCGCTACTGCCAACCATATCGAGAGCGCGTTGAGTAGAGATCACCTCCGCATAGGCAGCGCCGACCTCGTCTTCTTCCGCCGCGAGCTCACTCTGCTCAGCATCGTGTAAAGCGCGGGCGCGCGCAGCGGCATCGGGATCGCCTGCGAGATTCTCAACCTCTCCTTCCCAATTAGCTCGCGACGCCCCATCGAAGATGCCGCTAAGGGTCTGGACATGCCCGTGGATCCGCTCCCGGCGCTCCGTTGCCTTCAGACTGTGTTCGATGATCTCGACGACTTCGTCCAATGACCCGGCATTGAAGCGTGTGGCGAGACGTTTCGCGTCCTCGTCCAGTTTTTCAAGATTGGCCTGCGCTCCCTCGATCTCTTGTTGGGTTCTGTCCCGCTCCTGCTCGTAATTCCGCAGGGTCGTCGCCCGATCTCGAATGTTCTGTTCTTCGCGTGCCAGACTTTCAAATTGAGCGAGAGCGTCGTCGTCGGGCTTGAAGCCTACCCGTTCCGCGAGCGCTTGGACGCGCGACTCAAAAGCTCGTTGGTCGGCCTGCATCGCTTCGATGCGACGGCGGAGGTCATCCTCGCGGTCGAGTGCGGCTCGCAGCTTGTCCAGTCCTCCGATGATAGTCTTTGCGACATGAGCGGTAGCGTTTGGAAAGCCGATCGGTTGCATTTCAGCCCGTAGCCGTTCACTCAGGTTCGCCACCTCCGCCTCGGCGGATGTAACCGCCTCTCTTCGCCGCTCGGCGCGATGCAAGGCCCGCTGTAGCGCTTCGGCAGCCTGTAGCGAGCGCTCCTCCAGCCTTGCCCCCTGGTCCACTGCCTCCTGCGCTCGCAGGACCAGCACGCGCGGTGAGCCATCTTCAGCGTATCCCGCTGTGCGCAGCGCAGCCTTTAGCTCGTCTGCAGCGGTGCGCGCGGTGGTATCGTGCCGTTCCTTCGCCCCAACTGCCGTCTGGACTGCTTTGTTCGCGGCGATGGCGGCCTCCCGTCGGCGAAGCCAGTCCGCCACGGTGGGGAGGGAGGTTTCTGCCGGAAGGCCGAGCCCGGTTGCGACTTGGTGGAGCTGAGCGATACTGGCTTCCGACATCGCCTTCGCGGCCTCGTATCGACGCTGCGCGCTATCTTCGTCCGCCCGAGCTTCAGCGAGGCGGCGAGTGAGCGACCGAGATCGTTCCAGATCACCGGCACGGGCAATGCGCTGTGTCGTTGCGGCGTCGTCCGCCCGCAGGGCTTTCTTGAACCGATCCGCCGTCTGCTGCGTGTCTCGCGAATCGCTGTTCTTCAAGCTCGCCACGTGATCGTCCCAAGCTGCGTCACGCGCCGCTCGCAGTCGTCCGGCGTCCTCGTCTGAGATCAAGCCCGCTTCAGATACATCCGCCGCCAAAATGGCTTCAAGCTGGTCAGCTTCCTCGGACCTACGACGTAAATCTTCTGACGCGGCGGTTAATTCTCGCGCGGTATCGTCCGCCTTGCGCCCGAGAGCCTCTAGGTCTGGCGGAGAGGGTACGGCTAGGGTGGAGAGACTCTTCGAGTTACCCACCCAGGGGGCAAGTGCGTCGCGTGCCTTCTCGAGCTCGATCGTCGCATCGTAGGCCGCGGCGGCGAGTTCTGCACCGCGCTCACTAGTAAGGACATCGCGGACCGACTGTAAGACGTCCCGGAGCGCACCCGGCGGCCCTTCACTTCGAAAGGCGCTGGCTTGGCGGCGAGCTAGATTGACCTCATCCTCCGCTGTGCGGGCTTCATCGCGAGCGCGCCGCACGTTCTCTTCAAGGGCCGTGACCGACTCGATGAGTTCTCGAACGTGGTCAGTCGCAACGCCCGTCAGAAGTAGCGAGCGAGCATTCGCTTCGTCCGCTCGCCCCAGCTCTTCCAGCAGCCGATGCCTCTCCGCTTGGACGTCGGCAAGTTCACTCTCACGTTTGGGTAAATCCAGGCGCGCCGTGCGCGCTCTCGCCTCCAGGTCAACGCTTCGGATTGCATCAAGGCCGCTGGCGAGGTCGGCAGCATGGACAGGGAGTGCACACTGTTCGAGCGTATGGTCAATTTTGTGGAGTCGCTCGGTCGCACGCTCAATCCGGTCGAAGATGGGCTCACGCTCGTCGCGAGCTCGCCGCGCGGTGACTAGGTCGTCGGTAGTTGCAGTCGGCATTTCCCCGAGAAGTGTGAGCGCTTCCTCCTCGCGCTGCAGGTCCTGCCAAGGGCGAAGAGCATCGAGCAGAGCTTTTCGCCGTCGTGATGTGGCCGCCTTTTCCGAGCGTTTCTCCACTAGCTCGCTGTGGTGACGTAGTGCCTCGACGTTGGCGTCTCTGCGCCGTGAATATTCCGATGCAGAGACATCGATCTCCGCGAGTTCGGACTTGATTTCCGCGAGCCGCTTCAGCTGTGCGGCTAGCTCGGTTTTCTTGCCCCATGGCTTATGGAAGGCCGACGCCTCATCCCTCGTTTGCTCAAGGGTGTCAGCGACACGCGATGCGCCGGACGCACCGGCGAACAGGAGGGCACCAAGGTCCCCTTTGGCCCGCAGAATGTCGTCGCCCCCACCCGTCAGCGTCTCGCCGTCAAGGCAAAACAACTGTTTGTAGGCATCGCGATCGACGCCGGCGAGAGCCTCCTGCAGAGGAAGCTCCGCAACCGCAAGGTGTGTTTGTGGTGAACGGAGACTCTCCCGGGCCTTCTTCACCCTGACGGCATCGAGTTCGCGAGCAGCAAGATCGAGGACCGCGCCGATTTCTAGTGCGTCGTAGCTATGCAGGAAGTTGTAGGGCGTGCGCGCGGGGATGCCGAATAGGAAGGCGAGCCAGGCTTCCCGCAGAGTCGACTTCCCCGTCTCGTTGCCGCCGTAGACGACGTGCAGGTCGACGCCGTCCCGAGGCGCAGCGAAGTCGATCTGGTGATCGGTAAACCGACCGAAGCGCGTCAGCGCGAGGCGCCTAAGCCGCATCGTCGGCAGCTCCGTCCTTCGCGTGGCCGACGTCCGCCAGCCGCGCCAAAACCAACTCAGCGCCCTCGTTCATGAGTTCTGCAATCATCTCGTCCATGTCAGATGGCGCGAAACGATCGCGCAGCTCGGCCGGTAGCTTGCTGACCATGCCGTCGAGGTAGTAGCGGACCCGCTCGTTCACGACGGTGCTATCCACACGGCCCTCTTCAATGATTCGTGCGAGAGCGGATCCGAAGTCCGCTCGCGTCGCGGCCGGTTCGTCTCGGGTGCCGACGGTCACCTTCTCAACGAACAAGCGGCTCGTTCGGGCAGCGCAGTCTGCGACTTCTTCAGCTAGCTTGTCCGCATGCCGGCGCAACTCTCGCGTCATACCAGTGTAGCCGGTCAGATTCACACGCACGACACCGGCATCTGCTCGGAGCGCCCCGATCGTCTCACCGAGGTGAAAGGACACACATTCCTTGAGTGTACGCCAGTCTTCGACCTCCGAGACGTCCACCTCGACCCGCTCGAATTGTATCGCTGCGACTGAGCGTTCCTCGACTTCGATCCTTCGATCGGACCCGCACGTGACGATGCTCACGGACCTAGGTCCATCCTCACTGATGTGCCGCCCTTGAGGGATGCCTGGCATGACGATCGTGCAGGGGCCCTCTGCATTTATGAAGCGTTTGTGGATGTGACCCAAGGCCCAGTAGTCGAAGCCGTGGCTGCGGAGGTCTGCGATGGAGCACGGCGCGTAGGGGTCGTGAGGTGGTGTCCCGCCAACGCTTGTATGCATCACCCCAATGTTGAAAGCACCGTCGGTCGGGACGGCGTACTGCGGTAGTAAGCTCTCTGGCGCGTGCCGGTTGGCGAAGCTCACGCCGTGGACCACGACGTCGTCAACCTTCGTGCGCTTCGGCTTACCTCTCCCGCAAAAGACGTGCACGCCGTCCGGCAACGTCATCTCACGGGTGATGCGAGATTCTGCGTCGTGGTTGCCACGAACGATGAAGACCTCGATGCCTACTTCATCTAGACGGCGCACTTGCTCGGTGAAGAAGCGAGCTGTCTTCATGCTCTTCTGCTCGCCGTCGTAGAGATCGCCGGCGATGATCAGCGCATCAACGCGCTCCTCCAAGCAGAGGTCAATAATGCGCACCAAGGCCGTACGAGTTGCAATTCTGACCGCCTCAGCGGCTTCAGGTGCGCGCATAGCGAGCGATGCGACGGGCGAGTCGAGATGAAGATCAGCGGTATGGACGAATCGGTAGATGCGGCCCCCATGCGCAACGGCACTCTCTCCTACTTGTAATCTTCCGACGTGGCTAGGGTTCTGTCTGACGCACCGCTTCTACTAACAGTCTCGGGGTGGGAAGCTTTGTGCAATGCTGCTGAAGGTGTGGATCACCTAGGTGATGTGGAGCGGCTTGCTTTTGCGCGTGCTTCGATAGCGACAAGCAGGACCTCACGCGGCTTCCCGTGTTCTGCGATCAAATCGCGCAATACCCATCAGCTGTAGGAACCGTCACCTGTGAGGCCCGAATGGAGCAGACTCGGATTGCTCCCTTTCTTGCGGCATAAGTACTACTCGACGCTGAGGGGTCGATCTAAATCGGCGTCACCGAGTTGTCGTATAATGCGCTTATGAGCACCGGCATGCGCACTCGGTGTCTTCCCCAATCTGCCATCCTTACCGCTGTCGCTGTCGCACTTCTACTGCCCGCGCCCGCCTTCGCCTGGGGCAAGACCGGCCACCGCGTCACCGGTGCGATCGCCGAGCAATATCTCTCGCCAGAGGCCCGCGGCGCGGTGACCGAGCTCCTGGGCGCGGAGACCCTCGCCGAAGCCTCGACCTATGCCGACGAGCAGCGCTCGAACCCCTCACGCTTCTGGCAGGAGACGGCGAGCCCCTGGCACTATGTGACCGTGCCGGAGGGGCAGAGCTATGCCGAAGCCGGTGCGCCCGAGGAGGGCGACGCCTATACCGCGCTCACCCGCTTCGCGGAGACGCTGCGCGATCCTTCGGCGAGCCTGGAGGACAAGCGCCTCGCACTGCGCTTCGCCGTGCACCTCGTCGGCGATCTCCACCAGCCGCTTCATGCGGGCAATGGCGAGGATCGGGGCGGCAATGCGGTCGAGGTCACCTGGTATGGCGAGCCGACCAATCTGCATACGGTCTGGGACACGAAGCTGATCGACGCAGAGCAGCTGAGCTTCACCGAGTGGACAGCGCGGCTGACCGCCGGCACCACGCCGCGCGAGCTGCAGGACTAGGCGGAAGCCGACCCGCGCGTCTGGATCGCCGAGAGCGCGGAGCTGCGGGGCGAGGTCTATCCGGAAAGCAGTGAGCTCTCCTGGGACTATGTCTACGAGGCGACGCCGATCGTCGAGGAGCGTCTCTCCCAAGCCGGAGTGCGGCTGGCGAGCTGGCTCAACTGGGTCTTCGGAGAAGGCGGGGAGAAGAGCTGACGGACCGGGCTTCGGCCGCTAGAGCCGCGTCCATGACGCCCGACGATCTTCGAGCCTTCCAGGCGCAGACGGGCCTCAGCAATACGGGCTGCGCCCGTGCCCTCGGCATCGCCACCTATACCTGGCTGGCCTACAAGAACGGACACGCCGCCATTCCCAAGCTGCTCCCCATGGCGATGGCCGCTGTGACCGCGGGCCTTGAGCCGTGGACGCCTCCTGCAGGTCGAGGAGACGCACCCGCCTGATGCTGCAGTGGCCGCAGAAGGGTCTCCACCTTCTGCGCATCGCTTCCAGTCTGGTCTGAGGCTTCAGCGGTCTCCTGTCGTCGGGGCGGTGCGGGGTGACACGTTGGCGGGCCGGCTCGTCTCCTCGATCCCGCCCTTGCCATGGATCAGCCGCTCGCCCCAGGGCGAGAGCCGGGCGGGGTCGAAGTCCTCCACGATGTCGAGATCGGCGACGTCCTCGGCATTGCCGCTCCATGACCAGCCGATATAGCCGACACCCAGCGCATTCGCCGCTTCGAAGATCGCTCCCTCGTCGACCGGGTCGCCCTGATGATCCATGCCGAACTCACCGACGATGAGGGGGAGGTTATTCTCCTCGTAGGCGCGCATCGTCGACCAGACCTTCTCAGGTGTGTCGTAGACCTGGTACATGTGGACCGAGAAGACGGTGTCCCCCTGCGGATCCTCTCCCGCGAGGCGCGGCGCGAGGGCCTGCATCGTGCCTTCTGCGTCCTGGCCCCAGTTCGGGCCGTCCACGACCAGCGTGTGAGAGAAGCCCGCTTCCCGCAGCGCCCGGATCGCCTCCGCATGCTGTTCGTACCAGACGCCCGGCGGCACGCCATTGCCGGTCGGCTCATTGGCGAGGTTGATCATCACGGCGCCTTCTGTCCCCTCCAGCACTTCCTTTAGGCTCAGCCAGTAAGGCACGATCCCGGGCAAACTCATCGCCCCTTCGCGCTCGCCCCAGCCAGTCGCATTATGCACCTCCAGCATGGCGACAAGGCCGTGCTGCCGCGCGAGAGCGACGATCTCGGTCACCTCTTCCGGCGTGGTGAGGCCCCACTCGCCGCCGGCCGAGAGCACGACCCGCACTGCATTCGCGCCGGTCGCGGCCACGTCCTTGAGCGCCATCTCCGTCCGGTCCTCGTACCAGGCATGCGGCACGTTGATGCCGCGGAGAAGGAGAGGCTCGCCAGCCGCATCGAGGATCTCGTCGCCCTTCGTGGTGATGCCCTGCGCCGAGAGGGGCATGGGCGCAGCGAGGCTGAAGGAGAGGGCGAAAGCCAAGCTTGAGGCGAGGGCAGGGCGAAGCGGCATGAAGGACTCTCCGATCTACAGATCGAGGAACCCTAGCCACGTCTCCGCCTTGTGAGGAGGCATCTGCGGCTGGATCCTGCATCGGCAGAGACATGACCCACCCGGTTTCTTCCCGTCCCGACCTTTCTGTCCGGAGCCAGCGGCACAAACTGCAGCCCCGGCGAGCCGGCTACTACCAGCTCCTGTCGGTCGGACGCTCGATTGGCTTTTCGAAGGCGAGCTGGCGCCATGGCGTCTGGGTGGCGCGTTACCGGAACCGGAACGGTGGTTATGGCCATCGCAAGCTCGGTGTCGCGGACACCCACAGGCGAGCAGATGGTGTCGGCATCCTCTCCTACGAGCAGGCCGTGGAGGCAGCACGGGCTTGGTTCGAGACGAAGGACGTGAAGCGGCTGGCCGTGCCGACCCGTTCGCTAGGGCCGACGACCGAACTCGCCTACACGCCGAGCGAAGACCCATCCGCGCCCTACACGGTGGGGAATGCGCTCCAGGAGTATTTCGACTGGAAGCGGCTCGCGACGACGGAGGCGACCTACCTCACGCTTCTGTCTTCGGTGAACCTCAACGTCGTCCCGCAGCTCGCCCATCTTCCGGCCGAGAGCGTGAATGGTGAGCATGTGCGCGCTTACGTGCGCCACATGCTGGAGACGCCGCCGAAGCATGGGGCGAGGACGCCGGGCCAAAAGCGGGCGATCAGCAGCCTCACGGACGAGGAAGCCCGCAAACGCAAGAAGACGATCAACGCCCACATCAGCGTGGTGCGCGGCGCACTGATGATGGCGTGGGAGAACAGCCGGATCGACAGCGAACGGCCCTACAGGTGCTGGCGGCACGTGCCGAACGTCCATCGGCCGCGCATCCTCCACCTCTCACGAACTGAATGTCGGGCGCTGCTCGATGTCTGCGAGCCGGACCTCCGCCGGGTGGTGCTCGGTGCGCTCTATACCGGATGCCGCTTCACCGAGCTGATGCGCCTTCGGCCGAGCCATGTCGGTCGAGATGGCTATGGAGTCTATGTCGAGCCGGTGAAGAGCTACCGGCCGCGCTTCGTCTTCCTGCCGGACGAGGGCATGACGTTCTTTCTGGACCTAGCGAAGAATAAACCAGCAGGCGAGCCTCTCTTCACGCGATCGGACGGGCGCGACTGGCGCTACAATCTGCGCTACCCGTTCCGCCGTGCCGTAAGGGAGGCGGGACTCCCCGATGCCTTCACCTTCCACGGCCTGCGCCACACCTATGCGAGCCAGCTCGTGCAGTCCGGCACGCCCCTGATCGTCGTCTCTGAGCAGCTTGGTCACGCCACCATCCAGACTGTCGCCAGCACCTATGGCCACCTCGCACCGCAGATCCGCGAGGCCGAGGTGCGCCAGCGCTTCACCTCCGTCGATGATGCTCTGATGCGGAAGTCCAAGCGTCAGAAGAAGAAGCTTAGTCTCTGGCGTGAGACCCTGCATGGCGACGACTGGAGGGAATATGCGACGATCTCGGATGTGCGAAGCCGACAGCGTACGAAGCGTGGGTAGGAATGTAGTCGTAGAGTTACGCTCAGCCTTCGTGAGAAATGATTTCGCGAAGGCCATCATCTGGACTTGTATTGCGTCCTGGATCCTGAGGCGGAGCATTTCATGTCGAGAACACCTCTTGATGCTCAGGATGCCTTTTGGCTTCGATGGTGTAGAGGAATGTGCTGTGCATCTTATGAGAGAGGACTTTCGAGCGTTTGCAAAAGCGCTCGGTTATCATTCGGCGAATCAAACACTTCACACACTGGGGTTTGGGTTGAGGTCTTGAGCTTGGATTTGAGACTGAGCGCACGTTCTCCTTCAAGGCCTTGAATACTTGAACTTTCCTCATTTCAGGTTAGGAAAAGCACACATCTTGCCCGTCGCCAGGCAAAGACGCGTGCTTCCCGATCCGATGATCTCAGTATACGGAGCCGAGCACTCCTCATGATGGGGCTGGTGATCTCGCACCAGCGGGACAGGCACTGCGGAATGCCCCTTCGATACCCTGACTCTTGAGCTTCCTTTCACGGTCGCTCAGTGCGCATCCACGCAACCCGCATGAGGCCAAGCCGCGCTTCATCCCGGTGTAAGTCATTCCCGGGTCTCGCTAAAGCTCCCTTCCCGACACCGGGGGAGGGCTACTCCAGCTTCTTTGTCTGGCTTCCTTTCCTGACCGAGAGGGTTCTCACACCCTCCTTCGTTCCAGAAGCCGTTCGTATGACGAGGGCGACAACGCCGCGTCACCTAGCCTGCCTATCCAGGGCTTCCGTCCAGCCGTTTCTTGACCGGGTACGGGCCGCGTACAAGTAGCGGCTTCTTCGATAGGTATGTCTTCGGTCTCCCGTCCACGCGCGACGACAGGTCGTGATGCCTGCCGAGCCGATCTGAGGGGGTCACTCCTATTTAGCGGTGTACGGACGGAAGACGATACTCCTCTATGTGACGATTCCTCCATACAGTGAGGTGCAAGTTAATCAGAAATAACGATGCGCCAAAACGTACACAGATGCTATTAGCAAAGCACAGAATGGACAAGTTTGAATAGAAGTGATGAATAGCGTAGTATGAGTACTTCGGATGTCGGGCCGCGAAGCCTGTCATATTCGTAAATGGCGGACGTACGGAAGATCTAGCATATGGTGCTGGTAGACAGCACACGGATGGTCCGTGAGCGCCAACAGAGGAACACGACTATGAACATCAAGACGACGCGGGAGCGTAGGTCTCCTGAAGAGGGCAGGCGGAGGATCGAGGCGCTCCGGAACGTCTTCGAGGCAGCGGCCCACGCATCGAGTATTGGCCGGCCGCTGAACCTCACGTTGACGATCTCCCCCTACGATGCCGATGAGAGTCCCCTCTACGGGCGCGTCGCTGACGAAGAGGCGATTGACCAGGCGGGCCAGAACCTGCGGGACAGGGTCGCACGGATCGTGCGGACGCAACGCGACCAAGCCCGCAGGCGGAGCGCGGAGGAGGGAGAGCCCACTTCGTTCTTGCCGCCGGTCTACTGCGGTCTCGGTCTGCGTGGCGCGCAGCCCGAGTATCATCTCCTCATCGGGGCCTCCGAGGATCTCACCAATACCGTGCTCGCGAGGGTCAAGAAGTGGGAGCACGAGCTTTGCCTTCCGCCGGGTAGTATCGTGATTACGCAGCAGGAGTCCTTCGAAGGTTCCAGGGGTGCGAATGGATCAGATGTGCTGGAGCCTCTGCCCATCGATCCGTCCGATCTCGAAGCGGCGGATGCGGCTCGGGATCTGGACGTCTTCGGCATCCGGGTTAGCCAGTCGCTCGACAGGGTCGCGCGAGAGGCGGTGGTATGGGTTCGGGAATACGATGAACGGCAGCGTGCCCTCGTGCCTCCGCCGGCTCTGCCCGAACCTACTGCCGCGGCCAACGATAACGCCGCGCTTCCTCGTTCGGCCTTCGAGCGGTTCTTGAGGCCGTTCCGGTCTCGCGCAGCTCGCCTGATCGGGTAGAGCCATTCCGATAGGGTGAAGTCCGACACAGCTCCGCTTCCCCTACCATCTACACCCCGTGCAGAGTCGCGATGCAAGATCGTCGCGACCTGCGCACCCTAGGTCACCGACTCATAAAGCGTATCCAAATTCTTGAGCTGGCGAGTTTGACGAGGGCGAGGTAGTTCTCGTCGTGCTTTTCGTAGCGTGTGGCGACGGCTCGGAAGTGTTTGAGCTTGCAGAAGAAGCGTTCGACGACATTACGGCATCGGTAGAGGAAGCGGCTGAAGGCAGGTACGTTCGTCCGTGTCGGTATCGGTTTGACGCAGGCCCAGCCGCCCTTCTCCTTCATCCGCCTTCGCAGGGCGTCGCTGTCATAGGCCGCATCGGCCAGCAGGATCTGACCCGCGCCGAGGCCGTCCAGCATGTCCTCGGCACTGCGTCCGTCATGGGCCTGACCGGCAGTAAGCTTCAGCTTCACCGGAAGGCCGCGGGC
>JACLAD010005504.1_pt1 | contig 18562 bp, 18 predicted proteins | sample 8027901 | NCBI WGS metagenome assembly JACLAD01 (sample SAMN15725071, study PRJNA655200) | protist metagenome | isolation source: fluorescence activated cell sorting (FACS) single amplified genomes of... | place: Spain: Blaines Bay Microbial Observatory, Mediterranean Sea | collected 2016-07-05 | reverse complement strand
AACCCTCTGGGGTCCGTCCATCCCCCTCGAACTGCTTGTGGCCTTCGGGTGCGAAGCCCAGCCCGATGGGGTAGGTCTTCAAGACACCATCCGCACCGTCAAGCATCAGCAACCGCTGCGCCTTGTAAATTCGCAACCGGGTTACAGCGGGTCCGTTATAAGATCGAAACTTGCGGGCACAGCCAGACAAAAAGGCGGCCAACCCGCCCAACAACAAGGCACGTCGCGGAAATCTGGTAGTTGCCACTGCTCGAGGCCTCTCATGCGAGGTCTATTTGGCTTTCGGCACTACCTTACCAAAAGCGCTGGCTCAAGAGCTGTGGCTGACCTGCACCAATGAAGTGCCCGCCCACTGGGATAGATCTGTCTCGTTCCCGGCTTTACCCCTTCCTGATCCAAGCGCTATGCGACCTTGCGGGCTGGCTGGCTTCGCCCCTCAGAGACTGCCGTCGTTCAGGCGATCCCGGACGGTTCTCCGAGAGAGAGCGTAATAGACGGCAATATCCGCGACATTGAGAGTATAATCGTGCGTTGATTCTATGCACTTGCTCTGAAGAAATGCTTCCCAAAGCGCAGCCCGATCTTTTCTAAGGTTCTCCCTCGCATGTCTTTCGCGGAAGGAATCTGCACGGTTTCAGCCATGCAAGATAACGGACCGTCGGTCGTGGTGCCTACGCAGAATTATAGCTCGAGAATACCTCTGTGCTGCTGTCTTGCCGGATCAGGAAGACATCGTAGGCTTCACGCTCGTCCTCAGGCCCCATGCCGGGAGAGCCATAGGGCATGCCTGGCACAGCGAGGCCGATGGCATCTGGCCGCTCGGCCAGCAGACGGCGGATGTCGGCAGGCGGAACGTGACCTTCGATCATATACCCTTCGACTTCGCCCGTGTGACAAGAGTGCATCTCCTGCGGGATACCGTTACCCAGCTTGTGGCGCATCAAAAGTGTGCCGAAGCTCGTTTCCGTGATTACGGTGAAACCGGCGTTACCAAGGATCTCCACCCAAGCGGAGCAGCATCCGCAGTTTCTGTCCTTCACCACGTGAATCGCGGGCGCGCTGTCTTGAGCTGCGGCAGAGAAGGGCGTCGTAGCGGCGAGGCTCAGTAGGCGATGGCGGGACATGTGGGGCATCAAAGCGATCCTCCTGATTTCTCTATATCTGATCATTGACGGCAGGCGCGGCAACGCAACCGAACGCCGCCGAGGCGGTCGTGCGCTCGAACCGCTGGCTTTTGCCGTAACCATCGCACCGTCCATCACCGCTTCGGTGCCTGCCCGGCACAGTGCCGGTCGGGGGATAATAAAGCTTCAGCCGGAACCATTTCGGCACGCGCAAGGATAATCTGGCCGAGCGGATGGCTCTCGATGTCCGCTACCAGCGCCAATACATGTGCAATCGTTCCACGGCTACTTCGTGCGATCAGGAGGAGTTTCACCCTGGTTTGAGCGATAGTTTCCACACGCTTTGACGCCCTCGGCGACCACCTCGAGAAGCGCATCCACATCGCTCAAAAGGCTTGTTATGCGTGGACTTTTAATACGATAGCGCATGAAACGCCCATCGCGGTCGCTGGCAACGAGTCCGCAGTCCAACAGACATCGCAAATGGTTGGAAACGTTGGGCTGCGACAAGTCAGTGCGTCTCACGATTTCGTGCACAACCAACGGTCCCTCGCACAAGGCCTCCAGAATCGCCAAGCGGCTCGGGTCCGCAAATCCGCGAAACAGCTTCGCCCGCTGTTCAATGGTAGGGAGCACGATATTGCGGTCGGCGACAATTTGCGTCATATCACTCTCGGCTGATATTTTTCTCTACGAGCTACCTTAGCAGGAGTGTTGCGCCCATGGCTAACGCCGAAAGCACAGGATCGATGACAGATGTTCCATCCTTCCGTTACCGCGTTTCCGGTATGGATTGCGCCAAGGATGCCGCGCAGATCGAACGGGCGGCGCAGTCTGCCGGGGTTGCGCCCGGCGCAGTGAAAGTGTCGGCGGCGACGCACATCATGACCCTGAACGCCCCCGAGTCGCGGCTTCCAGAGATCGAAAAAGCCGTCGCGACGACCGGTTATGGCTTCGACCGGATCGAGGGCGGCGAAGATATCTCGTCAAATCCGGCACATCAGGACCCAGCCTATCGGCGCGCCCTTTGGATCGTTGTGATCCTGAACGTTGGATATGGAGTCCTCGAAATGATCGGCGGTTTCATTTCCGGATCGCAAGCCGTGAAGGCCGATGCGCTCGATTTCATCGGTGACGGCGCGATCACCTTCCTGGGCCTTCTGGCCATCAGCTGGAGTCTCGCTTGGCGGGCGCGCTCGGCACTGATCCAGGGGGTCTTTTTGGGCCTGCTCGGTCTTGGCGTCTTTGGCACAACTATCGTGCGGGTTTTCGAGCAGACGCCACCGGATGCGGGACTCATGGGCCTGCTCGGTATGATTGCCCTTGTCGTCAATGTTATCTCCGTTCTGCCCCTCCTCCGGTTCCGCAAGGGAGATGCGAACATGCGTGCCGTCTGGCTGTTCTCTCGCAACGACGCCATCGGCAATGCGGCGGTCGTTATCGCCGCCGGTCTCGTAGCGTGGCTGGGTAGTGCATGGCCCGACCTCATCGTCGCTTTCGGCATCGCCGGACTCTTTTTGCACTCATCTTGGGCAATCATTCGCGATGCGCGTGCCGATCTGAAAGCGACGGCATGAACATCCGCGTTCTGGGTGGGCTCTGCGCCATTGTGGCGTTCAGTCTCGATCAGGGCACCAAGGCACTTGCTCTGAACGCCCCAACCCTTGAGCGTGGGGTCGAGGTTCTGCCCTTCCTGAATCTCGTTCGAGTGCGCAACGAAGGGGTCAGCTTCGGCATGCTTGGCGGAATCGTGCCGTGGTGGGGTATCGTTCTTCTTGCGGTCGTAATCGTGGCATGGTTGCTGATCTGGCTGTGGCGCATGCCGGACAGACTGACAGCTGCCGCTCTTGGTCTGATTATCGGCGGCGCGGTCGGCAATATTCTCGACCGCTTGCGCTATCGGGCCGTCCCGGACTTTCTGGATTTCCATTACGGAACATACCATTGGCCATCTTTCAATCTTGCGGATGTGGCGATTTTCTGCGGCGCGACCCTGCTGTTCTGGGACAGCCTCCGCTCGGCGAAGAACAAGCCCGAACGATACCACCGCAAAGGCGGTTTTACGGGGAAATAATCAATGTCCAGCATTCCATCCGCAAAGCGCATCGACAGCACGCTCGCCCTGCTGCGCAACCCATATGGATTCATTCCGGACACATGCAGCGATCTTGAAAGCGACCTGTTTGAGACCCGCATCCTCTTTCAAAAGACAATCTGTATGACCGGTGCCGCGGCAGCAAAGATCTTCTATTCAGAAAATAGGCTCGTGCGCGCAGGCTCGATGCCGGGGCGTATCCAGAAAACTCTGCTCGGCGAAGCAGGCATCCAGGGGCTCGATGGCAAGGCCCACCATCATCGAAAACGGATGTTCATGTCGCTCATGGCGTCCGAGCGGATCGAAGCTCTCGAAAACACAACGCGGGACCTGTTGGACCGTTACGCACGGGACTGGGAAACGACGGACAAGGTCGTGCTTTACGACGAAGTGCGCGAAATCCTCACCAGAGCTGCCTGCGCCTGGTCAGGGGTGCCGCTTCCCGAAGAGGAGGTGGAGACGCGGACGGCGCAGATGACGGCGCTATTCCAAGACGCCGGGGCGGTCGGCTGGAAGCACTGGGGCGCGCGTCTGGCGCGGCATCGTGCGGAGCGTTGGGCGGCCGGGATTATCGAACGAGTGCGCGACGGAAGCCTTCAGCCGGGACAGGAAAGCGCCGCCCATGTCGTCGCGACTTGGCGCGACCTGAACGGGAAGCTGCTAACCCCCAAGGTGGCCGCCGTGGAACTACTGAACGTCGTGCGCCCAATCGTCGCCGTCTCGGTGTTCATCGTCCAAGCGGCGCATGCCCTGCATCGGCACTCCCACTGGCAGCAAAAGCTGAAGGATGACAAGGAACAGCTTGAGTATTTCGTGCAGGAGGTCCGCCGCTTGTATCCGTTCTTCCCTGCGGTCGCGGCGCGCGTGAAGAGCGATTTCGAGTGGCGCGGCTATCGCTTTTCGGAAGGGCACAGGGTTCTGCTCGATCTCTATGGCACGAATACCGACGCCCGTTCTTGGAACGCGCCGCAAGAGTTCCGGCCCGAGCGATTTAAGGACCGAGAGGAGAACCCCTACGACTTCATTTCTCAGGGCGGTGGCGATCATCACACGAACCACCGTTGTCCAGGCGAATGGATCGTGATCAGCCAGATGAAAGCGTTTTGCGACTATTTCGTGAACGCCATCGACTACGATGTCTTGGATCAGGATTTGGAGCTTGATACGGGAGAATTGCCTCCCCTGCCCAAGAGCCGGTTTATCCTGTGCAACATCAAGCTTCGCCAGTAGTCGCCGTTCGGACCAGGACTGTTGGCGCCTCGTAGGCTTCACCGCATAGCGTTTTAGCTATCATATCATGGCTCCGGGGTCATTTGGATCGACAGATTATGCATCTCTTGTGGCTTCGATCCGCTCCCAAGCGGGTCACTGCAAAGACCTTCACCAGCAACATAGTCAGTTTGGACGCGGAGCAGATTTGGGCATGACCAAGAAGTTCAGCTTTAGTTTGATCTCATAATCCGAGAAGATGTTCCTAAAACGGCCGTTTGTGGAGTAGTGGCATTGCTTGAAGGTGAGCAGGAGCTGCGCCTTCCACTAACCCCATTCAGAACTGTTGAAGTTGTTGAAGGTTTTTGGATACAGGCGCTCAAAGGCCTCTGGATTCTACAACCCCGCAGCCTTGGTGAGGTTCACCCGGAACCGGTCGCGGCGGCGCTGGTAGCGGCGGGGCATCTCGGCCGAGGCATGGCCGAGCTGCTTCTGAACATGGCGCTCGTCGATTTCGGCCGACGAGGCCAGTCCGGCGCGCAGGGAGTGGCCCGCGAAAAGTGCCCGGCGTTCCGCTTCTGGCAGATCTGCCCGTAGCCCGGCTGCGAGCGCCGTGCGCTGCACCAATCGTGCCACGTGGCGATCGTTCAGACGGCGCCCCAACACCCGCTGTCCGTCACGGCTGACACCTGTGTAGATCGGGCCGAAATCGATCTTCGCGAAATGCAGCCAGCGTTCCAATGCATGCACCGGGCAAGTGGCCTCGCTGGAGCCGCGGGCGATCTCGACTGCGCGCCAACCGGTCTTGCCGCGTAGCGTCACGAGCGCGCCGGCCTCCAGGATCTCGACCCAGCCCGTCCCCTCCGTGGTGTCATCCTTGCCATGGTCGAGCCCGACGATCTCGGAGCGGCGCAGTGCCCCGGCAAAGCCGATAAGCAGCATCGCCCGGTCGCGCAGGCCGCGCAGGTCGTGGCCAAGGGTGGCGAGCATGGCCCGCAGGTCGTCCGGCCCGATCGCCTCCTTCTGCACCGGTGGCCGAGCATGGCGGCGGCGGATACCGGCGAGAATGGATGCGATGTGGCGGTCGCGACGGTCGAGTCGGAAGCCACGCTGCGTGTAGCCCCAAGAAAGACCGGCCAGCCGGCGCTCGATCGAAGCCACCGAGAGTGCGCGCGCCTTGCTCGACGGCGCGGCGAGGTCGGTGATGTAGAGGCCGATCAGTTCAGGGGAGGGCGGCAGCGGGTCGGTGCCGCGCAGCCGGCACCAGCGCGCAAAACCGGCCCAGTCACGCCCGTAAGCGATGCGGGTGTTTTCGGAGACCGCATGGTCGGCATAGCCGCGGGCGGTGTCAACGAGGCGGTCGAGCGCGCCCGAGCCTGCGATCTGATCGGGCAGGGCGAGCGGCGTATCGGGGTTTTCAGGTGATCCGGTCATGTCGAGCGGTATATCATTGTTATGTCCGATAAACCAAGATTATCGGACATGATGTTAGACCGCACAGCGCGGCGGTTAAAACGCCATGGAATGGACAAAAGCGCCGCGACCCGGTAGCGCGAGAGGCATGTCCGTTCATCCGCATCCTCATCTTCCCGCGCCCTCCTGGCCTGCTGCTCCGGGCTGGGCCGTCACGGGCCGCCCTGCGGATCCCGAGGAGGCCGCGTTCCGCGCCGGCGCCGCGCTGGCGCATCTGCAAGGCGTGATGGCCCAGCCGGGCTTGCCTCTGACGCTGTGGCGCGACCGGCTGGCGCTCGAGGCCGCGGCGGCAACTGTGAGGTGTTCGGGGCGGCCGGAGGGTCTGGCAGAGCTGCGCGACGCGCTTCATCTGGCGCGCCCCGGCGATCCGCTCGGGCCGGCGGGCGAGATCGGCCAAGCCTGGCGTCGCGCGGTGACGCGGCCGCTGACCGCGCGCGGCCTGGCGCCTCTTCCCGGCGTCGCGCCGGAGCTGGTCCGGCGCGAACTGGCGCGGAGCGGGGCCGCCATCGCGCGGGCCGCGGCCACGCTTGAGACGGTGCTCAGTGAGGCCCCCCGGGCCGAGACGGCGGCGCTGATCCTCGCCGATGCGGCACTGGCCAAGGCGCTCGGCTGGGACCGGATCGTGCCGCTGCTGGTGCTTGGCCTGGCACCGCGCGATCTGCGGCGCGATGGGGGTGAGCTGCGGTTGGCCTGCCATGAGGCCGTGGCCCGCGCCGCGGCCCGGGCGGCCGGACTGACGCAGGACCTGACCCGCCGCGCCACGCGGCTGCAGGCCGTGGCGCCGAAGCTGCGCGCCAAGGGCGCCGATGCGGCGGTCGAGGTGTTTCTCGCGCAGGACGCGTTGGCACCGACGGCGCTGACCCATTTAATGTCGGACCGTGCCGCGCGGCGGCTCTGCGACCGGCTGGTCGCCTTGGGCGCGCTGCGCGAGCTGACCGGCCGCGACAGCTTCCGGCTTTACGGGCTCTGATCATGGCTGCGATCGACCGCGAGCTGGACGAGCTGCCGCGCGAGTTGCGCTGGCGCGAATGGATGCGGCGGATCGAGGCGGTGCTGTTCGCCTCTGCCCGGCCGGTGCCGCGTGCCGATCTGGCGCGCGTCGTGGGGCAGGGGGCGGCGCTGGATCTGCTGCTCGACGACCTCGTCGCGGAGCTGGCCGACCGGCCCTACGAGATCGTGCGCATCGGCGACGCCTGGATGCTGCGCACCCGGCCCGTCTACGGGGAGGTGATCCGCGCCGCTGTCGATGTCGGGGACCGGGAGATCGGCCTGTCGGAGCGCGATCTCGCTGTGCTCGCCGCCATCGCTTACTATCAGCCGATCACCCGCGATGGCCTCAGGGAGATATTCGGACACGAGATCTCGCGCGATCTGATCGGCCGGCTGGCCGCACGGGAGCTGATCGCGCCGGGGCCGCGCGCGCCGCGGCGGGGCGCGCCCTACACCTACGTCACCACGCCAAACTTCCTCGTGGCTTTCGGGCTGGCGGACCTGCGCGACCTGCCCGATGCCGAGCAGCTGCGCGATGCGGGGCTGGCGGGATCGTAGACAGCTACGACGTCGACCCCGTTTGCAGAATTATGGCTGCCAGGATTTTTCGTTCCGGGCGAGCGACCCATCTCCCTGTCACACCCAATGATGACAAGGAGATTTACGATGCAAGACTATGCGGAGCGCATGACCACATTCGTCAGCGAGCAGTTCGCCTATGACCACTTGCCGTTGCGCCTTCAAGGCGTTGCCAAGCCGTTCTACGATCTCGCTCTCACCCTTGTCGGCCAAGCCCGTGCAGGTCACGTCCGGGACACCGACGCGCTCGAAGATTCGATTGCCAGGCTGGCAGGTAGTCGCACCTTTGCCATCATCTCGGTTGATAAGCCGCTGCCGCACATGCGGACAGCAAGCTAAGATAGCACTACACAGGCCTTGAACTCCGCCGTTCTTGGGCGGCCAGCTGCGAGGGGCATCGGACCGCGCCCAAGACCGCTTGATGTGATCGACGGCACTGCTGTGCGCGCTGCCTCTATTGAAAGGGAAACGAAAAGGCCGGGCATTGCCGCTTGGGGGTTGTCATGTGACCGGCGGCCAGGTGGAGCCGAGGATCCACCCTTCGACCTGTCCCGTCATGGCGACCGCTTCGGGCGCAGGCGCTGCGAAGGCGCCTGACAGATCACCGCTGCGATCGGCCTCCTGGAGCCATCGCGCGATGGCATAGGCGTCATGCTGGTCGGGCGTGCGCGCGTCTCTTGGATAGTTTGCGCTCCAGAGCCGCGGATACGCCTCGACGACAACCGAAGCCCCCGGGGCCGGCGTCCAGCCGTCAAACGGCCAGAAGTGAAGCCCTGGCCTCGTCCTGCGCAACGCGCGAAGCCAGGGGAGTCCGGAGTGGGTGGACTTCGCGACGGAGCCCTGCACGTCGAAATGAAACACCGACTTCGCCGATCCGGTGGCCTCCTCGGTCAGGCGGCGCCAGGTTCGCTCGCCCGTCCGGGCCGCCCCGTTCCCGAGGTGGCCATACCGCACGAAATCTACATAGGTGTGTGGCTCGTCCGTCGGCCAATGCGCGCAGAAGTCGTCCAGAAAGCTCGGCCAGTCCGGCGCCAGGCGGTGACGTTCGAAGTAGCGCATTGGGAAGGAGAACGCGTGGTCGATGCCGACGATCGCTGGAACGCGGCCGTCCAGCTCCTGCATCAGCCATTCCGCCAGCCCGCGCCGGGTCCAGTATTTCCGAGGTCCCACAGGCGGCAGGACTTCCTGCGCCTCCTCGTCGCCGAGGGCCTGATAAGCCCGCAATCCCTTGAGGCTCGCCTCTGCGGTCTCGGCCCCGGAATAATCGATGCCGATGGTGCGGGCAAAGCTGTGCGGTGGATTGGTCATTGGAAGCTCGCCCGAAAGCTCGTGGCGGTCAGCGAGACATGCGCGTCGAGAGGGGGCCGCAGCTCGAACGCTTTCGGTGCGCGCGCAAACTCGTAGACCCGGAAGAGATGCCAGTCATTGCGGCGCTCATTCGCAACCTCAAGCTCGTTGTGCGAGATGTGAAAGGGGGTCCGCTCCCACCCATTGGTGGTCTTCACCTCGATAAGACGCTCCCGGCCTTCGGGCGTGAAACTGGCGATGTCATAGCCGGCGCCATCGCCATCCTCCTTCGAGACCCAGCGAACCCTCCGTGCCAGGTCCTCGCGGCCGCTTTGCCGCAGGGCATGGATCTCATGGCGAAACACGCGCTCTTCGCCGGCATGGCCCAGAGCGCGGTTGCGCTCATCCCGGCCAGCCACGTCGAAACGTCGTGCAATGCGCTGCGTATGCTCGAGATCCTCCGAGGGCAGCGCGTTGCGCTGGGTCGGTGCGACGCCAACGTGGAGCATGGCAAGCTCGGTCGTCTGTGGGACGGCCTTGCCATGCAGAGCTGCTTCCCATTCCGGGTGCCGCGCGAGCCAACGGGCGGCGGCCTCGGCGAGCGACATCTGGACATTGAACCGTGGCAGGTAGCCCTTGATGATCGGCAGCCCCAGGCCAAGGCAGGCCGCGGACACGTTGCACAGCTTGAACTCGATCGAGCCGCGGCTCCGCCTGATCTGCTCCTGCAAAGCTCTGTTCTGGCCCGCCTTGTTATAAGGGCGTCCCGACAACTCATCGCTGAGCATCGCAAAGTAGGATGCTACGACGACGTCGTTTTCGAAGTCTGACCAATCGCTCGAGCTCATGCCGCCAGGCTACGATGGGGCAGGTTGAGTGTCATTAGGGTTCGAGGTGCCCAAAGGTTGCTTATCGGGCGTTGGAGCGACCGAGGAGAGGTTTCTCAGTCGCTGTCGCAAACGGCTCTTTGCTGCCATCCGCGTCTCGCGCAGGCAATGACCGAGGTAGCCCAAAGAGCGCTTTGGTATCTGCAGCCGTGGCGCGCAACAGTCAGATCAATGTAGACCTCGATAGATAAATTCCTGCGGACCAATCTCATGCTGGGGAACTAATTATGCGCGAATCCCATCTTCGCCATGTATGGAAATCTCATTCATTTAGAGGAAATAGACCATACCGACCAGAGCCGGGGTTCTTGGTGAAAATTGTCACGGGAGTCTCTTTCCCTACGAACTCTGGCGGGTGCTCGTTCTCGATTACAATGACCTGATTCTCTTTCGATATTCCCATCAAGTAACGATAGAAGTTTTCTTTCAGGTCAGTCCCTCTCAAATCATCATCTTTGCCTTCCGGCTTCCAATAGGCCAGCAGGGGAGAATCCAGAACAATAAAACCTGGATGCGGCAGATCGCGCTCGCGGCAAAATTCCATGAGGCCAATAGTGAATGCAGCGTGCGTAATTGCTCTCAGGCCCTTGCCTGTGCCGCCCCGTTCCTTGCCGGATATCACGATATCTTTTTTGGCTTCATCAAAGTAAACTCGGGACACACCCGGATAATCCCACTCCTCAAGAATGGATTGGATGGTCTGTGCAAACTCGTCCAAAATAAACTTGGAAATCTGAGTTTTTACATTGCCAGTGCCGCCATCATCCGGTCCGCCCTCATTTTCCAGATCGCCTCGACGTTGCATGAGCTTTTTCAGGCTCTCGATCTTTTCCAGGGATACGCGGACCTCCGACAGCTCTGTCATCAGCGCATTGTACGAGCTTCGCTCTTCGGAAACAGCAGGCGCTGCTACTTCCCCAAGCTCGGCATCGTAGCCGTCATAGCTGGCCTGCAACGGCGCGAGCCCACTCTCCAGCTCGGTAAACTCCGAGCGCAGCGATGAGAGGGTTTCGGCCAGTTCGCGCCGCAGCCGGATGATCTTGTTCATCTCTGCGCGCGCGGCTTGGACAACGGCTTCGGCATTGCCATCACAATCACTGTCCAGATGCTGATCTCTTGGCAACGCACCGCAAAGCGGGCATGGCTTCTTCTCGAGATGCACAAACAATGAGCCAGACTCATGCACGGCATTGAGGCGTTGAAGATCGGTATTGTAATGATCGTCAAGCAGGCTGAATCTGCCGACAAGCTCGTTGATTTCGATCATTCTTGCCTTGGAATCGCGTAGCGCCTTTGCCGCTTCCGCGCGGTTGTTCATAATGGAGCTAAGCTCTTTTTGCACCGATTGGAGCGACGCTGTTCTGTCTTGAATGGATGCCTTGAGCTTGTCTTCCTGCTCCAGAAGTTCCTCTTCCTCAACTCCAGCCTCGTCAAGTTCGGATTGGAGCTCGGCGACCATTTGGTCAAGGAGTTCGAGTTTGCCGCTATCCCGGTCGCGCCGCCCCGATGTGTCATTAGAGGATACAAGCGCCGAGTCATCTACGCCGGTCAGCATAAGTTTGAAAGCAGCATATTCCGCCGTAGCCGTGACCCACTGGCCGGACAGAACGGGCGAGCTTCGTCGCTGGATGTCTTCCTCGGTGACGACACAAAGGCGGGCAAGATCACGAAAGCTTAGGCTTCTGGTTTTACCCGCTGCGTTCCTGCGGAGGGTGCGGCCTGTGAACCCAACTCGTTTCAGTAGCTCGTAGGACAGCGTATCGTCGCGTGACGCGGCGTGCTTATATCTTAATATGCGTGCTTCGGTGGTGGGTTCGCCCTCGAAAACCTCTTCGGAATAGGCAGAGTAGTTTCCGCCCTCCACACTTCGGTCAAGCGTAAGCGGCTGGTGCGTATCGCTATCAACCAGAAGCCTGATACGGTCATATCCGGCGCGCTCGGGTATATCACGCACGGGATCTTCCTGACCGAGCATGAAGTCGATGCTTTCGGAAATAAATGATTTTCCAGTATCAGATGCGCCGCAAACAATATTCAGGCCGCGCTCGAACTTGAGAGAGGCAGGTTCGCGACGAGGGCCAAGGAAGGCAAGATATCTTATTAGAAGGTCACTCATCTAAAAGACTTCTTCCTGTTTGCCGATTTCAACGGGCTGAAATTCGATCGTCCAAGCCGAGAATAGCGTTGCAATGACTTGGTTCAGTTCATGCTGGCTCAGTGGATCGAACGTCTCGGTGACCCAATCGGCTCGCTCGCGCAGGGAGGCTGTGTAAGGAGCCACCAGATTGTCCATAAATGCGCCCGCAGCTTCCTCGGCGCGGTAGAGAACACCGTGCTCACACAATATCCGGCTCGCAAGGGACCGGCTGATCAGCAGCCGAAGACCAGCTTCGAGGAGCTTGCGCCGCACCAGAAGTTCGTTTGTGCGTAGCGGCAAGGGCGGGTGCAAGCTGGGCGGTCCGTTGGCATCTGCTGAATGCACAACGAGGTAGTCATACTGCACGAGTCTACTCAGATCATGAGCCGTAGGATACGAAGCGGTCAGCACGCTCAGCGTGCGAACCCCTGTTTCCAGTGCGCTGTTGAACGGCGAGTGTTGTTGCGATCTGCTCATGATTTCTTGACCCAAGTCAGGCGGTCATCATTGGCGAGCTGATGGCAGACTCCCTGCCTGTCGGCCACCCTTGATACGGCAAAAAGCGCATTGCCGCCTGCCGCCACCTGTCCGGCGGCGCTCACTGCAGCGCGCAAGCGTGCCAGTGCGTCCGCGTGCTCATCTTCGCAGATATCGATGATGCCGTTATAGATGTCCTCCTGCAAAGAGGCGAAGGTTTCCGGCAAGGTGCGGTCACGCGCAAAATTGCGCAGCGACTCAGCGTGATAGAAGAACACGCGCTGTCTCTTGTAGTGCCCCCCCAGTGCTTCATCCAGCTCGGAGTGATTGCTCAACGGCGCTCCCAGATGATCGCCATAGGCATCCAGGAGCTTCTTCAAATAAACACTTTCATGCTCTGCCGGTTCATCTGGCGGTGGAGATGCTGGAGAGACAGGCGGGAGCCCCCCACCAAAGCGTGCCCGGTGAAACGGCGTTTGTTCGTGGGTTGCGATCAAATCGACCGCTGCTTCATCATCGAAGATCGAAAAATCAAACCCATCGAAGTATGCCAGCAAATCCCCCTCAAGAGGAGCGACCAAGCCTTTGGCGATTTTGGGGACGCAATGCGTTTCCCAGACTTTCCGCACTTCGTCCTTGAAACGTTGCGGGTCTTTCAACCAGCGTCCGACTGTGATTCCAACGCCATGCGGGCATACAAAGACATGGCGACGGGGGGCGCACGCACTTTGATTGAAAGGCGGCGTCTTCTGAAAGGAATGGTAAACTATTTTTCCGACCTCAGGATAAATATCGGTCGGCTGCAGCGCGTGGCCGTATTGCTTGCACTGGAAGCTATCCCAAGCTTCATCGAAGCCCTTCGCCGATGTGAAGGCGACAAGATCGAGGCCGAGATCTCCGGCTCCGGAATATTTGTTTACATCGTGGTATGTGCCATTGTCTTTGTAGAACCAGAGCCATTCGTGCGTGAATTGCTCCCAGTCATCCGGCGATAGAATGGGGAGTAAGCTGAGCGGCGGTATAGGCACGCCCGATGATACCTGCGCAGCACTCGCAACTAATTTTGCGGCTTTAGGCGTAATACTCGAAAATAGTTCAGCCATTTCGACTTAATTTTCTTTATATTGCATCTATCATAATCATGTTGCGCAAGCCTCAGACACAACGAGCTTCTACAAGCTACACGTATCTGTTTATGTGTCACACAATCTAAGGGGGGTAGCAATGGGCCGGTGGTCACCGCTGGACTCAGCGACGGCACTCTTATTATGAAGGTCGGCTTCCTGCACAATACGGCCATTGGTGCTGATAGCATTGGACGACCGTTTTCCGCCCGTTATGACTGGTCCAAAGCCTTTCACCGGAGACCAGCTCAGTTCTCGCACTTCTCTCGAACGAGCCCATAAATGGCGTTGGCTTCCTGCGGAGGGAACGTAAGCCCATAGGACTCCGACACCCGAGTAAAGCGAAGGAGATACTGACAGTGGAAGCCCGCATCCTCCGGCAGCCATTCGAGCGGTCCCGATGCCCCCTTCTGCCGGTTCGCAGAGGCTTCAACAGCGAACAGGTTCACCAGGTCGTTCGCGAACCGACGTCGCTTTTCCTCCGCCCATGCATCGGCCCCATGGGCCCAAGCGTAGGCCAGCGGCACGAGGTGATCGACATCGAGCGCCGCAGCGTCGAGATGGATCTGCCCCGAATACGGGTCGTTCCAGCGACCTCGCTCGACACGGCAGCCGTCCCCCGAGTAGCGGATCGGCCCAGTCGACAGCTCGGCCAGAAGCTCATGCCTGGTGTTCTGGCAGTCACCGTCGTCATCGGCCCAGCCGCCGAACAGGTCCCGGTCGTAGCTGCCGTTTCCAGCCGAGACGATGACGGCGTTGGCAGTTGGCTGACTGAGAGCGGGTGCCGAGGATGAGAGATCGCAGGCGCCCTGGCCCTTCTTGGGGTGTCGTCCGCCTGCCTCGAGACAAGCCTGTATGGAGGGGAAGGGACGAAAGTTCTTTGTCCGCGCATAGTAGGCGCCGCCGGGACAATGGCAGATCGCCGAGGTCGACATCTTCACCGGATCGGCTGCGCCGAGCGTGGGAATGGCTATGGCAGCGGAAATCGCGATCACGCGGAGAAAACTCATGCGGCACCTTCTCGAAAGCAGATGTGCCCATGTGCGCATAGCTCGCTCCAGTTGTGTAGGGGAAACTCTTGCGCCCCTTGGGAGTGGAGTAGGGTTCATGCAATCAGCGCCATACCGCCGTTGGCAGGTGCCCAGTCCTGGAGCGGCGCGGTTGACCGTCTTCAAGACAAGCGGCCCGGTTAGGACCAGCCTGTTGCTACCCAATTGACCTGCCCTCAACGGGATCAGTGACCAGCGCCGAGAACCTGCTGCGGATCATCTCCTCCCGGTATCGCTCGGCCAGATGGCCGTAGGTCGACGCGACCGTTCGCGTATCGGCATGACCGAGCTGTCGGGCTACGACCTCCAGCGGCACGCCGTGGCAGATGAGGTCGCTGGCATAGGTGTGCCGCAGACCATGAAAGACGAAGGTGGAGGGCAGGCCGGCTCGGGCGGCAGCGAGTCGAAATGGTCCAGCGTGCTGGCGCCGCCAGACCTTCCCGGACTCCGAAAGCAGAACATGATCCCGGGGGGCCCTTCCCACGCAGCATTGCTGAAAGAAGGCCCTGCCTTCGTCTGGCAGGAAAGCGAAACGGGCAGGACTTCGCTTGAAGGCCGGAATGCGCAGGCCGTAGATCTGGTAGGCGACGTCTTCCACCGACACCAAACTGCGCGAGCTGATCCCACTACCGCGGACTGATCTCCTGAAATAGCTTCGGGCCGCTCGGGACACCGAGTCCAACCGGAAGGGTGGATATGAGGCCGTAAGGCGAAGAGTTTGGAGAGTGAGGCAAGCGATCCTTCGGGATCGTCCTCGCTGTCCGTCGAAGGGCGTGGCGAGCGCGTCACGGTGATGGGCGGCGGGCATAAGGTTGTAGGCGGTGACGAGATCTTCGCCTTCAACTTCGGCTGCGAGCCACTGGCTCAACAGGCTTCCGATACCTGAGTTCTGAACAGGAAAAGGGCGGACCCGAAGGCCCGCCCAATCACATCCATGAAGGCTCAGGCAGCGGTGGCTGCCATCTCGGCAGCCTTCACCCTGTATTCGATCCAACCGTCTTCCAAGCGAAACTCGATATAGGCTCCGTCGTCGATATCCTCAGGCGTCAGCTCCTCGACGTCGTCCTCGTCACCTTCCTCGACCTCAAGGTCTGAGATCAGGTTCCAGCGCACGAGCTTGCGCAGTTCATCCTTGCCTCGGGCATGCTGGATCGCCGGACCTGATCCGAAGTAGGAGATTTGGAGTTCGTAAAGCGTGAGGTCGGTCATAGTGTATCCTGCTCTTTGTTTTTCATTGATGGGAGCCGCCCTCTTGAGAGAACCAGCCCGCACATAGGGCGGGGCTGGTTTTCGATCGAGGGCAGGCTCGGTGCCGGTCTGGGCGACACCTATTTCACTTACCAATTTGAGATGGGTTCCCTACTCAGAACGAGAAGCAAAATCTGGCAGCGGGATGATGAGTTGCCGAAGGTAAGGCGCACGTCGAAGTCGATGGCTGTCTGACTGGCTGCCTGCAGCCAGAGCTATCTGGAAATTCGCAACAGTTTGCGTCTGGAACCAGTGGCCGCTGTCGCCTTGGCATCCGGCCACCCGGCACGGCGCAGCGTTTCTTGACGGACATTTCTCAAGCCCGTGCCATGAACCCAGTTCCCGGGCATGGAACATCTGGATCCCGCTCATCTCCTCGACGCCCAGCCGGTGGCGCAGCAGCTGACCACCGCAGACTACGTGAAGCTGCTCCATCCGATCACTGCGATCGGAAAGCCGACGATCATGACGGCCGTAGCCGGAATGCGGATGCACAGCAGAATTTACCGGACCTATGAGGCGCCCTGGATCGCCGAGTGCTGCGTTGACACAGCCGCCTACATCACCCTGAACCGGTTTCATGGCCCGCGTCGGGACCGGCGGCTGGCCGCCCTGAATGCCCTCTACCTGGACCTCGACGTCGACCTCGCGCCTCGGAGCCTCACCTCGGATCCGGCAGCCTGGGCGCAGGCGTTCACCCGCGATGTCGAGCGCCGCGGTCTGCCGGTCCCGTCCTTCGTGAACTTCACGGGGCGCGGGCTTGCGGCCATCTGGTTGATCAATGACCTGCCCCCACGCGCGAGGCGGCGCTGGAGCGCTGCGCAGAAGGCGCTCATCGGCCTGTATCGCATCTACGGCGCGGATCCCCGCTGCTGCGACACCGCCCGGGTGTTCCGAATTCCGGGCTCGATCAACCTCAAGAGCGGCCGCACGGTCGAGATCCTTGGCGGAAGCCTGCAGCGCCATTCCTTCGAAGATCTTGCGGACCGGATCTACATCGCTTCCGGTCGACCGACCCGCCGGGAACTGCAGGCCCGAAAGAGGCTGAAGGCTTCCTCGGGGCAGGGCGGGTCGCGCCAGTCCAGGTTGAGCCCCGGCCAGCGCTTCGTCGAAATCCAGGAGGATCTGGAGCGCCTGCTGGATGCCTGGGGCGGTCGTGTGCCGGTCGGCCACCGGAACACATGGCTGCATCTGTGGGCCACCTGCCTGACGCACCAGGAGAACCCCGGGGATATCGACGCGCGAACCCATGCGATGGCGAGCATCGCGACCCCGGGGCTCTCCACCAACGAGGTGGGCGCCATCGCCAAGCATGCCGCGGAAAGGGCAGCGCTTCCCCGAAGCGGATCACTGATGTCGGACGGCCGCTATCATTATGCCGGCGCCACGCTTGCCGACCTGCTCTGCGTCTCGGACGAGATGGCGCGTGCGCTCGGCTTGCGGCAGGTCTTCTCCATGATGGAACGCAAGCGCCGGAAAGCCGGAAGGCAACGAATGCGCCGAGCGGCCTCCGGAGCCGTGACACGGGCGAGCTATCTCGCTGCGAACGCAACATCCCGCACGAAGCCGTGGGAGGCGCAGGGGATTTCGCGAGCCACCTGGTATCGCCGGCAAAAGGCCGATGCAGAGACGTCAAACATGCGGGAGCCCCAGGAGCATCTTGGTGAGACAGGTTCGTGCCCACTACAAGGAGCTTCGCTCTGCCGAAGGCTCGGGGAGGGGGAGGGAGTTACCCGGACAACTGTTCAGTCGTCTCCAAACACGCCCACGCGCACGAAAGGCGCCGAGAACCTCGCCAGAATCCAGGGGGAGCGATCGGGCGCAGACAGGAGAGGCCAGGAAGCGCTCTCGTTGGCGGCCCGGGCAGAACTGGTCGTCATCCGACACCGAGCAGAGACGCCGGAAGGACAGGCCGTGACAGGCCTCCAGGCAGACGAGGTGGTGCTGCGTGAAATGGCGTTCGACGCCGTCGACGACGTTGACCCCGCCTCATCGATCGGCTTCGCCTTGCACAGGGATGCCGCCACAGAGCCGAGTGAAGCCAGGCGGAAACCTGAACCGAACTGTCGCCCCCATTCAATCGCGGTCGCGCCAGCCCGGCCGCATGACCTTGTCGAGGTTTTCGTATGGCGCGGTGTCGAGAAAGCGCTGGAGGCGCTCGGGATCCCTCGGCCGATCCCGTCCGGCGGTGTTCCCGAGGTGACGCATCCAGAGGTTCACCCCGATGGCGACGACGACGGAGGCGACAGACAGAATGATCTCGAAGGTGGTCATGGGCTCTTCTGCATTCGATGTTGCATGATAGCATGAGAGTCCGGATCACGCCGAGGAGGGGCAGGTAACGTGCCGAGGATCTGCAAATGGGGCAATGTGCTCGCCGTCAGAATCCCCGCCGCCTTCGTCCGTAAGCTCGGGCTCAGAGCCGGCGATCGCGTCGATCTCCACGCCCAAGGCGGTCCTGTCGTTACCTTTATCCGCCGAAGACGCCTTGGCGGTATCTTGGCCGGACTTCGTCGGTTCAGGGGGCGGCCACCCAAAGACGGCCGTTTCCCCCGCCTTGAGGCGCCCGATCGGTTTCCAGTCGCCTTCGAGAAAGCTCGCGGCACGGTGGATCCCGAAATCGACCTCGGACTTTGATACGGGCTGGGAAAACAGGATGGGCGTGAGCCCCAGGACGGCAGTGAGAAAGTCGATCAGGATAGCAACAAGGTGACCTGACTGCGGAGGGCCTGAACGTCCTCCTGTTCCTCCGCCCTCTCTTTGGAGGGAGGGGAAGACGGGAGAACCTTCACCGCTGAATTGCTTCGCAAAGTTCGACGGGGTTGTGCCGATGGGCCCGACGATCCCGCGGCAGTCCGGTCGGAATGCACGAAACGCGCTCGC
>JACLAD010002533.1_pt1 | contig 18569 bp, 30 predicted proteins | sample 8027901 | NCBI WGS metagenome assembly JACLAD01 (sample SAMN15725071, study PRJNA655200) | protist metagenome | isolation source: fluorescence activated cell sorting (FACS) single amplified genomes of... | place: Spain: Blaines Bay Microbial Observatory, Mediterranean Sea | collected 2016-07-05 | reverse complement strand
TGAAAAAAAACTAAAAAAATGTTTGGTAGTTAAAAGAATTAGACTAAATTTGTACCTGAATTATTAATTAAATATATATCAAAATGAGAAAAACTAGAACTTTTAAAATCAACGGACAACAGGTAGATAGACTACCGAAGGCACAATACTTTATGCTGAGATTGTCAGAGGCTCAACAGAACGGATTAACATCTAAGGTTGAGTATTACACAATGAGATTAACACAAATGGGTTACGAAGTAATCTAATTATTAACTAATAAAATCATATCAAAATGAAAAATCAAAATGACATTTACTCTAGGATTAATGACCTAGTAATCGAAGGACTAACCAAGGAAGGTATGCAATGGTTCAAGCCTTGGAAAGGTGGACAAGAGAACGCACCTTTTAACCTGCACACTAAGAGATATTACAACGGGTTTAACATCTTTATGTTGAACTTTGTAATGAGAAACGAAGGTTACGAGCATAACCAATGGATGACCTTTAAACAAATCTCTGAGAAGGGTGGCAAGGTTATCAAGGGTAGCAAGTCAACAGAAGTTTACTTTTGGCAGATAGGTTACTTCGATAACAAGACAGGTAAATTTGTACCTGCTAAACTTATCAAGACTATCAATGTTTCAGAACAACACGATGGAAAAGATAGATACAGAAAGACATTCTCTGTAAGATTTTACAAGGTGTTCAATGTAGCACAGACTGAAGGCATTGAGCCGATGGTTAAAGAAGAGGTTGTAACTGATGTAGTTAACGAGCCAAATGAAGTTGCTGAAACTCTAGTAAAAAACTATGTAGAAAAGCAAAACGGCTTTAAGATTTTGCACAGAGAAAATTCTGCATACTACTCACCGACTAGAGATATAGTTAATATGCCGATGCTAGAAACATTTGTAGATGCTGATAGCTACTACAAAACTTTGTTTCACGAGTTAGCACATAGCACAGGTCACAAGTCAAGATTGAATCGTAAGTCAATGACTGAGATTTCACATTGGGGTGACAATACCTATGCTAAGGAAGAGTTAGTTGCTGAGATTAGTTCTTGGTACTTAGTCGGTCTGTTAGGACTTAATCCACAGGACAATGAAGTTAACTCTCAAGCCTATATCAAAGGATGGTGCAAGAGTCTAAAAGACAAGCCTAGTGAATGCGTGTTCGCTATGCAACAAGCAACCAAGGTTGTAGACTACCTTCAGCAGTAGTCTTAACCGACACCGACACCAACCTCACTTCAGCAACGGAGTGGGGATTTGGTGGTAAATAACAATTATTAATTAAATCAATTTAAAATGACAAAATCAAATTTAACATTCCAAGATATAGATTGGAAAAACCATTCTGCTCTAGGTGAGCAGGGTGTTCAAGGTACGTTGACCATTGGTCAATATGAACTATCAGTTGTAGCAGGTCAAGGTCTGTATTCAACTGCAGGTAAGGAGAGTTTCTACAAGCCTTGTAGAGCAGGTTATTATATCTCATTTGAGGTGGCAGTCTTTCAAGATGTTACTGAAGGTGAAGGTCAAGAGTTTACCAATAAGTTTTTCTATGGTGATTTTGATGACAGAGGCTCAGGTGTTTTAGGATGGCAAAGTAAGTGGCAAATAAATGACCTAATCAAACGCATTGAGGACTCATTGAAGACTGTTAAAATAGACTTCAATAATCCATATGAAAAAGAAGAGGTTACTGATGAGTTCAAAGAGAAATGGTTAGACATAGAGCCATTGGATACCAACAACAATCTTAAAACCATAAAAGAAATAGCTGAGTCAGGTAAAAAGATTAACCAAGAACAAACCATTAAACATCAAAAATTTGTTGATGCAGGTTGGGTTGAAGGTAATAATCTAAAGCTAGAAAAAGAGGATAGAGAAACAGACCATAGTTTTATAATAGGTGATACCAAGTATATTATTACTGTTCATAGTGAAGATGTTTATGTTAAAGTTAAATACCTCAAGTATGTGAATAGTTATAATGTTGAAACACCATATTTAAAATGGGGATGGACTTCACCTAGTGATGCTTATGGTAATGGTTATAGAAGTTCTAAGAACGGCAAGTATACTAGCTATGCAATCGTTGGTAGTGAAAGACAATACTCAGCTAAAGGATTACTTAAAAAGGTTGCTGAGGTAAACGAATCAAGCCAATGGAACTTTGATGCATACATCAAACAAAGACAAGCATTCAATAAGGCTAAAGAGATATTGCAAGACAAGTATCCAAAAGCAACTGTGAAGAAAGGTTATGCAAGATATGACCACACCTTCAGAAAGATAGACTTAGTATTTAAATCAGGAAGTACCATACATTTTGATGTATGTGACTATGGAGATACTCTACTTAGATTAGATAAGGTTATAGACAAACAAAGATTAACCTATGACAATTGGGAAGGTTGGGCAGACAGATTTGATAATCAAAAAGAAAAAGTATGAAGACAGTAGTAGCTAAACTAATCCTTGGAGTTCCTGTAACTCTAGGGATTGGTATGGCTTTCGGATTGAAAGACCATACACCAATATCAGAACAGAAAGAGATAGTACAACAAGTCATAGATAGTCTTGATGTATGTGTCCATCCAATTGAGGTTAAAAAAGATACCATAATCATAGTAAAGTATCGGCAACTTGATTGGAATGATTTTATAGAAACTATGATTTGGAATGAGAGCCGAGGTAATGACTCTGCAGTTGGTGACAACGGCAAGGCAGTTGGTTGTCTTCAAATCCATAAAATTATGGTTAGAGAAGTTAACAGGATATTAAAAAGAAATAAGGTAGACAAGAGATATAGTTATGATGATAGATTAGATAGGCAAAAGTCAATTGAGATGTTTAACATTATGGCAGAACAAGTTGACTGTTGTGAAGACTTATCATTTAGACAATACTGTGAGATAGTAGCTAGAAAATGGAATGGTGGTGGTCGTGGTCATAAAAAGGAAGCCACGTTAGCTTATTGGCACAGAGTTGAGCAGAAGATGAACGAAATAAATTTAGAGATTTGTTTGGAATTGTAAAAGATTTAGACTATATTTGTACCAAGTTATTAAGAAATACTAGGTAATAATTAATAATTCATTGTGGGTGACCTAGCATCCCCACCAAGCTGACCTTGAGATAGTGGTCGGCTTTTGGTGGTGAAAACAATTATTAATTAAATTAAATCAAAATGAAAAAATCAATTTTAATTATTCAAAAGAGTCTAATGACTCTAACATCATTATTCGTGTGGGTAATGATAGTAAGGCTACTAATTCACATCTTATTAAATGATGTAAATTATTCTGTGCCAAGTATTATATCCTTTAGCATTGTTAGTTTGTTTATAGGTTTTTTAATCTATGCATCAGCTAGTTTATTGTTAGAAGTATTAAAATCTAAAGAACTTTAATTATGGGATATAGAAGTCAAGTTTACGTTGGAGTTCCACCAACAAAAGGTAAAGAGTTAGAAAGTTTTAAGTGGGAGTATGGAACAACGGAAAAATCCACCTCAAACTTTCTAGATTTATTCAAACCTGTCAAAAGAAATTCTGATGAGGGAATGTATATCTATATGGGAGATTGGCTCAAGTGGTATCAAGGATACAAAGATGTTGAGGCAGTCACAAAATTTGTTGAAGAGTGTGAAGGATTTATTGTAGCCATTGGTGAAGATGAAGCTATCCATTCAACAACAGGAGAATACTACGAGTACATTGATATAAGAACTGAAGTAGATATATTATGAGTTATAAAGTCACATTAGAATTTCATACAGGTAGACCATCCTACGGAAATAGCCGTGGGACTTGGTCTATGACTAAAGAGTTTAATGACCTTAAACATTGCAATAACTTTATTAAATATATAGAGAGAACAAAAGGCTATATGCTTGATGAGTTATTCTATGAAGGAGGTTATCCTTTTAATGAAGGAGATAACTATTGGGTAATTGAAGACAACACAATTGTGTGGTCGTGTTGGGATGAAATCTCAGAGCAGTTATTTGATAAGAATAGAATCTACTTTACATCCTTTAATGATGCTGAGAAATACGCAGAAGGAATGAAGAACGTAAAGGTTATAAGTCTAGGAGAAAAGTTTTATTACAAGGCAGTTAGAGTTCCTGACTTTGATATGGTTGACTGTCCACAGTATGGAGAAACACCATACGGTGTATGTCTTGATGTATACTATGAGAACGGTGAGTTCTGTGAGTGTGGTCACGATTGGTCATACTTCAGCACAGAATCTGAAGCTGAGGAGTATGTAAATAAATTTAATAATAAATATAAAAAATCAATTCAATGAAAAAAATAGATAAAGAAAGTGCCAAGGCTTTTATGGAAGCTAGAAAGTTCAAGACAAGTAATACAGAGGTTGTGGTACTACCTAACGTAACTGTATTAAAGCTATTTGGAAATGAAATAGCATATAGATATAATTGTCCTGATAAAATTTTATCAATCACAAATTGTGGTTGGAAAACTAAGACAACTAAATCAAGATTAAACGCAATACTAATACACTATGATAGTGTTATATTTCAAAGACAAAAAAAGTGGTACTTAAATCTTGGTGACTCAGAGTTTGAATGGGATGGTGAACTTCTTGATGTTAATATGCTACAAAACAAATATATTTGTGGTAGTTGTGGTGAGTATACCAATCAATATGTTTACTCTGAAGACAGAGATATAGATGAATGTCCAACCTGTTATGATGCCAACTCACAATTATTTATTGGCTCAATAAAAAAACCTATAAGAATATGATAACAATTAAGCAACTTAAAAACATAGCATCTGATATAAAATCAGATGACTCTTGGGTGAATGATAGTCATTCAGGTGCAGAGCATAAAGGAATCTGTGATGGATTAGATAGATTAATTAATCACCTTGAAGAAATTGAATGTGATGAATGCAAGAAAGATGAAACCGAATGGTTAAATAATTTTGCTGATTACATTCAGGATAATAAACCCAATTTATATAATGAAGCCTGTGAATACGCAGATAAACTTGAAGATGATGAGTAAAATATATATAACAAAGAAAGATAAATTCGTTTGGTTAGATGTAACTAAAAGATGTAAGTCATCAATGACTACATTAGAACTAAATCAAGTACACGAATTGTATGCAGTTAACCCTGATGATGTTGACTACTTGATTGAGGATTACGATACAATACCAACTCTAATCAAACAGGGTTATAGAATATGTATTGAAGTGGGACATCTTCCAAAAGAATACAAGCCAACTGACTGTTGGAAGGATACAGACAAAGAACTTATCAATGGATATTGGTATGTAAAAATGGCTGATATAAATTAGGTTAAGTCTAATTAAATTATTATTTTAGTATAAATTTAAAACACAATTAAATGAAAAATTTATTACACATTCAACGTGAACATTTGCTTTCACTAAAACTAGACAAAGGCTCTGATAATAAGGAAGCCATTCAAAAAATTCAACAGGCATATGATGACAAAACTTATGGTGCTAAAGAATATAAAACCACAAGAATTAAACTAAAGAGGGATGAGTTCCTTGAAAGGTTTGCTAACCCACCATCACTACATAAAGATTGTATTGAAGTATATACATATTTAGGTGGGATGTTCATCCAAGTTTTAAAGGATGGAAAAGAAAAGAAACATTTGTGGGATAATGGTGATGATAATTCTAAAACTTTAAAATCATTAGCATCATTAGAGAAACATATGTGTGAAGTAATCTTTGATAAATCTTATTAGTATGAAAAGTACAGAAGAATTAATCAAAGAAGTAGGCAGGGAAGTAGTGATGTTACTTCTAGAAAAGAACAAAGCCTATGGTGACACGGCTAATCAACCACCTAAAATATTTTCCAAACTATCAGCTAAGGAAGGAATCTTAGCTAGGATAGATGATAAGTTAAGCAGGATAAAAACTGTGGGTATCAATGATAAAACAGAAGATACCCTACTAGATTTGATAGGCTATCTTATTTTATATAGAGTTCAATGCAGAAAAGAAATTGAACAAAATTTGGAAAAGAATAAGAAATAAATTATATTTGCAATCAATCAATTAAATTAAATTATATGTCAAAATCAAAAAAAGTTTTCACGGAAGTTCGTGAAAGAGAAGTTCTGCAAGAAGAGTTAATGCAGACTTATGAAGCAAGAGAAATTGAATCAGTTTCAGTTTCGCAAAGACAAGTGTTAAATGAAATCTTTGAGGCTTGGGGAGAAATCTTTGGAGTCAAAGATGTAAAATCAAATTCAAATGAAGACGAAAATTTTTAATGTTTATGTAGATAAAGTTTGCTACATCTTTGGAATAGAAAAGGAAATGCTTTTCACTAAAACAAAACGAAGAGATGTAGTAGATGCAAGACAGTTACTTTATTATTTATGCTCTGAAAGACCTATGCGATTAGTATATATACAGGAGTATATGGCAGAGAATGGATACGATATAAATCATAGTTCAATTCACCACGGAATCGCACAAGTAAAAGATAAACTGTTAACCGATAAAGATTACATAGAAACTTTAGAGTCTATCACGGATGAAGCATAGTCTTGAAGAAGTATTTCAGCAGTCTAAACTTGATGACTATGCCATTACTTTAGATGGTGATGGATATGAGTCTAGGATGGTCTATGGAATTAAGATAGTTCGTGACAATGAAACCAAAGCTATTCAGTTATTAAATACTATGGTTGGTGGCGATTATTACAAAGAACTAACCAACAATCAGTTGGAGGTTTTTTTAGATAAAGGTTGGAGAATTGGAGTTTATGTTGTAGCTTTGTCTAACTATCGTTCAAAACTTATTCTTATTGAACAGAAAATTCATAGAGTAATGAACGGTAATAAATCAGAGAAGCAAATAAAATCCTTGAAAGGTCAACGGACTAGGATAATGAATCAGTACACAGAAATTAATCAGAAGTTTAATCAATTAAATTTAAATCAAAATGGCAACGAAGTCAACAACAACAACAAAGAGGAAGCAGACAACCTTTGAAAAATTATCTGCAGTCAACGTAAACAAATATGTTGAGAAGAAAAACAATCTAACCTACTTATCTTGGGCATATGCTTGGGCAGAAACAAAGAAGCATTGTCCTGATGCTAGATATGAAATCTTAGATACAGAGTATGATGATGCAATAGGTTTTATGTGTCACACACAAGTAACAATTGAAGGAGAAACATTATCAATGTGGTTACCTGTAATGGACAGTAAGAATCAGGCAATGAAAAAGCAAATGTATTCTTATACTACAAGATATGGTGAGAAGCAAGTTGCACAAGCAACTACAACTGACATCAATAAAACTATTATGAGATGTCTTACTAAAAATTTAGCAATGTTCGGTCTAGGTATTTATATTTACGCAGGTGAAGATATGCCAATGGAAGATGATAAGGTTGTAAAGACTATATCATCAAACGATAAGCCAACATTAGAAGTTGGTGATGCTAAGTGGGATGCAATGGCTAAGTTCTGTACAGAAAACAAAGCACTTGGTTACAAGAAACTTTGTGATAAGATAGGAACTAAGTATACTCTTAGTGCAGGTGTTAAAAATGAAATAAAAAATCTTATCAAATGAAAGAGGTAATAGAAAAACTAAAAGATGATGTTCAATATTACGGTGACTTTGGTAAGCAGTATTTATCAAACTCTGATATTGGAACTCTATTAAATAATCCTAGAGAGTTTAGACAACCTCAGGATGATAACGTAAACTTTCATAAAGGTAGATACTTTCATCAGCTTATTCTTGAGCCTGAGAAAGCAAAGGAAACAAAGTTCATAGAAGTATCATCTAGAAATACTAAAGCATATAAAGAACAGGCAACCAACGGAATCATTATGCTTCGTAAGGAAGGTGTTGAAATTGAAGAGTGTGTTCAAGCTATGATGGGTAACCTTCCATTCTTTGAAGGTATCAGAGAAGAAGGTAGTGAGTATGAAGTACCTGCAATAAAACAAATACACGGACTTACTTGGAAAGGTAAGGCAGATATTGTTTGTCCTAATCAATTAATTGATTTGAAAACGACAGGTTCAATCTCAGATTTTAAGTGGTCAGCACGAAAATATAATTATGACAGTCAATGTTTTATATATCAGCAGTTGTTTGGTAAGCCATTAGTATTTTATGTGGTGGATAAAACATCTAAGCAACTAGGTATATTCAGACCATCACAAGACTTCATTGATAGAGGTGAACAAAAAGTAATCAAGGCAATAGAAGTGTATAAGAATTTCTTTGGAGATAATCCTAAGTATGATATAAATGAATACTATGTTGAGGAGATTCTTTAATAAGGTAACTAAAAGACAAGTGTTATGGTTTCAAGTTCCAATGAACTGTAAGACTCGTAGAGAAAAGGATTTCCTAATCTCAGATACATTAAATCAATTGGAGCAAAAAATTAAAATCAAGTAAAATGGCAGAAGAAAAAATCTTTGCAGATGGTTTCTCGTTTAAGAGAAACGACAACGCACCCGAATTTGTGGTGGGTAAAATGTCCATCAAGATGGATGAAGCGATAGCTTTTGTAAAAGCTAACGCAAAAAATGGTTGGGTAAACCTAGATATTAAACAAGCAAAAGGAGGAAACTACTATTGCGAGTTGGATACTTGGGTGGCAAAACCAAAGTCAGAACCTAAAGCTGAACCTGTTCAAGCAGATACATCTAGTGGTGATGACTTACCATTTTAATAATTGTTTTGTGTGTGAATTGGGGAAGGATTTACCTTCCCCTTTTTTTACCCAAGCAATGTCAATAATTATGTTAATATATAAATCTATATAATACTTTATATAATTTTTTTTCTTCCTGTATTACGAGAAAAAAATCAGCATAATCGACATAAGACTGATAATCAATAAGTTACAAAATCAAAATCGACATAAAACCGACATAAAAATGACATCAAAAGTTACAATCTTTCAAAACATTAAAGAAACTGATACACCTTTCCATAGAGAAGTAGGTGTTATACTTGAGAGAATAAAGAACGGCTCATCTAAAAAATTGGTAAAGAACATTCGGACTACCAAAGATAAAAACGAAAGAAACGAACTCAAGAAAAAACTACCTGCCTTATGTTTCTCAGGTGTATTCAATAAAAGAAAAGACTCAGCATTGGTTGAGCATTCAGGTCTAATATGCTTAGACTTTGATGGATACGAAAAACAAAAGCTACTATTAGAACATAAAGAAAAACTTACAAAGGATTCTTATGTGTATTCTGTATTCATCTCACCATCAGGTAATGGATTGAAGGTATTAGTAAAGATACCTGCCAACCCTGACAATCACGTTAACTACTTCAACTCATTAGAAAAATACTTTGACTCAACATACTTTGATAAGATGTGTAAGAATGTATCAAGAGTATGTTACGAATCTTATGACCCATTAATTTATACAAACGAGAACTCAAAACTATGGGATACCATATCAGAAAAAGAATACAATGAAGTTGATTCATATCAAGACCCACCAACCATACCAATCACAGATGAGAATAAAGTGGTGGATATTCTAGTAAAGTGGTGGACAAAAAAATATCCTATGGTTGAGGGACAAAGAAACCAAAACTGTTTTGTTCTTGCTATGGCTTTTAATGATTATGGAATAAACAAATCCTTAGCAGGTTATGTATTAAATAACTATGCTACCAAATCATTTAATCAGACTGAGATTACAAGAACAATTGAATCAGCTTATGCAAATACTCAGAACTTTAATACAAAGTATTATGAGGATGATGAAAAGGTTCAATCAATAAAAGATAAAATAAGGAGAGGTGTATCAAAAAAGAAATACGTCACCAACTAAACGAGGCAGGGGTTGATGGCGAAGCTATTACATCTGTCATATCTAGGATTGAAAAGGAACAATCTAAACAAACCTTTTGGGAAAAGAATGAGAAAGGAACTATAAAGATTATACATTTTTCTTTTAAGAAATTCTTAGAAGAGAATGGATTTTATAAATACTGTCCTGAAGGAGGAAAGAACTATGTGTTTGTAAAGGTTACCAATAATCTTATTGACCATACTTCTGAAAAAGAAATCAAAGACTTTATATTAAACTACCTACAAGAGGTTGATGATTTAAGTATCTACAATCACTTTGCAGACCACGTTAGGTACTTTCGTGAAGAGTTCCTTACCCTACTATCAACTATAGATATTTACTTCATTGAGGACTCTAAGGATTCGGCTTACTTATATTATCAAAACTGTGCAGTAAGAATATCTAAAGATTTAATAGAGCCGATAGACTATTTAGATTTAGGTGGATATGTTTGGAAGGACCATATTATAAATAGAAAGTTTAAAGTATGTGATGAACATCAATGTGACTTCTCAAAATTTATAGGCAACATATGTGGTAATGATGAGGCAAGAATTAAAACCCTTGAATCTACCATAGGATTTATGATGCACGGTTACAAAAACCTAAGCTATTGCCCTGCAGTCATTTTAAATGATGAGGTTATATCTGATAATCCTGAAGGTGGTACAGGTAAAGGTTTGTTTATGAATGCACTTAGTCAAATGAAAAAGTTAGTAGTCATAGATGGTAAAGCTTTTGCTTTTGAGAAATCATTTCCATATCAATTAGTTTCTGCAGATACTCAGATACTATGCTTTGATGATGTGAAGAAACACTTTGACTTTGAGAGATTGTTTAGTGTGGTAACTGAAGGGTTAACTCTTGAAAAGAAAAACAAAGATGCTATTAAAATACCATTTAGTAAATCACCTAAGATTGGAATCACAACTAACTATGCAATAAAAGGTTCAGGTAATTCTTTTGCTCGTAGAAAATGGGAGATTGAACTTCACCAATACTATACCAAAACATATACACCAATGGATGAGTTCGGTAAACACTTCTTTGCTGAATGGGATGAAGATGAATGGTGTTTGTTTGACAACTTTATGACTTCTTGTTTGCAAGATTACCTGAGTACAGGTTTAGTTAAGAGTAAGTTTGTCAACCTACAAATTAGACAGTTGTCAGCAGAAACTTCACACGATTTTATTGAGTGGTGTGGACTAGTACAAGGTCATAAGAAAAATGAAATTATTAAAATAAATGAAAGGTTAATAAAGCAAGACTTATACTTTGAATTTATATCTGAGTATCCTGACTATGGTCCAAAAGCTAAGATGACTATTAGTAGAACTAGATTTTACAGATGGCTTGTAGCTTATGGTACTCACCTTACAGGAATAAAACCTGAGGAAGGAAGAGATATGACAGGAAGATGGATTAGAATTAGACCCAAGCACGAAGCAGAAACACAAGCGAACTTGGAACTATGACAGAACAAACCTTACACTATGCTATGGTGAACTCCTTTAATATTATAATCCTTGGTTATGATTGGGAAGAAATTATAGATGGTAGGTATCCATACTTTGCACACAACATTGCAAAGAGAGTTCCAAATAAAAAAGAAATAAATAACATATTAAAGTACTTCATTGAGGTAGAGGATTATGAAAAATGTATAGCCATAAAAACATATATAAAGGAACAGGGGTAGTAGAAAGAACCCTTGGATATTCCAACGAACAAATGTATAAACAATGTAAATTGTTTTATGATATAGTATTCAAAACTAAAAAGGTAAAACAAGGAAGGGGAAAGAACGCAAAGTTTGTAGACAAAAGAGTATATGAAAACGATTATGCGATAGAGGAGAGAGCCTTAAAAAGTTTAGAATATTATAAAATAAAAATGGAAAACGATACAGAAATAAAGTTCAGGGATTATCAAAAAAAGATTATAGTAAAAGGTTCAGAGATATTAATATTAAATAATTTTCTATACCTAACAATGGAAGTAAGAACAGGTAAGACATTAACAAGCTTAGGTATAGCAAGATTAATGAATAAAAAAAGTGTACTGTTTGTTTCAAAAAAGAAAGCACTTAGTAGTATCAACGATGATTACCTTGCGTTGAAACCTGACTATGATATTACTATAATTAATTATGAATCCTTACATAAGATTGAAACTAATGATTTTGATTTAGTAATCTTAGATGAAGCACATAGTATGGGTGCGTTTCCTAAACCTAGCAGAAGAGCAAAGCAGGTAAAAGAACTGTTAAGGGTTAACAATCCAAATGTAATTCTTCTTTCAGGTACACCAACCCCTGAATCATACAGTCAAATGTATCATCAGGTATATGGAATAAAAGGAAATCCATTTAAAGAGTATGTAAACTTTTATAAGTTTTCTAAACAGTATGTAAATGTTAAGCAAAGAAAAATCAATTCTCTTTACATAAACGATTATCACGATGGTCTTCAATCAATCATAGATGAAATGAAACCATATACCATTTCTTACTCACAAAAAGAAGCAGGGTTTAAGGTACAAACCAAAGAACATATATTACAGGTAGAACTTGAACCTCTTACTTATAAGATTGCATCTAACTTAAAAAGATATAGGGTTGTTGAAGGTAAAGATGAAGTTATACTTGGGGATACACCTGTAAAACTTATGATGAAGTTACATCAATTGTATTCCGGTACTATAAAATTTGAATCAGGAAACTCTACCGTTTTAGATTTATCTAAAGCTAATTTTATTAAAGAAAAATTTAAAGGAAAAAAGATTGGAATATTCTATAAGTTTAAAGAAGAATTAAATGCTTTAATTAAAGTATTTGGAAAAGATAATTTAACCACAGAACTAAAAGAATTTAATGGTACAAGTAAGTCTATAGCCTTACAAATTGTATCAGGTCGTGAGGGTATATCCTTACGAAAAGCAGATGCACTTGTGTATTATAATATAGATTTTTCTGCTACATCTTATTGGCAAAGCCGGGACAGAATGACAACTAAAGATAGATTAAAGTCAGATGTATATTGGGTTTTTTCTAAAGGTGGAATAGAAAAAGATATATATAAAGCCGTATCAAAGAAGAAAGACTTCACGGTAAATCATTTTAAAAAAATAATATGACTTATAAGTATCCTAAATCTTTGTGGGTAATTGCAAAAGAAATAGCCGATTGGAGAACTACACTAAACAAAAGCAACAGGAGTAACAACCCAAGATTTGATAGAGGGGAAAAAAATAATTATGTTGATGTTTTAGGAGTTGTTGGTGAGTTAATAGTATTAGACTATCTAACAGAAAAAAATATTCCTTATAAGATGATAAAAATTTTAAATCCTTATCCATCTAAAGAAGCAGACTTCACAGTTAAAAGTAAAAAAATAGACGTGAAAGCTACTGAAGATTCTAAATACAAAAGTGTGCTAGTAAATGAAGAAGCACACAAAAAAGGACTTGGTAAAATTGATTTATATTGGTTTGTATATATATTGGACAAAGAAAATTGTGAATTTTATTTTGCTAATTACAAAGATGTAAATAATTGGGAATGTAAATTAATGAAATACACTAACGCATTCTTCATAAAAAAGGATTTGTTATCTTTGTGATATGAGGTTCGTTAAGTTTTTACTTATTTGGATTAGTCAAAATTTAGCTATACCTTTTTGGGTGGTAGGACATATTCATTTGTCCATACATAACTTTCACGACCTATATGAAGTTATATGTTCAGTAGGTTTAAATGTAGTAGTGGCAGTTGGATTTATATTAGATTACTTAAATGACAGAACAACAGATACAGACAAAAAGAATTAAAGAACTAGAGTCTGAAGGTTATTATGTAATCAAATTAATAAAAACAAACAAGAATGGTATACCCGACATTATAGCTATACCACCTAATTCTAATGTAATCTTTAGTGAAGTAAAAACATCAAAGGGTAAGGTGTCAAAACTTCAAGAGTATAGATTAAAAGAATTAGATGACTATGGATTTAGAACTGAAGTATACAGAGGATAAGTTTCAATACGAAATTGATGAATACTTTTTCTCACAATTAGATGTGTTCACTTTAGATGAAGCATCAATGATGGTTGGTCAAGTACTAGCTATCATAACAGAGTTACCTGACAAGAAGGGGTGGAGTCAGGAAGTTGCAGGTGTATTAAAGTCATACACTAACAACAAAGAGCCTTTGTTTTTTAAGATTGAATACTTAAAAGAACAAGGACATAACCCCATACTAGTAGATATAAATGAAATAGAAGTAGACGAATACCTAGACTTTATAATAGATAATAAATCAATCAAATCATATGTTAATGAGCAACGAATTAAAGACCTTATATGTGAAAGAGGAGCACTTCTCTCACCTAAGGGAGATAGTTAAAATAATCACAGGTGTAGAGGTCCGGAAGAACAAGAGCCGAATACAACACATTGTAGATTCCAAGATGATATTTTCAAATATCTTACACGAAAGAGGATATGGATGTAGCATCATAGCAAGATACCTTGTTATGAATCACGCAACAGTACTACATTACTTCAAAAGATTTCCTTGGTACTTACAAACTGATGCCATCCTTCGTAACAAGTATGAAAGAATTAAATCAGAGTTTAATAAAGAGTATGACCCCGTTTATTATTTGTCAGAAAATGAACTAAAAAAAGAAGTTTTTTCTTTGAGATTTGAAAATAAAGAATTATCTTCGGAATTAAAGGAGGTTAAGAGTCAAGTAAAAGAACTAACCTCAATCGAAGAAAGATTCTCAGACATATTTAAAATGGTAAAAGAAAGAACCAAGGATGGGAAAGAAAAAGAAGTGTTAAAAAAATTAAATGCTATATACAATGGTATATAATCAAGAAGAGGTAGATAAAATAATAGGATACAAATCTTTATCTGTAAGAAATAAAACAGATAGGTTATTAAAGATGGACTGTTCAATGTATGCTCACCTTGGAACTGACTCTAGTAAAAAAGATAGAGATGAAGTTAAGAAGGCTTCAAGAAGAATTTATACTGCAATCAAATCAATAAATCATAATATGGGAACCTTGTTTCTACAATGTATGGACAAGGAGATAACAAGAGAATAAACTAAATGCCACAAGAGCCGTCAGCCTACGACAAAGAACGTATTGCTCACATCAATTTTTTGATGGACAATATTCACGGCTCTACCTCCGAAATTTACGAAGCATTAGTAGACAGAGATTTCACTACTTTAAAAATTGAAATTAAACAATTGATGTCATCCCTTAAAGACATTCTAGAATCAACAGAGGATGATATATGAGTACAGTCAGTTTGCTAGTGAGCAACAGTTGTTTGACTTCATTAAAAAATATTTTATAAAAGACTTATTACCTACAAAACAATCAGCAGCACGTTATGACTGCTATTCTCAAAACTATAAAATGGATGTTGAGTTAAAGTGTAGGAGAAAACATTATGATGAGTTGATTATAGAGAAGGGAAAGTATGATGCGTTAATGGATAGGTGTGAGTTGTTTGGAACAACACCTGTATATATAAACTCCACACCTGAAGGTGTTTGGGGTTTTTATTTGGAAAGACATAATATGATATGGGAGTTTAAGGACTTACCTAAACAAACAGATTTCTCAGATAGAAAAACCATATCAAAAGAAATAGGCTACCTAAAAGTATCAGAAGGTGTAGACCTAATCCTTCTTCTTTCGTCTTCTTCTTCTACCTTTTGATAGCTTTGATTTTTTAAATCCATCAGTAGCATAGTATAGTTTTACCTGTTTGTCAGTAAACACTTTACCACTTGGACTTACGTTTTTATTTGGACCTACTTTTTTAAATGGCATATTACTTTCCTCCTAGTTTATTTCCTGAACCTAACTTACTTTTCTTTTTCTTAGTTCCACCTAAAGCATTGCCTGAACCAAGAAGTGAGGTTCTACTCTTACCTCTTTGCTCTGCTTCAAACTCTTTATCTAGTTTTTCTAACATTTTTTGATAAGCATCAGCACTATTTTTATTACTTGTGCTTGAGCCTTTTTTATTTGGACCTTCTATTTGATAGTTAGAATAATTTAGTAATCTCATAATCATTTTTCCTAACTCAGCTTCATCACCCATCTTTGAATAGTTGTCAAAGAACTTTGCTATAGTTGGCATTGGTAATCCTGTTAGGGTGGCTAGTTCTAGGTAAGCATCTCTGTATGCCTTAGCTTTTTTCTCTTCATCCTTATACTTACCTGCTTTCATAAAATCCTTAGCAATACCATTTGCAATTTGAATAATACCAACGGTTTTAGCTTGGCTACCTGCCCAAGGCTTATCTGTAAATGCATCTGCTGCAGTTTGTACAACTTCACCAATTATAAATAATGCATTGAGGTTACCAATGACTCCTGCTCTTAACAAATCCTCATCGTCATCATCTCTCCAACCTCTTAGTATTCCCGGTAATCCCATTGCTACATATTGGAATAGTGTAGGCATAAAGATGTGATACATCATAAATGTTCTAACATTTTGAGCAATAGTTCCTTTATAAGCTTGACCTGACATTGCTCGATACAAGTTTCTTATAGATATTATTTCCTTTCTTAAATATTGTTTAGGTGTGGTTAAGAACATATTCATTGCTCTTGTTATTGGGTCACCTGTTTGTAGGTAATCCTTATCCTGTAAGTCACCTGACTGCTGAGTTCTTTTTGTATCTCTCTCAAACTTTTTAATAGCTATATCAATAGCCTCTTGCTCAGTCTTACCCTGCTTCAATGCCTGTGCTTTGTAGTAAGAGTAGTTAGGTAAACCACCTAGCATAATTGCACCTCTATCACCAAGCTTTGTAGTATACATTGCAAAGTTTACCAACCAATCTTTTGTAGGTCTAGGAACAAACTCTTTCATCTTAGCATCAGTATAAGTTTCGATTGCTCTCATAATGCTTTGATTGTTTCTGTCTTTCATATAAACAGAATTTTCCGTAACCTCTTTCCAAACTTTTAGTTGTTGTGTTTTATTCTTCGCTGCATATAACAACCAATTCTTGATTCCAATATCATTAGCATATGTAAATGTAGATGTTAACTGCTTGATTGTAATTACAGGACTCAATGCAAGTCTAGATAGAATGAATACGTTATTCATTCCATTAATAATTTTTGCTCTGATACCTGATTGCTGACCCTGAGAAGCTACCTTCTGAATCATATCTTTTACAAAGGTATATATCTCAGAACCGTGTATGTCTGTTATAGCACCTTTAACATACTTGTTAGTAAAGAACTTATCCATATCCCTTATGGTTTCTCCATAAGCTGCGAAGTATTCCATATCATTGATGTATGTGTTTAATACATCCATCATATTCATAGCTTGAATAGGAAGACTACTATTTTGTCTAACCTTTGTAGCACCTGCACCTACTGCAGTTTTATACATATTACCCTGACCAAGTAAATTTATTACTTCAATCTCACTTTCAGGAACACCATCTCTGTATATAGTTCCTGCATAATACTTGTTCCAAGGAAGGTCAGTTCTATATAATTTCTTATACGTTTTATTATACTCCTCATATAGAGCAGGATATAATACTTCAACTTGCCAATCAGCAACCTCTTTTACTTTAGGGTCTAGCTTTGCTTCAAGTTCTTTCATTACTCTTGCAGCATTAGCTTCATTAGCTTTTTGCTTACGTTTCTTTTCTGCAGCAGTATCATCTTTATTGATTACCTCAACACCCCACATTTCGGGATTAGCAAATGATGACCTGTTAGCAGGGTCCTTATACATATTATAGAAGTATGCAATTTGGTCTTGACTAATTGGTTCAAGCATAATACCATCGTGCAACTCAATACCTAAATCTTGTTGCATTCTATTATCTCTAGAAACTTTCTTCCATTTCTTTCCATATGTTTCATATAGATACCCTGCAATGATAGACTCAACCTCCATCATTCTCATCTTAAATCTTCTAGAGGATTCATCTACTCTTTCGGTAAACATTTCATTTAGTCTACCACCAAACATTTCACCCGGAAGTTTATCTAATCTATCCATTAGACCATCCATAGCTTCAGCACTACCAAAAGTATAATTGCCAAGCTTAGTAAACATATTAGAGAAGAATCTTCTTACTACATTTTGTGTAGCCTTCTTTCTTTTTTCATCTGCCTTCCTTTGTTTCTTTCTATTGTTAAGATTTGTCTTAGCATCAGAGTCAGACATATCAACTCTATCTCCTGTGATAGCTTCATAACCTTGCTCGAACTGTTCTGTGTAATATTGGTGTTGTCTTAAAAGTTCTTCTTGAAGTAATGACCTACCAAAAGTAATCATCTCTTCAAGTGTTGAATAGATACTATCTAAATTGTTAACCTTTCTTTGATTAGAGTTTTCCATTAGCATTGCATTGTTATACTGCATAGCTACTTGAAGGTCAACCATTTCTTCTCTTTGTTCTACAGTCTGCTGAGTCTTGTTTTTCAACTCATTAAACCTTTCTAAAAGTTTCATATTCACCTCACCTATTTGTTCGGCAGTAGCCTTTGGTCCAACAAGGTTTGACTTTATTTTATCTATTCTTTTTCTAACTTCATCAACAATCTTTTTTGGTTTGAGTCTTCCATTCTCAACTGCTTGATACTTACCATTAAGAACACCATCAATTTTTTTCTG
>JACLAD010008957.1_pt1 | contig 18580 bp, 9 predicted proteins | sample 8027901 | NCBI WGS metagenome assembly JACLAD01 (sample SAMN15725071, study PRJNA655200) | protist metagenome | isolation source: fluorescence activated cell sorting (FACS) single amplified genomes of... | place: Spain: Blaines Bay Microbial Observatory, Mediterranean Sea | collected 2016-07-05 | reverse complement strand
TAGAGTCTCTTGCTGTTGTTTCATTGCATGAAAGAAGGAATGGTGCTCCTCGAAAAGAACCAACGAAAATTCCAAAAATGAGAAACTTAAGTCAAGTTAAAAAGGCATCCCTCCACAGAGGTGTTGTGATCAGGAAACAGGTTAACAAATCGCCAAATGATATATTTCACACGTTAGGCGATTTTTGCGCACTGACCATGGCAAACAAGCCAACAAGAATAATCAAAGAGCTACATAAATTTCGGGATACTGGCGCAGAGCTAAACAAATTTGGTGCTATAAGGCTATTTCCTTCGCATAAAATTGGGAGGGTTGATGATGTAAGAAGCATAAAAGCTATTTTCACTCCATCTATAGAGCCATATAAAAATGGAAACTTCTTGATTACCATAAAGATTCCTGGGAACTATCCATACTCGGCGCCTGGTATAGTTATTGAAACGCCAATTTATCACTATGCTATCAGCACGGGAGGAATGATTTGCTTGGATATTTTACACAATAATTGGTCTCCAGCAAAAAAAATAACAGATGTTCTTTCTGAAATGGCTCAAATGATTGTTGAACCTGCAAAAATTGACCCAGACGCATCTTTATCGCAGCGCGCGTGGTTGAGTGAAATTCTAAGAACCAACACTGCCCAATATTACCAAAATGCTAAGGATTTTAATACTCAAAATGCGATGAAGCAATCATGCGAATCCATCGAGAAAGAAATATTGAAAAAAGATATCAACCCTTAGGATTGGTTAGTTAATCCATATTGCTTCTGCCCCAATACATGTAGGCAATCGAAAGCGCGGACGGAGATACAATGTATGCATTTTTGTCGTCTAGGGTCTAATATCGATAGAAGTAATTCATAGTGTACAATCTTAGAATGCATATTGCATCAAAAATTTCTTAATCAAATGTACATCTAATTAGTACAATCAGTATTGATAGCATTGTGTGCCGAGCTACCATCAAATCGAGCTTACACTGAAATGAGAAAGCGTCCGGGCGCAATACAGATTTACCAAATTATTGAGCTGATGATTACACACACCATGCGGTGCAAACCCAATCATTTTTTCTGATTATGATTCTTCACGTTCTGCATCCACACTTGTTGTATTTCAGCATCAACATCTCTAATCACAGAGGCATCAAATGATTATATCAAATTAAAAAAAATGGAGAATGGCGCATGCAAATCAACAAGTGAAGATCGTCTTAAATGTCAAACCGTGGCATAGCAGATAATCTCACACCGAGCGCGTTGTTTACGTAAAAAAAAGATTGTTTCTTTTCGTCAAATTTTTGGACCCAGGAATTCCTAGGCGATAAAAGTAGATTAATAAGATCAAATGCGAAGTGCAATCTCATGATTTGGATGTCGATCATACTTAAATTTCGCTCTTTTGTGAGCTTTCTCTTCATTCATACGGTTTCTTTTTTCCTTTGATTTTTCCAATGAGTTGATCAATGCTATGGTTAAGCGGTCAAGAAAGATTAGCAACTTTACTGAGAATGTGTGGGAAAGGGAAAGCGACATGACAAAGTTGCTGCAAACTCACCATCATCTAATTCTTCTTGGTATCTCAAATCTACTTCTTTGAAAGCTTCCTCTTCTGTCAGACCTTTCTCCTCCATTAGCTGAGTTTGTTGCTGGATAAAGTTAAGCCCTACAAATCAAACAAAAGTAGTAAATGATAACCTTTTCTATTGGATTACAGCTATCAAAAAGCCAATCTAAACCTATGCTTGATATTCTCGATTTGTTAATAACTATGCCTGTTGGTACCGTTTGTGGGTACCTTCTTTTGAAAGAATCTAAAAGATCATCTTCCTGATATCTGAGTTCTTGTAATTTTTTATTCTTCCTTGGGAGCCTCCTTACTGGAGGTACTCGGCGCATAAGCTCGTACTGTAATGGTTCTTTTATTAGTCTGCCTTTTACGAGCTATACACGCACATCCATTTAATATAAAAAGTTATTTCATCGTGGTATGTTTAAACTATGCATCAAAACAGAAAATTAAGAGATAAATGCATACTGTATCAAGCCTTTTTAAAGTGTGACCAACTGCACTTTTCAAGCGGAATCTCCCCATTGTTGAACTGCTGGGATTTTTATTAACTGATTTTAGAGTGACCCACGCCCTTCTAAACCCATAAATGTTCAAAGTGTTACATGGTTACTTCCACTGTTATTGTTGCTGTGTTGTCAAACCAGAACCTAGACAGCAAAAGTAAGTTCTCCGCTACCGCTTCTATCAACAATGGAATTAAGATGAGTGAGGTCAACAGATGTCGATGCAAAAATGTGCGACGAGCGAACAACCCAGCAGACGTTAATATTTGTTGCTCCCCAAAAAAACAATACAAAATGAAGCAAAATTGCTGATGAACGAACACATATTTACATGAAGAGGATGAAAAATCAATCTATCATTACATATGGTCATTAAAAATATTACATGGCCTCCTTCCCAATTGCAAGGGTTTCTCACACATCATCAATTTCAGGAATTCAATCACGTCAAACGAATACAATCTCTCTACTGATTTGGATTATAGAGAGAAAGTTCTGGTTAGAATGAATTGGGTCACCCTTTTGGAAATTACAATTAACTTATTAATTATCCAATTATCATGATCCTGGGTAATGTGATGGAGGAAAATTACCACCACAGTTGATACACGGCTCGGTGTAGCTGTCAGAGATGACAGATCATTGATGCAACGCCTAACCGTGTGAAAAATACAAACATCTGTGCTGGGTATAAAAGAATGTCAATGATTTTCTGATTTGCAAAAAACAAATCAACAAACTTCAACGATGGCAGTGCTCCTGCATACCGCGACTGCTAGAAAGTTCGCAAGAATCAGATTTAAATAAAATATTCCTGGTTATGAATGATCTCAATAAAATAAATTTAAAGGCATGATCAGTATACATATGTTTTTGTAATTAGTAAAATTCTAGACGTTCACATGAATTCTATTAGTCAAGTACAACGCACTCTGGTGAAACAACCATTTCCCACCCTTGTGATATATGCTCTTCAATGAGTCCTGAAAGATATGCTTTGTTTTCTAAATAATTAAAAAATGAAGGCAACTTGCATGAAATGCGTATAAAGTTACACTTGAAGTTTCAAATATTACCTGACAAAAGTCTTTTCAACTTTTTTATGCCATAAACTTCGGAATTTGAAAGTAGAATACTTGCTCGTAGTTGTCTTATGCTTTCGTTGGAACACTAGTTTATGTATACACACAAGTTTCAAAAGACAGAGAATAATGGGCATATAATTTAGATGATAAAGTAAAACCATTTTAGTGAGGATAGATATGAAGTATATACCGAAATATCTGGTGGCACGTTGCAATGTGATATGAGACTAACAATACGCTGCAAGATCTCTTGGTCATTCATATCTGTTTTAGATTTGTATCTATGCAGCGGAAATAACTTTTCTCTAGCACTTCACACAATCACTCAAATATAATATTTTTTTTATATGCTTCAGATAAATCAAAGAAATGAAAGAAAGTCGTTCAATACACTCGAGGTTCATGCATATATACTTGCTTCTTGTTAACTTCGTTTCACTGCAACAAACAAAATGTTCACAGAAATATACAAAGCAATACAGATGAAAGCATCTATCCTTATCTCCTCTGTTAGTGCTAGCCTAAGCATTCTCTCATGTGACGTATTTGCTTATCTGCGCATGGATGCGTCCAATTAAATCCTTGCAAGCAACATCAATGCCTCACAGGCGTGCAGATGTGCACATCCCCTGGAAGAAACAATGACATTCAGAAAGTGGAAACAGATGTTCTCCTCTAGAGCTCTGTGAGCTGGAGTACTGTACCCGAGAAATCAAAATTCAACGTACTCCCCCCTATATTACTGATAATATGATATTCAACTAAAGCATTTTCTTCTTTTCGAAATTTCAATTGAGCAAGAAGAAGTGGTGATAAATTTTTCAAATTGTTAAACTGAACTTTCACAACTCCTGTAAATTACATGTAAGATATCATACTGCGCGCGGGGTCCTGTATTACAAATAAGTAAATTTTGATAAATTTGATAGTAGGATCAATCGTATTATCTCAAAGCGATAGGTACAGTAACCATTCAGAGAGCCATAATTTGGGTCAGAATCAAACAAAATTCAAACTGAAAACATTTTCTCATCATAATTTGAAAAAATAACTCCAAAATGCTTGATATTGCAGAAAACAAGAACATTGAACATGTATTCATACACGAGCGTATACGCACTCGCAAATTGTGCTCAGGTGCTCAAATTTTAGAGAAGCCACAACGACACACTACGTATTAAATATTTCAGCGGATAGATGCTTGCAAATGTTTTGAATGTTTTTTTTTTATACACTTGAAAGAATTCCAGAAAAGCATCGGTGGATGAATTAAAATTAACTCAGCATCTAATCAAGTGAAAGTTGTCCTTGCCTTGGCATTGCAAGTTGGCAGTCCTTGCCTTGCTCTTGAGTGTGAACTCATGAGCTCACATCGTCGTTCATACATCATCACTCTCTCCCAGCTGGGATAACTTTTTTTTATTCATTTCTGAGTAGTTTTGGATTGAATGTATCCTGGAAAAACAAGTGGAAACGATTCAAAAATGAGGGACGCAAATAACGTACAAAAATTCTTTACCATAAACATTTGCACACTGTAACCGTACTTGCGTAGTCTGAACAACACATATCTGTATTGAAAGGAGGATACTAGGAATCGCAAATATGTGGAAAATAGGGAAGCAATGATGGAACATGAAAACAATAGTCGCTATGAAGAAATACATAATAGAGCAGTTTCCTTCAAAAAGGTTACTTTTTCATTCAAATTTAGATACTGCTTTGGCATTTTGCGAGTTACTCCCTGTTTCTGTTGATATTCAAAAGAGTTCTAATCTTCTGTATTCTTCATGTTGCGATTAAGATAGTAAAAACAATTGGAAAACAAATGGATAGGCATAATGAAATTCTAATCAATATGGTGAGGCATCTTTCAAAATTTATTTTTCGTATGCTTCAACGAGTGAAATAATTGGTGACAATTGTGGCTCAATAGGACAATACAATGGACTCCACGACAGGTGGTTTGAGTGGAACAATGCAGAGAATGTCTGCAATGATTGATTCGGTAAGCGCAACGTTTATTGCCTATTCTTTCATGGATTTGTAAAATTTAAATGTGTACTGCTGTTCCATGTTTTTCTCCAGGGTGAAGGGCAGTACATGCTTTGTTTGATTGCTGTCGTGGTGTGTACTTTTGTGATAGTCTACGTTGGGGCCAAGAAAATATTTGGTTAGTAAGAGTGCTAAATTTAGATGCACACTTCAGTTTTCCACATTCTTGTCGTTTACAAATTAAAGCGAAAGAAACATTGTAAGAAATAATATATTTACAGAAAGAAAAATTGTATGCGACTAATAAAGGTAGTTGGCTATTGATCGTGCGAGTAACTTGACACCAGTTTTTACAGTTGCAGGAACCTACCTGTCATCTCTTCATCTTCCTTCAGAAAGGATTCAAACGATTCTTTGTCATCATCATCTTTTCTAACACCTTGGGCTACCTTATTTTTTCCAATTTTCATGGCGCCCATGTAGCTACTACGCTGCTTCATTCGATTCTCATACTGTCTCAGAAACTTTGTTGCCATCGACTTTTTCACACAACACTAAACATGAAATCAATTATTGAGGTTTAGAAAAAAATTGAAAGAAAGATTGGTACAAAATGATTGATTTACCCTTCCAATGATATAGAACACAAGAGCAATCAACAGTACTCCGCCAACCGCGACTATTGTAATAAAGATTTTGACGTCAGTAATTATATAGATGATAAGATCATAGTCAAGATAATATATAAAATCAAAAACAAACCTGGAATGATGATCTCAAGTGTCTCATACCAATGTTTCGTTGTCTTCGAGTCGCCAGGATCAACATAAGGGTTGTCAGTGAAGCTGCCGCCTGCTCGAATCTCAAATGTGACGCTTATTGCGTTTTTTTTGCATAAATATCCGCATTCTTTTCCACAAACATTCTGGATAACATACATAAATTAGGAAATTGTTTAAATGCCTTGCTGCTTTCCATCAAAAATTTCAAGAAAAAAACCTGCACTCTGGTAATCGTAACATATTCTTGCTTGATATTCACTAGATCAGCAATAGTAAAAACAAATGCCTTTTTATTATTAGCTAATCCATCATTCCATGCGACACATGTGTAACCGTATAGATCAAGCGTGGTGTTCAAGTCTGAAATTCCTAGCGTGAGAAAAGGCAAAAATGATGGAATTCACTTGATTTTCTGAGTATCAGCAAATATGAGGAAAGGGATAACAAGTACCTCTTTTGAAAGATGTAATGTTTGCACTTATCAAACTGGTAAGCCCGTTATCACGCAAACTAAGGACACCATATGATTTTTTGTCTTCGTCAGAGAAACTTAATTTCAAATATTGTTCGTAAGGCTATAGATTGTAAGAAAAAAATGCTTAAATGTTATGTTACAAAAAGTTATCCAGTTTATGTGTCACAAAATACCTTCAGTTCTGGATTGAAAATCTCGGTGGTTGTTGGAATTGAAACCGTTGTTGCTTGAGCTTCGGTAGTTAGGGCACTGCTACTCGTATCATCCTCTTGGGGCGTTTGATTTTCAGTAGAAGAGGAAGGCGGGGAAGACGTTAAAGATTTTTGTGTTGAAGATATACGCAAGTTATGATTCCCTTGGGAAGTTGTAAAATTGGAAGAATGCAATCCCTTGGGAAGACTAGGTGCTCCCCCTCGCGATGAGTTAATACTTTGACTCGACACTTGACAAGATACAATGAAGAGAACACATGCAAATGCTTTAATCATTATTGCTGGAATCAATCGCATCTTGAACGACTGGTTTTTGAACTAAATATGTTGGGTACGCTGGGCTTGCTCACAAAATGTATGCAACAATATAATTAAGTGGGACTTACTAAGCTCTGGGCTCAGTTTCTCAGACAATTTGCCAAAACAATTACTCTCACAAGATATGTGCAGTGATGAACCGAGCTACCAATCGCCAAATAGATATGTGCTGTGATAGTTCAAGTGTACCCAAAGGGTTCCTCCTGATCAACTGCATTGATTGAATAGATAAAGAGCAATAAATAAATGCATAAAAAGCATCGATAAGTTAAGTTAAGCCACACCTCGCCCGTACCACATGAATGAATAAAAAAATGATCGATCATCATAAATTTATGAATATCGATAAACAACAAAGGCACTACACAGAAAGATATTTTGACCGGTCATTGTATATTTAAAAGATTTCATGATTCATGAATCATATTTGAAAGGTCCACATGATAGCAATATTGATCATGGGTGGACTCGTGAATTCATGAAACTCAGAACCTTGAAGGGCAAAACAACGGGCAATCTGCAATATTCTCGTACTGTACGATATATGATTATTGTACGAGGGAGATTTAAAGAATGATGTTGCAAAAGGAGGTTGTTTAACAGGACAACTTTTTCAATTTTTATCATCCAATTTAATTGAGCTTTACAGCTGTTAGCCTCATTTCCTTTAGATGCAGCTAAAATATGAGTCAAATTATGTGTGAAATCTCATATATCAATGATTGCGAAATATAGACGCGTACACAAGTATTAGAAATCTTTGGGAATCTTTGAAATATAGCTTTATTCTATCAATCTAACTTTTAGTGCACAGGAACAAGGTACCCTTTGGAATCGTGTGTTTAAAGAAAAGTGTTTCCTGATGGTTTCAAAGTATTGTGTTCCTGGAAGAAATCTGAGGCATTATTTTGATATTAGTTTACAACTTCAGTTCTATCAGGTTTCTGTAAACAAATTTCTTCGTACAACGAAATGTGATGGATTAATAGCTTTATCGCAGACCCATAACCCGTCGAGTGAGAAGCATTGTACCCGCTGCGGCAAATATACCTCCTACATTATTCACCTAAATATGAAAGCAATTGCACAATGTATGAATAAGAACATTACAATGATTAATGTCACAAAAACAGTAAAAGTTGACATACTCCTATGTATCCACAAGCTTTCATATATTGGCCCGACTTAAAAAGAGCAAGGACGTCAAGAGTATAGGCACTAAATCTAAACATTTTTGTGTAGTAGTAAAAAGAAATATCATACGAAAATGTCTGTAAACCGCTCAAAATTTGCTTACGTTGTGAATCCTCCACAAAATCCTGTTGTAAGAAGTAATCTTGTTGCAGTGGATGAAACCTGAACACGAATACATTACAAATTCAAATGATTGGTTATTGAAACAAGCAGGTTATTGGTTACCGGTAATGCTGCTGAGAAGACTCCGATCATTCCAGAGCCAACAAGATTAACAACTGCTGTCCCCATGAATGAGCTCCCACCTCGAGAAATCATAATAGTATTGACAGCATGTCTAGCAAGTCCACCGGCTACAAAAAATGCAGTATCTTGAAGCGCTGATAAAAATGAACAGTCTATGATCAGATGCTTGGTGGCATGTGTTGCTTTTATTTGCACTTACTTGCCGCGCCAGCTCCTATGCAGCTTGAATGCAGAAGTGCATCATATATCTTAGGTGAACGTGCCATCAGTTTTCTTGTCTATAAGCTGGTGCTGCAGTTCAAATACATTTTGAAGTCATCGCGTACGTTCGAAAATGATATCCCTTGAATGTCACACCTTTTGCTTCCTCAGGTACATACCCCGTGGGGCAACCCTAGCTAGGTTTAAAACCTTCGAATCCTAATACGAGAAAAAAATATGAAAACAAAAGGATTTTTTTTCGAATTATCCTACTAGAGGGTCATATATTCAGTTTAGCAACTACTGAACGTAGTGTTAGTAGTAATAGCTACATCTGTAGTTTACTATGCAATGCCTGACAGATGATCATGCATATGTGACATAGTGATACATAACACGCTAAATTTCAGAGTTACATGTATACACCCTACATATTTTAGACATTATAAAGTAATATTCGTTTGTACGCACATATGTAAATATGCAAAACATGTGTACGAGTAAGCACGTTCTACAAATGTACTACTCATTTGCTCGATTTTTCTTTCTCCTTATCTTCATTCTTTTGAACCAGTATCACACCTTCAATGATCGAAGATTCGGCTTTGTAGTCGTCGTTTGTGAATTCTGCCCTTTCGTGGACATGCAGCAATACGGGAGTGTTATGTGTTTGGAACCCAGTGATTGTTCGAGGGTTACCTGCTTGACCCACTGTATCAACAGCTTCGCCAACACGCACAGATCTCATAATTGGGTTGCATTCTTCATCCACCGTTATGAGCATTCGAGGGTTTGCAGCAGCAGCTACATAATAGAGATAATAATGAAATTGTCCTAAAATGGTATTCTGTGGATCAAATGCGCAATGGAATATGCACAGGATTGCACCAAGCGCAACTTTATTCAATAGGAATCTATCAGAATGCATTGGATTCAGAGTAACTAAGCCTTTCCCAAGATGAAGAAGTCCTTGTGCAATGCGGACAATGTACAAATGGTCTGCTTTTTTCGCGTAAAATGATGAGAGGGAACGCAAAAGTTTGGCAATTCGAGAGTTGTTGGTACCTGCTCCAACAAATCCCAAACTTAAGATTGCTGCCTGTGAGACTACATCATCACTGTCGTGGCTAAGCTTGCTAAGTGTGTCGACAACTGTATATTCTGGATCTGATATATGCAACATTGCCAATGCAACTGGAGCCGCTCTTCGTATTGGAAGCTCACCGTATTGAATAAGATGTTCGATCGTACGATGTGCCATATTCATGCCTACCTCTTCACCTAATGTGATCAAAGATATTCCTAGAACAGCAGCCATCTGGAAATCTGAGGTCGTATCCTTATCATCAAGATGCTCACTACATTTGTGCAACATTTCCTGCACTTTCAAAACGTTGCCTGTACCAGCATATGCACATGAATCAAGTACTACAAGTGCATATTTCTTCATTTTCTCATGATTTAAGGTTTCCACAGTAGATTTAATGGCATCGGCTGCATCTTGTTGACCTAAAAATAATAGACCAAGTCCAAGGCTCAAGAATTTCGCACAAGGTTGATCCAGTTCCGCGTCACTGGCACTGAGGATTCGAAAAGCTAAGAGATTTGCTGCATTATCATCGCATGTACCGATAAATGTCAATCCAAGTGTCAACGCTGCACCACTAACAAGGTGGAACGCACTCTTGTCATCCTCTATAACTTCTGTCATGGCTTCCAGCACCTCACTCTTCCCAGATCCTGCATATGCAAGTCCATACGACATGATAGCGCAACTGCGTAATAAGTCTGTATCCTTCTGATTGAATCCCGTTTGCTTCGTTGCCATGAAATCCTCCAGCATACCAAGAGCAGGATCTAAATCTGGCTGATATACACCTGCATTACAAATTCCGAGGCCTAGGACGCCACCTGCTTTGATTTTGATATCGTCTGTGTAAAGAAAACCGTCAAGAGCGCCATAACCTTCATCTACATCCCACTGAAATACCATACCCAATGACGCCGCGGCACTGAGTACACCGTCGCCCCTATTCCGACTTAGCCATTTGTTGTTTCCATTATCATTATCTCCCTCTTCCTGTTCAGAGATCAACTTGTCGGACTTAAACCCCATATTCACAAAAGCGTTAACAAAGGTCGCGGCTGCATTTTGCTTCGCAGATTCGTGCGTCTTTACGCTGCTATTGCTACTGCCGCCTAGCTGTGACTTGTAAACATCATCTGGTGTTTTAGCATCCAACACATCTAGATCTTTTGCAAGCTCGTGAAAAAGCTCAGAAAGTCTACTATTCCCCATGTATTCGACAAGATCTTCATAATCGTCGAGGTCTTCGTCTAGATGGTACATAAAAGCTCGTTGACGACCGACAATAAAGGACATTTGCTTTCTTGTAAGCGGATTACTGCACTTTTCAAAGACTTTGTCTATTAATGTATTCATGTCCTTTTGGTTCTTGGCGCTCTTCAGTGCGATGCGAAGGGCGTCGCAATACTCTTTATTGGAAAGGTACAAATCATATGCAACACTGTACACGCGTTGCTGCTCCTCTGGATCTTCAATATAGAGAGCCGCTCGCAAAAGATACTTACAGACTCTGTTAAGATTATCTTCATCAATGCAATTTGTATCCCTCAGAAAATGGAGCATGTCAACCTCCATTAGAAGATCTACCGCTTCTGCCTCAGCATTGTGATTCATATGGAATGGAACAATTTTTTTTACTAACACTATGAGGTCGTCAGTAGGAAGTGGCGGGTCCTCGGTGGATCGTTTGGTGTATTCCACACCAATTTCGCCAGCGAGATGTCGAACAAATTCGTGGCCCCAAAATCCAATCTCAAGATTTGGATCTCCCTGTAATTTATATTGTAAACTTGTCTTTGCTTGATCATCATCTTGATCTTCTTTCTCTTGGCTATCGCTCTCACCCTTCTTTTCTTCCTCTTTTCCATCTCTAGCTTCTTTCACCTCCTTCACCACCTTTGTGCCAGGTAGGACCATTACAATTACAGAAAGCAAGTCGGCGAAGTTTTGGACAAATTTTTCATTTGAGCTCCTTTGTACAGCAAGCACATCGTCGTAGTGTTTCAATAACAAACTGCAGTGCGGAAGAAGAAACTTCAATGGTTTAGGGACTGCGGTCATCGTGGATGTTGATGATCGAATTTTTTCTTGGAGATTATCAAGGGCGATTTTTGCAATATTTGTATCTTTGTCCCGAACTCGTTCAACATAAAGTTCCAGCTCTTCCTTTAGTTTCTGATCTTCTTCACTCAACTCGACTTCCTCTTGCTCTTTCTTTCCCTTTTTACCATCGTTAACTTCCTTTTTTTCGACCTTTTTATCTTTCTCGCCCATTTTATAAATGTGTGATTTTATTAATAATGGATATCTTGGTCCTTTTGACTAAAGTACAGTATTGCGTGTCTCAAAATATTTTACGGTGGTTTCCGAAGTTACAACACCCTACTTGCATAAATGTATTGGTGACAAAAGCTACGCCTGTTGATTCTCAATAATGCTTGTTCTTTGACAAATAAAAATAGCCTGTGCGTACCAAAATCTGAGTTATAGTCTTAAAAAAGCAGCCTGTTGTTGCTCTTGTGGAATATGGAATAGAACCACAATAATATTTGTGCCACATGCATGAGCACTCTCGAGTTTAACGCATATGGAGATATTGCTCAAAATCACATGTATACAAATTACAGAATGGATTGACAGATGAAGAAGCGCAGTACAAGTATGCAGAATACACGTGATAAAAGTGTGTGCCATGAGACTGTTGTCTGAGCAAACCTCAAGCCTTACAAAAAATAAATAGAAAAGGTGCAAGTGAACGTTCCATGCAGAGAAGTTTGCGAAATCAAGGCTTGGTTTCCACACGTATGGTCTTTCCCACAATTTCGCTTTCGTTCATCTGGCAATCGCGGTGGTCTTCATGTAAATGTGTACGAGTGGAAACGTAAGAAGAAAAAAGCCGTGACGAAGAAGACGAAAAAAAAGCAAGCCCCTCAGGGATACAAACGAGACATGAAGGAATCAAACCCTTGGAATACAAGACGACGACGACGACGACAATATAAAAAAAAAAAAAAATTGATGCGGATGAAATGTTTTCAAAATCAAAATGATATAAAATCTCAATTTCAAAATATGAGTGCCATCAAAATAACCAGTGGTTCTCAATGTATCATAATTTTAACGTTTATAATACCATGTTCTCTTTGTTCTCCAAGTGTAGAGTGAACGAGGACTAGTAATAAAATTTTACGATCATCAAAACTAGTTTTGTGAATACATCGTTGGAGATTAACATGGACGATTTATCATGTAAAAATTACATTTTGAAAGACTAGAAAATAACATATCTAACAACAAATAACCTGGTAGAAGAGGTTTCAAACAACACTTTTTTTTTTTTTTTTTGGGGGGGTGGTCGATTTGAAAAGCAAAAGAGTCTTTTCAACTATTTACATGGATTGATACGATGCATCGACGTGCAATTGAAGCTTTGGGTAGGATGCGGCGATGTCATCTTATTCACAGTGCTTTGATGAGGACTTTTGCTGTACAGAGTGAAGTGCATTTTCTTATTCAAGAATAACCAATGCACATGCTGTAGATAATTATACTAAGGGCCTTACACTACTTAGTATATTTCCAATCGAATAACCAAGTCCGGAGCTGCGCGGTTCTTCTTCTCCCCGCTCTCGTTCAATTGATCAAAAAAAACAGGAAAAAAATGGTGTCAAATGAATGAATCAATGATTCTTACATATTAGAATCCTGAAAATATTCGAAATAAGTTTTATGCTGAAAACGCGGGCAGAAAAACATGTTAAGTTAAAATAGCGGACTTGCGTGTCATATAGATAAGATGATGATATGCGTGCTTAAAAAAAACTTTTTTATTTGATAGAATTCATTCGACGAAGACGAGAGACGACAAAAAAGTTTTAAAACACTGGCAAAAACGCTTGTTGAAGCGTCACGCGCCCGAAAATGCACGTGTGAAGTTTCCCAAATCATAAAACTAAATCATCTTTTGTCCCCAATTTTGAAATATTCCATGGGATGGACACTTTCAAAGGAAGTTTTCTTATCCAAATATGACTATACCGAAGATTGGAAGTCAGCGAGCTCAAATGATTTAAAATCTGAGAGAGTTTTCGAAGAATTTATTTTGAATCCCAAACTTTGAAAGATAGTTGTAAAAAGTTCAAACTCTGCATCAGAGTGTTGCTTGCATGAAAGAGTACAATAAAAAAGTCAAAGAAAAGTCGCGCTTTAGATAATGGGCGAAAGCATGCAGAATAAGTATGAGAGTGATGCATGGGTATACATATTCTGGGTTACTCAGACTCTTTCGTTGCTTTTGTCGGAGAGTACCTGCTTTGCTTTTTCTTATCAGCTAATACAAGAAACTCAATCAATCACCGTCTACTCAGTAGTTGAGTTGCTGGAAGGAGTGACCGCCATCATTTGCTTGCCTTGGGTTGGTTATTTGATTGACACACGTGACCCAGCAAATCTTATAGTATTCTCTGATGGGCTATCAGCTTTGCTAAGCGTGTGCCTCGTTCTTCAAAGCTTCTACAGTGGTGACAGAAATCATATCCCAAGTGTATTTTGGATATACACATTTAAGATAGTCTCTCAAGCTTGCAACTCCTTTCAGGAGCCAAGCATCAAATCCATCATGTTTCGCAGGCTTCCTTCCTCTCATGCAAGTGCATTGATGGATATCAGTGAGGCAATAGCAGAGATACTGTCTCCAATGTTTATGGTGTGGGCGACTGGCAAATATAAACTCTCGGGCTTATTGATCATGGACCAAGCGACTTTCATTGTCGCTGCATGTACTCTATACTTTATTAAGCAAAGCAAAGGAACAAAGATATATAAATTGGAGAAGAGGAAAGCTGAATATGTTGAGAAAGGTCAAGATGACAAATTTTTGACGAATAAGAGCGGACAGAAAAACTGTGTGCACAAAGCAAACCAAGCGTCACCAAGTATTATCAAGGGCTCCCAGCAAGATAAACAGGTAACCATTGGAGGTCCTGGTGAATCACAATTAATGAAAAAAGCAGTGGCATGGAAAAACGAGCTATCAGCAGGATGGGACCACATAAAATCAGATTCAGAGCTAGTTATAATATTGCTGCTGCAGAGCGCGCAGAGCGCATTTGACGAGGGAGGTACGATTTTGTTCCTACCCTTTATGTTGAGTGTATTAGGGTCCTCAGAGTCATTTTCAGTTATTGCAGCATTATCAGGTTGCGGTATGATACTTGGAAGTGTAGTTGTTGCAGCATTTGGATTTTCACATGCAACAGCGACAAAATTCTGTTTCTTGTTTTGTACAATTGAAGTTGTCGTGATCCTTTTACTTACAAATATTTCAATCGAAATTCAATTTGTTGTGTCAGCAGCTTTCATTTACTACTTTTTTATACCATTTCACCGAGCATGCTTTGAGATAATTTGGCAAAAAAATACTCCTCGGGTGTTACAGGGTCGTGTAATTGCATTTTTGAATCTTACATCAAAAATTTCACGTGTAATAGGTGCAGCCTTTGCAACGCTGGTGACTGTGCTATCCAGCCAATTTTTTGATCCCGCGGTTGCAGCACCTCATGGCTCATCAGATATTAAGAATGGGACACAAATTACCTCAATCAGTGGATGGAGATTCATAATGACATCCATTCCAAGTGTACAGCTGGTCATTATATGCTTCCTTTATCGTAAAATCAGGTCAACTGCGCGTCATCTATACCAGCATGGCATCATAAAAAAATATTCATAATTCATATGATTTGTGATGCCAATGGTTCATGCTTGGGCAGATGATTTTTTCACATGCAGCAACAATATACACATGCTTGCACCACTAAGAAAATGTTACTTGTTGATCATAGTTGGCGTAAAAAAAATATCCGGGGGCTAACCGGTAAGATTCCGCGCAACTGAGATGCATCACTTCCTGGCTGGGCCATGATGGGTGCTGCTTCACTGACTGGCGAGCTTGCCCACAACCATGGTAGAATTTTGTAACAGCTCCAAATAGTTGTAGTGCCCACTTACACCATTTGAATATTTTTGCGCGCTCCCAACGATTGTCGGCCGGTTCTCGAAAGCTCTAGCAAGATATACATTTGGATAAGCTACTTATGTATAGTGATAGCGCCGAGGTGCTGCGAAATAATGGCCATCACTTGTTCATCGAATAAATTTCAGCAGTGCTGGATCACCCCAGAATGAACGGGTAAGGAGAGTTTATCAGCGCTTCATATGATCATAGGTACCTAGGCTAGCTAGGTCATCTGTTTATTCCCAAGCTGCAGCGTGCCATGTTGCCAACCTGTTTTCACGTTTTAATTAGATCTAATGCTATTATTAGTAAGTCAGTAAATCTGGTGGGGGTGGGACAATGGATACATAACGTGTTGATAAACACTTTATTCGCAGTTGCTAGCGAAATCGCACGATATTTTTTTCCTTCAAAGCTCTCTCCTGTCGTTGCATGGGAAACAATTTATGCAAACAATTTATCGCTTTTGGAGATGGCATGCGCACATTATATGCATAACTACCTGTGGGTTGTGGCCAAAGCGCTTAATTTAGCATGCACTCTCTCTACGGGAAATCCACATAAAAAGCACCAACGGGATTCCTCAATGATCGATCTCAACTCTGAATTTTGCTTGTTAATTTTATTACTCTCAAATTAACAGTCCAACCTCCGCACACTGAATAACAAAGTTTTGTACCCTTCTTTTCTACGGAGAATGATCATCACTGATTTCGAATACACGTTCAATCTAATACGTTCAATCACATATTATGAAATTATGAACAGCCAAAAGCAACAACAGGCAAAAAAACCATCGGGATGGATTGCTTCCTGCGCATCAACGCTTGTCCGTCGCATTCAATAACAGTTTTCGTTGTTGCTTTTCCTTATATTTGTTCTATTCATCTCTTCGCGGGTGCCGGTTGCTTCCGCCGGCACCCGCTGAGAATACTTTTTTTAATTTTCATGCGCGTGCCCTTTGAGTGATTCTCTCACTTTTTAGGTGAATAATTTTCTGCTGAACACGCGACACGACAAACTTGTCGTTTTGCATCTTAACGATTTATTTGAATTTTGATGGTGTAACTGTATTTGTTGTTGAAAATATATATTTATATATATATATATATATATATATTACCAAAATATGGGAAAGAAAACATGTCTTGGTTTTTATTGTGACAGCCGGAGTCCAGAATGCAGTGCATTTGGATATGAAAATTCGTGGTGTAACCACTGCGACGCTTGTGGGATAGTGTGTGCAGCTATTAGCCTTGGTAAAGATGTCTCTTTCTTCTCACGTATTTTTTCGCCTTATAGTTTGCATTATGATGAATAAACCGTGATGTTGCGTTTATTCAAATCAGGTGTGACTTTTATCACAAACTATGTTACTGTGCATTTTATCATTGTGCCCTGGTTTAATTGGAACATATGGGGCATAATTCACTTCATTCTTTACGAAGGTATTCATCTCTTTGCTCTAAAACACTCTGTACAGTACGTGTCTCGTGACATCACCTCTCACCCAGTAATGCATGCATATGATTAGGATGCTTTTTCATGGTTGTATCATCTCACCTCCAAACAATGACAACAAATCCTGGAACATCAGAGCTTGCTGTGGTGTCGGACGAGGAGTATGTTAAATATCTTGAAGTCCGAAAATGTTTAACCCTTGCAGAGAGAAGAAAGCAACTTCGTATATGCAGACACTGTAGAAATTACAAGCATCCTGGGATTCACCACTGTTCTACGTGTAACCGATGCATAGATAGAATGGACCATCATTGTCCTTGGGTGAACAACTGCGTTGGGAAATACAATCAAAAATATTTTATTCTTTTCATTTTTTATGTCTTCATTGGCGAAGGATATTCAATTTTGTTGGCAATTGCTAGAGGTGCCTCTTGCAAATGTGTATAATATTATTGTTTTTAGCATTTGATTTGACATTTTTTCTGTGTTGACATAGGACTTACATGCCTTCCAGCCAGTGCAAAGTGTGTAGATCCAATGCCTCCATTTGGACTTTTGATTTGTCTTCTCGTCTGTGTTACATCGATATTTTTTTTTGCGTTCGTTGCTGGTATGTTGCAATTTTCATATTTGCTCGATACATATTTGCATCATTCATTTATGCACACATAAAATTTTACCCACCTTTGCATTGCATGAACCAACAGCGATGGGGTGTGATCAATGGGAAGCAATTCGAGATGATTTATCAACAATCGATAGAATGCAAGATGGGGCTGTCAATGAAGACTACAATGTCAGTGAGGGACTGGAGATAGTCTTTGGTCATAAATTCGACTACAGATGGTTCCTTCCATTTCCTTACGGAAAGTTGCGACAGCCAAAAAGAAGACGCAATTAGTTGGGCAAGTATTAGCAAATATCGTGTGTCAAAATTCCAGCCAGCACATCCTATTGATAATTTACTAGAATATTCATGATACAGATAATTCAATGCGTGGGTACGTAAACTCGTATATTTACGATCGCACGGACGCCAATACTTTGTGAGTGTACACGAATACTGTATTAATAATAGTCCACGCAATATATACACACACAACAAGAATTATTTGTCTACTGAGTGCCGTAATGTTAAAACCGATTTATTTTTACGCTGCAATGTTGTAAAATAGTGTTTATTTTTGGTTGTATTTTAATTAACTAGTATTGTTACTATTTATTTGTCATCTTAAACATCGAACAAACACAAATGCAGTTGGTGCGCAGGGTGGACGATTACAAATACTGGCTTTGTACACGTAACGCGTTGTACAATTGTAATTTTTTCACGTGTTGCATGCAAGAATTTCAATCTATAAATGCTTGAGTCCACTCTGGAGTGCTGCTGCCTGGTTAACACACTCACCCTTCGATTGTTATAGTTATACA
>JACLAD010001906.1_pt1 | contig 18625 bp, 6 predicted proteins | sample 8027901 | NCBI WGS metagenome assembly JACLAD01 (sample SAMN15725071, study PRJNA655200) | protist metagenome | isolation source: fluorescence activated cell sorting (FACS) single amplified genomes of... | place: Spain: Blaines Bay Microbial Observatory, Mediterranean Sea | collected 2016-07-05 | reverse complement strand
TGAAGGTGGAAGTGAGATGGACCTTCCCAATTACATATCCGATGCATATACCCCCGAGCAGCTGAGAGAGTATAAATCGATGTTTGATGAGTTCGATGAAGACGGCTCCGGGGCGATTGACGCGGGGGAGTTTATGCAGCTCGGCAAAGCGATGGGAATTGATCTGGACCGAGCAAAGGCGGAGGATCTCATCTCAGAGATCGACATCAACGGCGACGGTTTGGTTGACTTTTCAGAATTTCTATCAATGGTGCTAGATTTGCAGGGTGGAACTATAACCGAGAAGAAGCAGAAGAAATCGGAGAAACTCAAGGGAATCATGCAGATGGCAATCGCGAGAGCTGACAAAGTCAGGAAGAAGAAGCAACAACAAATTGAAGAGTCGCAGCAAGCGCGAGAATCCGTGGTTGCTCAGGCCCAGGAGGAGCGAGAAAAGGCCTCGAAGCGCGCAAAAGCCAGGAAAGAGATAGAGAAACAAGAGATTCTTCTTCGGAACGAAGCAACGCGCGCGAAAGCCGAAGCCAAGCTGGAGCAAGTGGCCCAAGAAAAGGAGGCTGAAATTCGTAGGAAAGCAGCTTTGCAGGCGAAGAAGCAGGAGGAGGCCATTCTGCGAGCTAAGCGGGAGGAGGAGAAGTTGTTCCTGGAGGCAAAAATGAAGGCGGCGCAGCGTGACAAAGAGCTCGTCGACTCCAAAATTCGCCGCGAAGCAGCAATTATTGAGAACGAAAAGCAAAAAGTCAGGCTCGAGAAGGAGAGACAGCAACGCAGGGCAGCTGCTGCGAAGCGTGCCGAAGTTGAACGACTCTTCACGCCCCAAGATCTGCAGGCGCTGCGGCAACAGTTCGACGAGTTCGACAGCGATGGTAGCGGCAGTATCGACGCCGCGGAGCTAGGGAAGATCTGCTCTTCGCTCGGCGAAAATCTAACCCAGAAGCAGCTGAAACAGCTAATCGCGGAAGTTGACAAGAATGGCAATGGAACTGTTGAGTGGGAAGAGTACCTCGTTGCCATGCACGCCAAGCGGCAAAATGCGCGCCAAAGAGGCCACGGTCTTCTAGAGATCGCCGCAAAAAAGGCAGAGCAAGCACGTCTTCGCAAGGAGGCGCAAATCCAAGCAAAACTGCAGGAAAAAGAGGCCATCCATCTCGAGAACGAAGCGCAACGAGCCGCCCGCGTAGAAGCGGCTCGAAAGGCTGCCCAGCAGGAGCAAGCACTCATTGCGCAACGAAACATGGAGAGTGAAATGAGGCAGGCCGCCGCCAGGCAGCAAGTGGAGATGAGAAAAGAGGAGTATTTTGCACACCGCGCTCAGCAGATCGAAGACAAAGCTATCGTCGGGCAATACCGTGCGATGCAAGCGCAAGACGCCATGTGGCAGGAAGCAGAGCGGAAGCGTATTGCGAAGGAGGAGGCGGAGGACAGGGCTCGGAAGAAAAAAGAGGAAAAACTTGCTCAGGAGGAAGAAGCTCGGGAGCGCGCTGAAGCGGCGAAACAGGCCAAGCGAGCGGCAAATGCCAAACGCGCCGAGGTCGAGCGTCTCTTCACACCCCGGGACCTTGCCGCTCTTCGTGAGCAGTTTGAGCAGTTCGATGAAGATGGAAGTGGAAGCATCGACGTTGTGGAATTAAAGAAAATTTGCAGCAGTCTAGGGGAAGAAATGACAGACAAGCAAGCAAATGCGATGATTCGAGAGGTGGACACAAATGGCAACGGCACTGTGGAGTGGGAAGAATACCTCGTGGCGATGCACAAAAAGAGGCAGCAGGCGATCAGGACTGGCTCAGGGCTCCTCGAAGTAATGGCGAAGAAACAAGCGCAGGCAGCAAAGAAGAAAGAAGACAAGCTGTTGGAGGCCGAACGGCAGCGAGAGATGCAGTGGAACGAAAACGAAGTCTTGCGTGCCGAACAAGTTCGGAAGTTGGAGATCCAGAAACAGAAGGAAAAAGAAGAGGCGCGGAAGCGTAACGAAGATATCCGCCTGAAACAGGAAGCGAGACAACGTGAAATAGACGAGGAAATCGAAGCTGTCAGCAGAAGGAAGGCCAAAATTGTAGAGGAAAAAGCCAGGGCCGCTGCGATACGTGCCGCCGAAGAAAAAAAAATTATGTTCGAGCAGGCAAAGATCAAAGCTGCGCAAAAGCAGAGGCAGCTCGTAGAATCGAACACAAGGAGGGCAGCTGAGATACAAGCTAAAGAGAAAGAGAAGCTAAAAATTGAGAAGGAAAGGCAGTTGGCACGAGCCGAGCGTGCAAGGCGCGCGGAGATTGAGCGTCTCTTTACTCCTCAGGATCTCAAAGCTCTTCGGGACCGATTCCAAGAGTTCGACACCGACAATAGTGGCAGTATCGATGTCGCGGGATTGGGTCAAATCTGTGCCATGCTGGGAGAGACTCTATCACCCAAGCAGCTCAAAGCCCTCATCGCGGAAGTAGACAAAAATGGCGATGGCTTCGTTGAGTGGGAAGATTACCTTCTAGCGATGCATGCGAAGAGGGAAGATGCCCGGCGTCGCGGCACCGGGCTCTTAGAAAAGTTCAGCATGAAAAAAGCAGCAGCACAGAAAAAGAAGGAAGACAAACTTCTTGCCAAAGACAAGGCGGCTGAAATACGATCCAGAGAGGCACAGGAGAAGCGAAAGCAGCAAGCTGCGCTGGCGCTCAAGGCAAAAGCTGCTCAAAAGGAGCAGATCGCCAAGAGAAACGAGGAAATCGCCCGCAAAGCTAAACTAGAGCAAGAAAAAATCGAGAAGCGCAAGCAAGTGGCCGAAAGAAAGAGAGAGGCTGAGTTGAAAGTCAAAGCCGACAAGGCACGGAAGAGGCAGGAGCGACTCGCTAAGAGGAGTGCAAACGCAGTCAATTTGAAGGCACAAGAGAAAGCGGCAAAGCTCGCCGCAGCTGAGCGAAGACGCGAGCTTCGGGCGAAATTTGACGAGCAGCAACGCGCAATCAAAGCAAAGATTGTCAAAGCAAAGGACAGCGGAAAACACAACGCTGTCCGTCTTTTGCAAGAAAAGTTGAAGGAGCTCATCGCAGCGCAAGAAAAGGAACTTCGCACCCCAGCACCACCGAAAAAGAAGAGTGTCGGAAAAGCATCAAAGGGAAAAGGACCACTCGCTGCTGCGCGTAAAATATATGATCCCAATGCGTAGTGTGTCTCATCATACTCATACCACTGGCAGCACCAAAGCGACACAATCTTGCATCAGCATGAGCACGAACAAGCAAGTAAAAATAATGGCAATCTACGCTACATTTAAAGATTATGACTAATCACTATCACCATCATTTTCTCTCATTCCGTCTATGACTAGCTACTCGTAGCGCTGGTGCTGGTGCTGCGGCTGGTGCTGCGGCTGCGGCTGCTACAAGCTACCACGACTGTAGTACCAGTACCAGACTCACGATTTTCAAAAATTCTTTACGTCCTGCGCAATTACTTCAAGTCATTCTTGTTGCACATTAAAAGGTACCGTAAGACTTTTTCCATCTGAAGACGAGCGGTCTTCACTTGTTTTGTATCCACGAGCAATGGGCCGCTGCTGCTGCCCAGAAAGCGCTGGTGTGTGACGCCGTCAACATATGGCCGGAAGACAAGAAATTGTGAAAATACCGTCGCAAGCTGCTTTCCAGTCAGTCTATTTTTTTCTTCATATTTTAGGAGTTCTCGGAGAAATGTCAGGAGGTATATAAAGAGATTGTAGCTTTCAACTGGCAGTTGTTCCAAGAACCATCTAAACAACGCACAAATGGAGCCCGTAGGAAATGACAGGGGGAACAGGCAGTTAATGCACTGAAAAACAACATGTGGCGGGTTGGGTTGAACATGGCAGCAAAAGATTTGGGATATTCACTTACCGGCTCCACTGGCTAACTTTATTTGCGCTGTCAAAATCTGTCCGCGGCCACATTTCCGGGGGCACAATAGGGTTTACAAGACTCCCCAGAAGCTGCAGAAGCGCCTCTGCAACGGAATGCGGTGAAGCTGTCGGTAACGACTCACCGGTGTCCAATGCTTCGCGGATAAGTGCGATTTCTTCTGGGCTTCCAGATTCGACAAACAACCCGACGGTATGAAGCCCGTTACCACCGTCATGTATAACATCAACTAGTCTCCAGACTTCCTTGGGTATCGTAAGATACCTGTTTTTTTCCAACTCACCGATTTCCTGCAACCTCATCGGCTTCGTGGCTGACAATAGCACTGAGAGATCGCTCCCGAAGCAAGATCTTGCGAAGCTGCCGGAAATGCTGACAAAGTGGTCCCGCCCCTTTTCAAGGCGCATAATCATGATGTCGTCGAGAGACTCGCGCCCTAGATGAAGTCCATTCGCAACTGCCCCGTCAACATATACCGTTACTCTTATCTTCATAGATTGTTCGGGTAGTAGCATAGCATAGGGTGGGTCAACCGACAGCCACGGTTTGCAGAAATTATCTTCTTCCAGCTTTGGAACGAATCGAAATGTGGCTCTAACTTGCCCATCGTTTTTCACAGTGATAAACTGTTCCCGTCGCACTCGGTATTTTACATCTTTGAAAAAAAGAACGTTTGTATCCATCGTAACCTTCGGAATGCAGTCGTTTTCCCACGCATCCAGAGCGCGCATAATCTCCCCATAAACTTCGCGCTGGCGCTTGCGTATGGTCGTCTTAATCTGCACATCGAAAAGCGCAAGCACGGGCTTATGGTCAGATATTTTATTCGTAGAACATCGGTCATATTTCCGAAGGTTCACCCGAAGTATGCCATTTGAGGCCTTTTGTGAGACGCCTGGAGGTATGCGCCACAGAACCCGGTCGCACCACGCTGGGGCTCGCATCTTTTTGTCCTCTCGATCATCATATCTGTCTGTGCCCGGAATATACTTGTAAGTCGGTAGAAAACTCACTACTCCCTCTTCAAAACCAACGAAGGTCCTGCCCGCAGCACGCTCTTGGTTGAGTTGGTCCTGCGACCGCAGGTAGTCGAAATCGCCTTCGCGAATGCGCTGATAGCACTGCTCCACTGTCACACCGCTTGCAATTCGGTAATTTAGATCTCCAGCCCAGAAGACATAGTCGTGGTCCGCAATACCGTAGTATCCATGTTTGTGAAACGTGCTGATGGGTGCTCCCGTGGAGAGATTCTTACCTGCAGCGCTAGACTCATGCTTGAATGCTACCTTGTCTAAAATGTGAGCATAGTCTGCGTTGCGTCCCTGCACATTTCCACGATGTGCCGCAAGGTGCGAGCTAATGAAGCAAAGGGTGGAGTCATAGTACTTCATACGAACAGCGCAGGCACCTTTATTACCCATCATTCCCATGAGACCCACGCCTGCTGTTTTGCTAAGAACTCCACGAACATAAGGCACGTGGCGCCGTGCCACGTAGATAAGAAGAGCAATGCCTACGAGGTGATTCTTCGAGATCAGTTCGTAGGGGGTGCGATTGTCCTGCTCCTCTGTGTCGAACGAGCCACCTTGCGGGTGTTCCTTTGCCCACACCGCGCTGTTCAGGGTGTTATGAATTTTTTCTCCCCACAAATTTGTGCGCGATGAGCTCTGGGTCTCCAAAACCACGTTTGTAGCGTTGAGATCAACAATCTCCTGGAAACCAATCACATAAATGTCCGACATCGGATATGGACTTGACTTTGGCCCAAGCAACCATGCCTCCAAAGTTTCTGTGGGTTTCTTCCCATTTGCATTAAACGTTCCAACAAAGATGGAAGTTTTCTGAAAGGCTGTAAATTCCTCTTCGCGCGCAAGCATTTGCTTACAAACCCAGTCATCCCTAATGTATGACATGACCGCAGGCTGTGGCTGCTGCGCCGCCGCCGCCCCACCCTCGGCTCGCTCCTGGGAACTGTGGCCTCCCACAATAGGACTCCCCCCGCCCCGGTTGCCCCCAGGGTCACTCTCCCCGTCGCTCTCCCCGTCGTGGAAGTGGGGCGCATCCTTGGCATTCAGCGGGGGCTGCAGCGAACGATACCCACCTCCGGGGGCTCCGGGTGTCTTCTCGCCTTCACCTAGGCTCGCCCGCGAGTCGCCGTCCCTACCGCTCATCTCTCGGTGTGCGATAAGGTGTCCGGCTGCGCCACTCTAACTCTAATAAAAAGTCTCTCTCCTCTCTCTCTCTCCTCTCAAAATATTCTGTTGACGAATGGATGAGTCGAGAGAGAGATGAGAGTCTAAAATGAGTCTAAGTCTAAGTCTAAGTCACGTCTAAAAAAGTCCACATCCACATTAACATGTTAATGCGGCACATCACACACATTAACATCCCATTCACATTGTGCCATGAGATTTATTATTTGTGGATCGCGCGCGCGGCCCAAGAAGACGCGGATGAATAGTCGCAGCACTTGACCCCCCCGGAGAATGCGCCAATGCAATTCGTGGGCGCGAGAGACGGCAATGAGTGCCAGGAGATGCCGTTTCAGAGCGTGGTGGGTGCGCTGGAAGAACGCGCGCCTTCAATACACGTGCATGGCTGTTAGTTGCGTAGGGGCCCTCGTGGGTGCTGTGTTTTCACTTGCACACTGCTCACGATGGGCAGCTGCACGCGAGATGTATATCGACGCGGTCGTTGCTTTCAGGGGGGGGCTAGGGGATCCAAGTGAAAATAGGATCATGTCAAGTTTGCGGGATATTCCACCACATGGGTGCGTGTTTGACATTGGTGCCCACAATGGAATATATCACAGCAATTCGTTTTATCTTATCCACACTCTAAGCTACACAGGAAGGCTGTATGAGCCATCCGCGAGCGCATTCTCTAGACTCGTGCAGATTTACCGGAAAGCTGATAACGTCAAGCTGTTCCACGTAGCAGTGACGGGACGGTCAGGTACAAGGTTAGCAAAGTTGCATACATTTCCCACCGGGCTGGAGAACTCGCTTGTTCCAGAGGGGCGCTCCCAATTTGACAATCCTGGGCCTAGTTACTGGGTCATGGCGGTGGACGCAGCATTCATATGCGATGAGCAGCGAAGACTACTGGCGGCAGCAAAATGCGGGCCGAAAAACTTCACTGTATTGTCTATAGATGCGGAGGGGCACGATCAGAATATACTATTCCGAATTCTAGATCCTTCTGGAGGAAACTGTAGTTTTGATATACTGATCGCAGAAAGTAGCTGTCGGCACGCCGTGGAAGAAAGGGGGTTTGAAGTATTGGTTCCGGGTTCAAGCAATTTTTACAACACAGTTTACCGGCGAGTAAAGTAACAGCGATGTAGAAGTGTGGCATTAAGCGCAAGAAAAAATGAAGCAGGATGTTCCAAATCAAGTAGAAGTAGAAGTAGAAGTAGAAGTAGAAGTAGAAGAAAGTAATTTACAATTTAATTTAATCACCAACTAAACTGACTACTACTTATGACAACACGGTGAAGCAGGTCATATGCGACAACACATGAGAACCTGATTACCACAGACACGAACTCCCCGTTTACCGAGGACCACGGGTTTTGACATCTGTGGATCGATTTTCCAATGGAATAATTTAACTTACCCAAACGTGCCTGAACCAAGCTGATTGAAACGCTCAACGCCGAATGTGCTGGATACACCAGAGCGAAAAGAAGCCCAAGATCCTAAGGGCCACGAAAAACAAAACCATGATCACAAGCTGCATGATTTCCCCATCCAGCGTTTTGGGTAGATGATAGGTGTCGAGAATAAATTCCCCAGCTTCGATGGGACAGAAAAAGCGCCAGCAGTCAGATGCCAGGTTCGTGAAATTGCCGAAAACAGGCACACAATGTTTCTTGAGGATACCGTTGCCCCAGGGCGGGGGTGGGAAACTCGAATTTCCGCCAACAAATACAGGAAACGCTCCAACTGGTAGACCTGGACCGATAACACTGTCTCCGACAGGACAGAAAAAGTTTCTGCCTCGCAACTCGTTTGATACAAAGTAGCCGAGAGGATAGCGAAACATGGAGGTGTAATATGCCCACCGCCAATACACCGGTATCGATGAAAATGGAAGCATGAACCCACAAAATAGTGTGAAGACGGACTGCACGATGGCAGACAGAATCACACCAATATCTGCGTTCGGTGAAATGGAAGCAATGAGATGCGAGAAGGAAAATGTCTGCATCATGAGAAGCACAAAAGCGAAAGCGAAAGCAACAAAGTGAACCAAATCCTGCTGAAATCCAACGAGAAAGTAGAAGGTGGAGGAGTATAGCAATCCTTGTACAACCACAAAAGGGAATTCAGCGATGAGAGTGGCCCAGAATAAGGGGCATAGCCGATATGCGTTTGAGTGTCTTTCTCGAAATACCACGGGACGTGTCATAACACTGGCAGGGATGGCCATATTTGCTGAGTTTCCTGCAAATATCAATGATATGAAAACAACCGAGACACGCGCCTTGGCTCCAAGTTGATCAACCTGGAGATCATAGAAAAGGGCCCCAATAATTAGAGCAAAAACAACTGGCAAAAGAAAACGTGCACGTAGGACAGGGTAGTCGCGCCTGTGGAAACGGTAGTACACTCCAAGTAACGTTAGAAACTGGGACCACGATGAGTTGGCAAATGCATCGGTGTAGAGTGGAGGCGGCAGAGGTTTCCGGTTTGCATTTGTTCCACTTCTCCTCTGGTAGCTTGGGGCAGCTTCCAACGTCTCTCGCGCAAAAGCGCTCGCTGCGTATGCATCAGCGGGAGTAGAAAATGGCTGCGACAGAGTAGCAGAAGCGCATTCCAGGGCGTAATCCGCAGGATTGGCTTCCGTTGCCCTCGGTGCCAACCCAATGCTGGCGAAAAACCTTTCCATCATTTTCACAGGTCCGAAGTACGCCACTCTTCCGCCCTTTTGTAGAAGAAGCAAATCGTCGAAAATAGAGAAAATCTCTTTTGCAGGCTGGTGAATAGTACACAAGACCGCCTTTTGTCGGCACACGTTTCGGACAAGCTGCATCGTTGCAAGGGCGGATGCGCTGTCGAGCCCAGTCGTCGGTTCATCAAGAAAGAGGATCATGGGATCACAGACAAGTTCAACTGCGATGGTCACTAGCTTACGAACTTCGGGTGCGATACCTGAGACCCCCGGAGTCCCAATGAGACACCCAGCATACTTTGTAAGTAGAAGCTGGTCAATGATTCGGTTTGTGCGCTTATGTTTTTCCTCTGACGAAACAGTCGGTGGCAAGCGAAGAGCAGCGCTTGTGAAAATAGCTTCCCGGACAGTCAAGGTAGGTAAATGAGAATCTACTTGTTCCACATAGCCACTGTAGCGGGAAAGCGTTGCATCCATAGGATAGCCATTTGCCAGAAATTCGCCTGAAATCTTTCCGCCTGTTTTTCGCTTCGCGATCACGTCAAGGAGTGTCGTTTTCCCGGCTCCAGAGGGTCCCATGAGTGCCACAACTCTTCCCGGAAGAGCATATCCCGAAACTGAAAACAAAAGCTGGCGCTGGGGCTGCGAGCCGCAACAAGTTTTACCGTCGGGTTGAGACACGGAGTAATTTACGTTCGTGAACTCCACCGATCCAAGGAAACTGTCTTGATCTATATCGTCGCGAGTACCTTCAATCTTATTTTCACCATCAAAACGGACGCCCGCTTCATGCTTCAGGAGTGGCTCACGAAGGTCATTATCTTGCGCAGCATCGGAAGCGGGCGGAGTCGTCCCCTCCGGGATGCGCTGCAGCGCAGAGGTACCCGAACTAGACACGTCTTCCGCAAGTGTTGCTGCAGGGTCGTCGCTGATTTCCATAGAATAATCAACGCCGTATATTGCGAGTGCCAGCAAGAATTGGAACACGGCCAAGTACACCAAATTTGTTGCCAAAAGAAGCCACTTATTTGTGGTCTGATCGAGATCAAACAAAAACTGCAGTGCGTTTGCACCTGTGTCAATGGGGCATGTTCTGTATTCCGCACTGTTATACCCCTGCGGCGCTGGAACGTCTAGAAGTGGATCATCGCGGAAGGGAATAAGCTCCGTGTCCTCGCAGCGGAAAAGCTCCCCGTGAAACTCGTTGATTGCTACTCCATGAAAAGGTCGACTTATTGTGGACAAAGAATGCAGCCACTGCAGCCAACCAGGCGTTTGCCGGCGCGATATGAGATACCCGCTAAAGAGAAGGTTCAACGCATTATAAACTGGCACTATTGCGGTCGCAGCGATTACCTCGGGAAACACCATAACCGCAGTTGCTGCCACAGACCAGCATATGAGATTTACCGAAACCATAGTGAAATAAAAATACAGGAAAGCCATTGACATGATACCGCCGTTCAAGCTGCACAGGCCATAAAGAAGGGCGGAATAAATTAACATCTCCACCGCAACAATAGGAATTTCGACGACGACAACAGAGAAGTGCCATGCCACTGGGCGGAAGTATCCAGCACGTTTTTGGTGATAAAAAATTCTTCTCTGGGCGAAAAGCTCGGGAATTGTGGCGACAGACCCCATCGTGATCGCGGAGAGAGAGATGAAGAGAAGGCCAAACCTATTGTTCGCCGCTTCCTGATTGTGCGCGAGATTCGGAAACATGGTCCCCAAAAGAACGCCGAGGAATATTGAGCGAGCGATTCTGGCCCGCACCGTCGGCGATCGGGCTACTATGTGCGTTTGGCGGATAGTGCAATGAAAGATTTGCCAAAAAAAGCCGGTTGGGTACGCGGAGCTATGGCAAACAAACTTCCCGTCGGCGTCGATTAGCTGCCGAGGGCAGTTCTTTCCTCCATTGCTGTACAGGGATTCGGCGGAGCAGCCTTGGGTCGAGTGTGCATCCATTTCAGTGATTTCCGTCGCGCCTGCATCGATGGCATTCCACATTCGCTTGCCAAGCATTTCAAAATACTTGCTTTCGACAAAACCGCGCCGCAGATCCTGACGACACATCTCGTTCTTTGACGAGCGCAGTGGAGACTGTCTTCCATCGCCGGCTGTTCTTCCCCCCGCCACGGAGCGGTCGCTTTGGATACGATCTACTCCTTCGTAGGATGCTGGCGGAGGACTCCGCAAAAATCTAGCAGGATCTCCCGTAAGTTCCTCCAGAAAGTCAGGAAATGCCTTGTTAGCCGGTTGTGGAAAACCCAAATCGGCCAGAAAGTCTCGCGCGGCAGACAGCGGCCCCCAGTAGATGCATTGTCCCCGGGACATGAGGCATACAGTATCGAAAAGGTCGAGGAGTTCCGGACTCGGCTGGCGCACAGTAGCAACGAAAGCGCAGTGGCCGGCATCGGCGAGCGCTCGCATAGTCTTCACGACATTGAACGCAGCAGTAGAGTCGAGACCATTTGTGGGAGAATCTGCGATGATGATCCGGTGCCCCGCGATGAGTTCTGCACCCAGTGAAACACGCCGTCTCTCACCACCTGAGATACCACGCAGCTCTGCGTTTCCGACCACGGTCTCCGCCACGTGTTTCAGACCCAGTAGCTGAAGCCAGGATCTCACTCTCTGATTCTTGACACTTTGCGGAACATTCCTCGGCAGACGGCACGCAGACGAAAACGCCAATGTTTCGCGTACGGAGAGCACTGGGTGGTTAATGTCCTCCTTCGGAATATAGGCGACAATGCGCCGCGTGTGGGCGTCCGGGGGCACTCCGTCGATGAGCAGAGATCCGGACAACTTCCCCCGCGGCTGCCGTCCAGCTATGCACTGGAGCAACGTAGTAGCTCCACTATCCGGAGACCCGATGACGGCAGTACAAGATCCTCGCGTGATAAGCCCGGAGACCCCTTGAATCAGGCGCCGACCTTTGTATCGGAAGAAAAGGTTGCGAAACGAGAGGGCGGACCCACGAATGAAACCCTCACTCTCCATACCCCGAGAACCCAGTACGTATCGCCCAGTGCCCTGCAGCTGGCGCAATGATTCACTAAGAAGGAAACGAGGGGGGTGGGGATTTGGCGTGCAGTCACGGTTCGGGGGGCGCACAGCATGGTCTGTTCTTGAGGACTTCCTCTCGCCAACAGACAACGGATATGTGTCGAGGGCATGACTTTCTCTTGCTGCTGAAGCGGGACGCTGCAGTATGCGGTAGTCAGATGGGGCGCGTTGTAATTCTCGATCGCCGCCTCCACCGTGGTCAGCTGCCGCATCCTTCCCAGACTTCTCACCAGGCTTTCTGCACTGTCTGAATCGGCAAACAAAAATACGAAACAGAACAAGCACCACAAGCGCACCTGCGGTGGAAAAAAGAGCAGTGACAGCAGCAGGACCCTCGTCAAGCGGCGAAGGTGCACATCCCAGAGATGCTTTGCACTCGGGAAATAGACGACGGACGTCCGCAGATACAGCGCTGCACGTGTGATTGGTAAGGCATGCCGAAAGCGCAGACAGATCTCCGCTGCTCTTGTAGCATGCACTTGGCAAACAGACTGGGAGCTTTGTCGTCAATTCCGTGCCGCTCAGTCCAAGGGCTAAATCTGCGCCACACAGATGACCGGCAGCCTGCCTGCAGTGTTTTTCATACTGCGACACATTGTTTTCGCAGTCCAGAAGACATGACCCTTGCGCCAGGCGCCCAAAACCCTGCACGGGGCTCGCGGAGCCCTCCCAGCACGGCGCAAAGCTCCTGTTGTAGCAGGCGCCGTTCGCTGCCACGAAGTCTGCGAGCGCGACGAGCAGCTCCCCGGTGCGATTTCGAAACACGGATCCCGGGCCCGTGAGAGCGAGGGAGCATTCCGCTGTGAGACCCGGGCACGCATGCCAGGGCGGGGCACCGAGCGCCTCGGCGCATCCGGGAAGATCTGGCCGCAGGAAACACCGCTGCCCCGACCCTGCGTCCATTTCCTCAGTGAACTCGCGGGGCTATGCGCTGCTCTCCGCGAGAGATGCTGCGAGGCTGCGAGAGAGATGCTGCGAGGCTGCGAGGAAATTGAAAACTATAACGTGTTTTGCCCGTACTGTAGTCTACAGGTTTTTGCCCGTAGTCTATTTTTGTACTCTCTCTCTCTCTTTTTCAGCTCTCTCATCTCTCTCTCTCTCTCGCGCGGGATCGTTATGGGATGCTCCGCCTCCGCAAAGGTATCGGCCGGGGTGGATGAGGCCAGGTATGTAGACCTGGATCGGACCGGGGAGGAATTGCTGGCGAGTATGGGAACCAAAGAGCGGCAGCTGCTGCTTACGAGGGTGGAGCAGGACAATCCGTTCAAGCGGACCAATCGCAACACGAGGTGGTGGATCAAACTTTGCCGTCTCACCGTCAAGGCTGGCGAGCCTCAGCCGCAGCCGGCGGTCGTGGGAAATGATTTCGTGAAGCGGCGTCCATTAGAAAGTGTCCGAATGAAATATGCTAACCTTCGTTTTGCGATCAAGGACGAGGACGCGGGAACAGACCGCGTGAAAACTCTTGGCAAAACTCTCATCTTCACGTCGTTCCAAAAGTTTCACTCCCTTGATGAGGACAAAGAAGATCTCGAGTATTTCTCCTCTCGGGAAGAAGGTATTGCTGCGATGAACGCCACATTTGGCGACATTCTTCCGACGCAGTACAACACGTGGAACAACGCCTCCAGCGACAAAGGCGTGCTTCTGATGTGTACTGCAGGGATTGGTCAGATATATCTCCGAGGAATAGACAGTTCTCACAGATCGGACTTTCCCGTCCCTGCTGCTGCCGTGATGCGTTGCGACACATCCTACATGGGAGGTTACGAGACACGGAAATCATGGGTTGCCTATGGGGCTGTGGCGTACATTGGTGGTGTCGACAATTCGAGGAAGCTGGAGGACATGGAACTCCTAGGCATCTATACCTGTGAGCACCGGAAGCTCGTAGGTCCCGGCGACAGTCTGTGGGAACACGCCAAGGCCATATTTCGATCCAGCTTGCTCGCATCAATCACGTTGAAGAACCACCTCTTGGAACTTCACTGGATCGTTGCCAATGGCCTTTCACTAGCCTCGCGCGAGGGCGTGGACGCAGACCACCCCCTGCGACGCCTCCTGAAGCCGCACACTTTCAGGACTGCATTCATTAACCACGCCTCCGCTAGCGTACTTCTTCCAAACAATCGTTTCGCGTGGCGCACCTTCGCGTTTACAAAGGACGCCTGGGATCGAGCTATCGGCGACCTTTTCGGCGCATGGCAGTACGTGCCCTTGCCGAGACGCTTCCAGTCATGGGGTCTGGACCCAGACCTCCTCGAGCAGCTTCCCTTCTACCAGGACGGCCTCGACGTATGGCAGTGCTTTTACTCCTACACGCGCGATTTTCTCGCTATTTATTATGACAGCGACGAGGCACTGCGGGCCGACAAAAACGTCGTTCGGTTCTGGGCCCACTTTGAGATCCAGTTTGATACGCCATGGGTGCTGCCCACTCTCTCGCTCGAAACCTTGGCAGAATTCCTGGCCGACGGTATTTGGTGGGTCACTGCCGGCCACGAATTTGTGGGTGCTGTTGTGGAGTACTTGACCGACCCTGCCACGTGCCCAGGTAAGCTGCAGCCAGGATCCGCTGTAGCAGATATTCAGAGCTTTGCACAGACACTTGTGATCATCGCTCTCACAGGAGCGAAGCAGCCTCCGCTCATGGGTGACTGGGGGCACATGTATCCCGACCCAAGGGCTCTCGCTGCGAACAGGAAGCTCCAGACCGACCTCGCCGAGTGCCAGCGGACAATTGACGAAAGAAACGAGAAGCGAGAGGCCAACCCAGGTCTGAAGAAATTTGTGGCGTGTTCTCCAAAAATACTCGAGTGCAGCGTGTCCATATGAGGCGGGAAAGAACGTGGTCAATTCTCGAAGCATCAACGCGTACAATCGGCGCCCACGCGCCACAGAGTGCACCGGCCGAACCTGAACTGGAGCTGAGCGGTCCGTGCCGAGAGCGTGGGCTGTGGCAATGCACCGTCCCGAAAACCTCACTCTCCCGCCGCGCATGGCACTCGTGTGTTTGGTTCGATCGGACGCCGTACTTCGTACTGTGGTCCCCTCTCCGTTGACATACAGTAGTACTTGTAAGGATCAAATTAATTCAATAGGTCCGTCTCTCATGATCCGAGACAGGACCCTGCTTATTGAGACGTTGCGCAGCACATGCTGTAAAATACGGCACCGACAACGACACAGAAGAGCATGAAACCCAAACTACGTAGGCACGAGGCGCCCGTGTCGTCACGGTGGCAGACCATGCTGCGCGAGCACACGAAAGATTGTGGAGGGCCGCACGGCCACGCGACCGCACGCAACACGCAAAAACCACACGCAAAAAGTTCATCAGGTGTGTAAGAGAGAGACGACAGAGAGAGAGAGTCTGTAGTTCCCTAATCTATAAATTATAAATCCAGGGTTCAAGAGAGATCTCTCACTGCCAGACTTGGAGAAGCGAGCTTTGTATGGGTGTTATGCTGTAGTGGGGAGGCCCCAGCTCTCCCGCCGTTAATTTTTAAACTCTCTCTCTCTCTCTCTGCCCACTCTCCACACATCATCGGCGGAAGAGACACACCACACATGGTCCTCGTCAGCGTCCCCTCCTCCCGACCTCCCCGGCCGACGCGGCACTCCCGCTTCGTTCCGCATGGCGCGGTTGTGGGTCTCTTGCTCTCCGGCTGCCTTTGGAGTGCGGCCCGGGCCGGCGTCGTCGGTCTCGCGGGCTTCCACGACGGGGCACGCACCCAAAAGCACGAGGCTGAACATATTGATACGAAGCAGGGCTTCGAGAGCAACGGGCAGGGGCTGGGAGCAGCGGGCTCTGTGGGGCGGGAAATCGGCATTTCTGACCCAGAAGCCGGGGCTCACTTGCCGTTACAGGCGAGCGGCGCAGTCGGGTCGGTGCGGACGAAGCAACCGAAGCCCGGGCGCAAGGCCATGCTCGAGGCTAGTTCAGACAAGATCTTCACAGCACTCGACCACGACCACGACGAGTTTCTGACACGCACGGAGTTTCAAGCATACGTGCGCCACCCCGAACACTTCCGCACAAAGACTTCGTATGACGTTGCTATGGAAGATATGGTAGAAGAGGTCCAAGACGATGCCATTGGATTTTGGTCGGCTTTCCTGAACAGTGTGGCCATGATCATCGTGACTGAACTTGGGGACAAAACGTTTTTCATCGCTGCAATCATGGCGATGCGGTACTCGCGTACAGCAGTGTTCTCCGGTGCGTGGGCAGCACTTGTGGTCATGACCGTCCTTTCCGTGGGCATAGGATTTGCTCTGCCGAAGCTCATACCCCGGCGCTTTACAGGGATCTTCGCCGGATGCCTTTTCTTGTACTTTGGGTACAAACTTCTTCGCGAGGCGCACGAAATGTACAGCTCAGGCAAGGGGGGAGCGAATGACACCAGCGACGAGTTTGAAGAGGCGCAGGAGGAGCTGCTTGCGAAGGGGCTTGGGGGGCACAAGGCGGAGGCAGACCCTGAATCGGGAGAAACGCCCGCGCCCAGTGCATCAACGCCTATGAGTATTCTCTGGCAGGCTCTCACCGTGACATTTTTCGCAGAGTGGGGCGACAGGTCGCAGATTGCCACAATCGCGATGGCCTCGCACCAGAACCCCTACGGTGTGACTCTTGGTGGCTGCATCGGCCATGGCCTCTGCACCGGGCTGGCTGTGATAGGTGGAAGCTTCCTGGCGTCTCGAATATCGGAGCGCATGGTGCTGCTTTCGGGCGGCGTCCTCTTTGTTATATTCGGATTTCACGCACTCCTCACAAATGAGTGGAAGTGAAATTTTTTAGGCAGTTTCCTTTTTTTTAGTTTTAGTGTTTAGTTGTGCGAGAGCCCGACGCCACGCACACACAACGACCGAGCCACGCAGCCCGGGAATTTGCGTATACGCCGTACATCGTACATGTTTTTTTAAAGAAATTACAGGTATTGGGTATTGGGAAAGGGGTGGGTGTTTTCTGCGACCGACTTGCCGTGGGGCTGGCTCTAGCGCGTGCCCAGCTGTAGCGTGACTTGAGAATGCTCAGACACGGTCAGCGTGTCTTGAGAATTTGTTTTATGAGGACCTTCTCCGCCTCGATGCGCTCCAGCTCCCGACGTGACTGCTCTGCCTTCACCGATCCACTTGACCCCATGTTCTGCCACACCTGCATATCTACTTTCATCGCACTCTCTCGCCCGCGCAACTGCGACATGGCAGCGTGGAGCTCCTCGTTGCTCATAGAGTAAAAATCTCGCGTCTCCCTCTGCTCTTCCACTGCTTCCTGCAAATATGAATCAGTGGCCGCCGACTTTACGAACGTCACGTCCAGAATTCCGTCGTCCACGCTCGCACCCTGACTAACAAGTTTAGGTATAATCGTGGCCGCGGTGTCCTGCATCGTCAACTCCAGGGTAAAGCGGCTGCCGCGCTTTGTCGTCACATGCGCAATGCGGTTTGGACCTTCCCTCACGAGTCCGTCGCCAAGAGGAAGCTCCCAGTCCTCCGGCCACTCGTTCTGGTTGAGCCGCGTGTCTTGGAAATTAACGATCTCGAGTCCTCCCGGCACGATGCTATCGAGGAATTGATAAGCCTCCGGGTAGTTCATCTGCACCTCCTGGCGCGTTTCCGGATTATTCCTCAGCTCGTAGACGACGACTCCCACGGGCATTGCCAGAACACCGAGACCCACGGCCAGCTTGGTCGTCAGCGACATTCCTTTCTTCTCCTCCCCGGTAGCGGCCGCGTCTTTCGTCGTGCCTGTGCTGAGACGGGAGGTTACCTGCCTCCGGGGCCTGCGCCGCGCCCCGCCTGCTAGCCAGCGCATGGCGCGAGCCGGTGCTCCGATCATGCTCAGCCGCATCTCTTCGCAACCAGTCGAAAGTCGGGCGGAAGTCGGGCGGAAGTCGGGCGGAAGTCGGGGGCAATTTCCGCACCGCGATGTGCTCATGTATTGATTGAGTGGAGGGGGTGGTTCCGCGCAAACTAGGAACAATACATGGGCCTATTTGGATGAATTCGCCTGTTGCGAGACTTTTCTCTCTCTCTCTCTCTCTCGGCTCTCTCTCTCTCTCGGCTCTCTCTCTCCCCCGCCTTTTTCTTGGGCCACACAGAGAACGGATGAGCGGAAACGGGAGAGGGAGGGAGGCCGCACCCACCGGGTACACGCCTGCGGGGTGGGTGTTTTTCTTCCGAACCAGGAGCCGCGCCTCGTTTCGGGAAGGAGGGGGATGGATTATGCGGCTTGGTCACATGACGGGGGGCGGCGCAGGTGCCATACAATTTGTCATTCTACGCTGCCTCGCTTCCGCGCTCCTGCATCAGAACACTCCCACGCTCCCACATTTCTACATTTCTACATTCCTACATTTCTACATTCCTACATCTCTACATTCCTACATCTCTACATTCCTGCGTTTTTGCTCCTGGGCAGCTGTGTTTCCAACGCTCGTGGCCCTGGTCCCGGCTTTCTGTTTCCTACAAGCTGCCTCCTCCATTTTCTTTTTCGTCTTGCGGGGCAAGCCCCACGTAATGGTTCACGATGGCGCCATCGAGGGCCAGCCACTTAGCCATCTTGAGCGGCTTGAGGTCCAGGTCAACCACGCGTATGTCCCACTTCCCAGATATCCCGCCGCCGCCCACAGCACACGCACAGACGATAGAGCAGTCCATGGCTGTGCGAGCCATGAGAAACCGTCGCAGACGCAATACTGCCATGTCTTCCGAGGTTCCCTCATAATTGCTCCGCAGCAGCGCCCGCTCTAACCCCTGCCGTCTCACATCGCCGAGAA
>JACLAD010011632.1_pt1 | contig 18627 bp, 6 predicted proteins | sample 8027901 | NCBI WGS metagenome assembly JACLAD01 (sample SAMN15725071, study PRJNA655200) | protist metagenome | isolation source: fluorescence activated cell sorting (FACS) single amplified genomes of... | place: Spain: Blaines Bay Microbial Observatory, Mediterranean Sea | collected 2016-07-05 | reverse complement strand
ACGTATATTTTTCAAAACGTGTATAATCTCTACATCATGTATATATAAATATATGTATTTTACAATTTTCATTTTTTCATTTTCTTCTTCTTATCTCTTGCAATTAATGCGGTATGTTGTTCTTTACTCATTTGATAATTGTCTAAAACGGATCCATCTTGATCACTAATATATGATAATTGTCCAAATGTTGAATTTTGGAAATTCATACGTAAATATCCCCAATATGTAGCATCACGCTTTGCAATGAAGGATGCAGGTTTTGGCGGCAATGGACTGTGTTCATACCCAGCCATGCCAATAACCATATGTTGTACACCATCCTGGGAACATACACCTTTTTTCAAACGGCATGTACGTTGGTAAGTATGGAAATGACCCCATAAGGCAACATCAACTTGATTGTCAATCAACATGTCTTCCAAAGCACCTTGTAATTGTTTAGCAACTTGTTGGTCGCCTGGAAATGCACTATCAACGTACATCGGCCTATGCCCAGCAAAAACTAACCATGGTGTCACACTACGATCCACCGTCGTAAATGCAAATTCTAACCACTTGTACTGGGTAGATCCAGGCGTATAATCATGCTCCGTTGACATGATTATAAAATGAACATTACCATAGACAAAATCATACCATGGTTGACGTTCCGGGAATGGTGCCTTTGGATTTTGTGATGCAAATGGAAAGAATGAATTATATGCCACACCACATTCCCCACCACTATCCATTCCAGGATAAAATGATTTCGAATAACCTTGCTCATGGTTGCCAATGGCCGTCATCCATGCCTTTGTACTTGATACCGGCTGTATCATCTTGAAAAAATTATCCCATTCCGCTAAATAACCAACTGCGTAACTAATATCACCAATATGCAATACAAATTCCGATAATGGATCATTTGCGATTAAATTCGTCGTGTTTTCACTTGGTATTTCCCCTTGATCATTGAAATCCCAACTATGCTGTCCACTACCATCGTTTTCAACATTTCCCATGTCACCAAATGCAGCTAATGTCGTTGGACGTTCTGGATCTGGTTTTGGTTTCGATAAGAAGCTTGTTTCCAAACTCCATCCATGCGCACTGTCACCAATTTGATAATAAACCCTGGTGTCGTATGGTATGTCAGGTAATGTTACATGCATATGCGCGGCAGGTTCTAAATATCCTTGTCTTCCAGCTGGTTGCAAATTTGTATCGCAAAAATCACCTGGCGAATACGGTTTTGCTTTGTACTCCGCATCAATCCAATTTGTCAATTCACCAGCTTTTAATCCCCATTTCATACCAGGTCGTGATGGTTCCCCACCAGCCATCCAATATACTAACATTGTCGTTCCACCATGTCCAAACGCAATATGAATTCCAGTTGGACGGTTTGGAAATTTATAAGTAACAACCTCCGTCTCTGCAACTACTTGTGGATATTGCAAGTTACCTGTGATGTATAAAAATTTAATCGGTTTGCGATAATTCACAAGCGTAAATTTCACGGTGCCAGATTGTGGTGGTGGTGCCGGCGTTGTCGTAGTTACTATGCCACCACCTTTTCTTTTCGCATCATGATGATGTTTCAAACCACTACCTGTTGCAGTGAACTTAAACTTAATTGGTGATGTAAATAAAGTCAAATTTTTATCCGCAGCAAATGCACCTATCCAATCGTTTGGTCCAGCATAAACGATTTTATCCCACGTCACGGTTATCTCTTGGTTCTCCTCGATAACAGTGGATGACACATTCAACACTGCGCCTGCGCCTTCGAGGTAGCGACGTTGGCGATCTTCTGCATTTTCCTTTTGTTGAACATGTTTATTATTATGCATTAATGGTCCACTCAAAATAAATTGTTTTGGATGTGCACGTTCATGATATGGTTGGTTTAAATGATTTACATTGATTCTAGTATTATATGGACTTCTCTCATCATTGCCACTAAAACCATTTTTGTTGTTGTTATTATTACTATTACTATTACTATTACTATTGTCAAAAGTTGTTATTTTCTCAGGAGAGCCTGCAATATCAAGTGCACTTATTAATGTTAAAACAGTTAAAAAGAATATAAACACGTTGATTAGAAGATGTCCTGTTGTAAATGATGACAACATATTGTATACTTTTGAAACTATAGCCGCTATATTATATTACTATACGTATATATGTATATATTATAAAAAAGTAATATTATATATTATTGTTCCTTTTGATATTGTTATTATTGTCGCTATGTATTTATATATATGAACATATACACAGTTATTACTGTGTTCTCTCTAACTTCTCTTTTTTTTTAATGTGCATCTCATACTGCTGTGATGCTATTATTACTTGTTTGGTTCGAATTATATTTCGCTCAACTCCAAATTGTGCATTCCTTACTATAGCAATAGCATAGGCATGCATCAAATTTAAAAAAAAAAAATTCAAAATTACTCCCTCTTTTCATACGGTGTAGACTACGACACGACGACGCACTATACGTCTCTTCGTCTAATGATGATTAGATTCAATTTAATGCTTTCGGATTTAGGATGGAAATAGTATGTACTATACTTTTATAAGAAAGTACGGATAATACTTTTTTTATAACCGCCTGGAATGTTCTTTCCTGTGGTTGTCCCCGTGCGCACGTGCAGAGAGAGCACACGAGACTAAAAAGCCAACTACAGTAAAGTATAGGACTAAAAGCCAACAGAGGGCTAGAGCTAGCCCAGTCAATTTTTTTTAGAGAACGATACGTTAGCATGGAATAGCATTGAGGTCCAAAATAATGTATCGTTCTGTATCGTTCACTGATGCTGTGTCCATGCTAGATAAAAGATGAAAAAATGAGATTTATCGTTCAATAAAATTGTTCTAAATTTTGGGAATCTGAAAATAAAAATATGGAAATCATCTTATCATAGTATGTGTAATGAAATAATATTTTAACACATTATATTTTATTTTTTCGGATATTGTTATAGATTATTTTCATGTAGCCAAAAAATTGGAAAATTAGAGAGAACGATACAGAACGATACATTATTTTGGACCTCAATGCTATTCCATGCTAACGTATCGTTCTCTAAAAAAAATTGACTGGGCTAGCTAGCTGGCCCAGCTGGGCTAGAGCTAGAGAGAGGGCCAACTTGATTCCATCTTCCATCAGATGGTATAGGGTATAGAGTACAGTAGCTTCTATTATAGTGTTAGACGAGTAATAGATCTTATTGAAATGAATAGGGAATACTAGCTACCACAACTACCAATTAGTCTACCACCAGACCACCAGATTAAGATACTTACTGTACAGAATATAGGAGACGAGTATCATGAACTACTATGTACATATAATGGTTTTAAAATTGAAAAGTACAGATTGCTTTGACCATAGTATAATTTTGTACTTCTTAGTATACTAAAAAGACGACGACCAGCAGCCACAAATTCACCTTTCCTCATTGCATGCCATTCGCCAGCCAACTGGCTAGCTGTTTTAACACTACACATCATTGATTTACCCTCATAAAATCTGTTTCAGCTTGCCTAAGGCTTGCCTCTTTTTCTTCCCCATGTGCCTTGTAAACCATTGATTTACACAGACTAAGAACAATTCATACATAGAAATCAACAGGTACAACAGATGTATACACTAATATTAGTGAAATCAAATAACAATACAACTGAACAAAGTAAAAAAAGAAGAAACAACAAAACCAAATAAAAAAAAAAGAATTTAATTATGTCTGCTATTGCTAACGCTGGTCCAGGTGGTCTTTATGGAGATGCACCATACAAAGTTGCTGATATCTCATCTTGGATTTTTGCAGTTGCATATTATGATGAAATATCTGATGTTGTATTATTTGATCCAGCAGCAGCAGCTGGTGGTTGTTTATTGGTATTAGCAAATTATTTCGCTTTCTTAGCAATTCCAAAAGCTGGTTTAGCATTATCCCAAGGTATATGGGGTGGAGTAGCTTTAGTTGTATCGTTTTTCTGGGGTGTTTATGGACCAAAACCGATTGGCAAAACTCCTAAAAGTATTCTCGGATCATATACAGGTGTCTTTTTTATATTATGTGGTATAATAGGAATAGCTCAAAATAAGGCATTGACGTATTGGATTTGTAAAAAATTAGGCAATAATAATTATGACGAGGATCAGAAAATGGCATCGTCATTATTAGCAAGCGATAGTGCTGCTGCTAATAATGATGGATCAAATATGTTAGAGACTGGTAATGGGGAAAGGCAATCATCCCTTCAAGTTGCAAAATCGAATAAAAGCGACGTAAGGGTAGGGTTGCTTTATGCAGTATGTACAGGGATCTTTGGTGGCAGCATGTTGGTGCCATTAGTATTAAGTGCTGTGAGTGGCCTTGATGCCCTGCCAAGTTTTGGCCACGGTGTTTTCCTTGCCTCATTAATTATCACAATTATATTTGCAATTACGGATAAAAGCAGCAGCCCATTTCCAAAAACAATTAGAAATATTGTCCCTGGCATTTTAAGTGGCTGTATATTTAATATTGGCAATACAATGTCAATATTAGCAATACCACAAATTGGATTTGCAGTTGCACAACCGTTAATGCAGTGTGCTTTATTTGTAAGTGGGCTATGGGGCATTTTTCTGTTTCGTGAAATAATTGATAAAACACGTATTTTAATGTTTTTTGTGGCTGGGACCATTCTTATTTGTGGTGCTTTAATGCTGGCATTGTTTGGTCCATAGTGTTGCACGTCTAATTTTATACGAACACGTCGTATATATTTTTTATATGTAAAATGATGTTTAATATATTGATGGTTAAAGTCTCTATCATATGATATCATATAAGATTAATATACTTCGATCATATATTATACGTCGTATAAATATTATGCGTATAAAACTACTTAAAAATTATATTATACGAGTATATAATATATATAATTATAAAGTTTACGCATAGTTTATTTTTAATTTACTCATGATAATTCGTACTCTTCAAAAGAATACAATAATTTTTATGCGTGTATATATGATATATATGGTGTATCATACTCGTATCATACGAACACTTCGTACTGTATCATATCACGGCACTTTAATACACAAAACTATAATTTAAATATAGACTTATGTTTTTACATATTTTATATTACTTCGTATTATTCTTTTAGAAACTGCATCATCGAAATTAAACATTATACCTTTAACACAATACACAAACGCTATATATTTATATGCTTCGTTTCCCCCATTATATAGTACAATAAAACTTTTAATCATCATACATCATATTATTATTATCATCATACATCATATTATTATTATTTGCATCTTTTTCTTCATTATATTTTTTTAATTTCTGATCAAACTCTTCATCTAAAACATCAATTAATGTTCCTAAATTTTTACATGTGACCACTAATTCTTTTAATGGTGTTTTTTCACCGTTTGTTTGCACTTTCAAGTTGATAAAATTTTGAAGTGGATGCGGATGTTGATAAGCAGCAAATACAACACGTTTATTTCTTACTAAGTCGGCTTTTAACAAATTTCCAATAGTATGATCTTCTTTGTTAATTTGGAAATTCGCAGCATTTGGTATTACGGAATCTTTTGCGTGTGAGATTTTTCGCTCGCCAGGCTCCAGTACATACGATTGGCTACGTTCTGGTGCATTCATTATTCTATATATGTAAAATGTAGCTTCCTCTTTACAATCTGTATCTGTAAAATGTTACCTATTACACTCTAATGACCTCTTTTTTTGTTTTTATTATTTCTTCTATCAATGCCCATTCATTTTATTTTTATTAATAATAAATCTCATGCCAGCATGGTTAATGGTGGTGCCATGAGTAATATTATTATTATTACGGTGTGTGGTGATAGGTGTGTGGTGTGTGGTGCTAGGTACTAGTATGAAAATTTAGTATTCTTATTTGTACTTAAATCGCAGTTTAAATATTTCCCACACGGAGGATACAGTTATAGCGTTATAGCGTTATAGCCTCATTAGGGCTAGTAGCCCAGCTAGGTCCTATAGACTTTTCAGATTTTAGGCTTTTCAATACAATAGTGCAATATGTCATATAATATGCTTATATCATGCAGGGAGAATACAGTACAGAGAGAGGACCCGATATAGTGCGTATGCCAGGATAAATTGACGTTTATTACAGTTCGTTCCTAATATTTTATACATAGCACAATGGCCTTAAATTTTAGGATCAGCAAAAATGTATATTTTACATTATTTGGGCAGGGGTCCTTGCCTCACAGGCGTCTGTAACTTAATAGCTAATAGCTAATAGGTGCCTAGTGCAATACAGCAGCGTTTTTTATTACAGCAGTATTATTTAATTAATTAATTCTTCATCATATTTTTTTTTATTATTATTGTAGCAACTGTACCAGGCACTGTATATATCAGTAGTATACATATTATCACTACTTTTATTTAAAGTAAACTAAACAAAATCATATAAAAAATGTGATATTATACTAGACACCCAAACCCCTATCCATCAAAATAACGCAGTGCTTGAAGCAATTATGAAGCAAAATTAATATAGCAGGTTTATAATATGTTAAGAACAAGATTTAGCGCATTATTTTGGTATTTCTTGTAAAAGTAGTATTTAACCAATAAAATGTCTTTGCCTAGTCCACCCGCTTCGCCAAGAGACGGTGATAACGTGAAATTATTTATCAACGAACGAGTGTCTGAGGAGAAAAGTCAAAATGATGCAGATGAAAGTAAGGAAAATATAGAAAGTCTTCCTATCTACGAACATGAAAATGAGCACGAAGAATTTTTACAAGCCATTGCACGAGGAAAATGGGACGATGACGGTGGTGTTACGGATCTCAGGAACAACTTATTTGATTATGGTGATAGTGACACCGATGATGAAGAACATTTAGTAAATCATCTAACAATGGGTAGAGAAGAAGCGGCAAAATTGCGAGAAAGCGAAAATGAGCGGATTGAGAGAGAAGACTTTGAAGAGAGAGCAGAGAAAGATGTTCTAATACGCCTACTAGAACGACATGATGGTGTTAAATCGCTGGGGAAAAAAATGGGTACTGTTGCGTTCGTCTTGTTTCTTTTTTGTATATTTTTTGGAAGAATGACGCCAGATCCAAGTTTACAGTATATCTTAAATCGACTTTCATTATTCCCATTTTTCATAGTCATTTGCACGTTAGGATGTCTAATGTTACATAAAAAACAATTTTATGGATCGTATAAAAGGAAAGATCGTGTGATATTGTGGGTTGCATTACTCGGTTGCGTCTCATCTTTTATGGCGTTGACATATTACGGTGTATCCCCATCTACTACTCTGAGTATAATTTTGCCTCCTTTAACTCTAGGCTTGTCAGTTGGACTTTTTTCGTCGTCCGCTTTATTTTTAAAAAGATCATTTCGTCAATGGCCTGATGGCTTGAAACAAATATCAATAATTATTTCAACATTATGTTTAGGTGGTCCACTCGGTGCAATCGTTGGTGTGGTTCGTCTCCAGGCTTCATCTATTGATATAGTACCAGCAGGGACGCTTGGTAACCTTGTGATGGTGGTTGTAATAGGTGGCGCATATTTAATACTTTTGACTAATAAGAAGGTACAGAAAAAAGTGGAACATTTGGAAGGTACTAGTCGATTGTTTGTTAGTATGGGTGGTGTCTTTGTAGCTATACCATGTATAGCAAGAGTTTTAGCTCATATGTTAGATCCCACATATACAGAATATACTGGAGGTACTGAAGACCGTGATTTATCGTTTCTTGTAGCATTGATGATAATTTCAATTTCTGTTGGGATTTTATTTGCCGCGCATGAAGAGACGCATAAATTATTTGGCGGCCAGATTAAAGTCAATGTAGTCTTGGCATTGTACATTTTTATGATTTCAGCATTTCCATTTTTCTTACCTTTTGAATTTTTGAGAAAGACTATACAGCAAACTCTATTTGCTGATATTTGTTTAATGCTTTTTTCATTGCTAATCCTGTACATGGCATGGTTTGGATTATTAAGTGTAGTATTTATATTTAACAAAGCCGAGGCAAAACGATTTAAACTGCTTATGAAGCACACGTTTGATACAAGTAGCGACGAAAGTTCAGATGATGATTCAAGTGACAGCTCCGTATCGTCAACACTTGTTGGTACCGTACGAATCTTTTACGACAGCATGCATGCGTTATACAAAGAGTTTAAAGCATTTGCGCGTGCAAGCAAAGTTTTACGCGAATGGAAATTTGCTTCTTTTGTATATTTGTTTGCGTTTTCGCCTTGGCTGGTATTAACATCTTCCATAATTAGAAGGCCAAGACTTCAAAGCCTCTTTGGTGTAAATATAAACGAGGTCACAAGAGTTAATATTTTTACTGTCTCTGCTGGTCTTGCTGGAATTTCTTTTTTTATATTATTGTACATCATTGCATATTGGAATCGATCGGTTAGAAAAAAATTTTCAAAGTCGCAACAGAGAACGATTTCATTTGTGTTTGTAGGTGTTTTATTTCTGGTATATCCCATTCATCTTTTGCAAAATATCCTCCCGTTTTCATATGCCTTATACGTATCATTTTTGTTAATGTTTTTCTCAGCCATGATAGGGCTGCAAACGTTTTATGACTTTATTTATATGAGCTTTAAAAGTCGTCAGTATAGAAAACATATACTGTTGTATATATTAGGGATGTTTTTGCCGACGTATATGATTGAAATATTCTTCTTTATGGCAATTGACATTTTGAAAGATGTAGGCCCAATCACATACAACAGCTTTGAAATGCTGGCAATAGGATCTCCAATTGCAACAGTTTTATATGGAGCATGGATTTTTTTAATTAAGTGGAGGCTTAAGCAGACAATCAACGTTGTAGAGCAAAAGGCATTTTCAATTTTGTATGTCATAATCTTCATTCCATGCGCAATCTTGCTGTGCATTTCAAACACGTTTAAAGTGTTTTCATTTAACATTTGGGGAGGGGGACTTGATGATCAACATGCTAGATTATTCATTGTTATTCTAAGTTTAAGCATCTCGTCGGTTTTAACCATTATTCTCCTTGCATTTATATTATGGCTCCTTGCGAAATATCCTGCAAAAACAAAGCTACCGCCAGGGCTGATAGAAGAGATCGAAAAAGCAAAAGTTGATATGCACGATATTCAAATATTGGAGAAGGAAATGCGAAATCAAAGAGATAGTTTAGGTGTAAAATCGAAAGATATTCAAGAAAAACTAGAAATGTTGAAATCTCAACACCAAGAAGATTTAGAAAAGTTGAAAAGTTTAAAAATTGAGGCAAAAAATGCGATTTCTCTGGGTGGAAGATTACTTCAGAAAGCTATAAGAAGTTTTAAAACATGCAAAGTTACTGAAGAAAATTTTAAAACAGCTGATAGTAGATTACTAGAAGAAGTTGCCCGTCGGGACCAATTATCAAAGAGGAACAATAATGCTGATGTAGACGTGGAAAATGGATCGAAGGGAGTGGCATTATACCAAGCTGCACAAAAAAACTTTGAAGCGAATCAAGATTCGGCTTTAAATGTTGCAAAATTACTAAAGCACGTAAAATTATTAGTCTTGCTGAATTTGAATATAGAGCGTTATGAAGCATTATGTTTGAAACACCTTCGAAACGGAGAGCACTATAAAGCAACAGTTAACTTATTATTTTCGAAAAAAAAGTTAGAGAAACTCGGATCGATGGAGCCAACGGAGGAAAATATTGAACGTTTTCTCAAAGGTCAAAAGATAGTAGAGAATCTCGCTGCAATCGAAATGAAAACTGCAAAACGCCTTGAAATATTCATTTTAATGGCTGAAGACGCCACCAATAATTATGAATATAAGTTGTCTAAAATGGGACACGAAGCATTGATATCAAGGTTGTATCGTATTGAGCTAGAATGCGCTATCAAAGAAAAAGAGAAAGAAATCGCAGAAAGATTGAAAGATGACTACAATGCATCTAAGATGAATTCATCTAAAATAACAGTAGCAGACAAAGAACTATCCATTGCAAGCGAGATCTTATCTAATTTTTTACAATACAAACAAAAGATATTGAAAAATATTGAACGTTTCAAGGCATATGAAGAGAATGCATTCGCAAAATTGCAACTAGATAAAACTAGGTTAGCAATGGAAAAAGTTGATAATTCTGATTTTCAGAGGCTTAGTGACTTAGAGCAACAGTTGTTAAAACGGTCGAATACCTTCGAAAGGACACAAGGCCTACTAGCTCAACATTTTAAACATTTGAAACAGCAAAAAGATATTGAGGTATTAATACATAAACAAAACACGGTGAAAAACAAATTAAAGTCACTTACCGAAGCTGGCAAACGAGCAGAAACAAGAGAGAGTGATGCTGGTAAAAAGGTCAAAATTTTAAAAGGCTTCGAAAAGCTTCGAGAGAAACGTGATTTGATTAAACAATTGAGATTAATAAAAGATGTTGAAAGATTGGGAAAACAATTGGAAAAAGCACGAGGAGATATGAAAGTTGGAAAACAACAGGTGACGCAAGACGTGTTATGGCAAGTCGAAAGTATGTTTTCGAGGACAAATGTTACTGATATTCTTACTATTCCAAAAACGTGGTGTCGATCAATGGCAATGATAGCAAATTACAACTTATTTCGGATTTCATTGATACGAAGTCAGTTAGAGACAACAAGATATAAATTGGATGCAATGTTATACAATGATTCGAAAACAAAAAATTCTCTTGAAAATAAAACTGCTCAAAAATTGAAGGAGAAAGCACTTAATACGAAAAATCAACTTGAGTATCAATTGAGCTTGTTTAAAAAGTATTATGCATCATATAAAAGTCTAATCGTTGCGTATTCACAAGAATATGAAGCTGATAAGTATATCGATCATATCCAAATTTTCAATGCTGCAAAAGATGAATGGGAAGAGATATGTGAGGTATTTGAAATCAAACATGGGTTTGAGAAGACGAAAAAGATTGACACGAAAAATCTTGGGAATGGATTTCTCTCAAAAAAATCGAAGTTGAAATCAAAATGGATGAAAGCAAAAGCAAAATTGAAACTAGCAGTTGCTTTATCGAGTAGTGTCAAGGAAGAATGGACAATTTATAATTTAATAAGTAAGATTGAACCAATGAAAAATCAATTAAAATCTGGCCTTAATCTTTTGCGCCAGGCAGATCTGAAGCTAACGAAAAAATTGGCCGCTCTGCACGAAGAGCAGATAGTAGCAGCAGACAAACTGAGGACGGCAAAGGCATTACAAGAAGAAGAATTTCAAAAAAGAATATTGGAAACGAATATATTTATAGTTACATACATAGGTAGCTTAAAAAAATGGGGTACTGCGTTTAATGACAACGGTATCTTGGGTGTGATCTTTTTGCAATTCTTTCTTATAGTATGCCCATTGTTAAGTATAGTTGTGAATGCATTTTATTCTATCTCACCAATAAATTTCATTCTAGATAAGAATAGTATAGATACACTTGGACATATTATCATTTGTGGGATTGCGTCATCGGTGTATATTTCTGAGTATGCTGCGATGTTTTCAAAGTATAGTTCCCCGAAGTCTGCGGTAGCGGTATTAATTTTATTGATTCTTGCACATTTGTCATCAACTGCCTTGCGGCTTGTCAACGTAGGAGATAGTATTATATCCCCAGGAGATGCCACGGTTGTGCAGTATTTTTCTGTATTGTACATGATAGGCACTATTCCATTCGTAGCGTCGCCTCCACCATTAGATTTAAAAATGGCATGTTTATCTGTTGTTTGTATAGTTATACCAGGATTTCTTGCATACCCCAATATACATTTAAATGATATTAGTAATTTTTCCACGGAATTTTTGATTTGTTTAAATAGCATTATTCTTGGCTTTACTTGGTTTAGTTTAGCATGTAGGGAAAAATTTTGGATCTCCCCTCTAAAATGTCTAAAACAGATGGAACACAATGACGTTCCTGTGAACAAAGACGATGCATTAGACGAAGGCGATGATGAGGAGAAAGAGCAGAAAAATACAGTACATTTTGCAACATCTCCGATGACCTTGTTTCTAGAGTTACTTCTTTTAATAGTAATTCCAGTAGGACTAATTTTCCCTATGGTGATTTTTAGTCAAAAAATGCGCGTTGCGACATCTATTTTAATGACCACATTTTTTGCTATTTATAGCATAGTCTGCGGCGTATATACTGTTTTTCATGTACTTCGACAACGAAAGATTCTAATAGAAGTATTGCAATCCATGGCAAAGAACCAGAAAGCCAGTACGTGGGTATCTCACTTTGTAATGTTGTTTGTTTTGATTATCGGTTTTATGCTAGCTTTTCATGTGTCGTTGGAGACAAAGCGCGCCGGGATAATAGCCACAATATTGTATGGTGGTACAATATATTTCATTGGTAATTTTGGACTTAGACATCGTGTGAAAAATGACGTAGTCTTAATGATGGGTTTGTGTTGCTTTTTGCCATTTGTAACTGGTGTTGTTTTTATATCATTGTATTTAAATACTACATTTGTTGATAGCAATTTTAGTGCGATTGGATTTTCATTAATTTCGTTGATTCCCACTTTAAGCATATGTTTTGTTTTAATGTGGTTTGCTCAAACGTTTTTGAAATCGCGGAAAGATGGCGATATTATTCTATCCGTAGGATCTCTAGTGTGTTGCTGCTTTTGTTTTCTTCCATTTGGAATGGTATTACCAACAATTTTTTCAATGGATTTCACAGCTACAGTTGAAAAAGCGACATTATTAAGAGTTACAATAAGCGTCATATCTTTCCTTTGTATGGCCATGATTATTTTAGCCTCGAATGTAGCAACAAGTACATTCTTAAGTTTAGAAAAGGAACGTATGGCGAAAAAAGTTGTCCGTGAAATTATACATGATCTTGATGTTGATCATAAAGTAGCAAGTAAAGAGGATATAGTGCGACCACTGTTTGATTTTTTATACGACAAAAAAGATGAAGAGTTAATGGAAAATTTGAAATTTAATAATGATATGCTTCGTTCGTTGGACGATGGAAAAAAAACCGTAATTGTTGGGTCTAAGGAATTTAAAACTCAAGTGAAGAGACGTACATTGAAATTATGCCAGAAATGCTTGAAAGAAAAGCAGTCTTACGTAAAGGCTAAAAAAAGAATAACAATATGTCGACCATGCGAAATACATGAAATTTATCAGACACAGCGAGATAAACTTTTATTAGAGCAAGAACATAAATATGCGGATGAAGAGCAGAAAGCTATTCTTCGTTTAAAGAAACAGAAGGAGCTTGAGGATAAATTAAAAAGGAAGCAAAAGGAAGCAAGCAACTATGTAGAAGCGTTGAGAAAGCGTGATACAAGGCAATACGGCGATGCCATACAAATCTTAAATGTTATAGTCAAGGATAATCCAATGGAAATACGATTCATTCTGCTACGTTGCTATGTCAATTATGGCCTAAAGCGTTACAAAGATGCTTTGGATGATGCATATGCATGTCATGAACTGGATCAAAAACGCATTGAAGCCATGATAATGATACCGGTTGCGATGTGTGGTATGTCTGACCCAAAATCTGCTGCCAAATTTTTAAAAATAACGCGAAAGAAGTTTCCATCATATGAGAAGTTTGCAGAGCTTGATGGACTTGCACATAAATTAATACAGCTACGTGTAAATAACAATGATAAAAAGGGATTTAGCCTTTTTGGAAGACGTCGAGGGGTTGGCACCACGTCAAAAATTGAAGCAATCCAAAGCAAAGTTGCTGAATACGCTTTCTCGATCATTGATGCATCAATAAGAAGGCGAAATAAATTTGAACTAAAGAAAAAAACAAAATTACTAGCAACAAGAAAAATGCAAGCGGAAAATAGTTTAGAAGCAAAATATGGCATATATATCGCAGCCGCGAGAAATGTACAAAGACGAAAAGGTGGTTTACGACCAAAAGTATACGTTAGAGTTTATATGAAACAAATGTCTAACAATGATGTGAAACAAAATAGGCCCAAATCACATATAGCTCAATCACGTGGAAAACTACTTCATGAGACGGGTGATATCCAAACGGTCGCCAATTATACTTTTTTTTACAATGAATTTGTATTAACGAAAAGATGGATATTGCTAGAGTATCCGTCAAAACTATCGTTTCAATTGATGGAAGTAAATGATTCCACCGATGGGAGAGATGAATGCATTGGTTCGATCAGTATTGCTGCGTTCCAAATATTACGGTATATTAGAAGACGGGAATATTTAGAAATTCCTCTGGAGCCTGGACATTTTAGTAAATGTGCAAGTACTACATACGATGGTATTAATGATACAAGTGGGGAAGCAGGAAAAATTCCACGTTTATGTCTTTCCTTTTCGACTTTATCAGATGAAAGTATAGTTACAATTATGAGGAAGAAAGTTTGTTTCTCATTAATGAGGGATACATTTACGGGATGGAAAGATACGTGTGGCAACGTTGTACAAAAAATAAGACAAACACTAGAAGAGGTATTTGCTCAATACGCAGTTGTTTTTCCGTATGAACAGAAAGCAAAAGGCACGAAGAAGAAAAAGAAAAAACCATCTGTAGCCGATATAACTCGTGATAAAACTGAAGAACTGAAAAAAGAGCTTGAGGATCAGCAAAGACGTAAGGATCACTGGCATCGGCAAGTGACGGAGTTTTATAAAAAGCACCATCCGAAAAAAGCGCACTATGCTTTAGTAATGAATTTAATGGGGAAACATGACGGTAACGAAGAGGCACTGTTTAAAAAGTTACATAAAAAATACAATGTTGACATCGAGGATAATCAGCATGCATTTACACATGAACACAACCAGCATGGAAAACTGAAAGAGAAAAAAAGTATAAAAACTGAAAGAGTGAAACTGCTTACTAAAGGTTTGGCCGGTGTCTTAATATCACATGATGGTATGATTAAGTTGTACCAGCAATCTAATTTATTTTCCGATCAATGCGAAAGTATTTTAGCAAATATATATAAACGAAAAACATCGATTGAACGGGAACGTAGACAAGATAACAAATACATACCTCCGAAAGGCTTTAATTTTAAAATGTTTTGCATTTCTTTATACGAAGTATACGTTGCAAGGCATGGTCCTCAGTTTCGCCATATGGCTAAATCATATTTAGCCAAACAAATTTGCTTTGTACAATTAAGACGATTTTGTCCCATGTACAAGAAATGGAGGCGTAATCAAGTTATATCGACCATGAAAATCAGTGATGCGAAATTTGGTTCCGGCACAAGTCCTCAAGCATTACGACAAAAAAACTACGCTTCAAAGGCGGCATTAAAAATGCAAAGGGCATTTCGAACAAATCTTATTAGAAAAAATGCAGCAAATAAAATAACAAACTTTATTAGAAAAATTTATAATTTATCAACAGAATCAAAGTTACGGAAGAAAAACAAAAAGCACGATGAAGATGATGAAGAAGATGATGAGGAAGAAGAAGAAGAATTAGCAGATGATGAGAATAAAGATGAGAAAAAGGATGCAAAGACTAAAAAGTCATGGATTGAAAGGCAAATTGACAACGTTTTGGGTAGAAAAGATGACGACGATGATGATTTAGTCACCAAAGAGGAGGAGGGAGAGGGGGAGTCAAAAAACGCAAATAACGTGGTAGAAAAAGAAAGAGTTCAACAAGATCTCGTTGAATCTGTTGTTGAAAAAATAGTTGTAAAAGGCAGTAAAGGTTACGTTTATTTTAAAACGAAGCCTGAACATTACTTTGTCCCTGGACAAAATATAGTTTTCTATAATTTTACGAAAGGTGGCAATGCTACTGATTTACAACGATTAAATGGTCGATGGCCGGTAAAAAAAAAGAAAGGAGGAAAAGCTTTATCTGGAAAAAATGTATTCTTTCTTACAAATGTCGATGAAACCGAGGACTCTATAGTCTTGGAGTTTGATACGTTAGGTTTAAGTCAAAAAACGTTTATTGGAGATGAGCCAAAAAAAGAATTGGATGAAGCGGCTACTATATCAGTCAGAAAAACTAAATTTTCACTTGCGTTTCAAAACATGCTGAAAAAAAAAAAGCATCGCGTTCTATGGACGACCATTAGTAAGTTAGTATTTGATATCACAATGAAAGCTCGTGAGGAAGTGCGCAGTAAGAAGAAAGTTGATACAAACATTTCCGTTGATTGGAGAGCGACTGAGAATATCATGGCTTTATATAATAACTACGCAGGCCGATTTATACAATATATTTCCATTGCTATGGCAAATGGCCCATTAGCATATGGTAGCGAGAGCGAGGATTCTATACCTCAAGTTGACGAGGTAAAGAGTAGCAATGTTACAACGACGATGGCCCCGAAGACAAATCAAGATAAAGCACTTGAAACCTTGCAGATATTAGCACACATACCACAAATGAAGCTTCCACCTGAATATGGAAATACCTTTCAAATATTTTTAATCATATCTTTCTTGTTAGCTGTTGCCTTTCCCATGTTTACAAGGCGCGCCGTGCGGCGTGCAAGGGATGGTAAAATGGGTCTAGGTGACGACGGAAGAAAGGCTGCAACATGTTCAAAGGAAGGATCATATATGCTTACTTTGAATATTGTCAGCAATACTTTCTTCTTTGGAGTTATGATTACTTTAGTAAAGGCGTTTGCTTGTGGTTATGATCCGTTGCTGCAACAATTTACATTACTTGCAGATCCGTCCATCGAATGTTTTGGTTTAAGTAGTTTCGTTCATTACATTTACATGCTCTTAGCAGGTATTGCAATTGTTTTTTTTTATCCATTAGCAACGATGCTTATTCCCACCTTTCAATTTATGAATAAAGGTTTAGATATTAAATTTGATGCCTCGTTTATTACGTTAGAGAAACAATCTGATTTATTTGTTGCCATTTTAGCAACTTTTTATTCAGAATTGAACACTTTATTTGTACTTTTCGTCCAAACATTTATCTGTATCGTATTAGCAGTTTATAATTACAAAGTCCAACCTTGCCTAGTTTCATACATGAATCCTGCCAAAACAGCTATTTATACCATTTCTGCTTACGTAACAATTGGGTCGATTATATGGCAACTTACAAAAAGCATTGGGCTTATGATTATAATCGCAATTATATTGTTTGCCGCTATATTCGGGTGGCTACTTTCCAAACATGGAAAGTCAGTAATTACATTGATAAAACAGAAATTATTAAAGAGGAAAGCAGATAAACTTAAAAGAGAAAATGCAATGAAAATTTTACCAATTCCTGAAGATGAATTTCAAGACATTGACGATATTAAGAAAGGTCTTCAATTTAAATCTGGTTCGACAAACACGAAAATTGTGCCATCACCAGACAAGAAAAAACGACGAAAAAATAAAGGCGAGAAGGTACACTGTCCGCAATGCCGGATAGGAGTTGTTCCTGCACAGTGGATATCCACTTTTGTAATAGCAGAATGTTGTGTATGCTTCGAAACAAAGAAAATGAAAATTTCGTCAGTTTGCGGTCATGGTATATGTAATGAGTGTTACATTAAAATTAAAGATAAAGTAGACTAAATATCATGTCATGCGCGTAAATATGCATAATACTTGTCGTGCTTTGTAATTAATCCGACTCCAAACGCAAACCCTCTAAAAACCATTGTGGCAAATCATCGTCATCACAATTTTCAAAAAAATCTTTTAAACGTGTATGGAAACATAAAGGTTCGACTACATGTCCTGGTACAACGTCTGTTACAGTTAGTATAACCTCATCAAATTTGCGAGGTGCATCCTCATCACTTCGCCTTAATTTGTTTGCATTTAAATCATCGACAATATCTTTAAAAATGTTGCTTAAAAAATACGTCCCGGTAGAATTATGACCATGCCGGTTGGCTCTACTGTTATTTTCAGGGACGAGATCACTATTTACATTGTCCAAAGGGCATTTAAAACATTGCCTTTCATCTAGGGTAATTGTTATATTACCAGACCATGTCTTTACATCAAACCATTTCCTACTTTTATTTTGGCCATCCTTACCTTTCTCATCTTTCTTTCTATTATTTCTTGAGAAGCGACTCTTTTTCTTTTTGCTTTTCTTCTTATCATGGTCCTCATCTTTTTCCCCCTCGTCATCCTCCTTCATTTCATCTATCTTTAAGCCATCCTCTAATTTTTTTGTTATTGTTGCATTTAAAGCATTCCAAATGTATACTTTGTGTGGATTTGAATCATCCTCAATAGCAATTTCTACATGATTGTGCATCAAACGATGTTTTTTCACACTTCCATATCCTTTATCGATTATACGTGGCGCCATACCGGGGTTACTTCCCCACCCTTCAATACATGGTTTCTCCGTTGCTATCCATAGTGGATCGTCAAATTTATCTTCGTAACATAAATCCAAAACATTTACATCTTCACCTCCTTCAATTTTGCCAATTAAATTACTCTCCCCATTTGAAAAAGATGTTTGAAAAATGTTATTATCTTTACCAGAAGAATATACAAATTTATTGTCGTTTGAAATAGCAACTGCGAAAACGCTGTCATCGTGTGACGATGATGTAAATAAACATTTATTCGTTCTTAAATCCC